>Ga0182749_1000647_pt1 | contig 30537 bp, 29 predicted proteins | sample eDN3rd37CKraftMG_FD_128875 | JGI IMG/M metagenome (GOLD analysis project Ga0182749, IMG submission 128875) | Enriched Miracle-Growth compost microbial communities from Emeryville, California, USA - eDNA 3rd pass 37_C Kraft MG (version 2) (version 2) ...
CCCAGGTGGCGGAATTGGTAGACGCGCATGGTTCAGGTCCATGTGCCGCAAGGTGTGGAGGTTCGAGTCCTCTCCTGGGCACCATATTCAAAAGGCTGATTGCCGCAAGGCAGTCAGCCTTTTTCTTTAGCCCAGGAAGCAATGCGCCTGCGCGCATTGCGTGGGGACGAGAAAGGCCGGGCATGCAGGCCCGGCCGGGGTCGCGCTGGTGTGACCGAGTCCTCTCCTGGGCACCACATTCAAAAGGCTGATTGCCGCAAGGCAGTCAGCCTTTTCCTTTAGCCCAGGAAGCAATACGCCTGCGCGCATTGCGCGAGGACGAGAAAGGCCGGCAGATTTTTTCTTACTAAATACACGTCAAATATCAATTGCGAATGGTTCGCATTAATGCTAGTATTTGTCGGTTATGTTGTGGCGAAATGATCGTCTGTTCGCTGCGCAATCCTTTAAAGCTGCTGGATTCATGTCGCGTTTTCGAGTTCAAGACAATCAACGCCTTACGCTCACCAAGGTCGTGGGCGCCGCGGGCGCACTAGGCTTGCACCTGGCTGTACTGGCGGCCATCGTCGCTTCCCCCCCCAAACCCGAGATCGAATTGCCCGATACGGTAGAAATACGGTTTGTGGAAATTGCCGACGACGTGGTAGACACAGCTCCGGTCGAAGAGCCTTCGGTCGAGCCCGTTCCCGAGGTTGTGGAGGAAGAGCCTCCTCCCGAGCCCGTCGTGGAAGAGCCTGAGCCAGAGCCCGAACCCATCGTCGAGCCAGAACCGGAACCCGAACCTGTTGTGGAAGAGCCGGAGCCGGAGACCATTACGCCTCCTCCACCGCCGCCCAAACCGAAACCAAAGCCTAAACCCAAGCCCAAGCCTAAGCCCAAGCCTGTGGAAAAGCCGGTCCCTGTGAAGGAAGCGCCGCCTGCGGCTCCGTCCGGCCAAGCCACGCAGACTGCCGCGCCGAAGGCGCCTGCCATGCCCGTCGATCCCAATCGTCCCCGCATGATAGGCAAGGTCGATTATCTTGGCCGTCGGCCCGCGCCAGTCTACCCACGCGCTTCGGAGCGCAGGGGGGAACAGGGCCGCGTGATCATCCGGGTGCTGATCTCGCCGCAGGGCTCGGTTCTTGATGCTTCCGTACGTAAATCCTCAGGTTATGAACGGCTGGACGAATCAGCGCTGAAAGCTGCGCGTTCCGCTCGTTTCAAGCCATATACAGAGAATGGCATCGCCTACAAGGCGATGGCCGATATCCCTTTTGACTTTGTTTTATAGGACCGACGAATGTTCGATTTACTCAATAGCGCAATGCATGTGCTGGCACAGGTGGGTGATGCCGCGCAGGCTGGCGCAGACGCGATAAGCTCGGGTGCCGCAGCGGTAAGCGATCTCGCGGCCCCGGCACTGCCTTCCTCTCTGCCGCCGGCGCCTCCGCCGGCCGAATCAGGCATGCTGCATTTCATTTCGCAAAGCGATATCGTGGGCAAAAGCCTGTTCGGCATTCTGATCCTCATGTCGCTCATCAGCTGGTATCTGATCTTCGTCAAATCATTCATCAACATGCGCACGCGTGGCCGCACCAAGAAATTCCTGCACGAATTCTGGGCGGCGAGCTCGCTTGAACAGGTCGAGAACGAAATCCGCACCCATGGCGCCAGCGAGCCTTTCGCGCATCTGGCCAGCCATGCCATCTATGCCCAGAGGCATCATGCGAAGTACGGGGCGCTCAAGCTCGAGGAAAAGGGCTCCACCGGCGCATTCGTCACCCGGACCATCCGCAAGGTCATCGACGAGGAAACCGCCAAGCTGGAAAACGGCCTGACCGTGCTGGCCTCCATTGGTTCCACCGCACCGTTTGTCGGCCTGTTCGGCACCGTGTGGGGGGTTTATCACGCGCTCGTGGGCATCGGCCTGTCGGTCGACGGCGTGACCATCAATCGCATCGCCGGTCCAGTGGGTGAGGCGCTCATCATGACTGGCCTGGGTCTGGCTGTCGCCATCCCCGCGGTGCTGGCCTACAATGCATTCGTTCGGGGCAACCGGGTATATCTCTCGCGCCTTGACGCCTTCGCCCATGACCTGTTTACCTTCCTGTCCACTGGCCAGCAGGCATTTGAATGGACAGGCAAGGAGCGTCGTGTGACGCTCGCCGTCAGCAAAGGAAATTAAATGGCTTTTGGTAGCTTTGACAGCAAGACGGGCAGCCATACCGTCAACGAAATCAACATGGTGCCGCTGATCGACGTCATGCTGGTTTTGCTGGTTATCTTCATCATCACGGCGCCGCTGCTCAGTCACTCCATCAAGATCAACATACCTCAGGCCACGGCGCAGCCAGTTGAACAGGACCCCAAGTCCATTGACCTGGCCGTCGATGGCAATGGGACACTGTTCTGGAATGAAAGCCCGGTCGCCGCCGATGAGCTCAAGCAGCGTTTTGCGATCGAAGCCAGGCAGGATCCCCAGCCAGAGGTCCGCATCCGTGCCGATCTAAATACCCGCTATGAGATCCTGGCACAGATCATGAGCGATGCGAAAGCGGCTGGCATGAAAAAACTGGGCTTTATTACTCGCCCGGGTGCCTCTGGCGCTGCGCCAGCGGGACAGGCGGGCGGCGATGCCGCGCCTGCTGCCGCCGCCAGCGGCGCAGCCGCCCCTGCGGCAGCTGCGCACGGTGTGACGCCCACAGTCAGCCAGTAGACGTCTCCTTGCCACTGCGTTCCGCGCACTCATGGCGCCCTCTCACAGGGCGCCTTTTTTTCGCGCCAGCACATCTCATGTGCGCACTGACGGCTTTCGGTCTTTTGTCAGGGTTGTAACCGCCCGAACCGCAAGGTATCGATTCCATGCAAATATTTTGCCGTTCGATATAGAATCGTGCCATGCGAGTTCTAGTTATTGAAGATGACGCCACTCTGGGCCATGCACTGCAAGAGTTCCTGATGGAACAGGGCTATGCTGTGGACTGGCTGGCGGATGGGGAACAGGTCGCCGGCGCGGTCGCCGGGCAAAGCTACGACCTGCTTCTGCTTGATCTCAACCTTCCGGGCATTAGTGGCCTGGATATTCTGCGCAGGCTGCGTGCCGATGGCGAGCAGGTTCCCGTACTCATTCTTACCGCGCGTGACGGGGTCGAAGACCGTGTCGCAGGCCTGGATGCGGGCGCCGATGACTACGTCATCAAGCCTTTTGAGCTGGTAGAACTGGCAGCTCGTGTGCGGGCTTTTGGCCGTCGCCGCGCTGGCCAGGCGCAGCCTCTGATCGAGGCCGGGCCGCTTGTGTTCGACTCGGTCGGCAGAGAGGTGCGCGTGAATGGCGAGCGTCTTGCGCTGTCAGTCCGTGAACTGTCTGTGCTGGAAATGCTCATGGCCAGGGTTGGCCGGGTCGTGACCAAGCGCCAGATCGTCAATTCGCTTTCGGCGTGGGATGCTGATTTCAGCGAGAACGCGGTCGAGGTCTACGTTTATCGCTTGCGCAAGCGCCTGGAGGGCACAGGCGCCAGCATCCAGACCGTTCGCGGCTTTGGTTATCTGCTCGATGTGGAAAACGCCGCTGGCTAAATTCAGGCAGGTATTGATGCCGCCGGGCTCATTGGCCCGGCATCTGGTGCTGCGCCTGTTTCCGGCGGTCATCGTACTCGTCGTCATCGATTTGAGCGTGACCTGGGTCATGACGCGCAAGATGACGCTGGAGGCTTGGCTGCTGCGCGATATTTTCTGGACCATGGTGCTGGGCCAGATCCTGCTGGTGTCCGTGTTTGCCTGGATACTTATCTCGGGTGTGCGTTCGGGCTTGGCCTCGATCAACCAGCTGTCGAGCGAAATCAACCAGCGTTCCATAGAAGATCTCCAGCCTTTGGGGGTAGAGGGCCTGCCGACTGAAATCGCGCCCCTGGTTACGCATTTCAACGATTTGCTGCTCCGGCTCGATGATTCCATGCAGGCGCAGAAGCGCTTTATCGGCCATGCGGCCCATCAGTTGCGAACCCCGCTTACCGGCTTGCGGCTCGAGTCCGAGCTGATGCTCAAGCGCAACCTGCCCGACGATGTTCGAGAGCGGGCTGAACGCATCAAGATGGTAACCGACAGGATGATCAGGCTGGGGCAGCAACTGCTGGTGCTGGCCAGGGCCGATTCGTCCACGCGGCCCCAGGACAGCTTTGTGCGTATGGATCTGGCGGAATGGGTGCGCGTGAGCGCTGCGGAATGGATACCCGCCGCTCGCGGGCGGCATGTGGATTTGCAGCTGTCTGCGCCTGCCGAGCCAGTATGGGTGGACGTGGATAGCCTGCTGCTCGAGGAGCTGCTGAGCAACCTCATTGATAATGCGTTGCGGTACGGCGAGGGGGCCAGCGCGGTCAAGCTGAAAGTGGGGGCGAACCCGCCCTCGCTGAGCGTGGAGGATGACGGCAAGGGCATCTCGCCTGAAGATGCCGAGCGTGTATTTGAGGCTTTTTACCGTTCGCCGCAAGCAGGATCTGAAGGTTCAGGCCTGGGGCTTGCCATTGTGCGGGAAATCGCTCGCGCACATGGGGCCTGGTGGAGCCTGACCAGCCGTCCCCAGTTTCCCGGCACGCGCATCACCCTGGTATTTCCAGGCCCGCGCATAGGCGCCAAGCTGAGCCGCCAAGAGTAGCCGCCATCAGCAATAGTCATCAGTAGCAGCCAGCAGTAGCAGCCAAGAAGCAGTGGCCAACAACAGCAATCGCCAGCAGCAACCATCAGCGGCACTCAGTCAACAGCAGCCATCAGCAGCAACCATCAGCAGCAACCATCAGCAGCAACCATCAGCAGCAACCATCAGCAGCAACCACCAGCCGCAGTCAGGAGTTGCTGCCCGGCATCAGGCTGATCCGGGCGTGCTCCTGATTACTGCGTGACACCGGTTCCCGGCGCCTGTGTTGGCGGCGGCATGGTGGGCATGGGTTGCGCCGGGGCGGAAGGGGGTGTCACTGGCTGGGCGGGGGACGCTTGTGCGGGTGTTCCGGCTGGGGCGTCTGGCACATGCAGCGTTGATCCTGGCGTGCCTGGCGGGACATCAATCGTGGTCTCGCGCATCACGCCGCCACCCATCACCGAGCCCTCTGTTGTCGTATTGGCGCCCGACATCTGTGTCAGACACGCTTCACGCTGGTTGGCTGGCAATGCACTGCAGCGGTCAGTCTGGTTTTGCTGGTAGTTCTGGCCGGGGGTGGCCAGCCGATTGCGCTGGGCCTCGTCCCGAGCCGCGCCTGCCTCTTGCAGGCAGGTCGCCTTGTCCTGATTGGTGTCGCCCCGATTGCAGCGGGCGACATCTGCTGTGTAACGGGCTTGGATGCTTTCGGATGACTGGGCCTGGACTGCGCCGCCGGCCAGGCAGGCGCCCATGGTAAGTGCGGCCAGTATAAATCGTGTGGTCAGGTCCCTGGTATGTGTCATAAGCCTGCTCCTTATACGGTTCGTTGCCGGTGGGCAACCTTGCTTTTACAGTATATCGGCCAGCAAAGAGATAGACGCGATGGCTTGTAACAAGAGGAATCAAGGTCTGTTTCTCGCTTCAGGCGGGAGGCGTTGCCCTAAGGGTTTGGGCCGCTCGTGGAGGGCGGTGGCTGCTGCGGCTCCAGAGCTGGATCTGTGGCGGGGGCCTCTTCAAGCGCTGCTTCAGTGTCTGGGGTGTAGCTCACAGGGTCTTCGCCGCTTGGTCCGCTGGCAATGATGTCCTCCGCTGGCACTTGCAGGGCTTCCGCCTTGCGCCGGATGGCTGCGCGCATCAGCAGCATTGCCGTCACTGGGGAGGTGATGACCAGGAAAAGCGTAATCAGGATAGGGTGGATGACCAGACGATTGCGGTCTGTCGATGCGAGCAGGACAGTGGCAATGAGGACGCAGAAAACCCCCAGGGTATTGCCCAGTGTCGGAGCATGGATGCGGGTGAAGAATGTCTTCATCCGAAGCAGGCCCAGCGAACCCGTCAGCGTAAGCAGGCCGGCAATCACCAGCAGCAGGGCGACCGGAATGGCGACAAGCGTATGCGTCATGGCTCGATCACCTCGCCGCGCAGCAGGAATTTCGCCAGGGCAACCGAGCTGACGAAGCCGAACATGCTGATCAGCAGTGCAATGTCGAAATACAGCTCGGAGCTGAAGTGCAGCCCGAGCAGCAGCAATATCAGCATGCCGTTGATATACATGGTGTCCAGGGCCAGCACGCGGTCGGCCGCCGTGGGGCCGCGCAGCAGGCGTGCCGCGGCAAATGCCAGTGCAATGGTGAAGCAACCCATCGCGAAGTGCGATGCCCAGACAACAAGCACGTGCATGGTGGGGTCTGTCATTGGAATATCTCCATCAGAGGGCGCTCATAGCGCAGCTGGATAATGTCCAGCCATTCCTGTTCATCCTGCAGGTCCAGTACGTGCAGGGTAAGTATGCCGTTTTCGTCGGAATATCCCGACCACACCGTTCCCGGTGTGTAAGTGACGATGCAGGCAAGGGCGGCCAGGCCATGAGGGTCTTTTATCTTGAGCGGGATCTGGATGAAACCCGGTGTTGCCCCGGCGCGCCTGCCCAGCAGGATGATGCGGGCCACCGCAATATTGGATCGGGCAATGTCCCAGGCGACATGGCCGATCAGGCGCAGGGCCAGGAGCGGGTGGCGGGGGCTGGACCGTAGCGGCCTGAGCCTGGAGGCGGCCAGTGCGACCGACAGCAGGATGGCCAGCAGGGCGCCCAGCACTATCTGGCCTGCCGAAAGGCTGTCATTCAGCAATAGCCACAGGGCCAGCAGCACAGCAGGCAGCACGAGGGGATCGAGAAAGCGCTTCATCGCTGCTCCTCCGGCGTGACGGCGCGTACCGGGTTTTGTGAGATGACTGCGTCAATATAGGCTTCGGGGCGATCCAGGTAGTTGGCCGTGTCGTCCAGATAGCTCATGATGGGGCTGGCCCAGAACGACAGTGCCACGCAGGTCAGCAGCAGGATGGCGACGGGGCCGGCTTCGCTCAGCCTCAGGCGGGGGGTGATGGCGTCCTCCGTGCTCCAGAACAGGCGAATGCCGGTGCGGCTGAACGCGATGATGCCCGCCAGCCCGGATAGCAGCATGCCGGCCACCAGTGACCAGGCCGCAATCGACGGCGTGTCGGTGGCCGATGTCTGCAAGGCTGCAACCAGCAGGGTGAATTTGGCCACGAAACCGGACAGCGGAGGCAGGCCCGTGACCAGCAGCCCGCAGGCGATGAAGGACATGCCCAGAAACGCCATGGCGGCAGGAATGGCAACCCCGATCACATCGTCCGACTTGTCGGGCGATTCGGGGTCTTCGACATCAAAGGCCTCCAGCGTGACAGCCAGAACATCCGCTCCGAACGATTGGGTGCGTTCGACCATTTCGAGCAGCATGAAGAAGGCGCCCAGGGTCAGCACGGAGGTGATCAGGTAGAAGAGCGCCGGGCCGGTCAGCGTGACGCCGGGCATGCCCAGCGCGGCCAGCAGCGTGCCAGAGGACATGATGATGCAATATCCCGCCTGCCGCTCCACCTGCGGTGCCGCCAGCAGGCCGATGGCACCGAAAGCCATGGTGGCCATGCCGACCGGGAACATCCATTCGCCGCCAAAGGCGGCCGGAGCGCCGGTAGGCAGCAGCAATGAGCCTATGCGCAGCAAGGCATAGATGCCCACCTTGGTCATGATGGCAAATACGCCGCCCACTGGCGGGCAGGCATTGGCGTAGGCTGCGGGCAGCCAGAAGTTCAGCGGCCACGCTGCGGCCTTGATCAGAAAAGCCACGCCCAGGATGGCAGCGGCCGCCTCGAACAACTGCCGTTCGCCGCCGACCAGCAGGCCTGCCCGCAGGGCCAGGTCAGCCATGTTCAGCGTGCCCGTAACCCCATAGATGAGGGCCATGGCAATGAGCAGCATGAATGATGCCAGCAGATTCACCACCACGTAGTGCATGCCCGCCGCCACGCGGGCGCGGCCCGACCCATGCAGCATGAGGCCGTAGGATGCGGCAAGCAGCACCTCGAAAAACACAAACAGGTTGAACAGGTCACCCGTCAGGAAGGCACCGTTCAGGCCCATGAGCAGGAACTGGAACAGGGGATGGAAATGCACGCCGACGCGATCCCAGCGTGCCGTGGCATAGATCCAGGCGGCGGCGCCGAGAAAGGCGGTCAGCAGCAGCATGATGGACGACAGCCGGTCGACAACGGCCACGATGCCGAAGGGCGCGGGCCAGTCGCCCAGCAGGTATACGCCCACGCCGCCGGGCCAGTTGCTGGCGATATAGCCGGAGGAAAGGCAAAGCAGCACGATCGCCAGGACAAACTGAACCGCAATCGAGGCTGCGCCCAGGGCCAGCCGCGCCTCGCGGCGGCCATCGCCAAACAGCAGCATCGCGGCGCCTACGATCAGTGGCACCGCAACCGGCAGGATGGGCAGATGATGCAGCCAGCCCGTCATGAGCGATTCTCCCGCCCATCGACGTGGTCAGTGCCCGAGAGGCCGCGAGAGGCCAGCATGACGACCAGAAACAGCGCAGTGGTGGCAAAGCCGATCACGATGGCGGTCAAAACCAGGGCTTGCGGAAGCGGATCGGCATACAAGGCCGGATCGGCGCCGGCATGCTTGTTGATGACCGGCGGCGAATCGAGCGCAATGCGTCCCATTGCAAAAATGAACAGATTGACTGCGTAAGAGATCAGCGAAAGCCCCATGATGACCTGGAAGGTCCGGGGGCGCAGCAGCAGCCAGATGCCGGAGCCGGCGAGCACGCCGATGGCCAGGGAAAGAACGATTTCCATTATGGGTTTCCTGATTCTTCCGTGACGACCGGCTTGCGGTACAGCCGCAGGGATTGGTGCGCCAGGGCGACGAGCATGAGCACGGTTGCGCCTACGACCAGCATGTAGACGCCGGCGTCAAAGAGCAGCACGCTGGACAGATGGACCTGGCCGACAAGCGGCAGGGTGAAATCTGCGCTGATGGCGGAAAGGAAGGGCTTGTCGGCCCACCAGACCACCATGGCGGCCGTGCCTGCGGCCAGCAGGCCCCAGGCCAGCCAGTGCTGCGGATGAATGCGGGGCCGCGCCTCGACCCAGATGATGCCGCCCACCATGTATTGCAGAATGATGGCGGTAGCCATGATCAGCCCGCCCACAAACCCGCCTCCGGGCAGGTTGTGCCCTCGGATGAGAAAGTACAGCGAAATCATGACGGCGATGGGAAGCAGCAGCCGCACAAGCACAGCAGGCACCAGCATCACGCCGGAAGGCACCAGCGCCTTGGGGTCCGGCTCGGAAAACGATGAGATCATGCTGTTGCTGGGCAAGGGCTTGCTGCGCGGCTTGGGCAGATTCATGGTTTCAGGTGGCGGTCTGAAGCGTCGCAGCAGGGCGTAGACGGTGAGCGCCACAATGGCCAGCACCGTAATCTCGCCGAAGGTATCGAAGCCCCGGAAGTCGACCAGAATGACGTTCACGACATTGGCGCCGCCGCCCAGGGGGATCGATTTCTCGACAAGAAAGGATGAAATGCCTTCCGGATGCGGGCGCGACAGAATGGCATAGGCGAGCGTCGCCAGGCCCGCGCCGCCCAGCACGGCGATGATCAGGTCGCGGAAGCGCCGGATCAGGGCGCGCAGCGAACTGCCCAGGGGTTCGTCCGGCGCTTCATCGCGCAGGCGTGGGGGCAGCCAGCGCAGGCCAAGCAGGATGAGCACCACCGTGACCACCTCCACCGCCAGTTGGGTCAAGGCCAGGTCAGGCGCGGACAGCCATGAAAAGGTAAGCGCGGTGACGAGCCCCGCGCCGCCCGCGAGGATGAGCGACACCGGGCGGTGATATTTTGCCTGCCGCGCTGCACCAATGGCGCAGGCGCCGCCTGCGATCCACATGAGCACGAAGAAAGGGTTGACCGTGGTGTGGATGGACGGCTCGAGCCAGCCGCCTGACAGAAGCGGAAGCAGCGCGACCACAATGGTGCAGGCGACAATGAGGAACAGCTGGGGCTGCTGGCGTGGGGAGCGGGTCCAGTCCAGCAGGAAGGATGCCAGTAGATCCAGGCCTTCAAGCAGCGCTTCAAAGGTGTGCCGCCCGTCGAGGCGATAGATGAGCGGCGTGCGGCCAGGGCGCCGCCGATGCCAGCTGCGCAGCAGCACAAGCAGCAGCACGCCGCCCAGCATGGCGATGAAGCTCATGGCGAGAGGCAGGTTGAAGCCATGCCAGATGCGCAAGTCGTAGGCGGGCATGTCTGGGCCCAGTATTGATTGGACAGCGCTGTGCAGGAAGGGCCCGAGCGTGAAGCTGGGCAGGATGCCGACCACCAGGCAGGCCAGCACAAGAATGGCTGACGGGATAAGCATGCGCAGCGGCGGTTCATGCGGCGCCCGGGGCAAATCGCGTGGCGCGGGGCCGAAGAATACCTGCAGGATGAAGCGAAGCGAATAGGCTACGCTGAAGGCGCTGGCAACGACGGCCACCGCAGGCAGGCCGATGCGGCCATACCAGCTTTCTCCGGCGAATACGGTTTCAGCGAAGAACATTTCCTTGGAAATGAAGCCATTGAGCAGTGGCACCCCTGCCATGGAGGCGGCGGCAACCACCGCCAGGGTCGCCGTCAGCGGCATGCTGCGGCGCAGGCCCGACAGCCTGCTCAGGTCGCGGGTGCCGGTCTCGTGGTCCACAATGCCCGCGGCCATGAACAGCGAAGCCTTGAATGTGGCATGGTTGACCATGTGAAAGACGGCGGCCACCAGGCCCAGCTTGCTGTTCAGACCCAGAAGCAGGGTGATGAGGCCCAGGTGGCTGATGGTGGAATAGGCCAGCACGCCTTTCATGTCCATTTGGAATGTGGCGGCGTAGGCGCCCAATGTCAGCGACAGCAGCCCGGCCGTGCCGATGATCCATTGCCATTCCGGCGTGCCTGAAAGGACCGGCCACAGGCGCGCCAGCAGGAATACGCCAGCCTTCACCATGGTGGCCGAATGCAGGTAGGCCGATACAGGGGTCGGCGCGGCCATCGCGTTGGGCAGCCAGATATGCAGCGGGAACTGGGCGCTCTTGCTCAGCGCGCCGAGGGCGATGAGCACCAGTATGGTGGGATACCAGGGATGCGTGCGTATCAGATCGCCAGAGGCCAGTACCGTATCCAGGTCATAGCTGCCCGCCACATGGCCGAGCATGAGCACGCCCCCCAGCAGCGCCAGGCCGCCCATGCCGGTGATGACCAGCGACATGCGGGCGCCGCGGCGGGCGTCGAGACGATGGTACCAGTAGCCGATCAGCATGAACGAAGAGAGGCTGGTCAGCTCCCAGAAGACGACAAGCTGGATCAGGTTGCCTGAAAGCACGACACCGAGCATCGAGCCCATGAACGCCTGGAAAAAGGCAAAAAACCGGGGCACGGGATCTTGCGGAGACAGGTAGTAGCGCGCGTACAGCACAATGAGCGCGCCCATCGAGGCCACGATCATGGCGAACAGCCATGCATAGGCGTCCATGCGCAGTGTGAAATCTATACCCAGCGCGGGTATCCAGGATGCGCTGGCACGCACCACCTGCCCGTCGAGCACGGCAGGAACCTGCAGGGCGATGAGAACCGTGCACACCACTGCGACAGCGCCTGCCAGCCAGGCTTCCACCTTGTGGGCATTCGAGGGCAGCAGGGCAGCAATGACGCTGCCGGCGAAAGGCAAGGCGAGTATGAGTACAAGCGACATCAGTGGCGGGAATTTGATCGGAGATTGCGGATGAAACTGACCCTAATAATACAATGCGTTTTGTTCAGCTAAACGACAGGTTGGCGGAGATTTTCGGCTTAGTCGGCCAGGAAAGAATGAATTTTTATTTGACCTGGGTCAAATAACGATTGCCGCTGCCGCCCCACAATGGTATCCGGATGGCGCATATATGCGCCAGCCACAATTTATAGGGGGTGCAATTCCCCCATGGAGCAGGCAATGGATGCCTTGAATGCGGCCAATGGCCGCAATAATGATATTACCCTTTCCGAAATAGAGATATCTGAAGCGCTGGTGCGCCGGTTTGATGCGTCCGGCCCGCGTTACACCTCCTATCCGACTGCGGACCGCTTCCGCTACGGATTCTCCGAGCAGACCTATATCAATTACCTGGCCGAGCGTGCCGGGCGGACGGACAACCCATTGCTGTCGGTCTATGTGCATTTGCCTTTCTGTGAAAAGCTCTGTTATTTCTGTGGCTGCAACAAGATTATTACCCAGGATCACAGCCGGGTCGCCGGCTACCTGGATTACGTGGAAAAGGAAATAGCGCTTACCGTGCCGCACCTGGGGCACGATCGGCGCACGGTGCAGCTGCATCTTGGCGGCGGCACGCCGACCTTCCTGGACGCAGCCGAGCTGGCGCGCCTGATGTCGATGCTGCGCCAGCATTTCGAGTTCACACCGGACGCCGAGCTGGGCGTGGAAATCGACCCAAGGACGGTCAACGAGGCGACGCTGTCCATGCTGGCCGGGCTGGGGTTCAATCGGACCAGCTTCGGTGTACAGGACTTCGACCCCGATGTGCAGGCCGCTGTGAACCGCATCCAGCCGCTGGAAATGGTGGAGCGCGCAATGAAGGCCAGCCAGGACGCTGGCTTTGAGTCGGTCAATGCCGATCTGATCTATGGCCTGCCGAAGCAGACGCTGGAGAGCTTCGACCGGACCCTGGATCAGATGATACGGCTTTTTCCTGACCGGATCGCGCTGTACAACTATGCCCATCTGCCGCAGCGCTTCAAGGCCCAGCGCTTGATCAATGCAGACGATCTGCCCAGCGCCGAGACGCGGCTGCAGATCTTCCTCATGGCCACGCGGCGCCTGCTTGAGGCGGGCTATGTTTATATAGGCCTGGATCATTTCGCCAAACCCGACGATGAACTCAACAGGGCGCGCCTGGACGGCAGCCTGCACCGCAACTTCCAGGGCTACACCACGCGGGCCAACTGTGACCTGATAGGTTTTGGCGTGTCTGCCATAGGCAAGGTGGGAGCGTCCTACAGCGGTTCGGTACGCACGCTGAAGGCTTATGGGCAGCTGCTGGACGAAGGCCATTTGCCCGTCGAGCGCGGCGTGGCGCTTTCGACCGACGACCTGCTGCGCCGGGATGTCATCATGAAGCTGATGTGCAGCGTGCCGGTGGACTTTCCCGCGCTGGGCGATCAGTATGCCGTTGACTTCGAGGGGTATTTCGCCCCTGAGCTGGAAAGGCTGGCATTATTCCTGGATTCGGGGCTGCTGCGGATAGACGGCCGGCGGCTGACAGTCACGCCCAAAGGGCGGCTGTTCGTGCGGGGGGCCGGCATGATATTCGACAAATATCTGGGGCAGCCAACCGTTTCCACTTATTCCAAGCTGATTTAGGCAAGAAACCATGACGACGACAGGAAAGGTTCGCACCCAGGATTTTCTCGCACGCCTGCCGCTTTTCAGTGAGTTGAGCGACATGGAGCTTGATCACGTGGCTGCCGCCACGGCTGAGCTCAAGGTGGCGAGGGGAGACATGATCTTCCGGCGCGGCGACCCCTGCCAGGGCTTTCATTCCGTGGTCTATGGGCAGGTCAAGCTGCTGCTGGTGTCTCCGGCAGGCGGGGAGAAGGTGGTGCGCCTGATAGGCCCAGGCGGCAGTTTTGGCGAGGCCCTCATGTTCCTGGACAAGGATTACGTCGTGTCAGCCCAGGCCCTGGCCGATACCTTGCTGCTGCATGTCAGCAAGCCGGCGGTACTCGATGCCATTGAACAGCATCCGCGCTTTGCCCGGAAAATGCTGGCCAGCCTCAGCCAGCGGCTGCATAGCCTGATGTCTGATGTCGAAGCGTATTCGCTGCGTTCAGGCACTGAGCGGGTGGTGAACTATCTGCTCCAGGGGGGCATGCAGGCGGCCGACCTGCCGTTCAGGCTGGAAACCAGCAAGACAGTGATTGCGTCGCGGCTTAATCTTACCCCTGAGCACTTTTCCAGAATTCTTCATGATCTGGGCGCGAAGGGCTATATCGCGGTGAAAGGCCGCGAGATCACGATTCTCGATGTCGGTGGCCTGCGCCACTATCACGGCTGACGGTTTTCTTCCGCCCGCGGGCGCAGGGCCGCGCGTATTTGCGCCTTGGTGCGCACAAGCTGGCGCAAGGCATCAAGCATGAGCACCAGCAGCCATAGCGCCGAGGCGGCCAGGGCGAGCGCGGCGATGCGGGCCAATTCCTCGGGCAGGAAGCAGGCCGCCGCCAGCAGGCACAAGGCGGTCAAGTGCGCCCTGAACTGAAGGCGCGCGTCTTTGTCCTCGATAATATGCCTGACCTTGGGAATGAAGGGCAGGGCGGTTTGCAGCCCGCGCTGGCAATGAAACCACACCAGGAATGGGATGATCTTGTAGAGCATGCCATTGACGACAGACCAGGCAAACCCGACGATAAACAGCATGCCCAGCAACAGCGAGAGATCTGTGCCTGTGGCCTGTTGATAGAGCCAGACGGGTATGCAGGCAGCCAGGCTCCACAGGCCGGTGCGCCAGAACTGTGTCGTGGTGTCTGGCTCAGGCCGTTTGCGGCCGCGCAGCAGCTTCAGGGTGGTGCCCGCATAGGCCAGGAACGCTGCCGCCAGCAGGGCCTGACAGATCCACGCGACCGGGACGCTCTGGATAAGCAGCGTATTGGCCGAAAGCGCCAGCAGCAGCGCGAATACGAGGCCGGCAAGCCAGCGGGTAACCCGACGCGGATAGAGTTCGGTGACCTGGAACATCGGGATAAGCTGATAGGACATGGCCGCGACCAGCAGGCCTATCCAACCCAGCAGGCCCCAGGCGCCATGCAGGTCAGTCAGTTGCCTGGGAGCGGGTTGCCCCCAGGCCAGATGCCCAGCCAGCCAGGCGCCTGCCAGCACCGTGATGAGCAGGCTGGCCAGGGCAAGCCGGGCGCTGGCAAGAATCTCTGTGGAGCCTTTGCTGGCCTGTCGGCGATAGTGCCACAGCCCTCCGGCGCAACAGCCCAGCAGCCAGCCCAGAGCCAATGCCAGCGATGCAAGCGCCAGCGCGAACAGCCAGGGCAGGCCGGTCAGAAACGCTGCGGCCAGGCCCAGCGTACCGATGAGCAGCCCCGTGTGCACGATGGTGGCGCTGAACCGGGGGGCGAGCACATGGATGCCTGTGGCGACCGGCAGGATCTGCATCAGCGCGCCCGCCATGGTGTGTGCCAGCGCGCCGAGGGTGAGCAGGTGGGTGATGGCCAAGGCTTGCGGCGTCCACCGGGCAACCATGACCTGCGGGCCCGACCACAGCAGCAGTAGCGCCGCGAGCAGGACGAATAGCGGCGAGCTGTACATAAAGCGCAGCGGCACGCTGGCGGCGGGAGAGTTATTCAGTGAGAGGGCACGCTGCATGGTGTTGGTAGGGATAAGTAAGCAAGCAAGGTCTGGCGGACTGCCGGCACACGCATCATTTTCGCTCAAACTGCGGCCTATTCCGGAGTAACCGCAGCGTATGAACGGGATTTTTGATTTTTATTAAGGCCGCCGGCCTCGTCTGCCTGCATAGTGACTGCTGCGCCGGATGTATTAGCCCTTGGCGGCATTTGGCGCATCATTACTCTGCAAGGAACTTATCGTGCTGCAAACTGTATTGGAACGGATCCGGCTCAAGGGACGATCACTGCTGCCTATTGTGCAGGGCGGGATGGGCGTCGGGGTATCGGCGCACAGGCTGGCCGGGACCGTGGCGTCCCTGGGCGCCCTGGGCACCATTTCCAGCGTGGATCTGCGCAGACACCATCCCGACCTGATGGTGCAGACAGGCCGCTCGCGCGACAAGGCGAAGATTGATGCCGCCAATTTGCTTGCGCTGGATCGTGAAATCAATGCCGCGCGCAAGCTCGCCAATGGGGCGGGCATGATTGCCGTCAACGTGATGCGGGCGGTGTCCGAGTATGCTTCCTATGTGCGCCAGTCGTGCGAAAGCGGCGCTGACGCGGTGGTGGTCGGAGCAGGCCTGCCCCTGGACCTGCCGGAGCTGACTGCGGATCATCCCAAGGTCGCGATCATTCCCATTCTGTCAGACGTGCGGGGCATCGGCCTGATACTCAAGAAATGGATGCGCAAGAACCGCTTGCCAGACGCCATCGTCATCGAGAATCCGAAATTCGCGGCGGGACACTTGGGTGCGCCGACTGCCGATGCGCTGAACAATCCGAATTTTGCATTTCCGGCTGTGCTGGAAGGTACGAGGGCGCTGTTTAAGGAACTGGGCCTGGAGAAAGAGAATATCCCTCTGGTTGCCGGCGGCGGCATCCATACGCCCGAACAGGTGCGCGAGCTGATGCGCCTGGGCGCGGATGCCGTGCAGCTTGGCTCGGCGTTTGCCGTGACGCAGGAAGGGGATGCCCATCCGAATTTCAAGAAGGTGCTGGTCGAGGCCAGGCCGGAAGACATTGTTACCTTCATGAGTGTGGCAGGCTTGCCTGCGCGGGCAGTGCGCACGCCCTGGCTGGCCCGGTATCTGGAAAAAGAAGCCAAGCTCCAGCGCCTTGCCAAGGAGCGCCCATGCACGGTGGGTTTTGATTGCCTGGCATCGTGCGGGTTGCGTGACGGCATTGCCAAGCATGGACAGTTCTGCATCGACACCCAGCTGGCCTTTGCGCTGGCAGGCGATATCAATCGCGGCCTGTTCTTCCGTGGATCGGAAAAATTGCCCTTCGGCAATGCCATACGCACAGTGCGTGAATTGATAGATTATCTGCTCAATGGGGTCAAGCCTGCCGCCGCGGCGATCAACGCGCCGACAGTCAGGCGTGAGGCGGAACCAGCCCTGGTCTGATCATGAATCAAACTGTATCGGCTGTCGCGCCCGCCAAGACAGGCGTCGGGCGCATGGAGCTCGTTTGTCCGGCCGGCAGCCTGCCGGCGCTCAAAGCCGCCGTCGACAATGGCGCCGACTGCGTGTACCTTGGATTCCGTGATGCGACCAATGCACGGAATTTCGCGGGCCTGAATTTTGACGAGGCCGCCATCAACGAAGGCATACGCTACGCTCACGCCAAAGGCTGCAAGGTCTTGCTGGCCCTGAATACCTACCCGCAGCCTTCAGGCTGGCAGCAATGGCGCGCTGCGGTGGACCGCGCCGCGGCTTCAGGCATAGATGCCATGATTGTGGCTGATCCCGGCCTGATGCGTTACGCCCATGAGCATCATCCGCAACTGCGGCTGCACCTGTCTGTACAAGGCTCGGCGACCAATCATGACGCCATCAACTTTTACCAGAAGCACTTTGGCGTATCCAGGGCGGTGTTGCCGCGTGTGCTGTCCATGGCCCAGGTCGAGCAATTGAAGGAAAACACCACGGTGGAGATCGAGGTGTTCGGCTTTGGCAGCCTGTGCGTCATGGTCGAGGGGCGCTGCGCCCTGTCTTCGTATGCAACGGGGGAGTCGCCCAACAATAGTGGCGTCTGTTCCCCAGCCAAGGCCGTGCGCTGGCAGCAGACCGAGCACGGGCTGGAGTCGCGGCTGAATGGGGTGCTGATAGACCGTTACGGCGCAGGCGAGAACGCCGGATACCCCACGCTTTGCAAAGGCCGTTTCGATGTCGCCGGTGAGGACTACTACGCGATCGAGGAACCGACCAGCCTGAATACGCTGGAGCTGCTTCCCAGGCTTGCGCAGACGGGCGTGAGCGCGATCAAGATTGAAGGCCGGCAGCGCAGCCCCGCGTATACCGCCCAGGTGACCCGTGTGTGGCGCGAGGCCATAGATCTGTGCATGGCCAATATGCAGCGCTATTCCGTGCGCCCGGCCTGGATGGCGGCGCTGAACAAAGTCGCCGAAGGGCAGCAGCATACGCTGGGCGCCTATCACCGGCCCTGGAAATGATGCCTGTTCAGTCAGTGCGGTTTTGGAGTTCAGCTGTATGAAAATTGCCCTTGGACCGGTCCAGTATTATTGGTCTCGCGTCACCATGCTGCAGTTCTATGAGGCCATGACGGAAGCGCCCGTCGATATCGTCTACCTGGGCGAGACGGTTTGTTCGCGCCGGCATGAGCTGCGCCTGCCCGACTGGCTGGAGGTTGCCGACATGCTTGCGCAGGCAGGCAAGCAGGTCGTGCTGTCAACGCAAGTGTTGCTGGAATCCGGAAAAGATCTGACAGTGATGCGCAAGATTGCCGCCAATGGCCGCTATCTTGTTGAGGCGAACGATATGGGCGCAGTCCATCGCCTTGAGGGCCAGCCTTTTGTGGCGGGGCCGTTCCTGAATGTCTACAACATCCCGGTGCTGGACATTCTCGCCAGCCAGGGGGCGGTGCGCTGGGTCATGCCGCTGGAAATGGGCAGCGAAGGGCTCGGACAGATGCAGCGCGAGCGTCCCGCCGGCATGCAGACAGAGGTGTTTGCCTATGGCCGCATGCCGCTCGCGTTCTCGGCGCGCTGTTTTACCGCGCGCAACCGCAATATCCCCAAGGACAACTGTCAATATGTCTGCATGGATCACCCTGACGGCCTGTTGCTCAGCACGCGCGAGGGGCAGCCATTCCTGGTGCTCAACGGCATACAGACGCAGTCGGCGCTGGTCTATAACCTGATCAAGGAAGTAGGCGCCATGAGGGATCTGGGCGTGGATGTAGTGCGCATCAGCCCGCAGGCCAGCCATACCGAGCAGATTATTGCGCTGTTTCGCCGCGCCGTGGATGGCGAGCTGGCAGCGTCTTCGGCGTTTGAGCAGATACTTCCGCTCATGCCCGCGGGCCCCTGTAATGGCTACTGGCATGGCAAGCCAGGTCTGGAATACAGAGTGGCATGAAGGATGTACCGAGGCGAACGATTCAACAGCATCACCCATCTGGTCGGCGCCGTCCTGGCGATGGCGGGCGGCATATTGCTCATTGTGCTCGGCGCGCAGGCCGGCGATCCATGGAAGATCGTGAGCTTCAGCATCTACGGCGCAATGCTGTTATGCCTTTATCTGGCGTCCACGCTTTATCACAGCTTGAAGGGGCGGGCCAAGCGCATCTGGTGCAAGTTTGATCACTGCGCCATCTATCTGCTCATTGCCGGAAGCTACACGCCATTTGCGCTGGTAAGCCTGCGCGGGGCCTGGGGCTGGTCTTTGTTTGGGAGTGTGTGGGGGCTGGCCATCCTGGGTATCGTCCAGGAAATCTGGCTGGCCAAGGGCTTGCGTATCTTCTCGCTGATTCTATATGTCTTGATGGGTTGGCTTGCGATCATTGCTGTCTTCCCGCTGATTCATGCGCTGACCTGGGACGGCTTTCTCTGGCTGGCTGCCGGTGGGGTGGTCTATACGGTTGGCATTGCCTTCTACGCCACGGACGAGAAATGGCGATACGGCCATGGCGTCTGGCACCTGTTCGTGCTGGGCGGCAGCGCTTGTCATTATGTTGCCGTGCTGCGCTACGTAGCTTGAGCAAGCCTGGCGCCCACGCCAGGCTGTGTATCCAGGAGTATTTCATGCAAGAACACGAGTATCGTCTGCCCGCGCCCGTCAACGCTGTGCTGTCCCGCCTGCCGGCTTACCCAGGATCATTGTTGTTCGTGCTGGGGCTGAACACAGCGCTGGCCAGACATTTGCCCGAGGACACGCTCCGCATGCTGGAGGGACGCAAGCTGCGCATACAGGCGCGTGATGCCGGCCTGGGTTTTGATTTCATGTGGCGCGACGGGAAGTTCGTCGCCCAGCGTCCGCAGGGCGAGGTGGCCCTGACCATCGCGGCAAGCAGCTACGATTTTCTGCTGATGATGCAGCGCAAGGAGGATCCCGACACGCTGTTTTTCAGCCGGCGGCTGACCATGGAAGGAGATACCGAGCTTGGTTTGCTGGTAAAGAATACGCTGGACGCAATCGATCTGTCTGTGTTCTCTGCGTCGGCTTTTCTGCCGCCGCCGTTGCGCTCGTCCAACCTGCTGTCCGCGGGCATGCAATCTTTTGGACAGGTTGCCGGCAGACTTTTCAGGCGTTACCCGGCCCCAGGAGGGCAAGGGCGATGATGCTTCGCGTCACCCTGTGGCTGCGCGCGGCCTGCCGCGCTTGCGGGGGGCGGGCGGTATAGCGAGACACTGCCCAGCCGTTCAGTGTTTGCGCAGGGTGAATGAATCGAACAGCGGGGTGATTCGTTCTATCAGCGCCGCGCTGGGAAACCCCGCCTGCCGGGCGGAGTTGAGATTTTCATCGGCGCATCCCGTCGGGCGGAAGACCTGCAGCGCATAGTGCCGTATGCCCATGCCTGCCAGGCGGTGCGCCAGTTGTTCAATCTGCGCCTCGCTGTGCAGCGATGGATGTATGGTGCTGCGGCATTCATGGCTGACGCCGCTTTCCAGCACGGCATGAAGGCTGGCCAGGGCGGGGGCGCCGCTGTTGCGAACACCGGTGATGGCGTCGTAGTCGTCAAAGTTCGCCTTGATATCCAGGCCGATCCAGTCCACCAGCGGCAAGACTTGCTTGAGGCGGGCGGGATGCGTGCCGCCGCTGTGCAGGCCGATCTTGAAGCCCAGTGCGCGCACCTCGCGCATGGCATCTTCCAGGCAGGGATCCATGGTGGGTTCGCCGCCGCTGAATACGATGGCATCCACCAGACCCGTCCGGCGCCGCAGCAGTGCCATCACATCTGACCAGGCGATGGGGCTTTCGGCGGTGCGAGTCTGCAGATGCGGGTTGTGGCAGTATCCGCAGCGCCAGGGGCATCCTTGCACGAAAATGACCGCAGCCAGCTGGCCGGGAAAGTCTGTGGCTGTAAATGGGGTAATGCCGCCTGCCTTGAGGCTGCGAAACTGCTTGGATGGCATGGCTATGTAGAAGAAAGGCGCCGCCGGGATGGCGGCGGGGATCATGATTTATTTCCGGAGCAATGCAATGTTCAGGCAGCCAGCCTGTCGGCCTGCGGCGCAATGCCGGCGGCAGCTTCCCGGAAATACTTGCGTTCGTGGAATTCACCCTTCTTGCCGATGTTGAAGGACGACATCGGGCGGTGGTAGCCCATCACGCGGGTCCAGATTTCGCATGGTTGGCGTTCGTCGTTCGATAGGGTAACGGGATTGGTCATGGTTGACTCCTTGTGAATGAAACCCCCTTGGGGGCGAAGACAGGTTGGCGGGCGTCTGAAGCCGCTGTGCGCCCCAGACGCCCGTGATGTATGGCCTAGGCTGCTTCGCGCAGCTTGCGTGCCAGGATCTCCTCGTCGCATTTGGGGCAGAACTCATGGCTGCCGCCGATATAGCCGTGGACTGGGCAGATCGAAAAGGTTGGCGTAACGGTGATATAGGGCAGCCGGAAGCGGCCCAGCGCGCGCCTGACCAGCGTGCGGCAGGTATCCGCGCTGGAGAGGGGCTCGGTCATATAGAGGTGCAGCACTGTGCCGCCGGTGTATTTGCGTTGCAGTTCATCCTGGCGCTCGAGCGCCTCGAACGGATCATCGGTAAAGCCGACAGGCAACTGTGACGAGTTGGTGTAATAAGGCATCTGCTGCGTGCCCGCCTGCAGTATGCCGGGATAGCGCTTGCGGTCCTCCTTGGCAAAACGGTAAGTCGTGCCTTCGGCGGGCGTGGCCTCCAGGTTGTACATATGGCCGGTCTCTTCCTGGAACTGCACCATGCGCGCCCGGACATGATCAAGCAGGCGCACAGCAAAGGCGTGGCCCCATTCAGAAGTAATGTCATGCGCATCATGCGTGAAGTTGCGGATCATCTCATTGATGCCGTTCACGCCCAGCGTGGAGAAATGGTTGCGCAGCGTGCCCAGGTAACGCTTGGTATAAGGGAACAGGCCGTCGTCCATCAGACGCTGGATCACTTCTCGCTTGATTTCCAGGCTATCCCTGCCTAGCTCCATCAGCTCGTCCAGCGTGGCAAACAAGGCTTGCTCGTCGCCTGCGTGCAGATAGCCCAACCGCGCGCAGTTGATGGTGACCACGCCCAGGGAGCCGGTCTGCTCCGCCGAGCCGAACAGGCCATTGCCGCGCTTGAGCAGTTCGCGCAAGTCCAGTTGCAGCCGGCAGCACATGGAGCGAATCATGTTGGGCTTGAGTTCGGAATTGATGAAGTTCTGAAAGTAGGGGAGCCCGTATTTGGCCGTCATCTCGAACAGCAGTTCAGCGTTGGGGCTGTGCCAGTCGAAGTCTTCCGTGATGTTGTAGGTGGGGATGGGAAAAGTGAACACGCGCCCCTTGGCATCGCCGGCCATCATCACGTCGATGTAGGCGCGGTTGATCATGTCCATTTCTTCCTGCAGTTCGCCATAGGTGAATGGCATTTCCTCGCCGCCGATCAGGGGCACCTGTTCGCGCAAGTCTTCCGGGCAGACCCAGTCGAAGGTCAGATTGGTGAAAGGGGTCTGGGTGCCCCAGCGGCTTGGCACATTGAGGTTGTAGATCAGCTCCTGCATGTACTGCCGCACTTCGGTGTAACCCAGGCCATCCTTGCGGATAAAAGGGGCCATATAGGTATCGAAGGAGCTGAAGGCCTGTGCGCCGGCCCATTCGTTCTGCAGCGTACCCAGGAAATTGACGATCTGGCCGATGGCGCTGGACATATGCCGTGGCGGTACGGATTCGACCTTGCCCGGCACGCCGTTCAGCCCTTCATTCAGCAGCGTGCGCAGCGACCAGCCGGCGCAGTAGCCCGACAGCATGTCCAGGTCATGGATGTGGATGTCTGCATTGCGATGGGCGTTGCCGACGGCGGGAGGGTAGACCGAGTCCAGCCAGTAGTTTGCGATGACCTTGCCGGAAACGTTCAGGATGAGGCCGCCCAGGGAATAGCCCTGGTTGGCATTCGCATTGACACGCCAGTCGACGCGGTCCAGATATTCGTTGACTGATGATGAGACTTCTACATTCGCCATGGTTCTTCCTGATCACTATATATTGTGGTTGATGGAAGAATATTGTCTATATGTAGTGGGGTCAAGAATGATGGTGGAGTTTGTTCCGTTTGCTTGACCCGGGTCAAGAAGGAGGGGGCGTGCGATGGGTCGGGCGGTGTGCAGGGCCTGGGGTGAACCCCGCACGCGGCTGTCTGGTCAGCCGGTGATCGTGAAGTCGATCACAATCTGGCCGGGTTCGCGCGACACATAGCTGATCTGGATGGCATCGCCGAAATGGCCGGTCAGTTGCTGCAGCAGCGGCAGCGGGTCATGGTCGTTGCAAAAGCGCATGGTCTCGCCGGGAGTGAGCGCGGACAGCGCGCCGAATATGGCTGCATGCCGGAAGCGCTTGGCAACGCCGCGCGCGTCGAAAGGGTAAGTGGCGTCGGAAAGAATGGGCAGGCTGGGTTCGCTGGACACGGTAGCTTCCTATAGGGATTGAAGGGATGGGCGGCGCTCAATGGTGGCCGCCTGGGATGGTGAAGACGATTATAGAAACGCGTGCCGCGCCAGCAGGCCGGAACCATATTGCCCGTGTGGTTGATGAAGCGTCCGCCGGCACTTTGCTTTCGTTGACAGTGTGTTCGGGGAACCGCACCTAGAATGTTTCAGATTTGCATATATTCTAGGAGAACGCTGTGATACCTCTTTCAAAACGCTGCGCCGCCGAGGCGTTTGGGACATTCTGGCTTGTCATGGGGGGCTGCGGCAGCGCGGTGCTGGCAGCCGCGTTCCCTGAACTGGGCATTGGCTTCGCAGGCGTCGCCCTGGCATTTGGCCTGACGCTGCTGACCATGTGTTATGCCATCGGGGGGATTTCAGGTTGTCATATCAACCCGGCGGTTACCTTCGGATTGGTGGCGGGCGGAAGATTCCCAGGGCGGGAACTCGTGCCCTATGTCGTGTCGCAGGTGATTGGCGCAGTGCTGGCGGCGGCAGTGCTCTATTTCATTGCCAGCGGCAAGGCCGGTTTTGATGCGGCGGCAAGCGGATTCGCATCCAATGGGTTCGGCGAGCATTCCCCCGGCGGCTACTCCTTCAGCGCAGCGCTGGTGTGCGAGCTGGTCATGACTGGCTTCTTCCTGTTCATCATCATGGGAGCGACTGACAGCCGCGCTCCCGCCGGATTTGGCGGCATTGCGATTGGCCTGGCGCTTACATTGATCCACCTGATCAGCATCCCGGTGACCAATACTTCCGTCAATCCCGCCCGCTCAACTGGCGTGGCGATCTTCCAGGGAGGTTGGGCGATTGATCAGCTTTGGCTTTTCTGGATCGCTCCGATTATTGGCGGTGTCGTTGGCGCGCTGGCGTATCGCTGCATCTGCGCGCCCAAAGACTGAGCAATGTTTTTCAGCCCCGCTCGCGGCCTATGCGCCACCAGCGGGGTAGCAGGGCTTGCACGCGCGGCTGCGCATAACGGTCGTCGATCAGATGTATGACGCCCCGGTCGGCATCGCTGCGGATCACGCGGCCCGCAGCCTGTACGACCTTGCGCAGGCCAGGATAGAAATAGGTGTAGTCGTATCCTCTCTCGTCGCCGAAAACGGCGCCCATGCTGCGTTTCAGCTGTTCGTTGATGTCATTGACCTGAGGCAGGCCCAGCGTGGAAATGAAGGCACCGATCAGGCGCTGGCCAGGCAGATCTATACCTTCGGAAAACGCGCCGCCGAGCACGGCAAAGCCTATGCCGGCGCCTGAAGGCGTGAAGCGCTGAAGAAAGCTGTCCCGCTCCGTCTCCCCCATGCGCCGCGCCTGGGTCCAGATGGGGATCTGCGGGAACTGCGCGGCAAACTGCGCAGCGACCTGCTCAAGGTAATCGAAACTGCTGAAATAGCTCAGATAGTTGCCTGGCAACTGATGGTATTGCCGAGCCATCAGTTGCACGATAGGCGTTATGGACTGGCCGCGATCCCGGTAGCGCGTCGATATCCCCCGCGCAATGCGCACTTCGAGCTGATCCGGGTGGAATGGCGAATCGACGTCCTGCCAGGCGGTATCTTCTGGCAGACCCAATGTGTCGCGGTAGAAATCCCAGGGTGAAAGCGTGGCGGAAAACAGCACCGCGCCATGGCATTGCGCCAGGCAGGGCTCAAGAAAGGGCGCCGGCACGACGTTGCGCAGCGTCAGGCGCATGCCTGCATCCGGTCTGTCAGGCCGCAGCGCCACATCAAATACAGAATGCCTGCCAAAGACTTCGGCCAGGCCAAGAAAATGCAGCAGATCGAAATGCAGCTGGCGCAGCGCCGCCAGCCCATCGTGCGCGGTGAGGGTTTCAGGCTGCCGCCGGGTTGACCGCGCCGGCGCAGATGCCCGAGACAGCGCCAGCATGCCTTGACGGTCTGTGTCCGGCGGCAGCGCGATATCGGCCTGCGATTCGGCAAAGAAATCGGATAGCGCCGCACTGGCCTTAAACATGGCGCCCAGCAGGCTGGATGGAATGGATTCATAAGGCTGGTAGCTTCGTTCCTGCCCTGAGAATGCCTGGCGGCATGCGCGCAGCAGCCCGGCCAGCGGCTTTCTTGCCTGGGCGGGGGCGCGCAGCCGGGCGGCCTCGATGGCAGCGGTTTGCAGTTGGGCGGAATACATGCCGCGGGCGCGCTCAAGCAGGTTGTGGGCTTCGTCCACCAGCAGGCCAACACGCCATTGCCGGCTCAATGCCAGACCTCGCAGAAAGGCGCTGGTGTCGAAATAATAGTTGTAGTCGCCGACCACTACATCGGCCCATTGCGCCAGGTCATGTGTCAGCCAGTAAGGACACACGCTGTGTTCGAGCGCAATGGCGCGCAGGCCGGCCCGGTCCAGCCAGGAGCGCGCGACGGCCTGGGCGCGGGCTTCAGGCAGGCGGTCGTAGAAGCCCTTTGCCAGAGGGCACGACATGCCGTGACATGCCTTGTCGGGATGTTCGCATGCCTTGTCGCGGGCCGTCAGTTCCAGCACGCGCAGACGCAAGCCGTGTTCCGGCGTTGCCTGAGCCTCGCGATGAGGCAAGGAGGCTCCGTCATTTTCATGGCGTGCGTTTTCATGCCCGTCCGCTTCCGCACTCAGCGTCTGATCCAGCAGTGCAAGCGCATGCAGGGCCATGCCTCGCCCCGGCGTCTTGGCCGTGAGGAAATAGATTTTGTCCAGCTGCGCGCGCGCAGCCGCCTTGAGCATGGGAAAGAGGGTGCCCAGCGTCTTGCCGATGCCTGTGGGCGCCTGGGCCAGCAGATGCCGGGACTGCATGGTTGCCTTGTATACCGCCTGCGCCAGTGTCCGCTGGCCCGCATGCATGGCGTCGAAGGGAAACCGCAGCGATTCCAGCGCCTCATCGCGCCAGGCCCGATGGGCGGTTTCCTGACGCGCCCAGGCGGCAAAGCAGGCGCAGTGCGCCTGGTACGATTCGGCCAGGCTGGCCGCACTGTGTTCTTCCGTCAGAACGGTTTCAGTGCGCCGGTCAACATCGTAGTAGACCAGGGCGACCTGAATTTTTTCCAGCCCGCGCGCCACGCACAACAGATGGGCATATGTCTTGGCCTGCGCCCAATGCAGGGCGCGGTGGTTGTCGGGGATGGCCTCCACGCGCCCGCGGAAAGTCTTGATTTCCTCCAGGCGGTTGAGCGCGGGATCATAGCCGTCGGCCCGCCCGCTGACCTGCATTGCGCAACCGCCGGGCAGGCTGATGCTGTAGGAAAGGCTGATCTCTTTTTCGTAGCCGGCTGGCCGCCGGGCGCGTACGATAGCGTGACCTTCCATGCCCTCGAGCGCGCTGGGGGCGGGTGTGAAGCGCAGATCCAGATCGCCGCGCCGAGCCGAGAATTCGCACAGCGCTCTCACGGAAATCTTGTATTTCATGCCGCGGCCGGGCGTTGCACATGGCAGACACGAACATCAATGCCATGCTCGCGGCAATAGGCCAGCCATCGAAGCTGGTTGTCCTGCAGGCGGTCGCCTGGACCCTTGACCTCGATCAGGCAGTAGCGGCCTTCGTCCGGCCAGAACTGCACCAGGTCCGGCAGGCCTGCCCGGTTGTCGCGTATGTCGTCCAGCATGCGGCTGAACACGGCCAGCAGATGGCTGGGAGCGATACAGGCCAGGGCAAGTTCGAGCAGGTCTGAAGTGAGCTCGCCCCAATACACAAAGGGCGACTGCAAGCCCCGCTTGGCCTGGTAGTTGCGGCGTATGGTCTGGAGATAGCCCTGGCCGTTCAGTTGCGCCAGGCAGGCGGCAAAAAGAGCGTCGCGGCGCTGGCGGAAGCCTGGTTGCAGCAGGTCGGCGGGTCCATGTTGATAGGGATGGAAAAAAGCGCCTGGAATGCAGGCAAAGATGGCATCCCAGCACAGCAGCCCGAACAGCGAGTTGATCAATGTGTTTTCCACATAGAATGCAGGCGCCTGCGGCTCATGCAGATATGCGCGGACCTCGTCCTCCACGCGCATCGGCAGGGCGGGTGGCGGCAGCGTCAAATCGATGCGCAGCGCGGGCAGGGCGGCCGGCCGGCGCTTGAGGCTTGAGCCGCACAGCCGCGACAGCCGTGGCAGCATCCGGTCGACAGCCTGCCGCTCCGCTTCGCAGCGGGGGGCGCAGAGCGCCTCCCTGGCCAGAACAAGCGCCTGCTTATGCTGCGCCAGACGCTCAAGCATGCGGATTTGCCGCGCCCGTGCGCCGCGCTCGGCGCTGCGCATATAGCAGTCGAGCGCATGCTGCCAGAGTCGGTGCCTTTCGCATTGCTGGCCCGCGCGAAACAGCAGCCGGGTGCGGCGGGACTCCAGCCATTCGTTGTCGAACGGCTGGCGCGGAATCGCCTGCAGCGCGGTCGCCAGCGATGCTTCGTCATCGGCCATCTCGATCTGCTCGCGGCAGCCGTGCAGCTGCAAATAGTCGTCGATATCCTGGCGCGACACAAAGGCGCGGGCCGACGCCGGAAAGCCAACCTGCTCGTAGGCATACAGCCCCAGATCGGCCAGCACAAATTCGCTCCAGTCCTGGCGAAGATTGCCGAAAAACATCAGGCGCAGGCGGTCGCACAGGGGCAGCACGCATATCTGGTAGATCGTATCGTCTATCGCCGCATCAGGGGTCTGCGTGTATTCCAGCCATTGCGCCCATGTGCGCGGATCATCCATGTTCTGCTCGCGCAACGCTTCCAGCTGTGCAGCCTTGGCTGCCGTCTTGAGCCCCAACCGGGTGAGCGTGTCGCCAAACAGAATGCCGATCTCGGTCCGGGTCAGAAGCCGGAACAGTTCATCCAGCGTCAGCGGGGCCGCGAGGTTTACCCATCCCAGCCGGATCAGCGGCGCAGCCGCCTGGGCGGTATCGCCAATTTCGCCGTAGTTGAGCTTGCCGGCCCTGAACAGCGTGCCTTTGCGCATGACCATGCGAACCAGCAGCCCGCGCGCAGGCCGGGGCAGCGCGTGAAAGCCATCGAGAAAACTGCGCTCGTCGTCGCTCAGAAGATCGGGATAGCGACGCGCAACCCAGCGCAGGACAAACTCGAAATTGTCCAGGTAGTACCAGGGATTTGGCAGGGTGGCGATAGGCATGGATAAAGCGGAGGCTGGCCGGCATGACTTGCGGGGCGCAAGCTGCTGGGTAAACTGTTTTTATATACAGTTTAACAGCATATTTTCATGCCGACTCTGTTACCGCAAGACGGCTTTGTTAAGCGGATGTTGCGGTGCGGGTCGCGCAAGGCCTTGCCGTAACGTCTGGAGAAGTTTGCCGCTTGACCGGCATGTGCGGCGACGTCTACGGTAAGGGTTCACTTCATACGCAGAGGAACAGTGCCAATGAACAAAGACACCGTTGCAGGACAGTGGAAGCAGCTCAAAGGCAAAGCCAAGGTTGCGTGGGGAGATCTCACCGATGACGAGCTGACGCAGATCGATGGCAACGTCGAGCGTCTGGCCGGCCTGGTGCAGGAGCGGTATGGCCGCACCCGCGAAGAGGCTGAGCGCGAGGTGCGGGAATTCTTTGACAGGAATAAAGATATCAGCTGATGACGGCCAGTGCTGCCTGACCGGAGGGTCAGGTTGTTGGGCTCGTTTCCTACCGGGGGAACGAGCCCTTTTTTCATGCACCGAAGGAACAGTGCGTCAATCGTCCAGGCTGCGCACGACGCGCCCGAAAATACTGAAGTCGAAATGGACCTGGGAGCGCTGGATGCGCAGCAATATGGCTGTCGCGGCGGCGGGAACCAGGGCGGCCAGCAGGAATGATTCGAGCAGATATTCCGGCTTTGCGCCGGGGGCCGGGAACAGCCATAGCCCGGCAACCAGGCCGCAGATCGTTGCAATGGTGGCCACCAGGCCGTTGTGCCGCCTGTTGAACAGTCCGAAAAACACGGGGAAGGCCGCTGCCGAGCAGAGCAGGTCGGCCAGCAGGAACAGGTAAAGCACGCTGTAGCCTTGGGCGGACACAATCAGGACGGGGATGGCCAGTAGAAAAATCAGCCAGCGCGACAAGCCCATGAGCGTGCTGCGGCGCATTCCAGGGGCGAGGCGGCGGGCATCGACGGCGATGATGCTGGACACAGCGCTGATCGCCGTGTCGGCGGTACTCATCACGAGCGCGAGCCCGAGCGGTATGAGTGCCACCGCAAACCAGGTGGGGACGGCGGGCATGAGCACGCTGAACAATGCAATTGAGCTGTCCGTGCCGCGATCCAGGCCGACGAAGGCAAGCCCGAACAGGCCCATGATGAAAATGACGGGGGCGACCAGCAGGCCACCCGTGAGAAAGCCGCGCCGCATGCTGCGCGTGTCGTTGGCCGAATAGACCCGCTGCCAATTGCCCTGATGAAACAGGCCTGTGAGCAGGATGGCGACAAAAAAGCTCAGGCCGGCCTTGATGCCGACCGGATCTCCCAGGTTCAGCAGGGCGGGCGCCTTGTCGCGCAGGCCCTGGAGCACAGGCTCGATGCCGCCGGAGGCCTTCCAGCCGAAAATGGCCAGCACCACGAGCAAGGGGACAATGACAGCCATCTGCACCTTGTCGGTAAAGATCGAGGCCCGCAGGCCGCCGTACGAGGTGTACAGCAATGTCGAACCCATGACGATGGCGGCGGTCACCCACAGGGGCACGGGCGCCAGCATGGCAACCAGCTTGGAGATCGCCGTGATTTCCGCTGTCAGCGAGATGAACATATAGAACATCATGATGAGCAGCGTCAGTGCGTACATGGGTTTGCCGAAGCGCAGGATGACGAATTCAGTCAGTGTATGACCATGGGGAATGAGCTCGCGCATGCGCCGGCCCAGCGGGATCATTACCAGTCTTGGGGACATCGCGCCGAGCGAATAGCCTATGATGGCTGCCAGCCCGCCCCAGGTGGCCGCCTGGGCGGGGGAAAACAGAATCCAGGCTCCCAGCGACGAAGCCAGCAGAGTCAGCATGGTGGCCACTGTGCTCTGGCTATTGCGGGCGATGACGTAGTCTTCCAGGCTGTCGCGGTCGCGCCGCGCATACCACATGCCCAAAAGTGCAAAAGCGCCGGAAAATAACAGCAACCAGATGATGGTTGTGCTTGATTGCATGAACGGCTACCCCTCTGTGTCATAGGTGGACCGGGGACACGACGGGCCGCCGCGCGCAGGCGCAACGATGGAAAAGGGAGCGGGAACAGGGATGCGGCGTATTGTCCTTCCCTTCGCCGGCATGATCCGGATCAGGTTCTAAGGGTTACCGCCTGGCAGCGGAATCTCAGCCCATAATGGGCTCCCCCAGGA
>Ga0182749_1000648_pt1 | contig 30533 bp, 27 predicted proteins | sample eDN3rd37CKraftMG_FD_128875 | JGI IMG/M metagenome (GOLD analysis project Ga0182749, IMG submission 128875) | Enriched Miracle-Growth compost microbial communities from Emeryville, California, USA - eDNA 3rd pass 37_C Kraft MG (version 2) (version 2) ...
AGCTCGTGCATGTCGGTATGCGGGCCCAGCTCGACATCGCTCAACGTGCCCCGGCCGGTGGGGTTGTCGGCCTTCTCGACGCGGGCGATGCGGCCGCCGTCCGGCCCCTGGATCGCGCCCTCGCCCAGATGCGCGCCGAGCCCCCGGAAGATGCGCGCGAACAGATCGCCGGGGAGCGCCGCCGGATCGAGCCCGGAAAGCAGCATCGCGCCCCGTCCGTGGTGGAGCGCGTGGCGCAGCCCGGCCGCCAGCGCGGCGATCGGCGGGGCGGCGAAATCCTCGCGGCGCACATCCTCGGGCGGGCGTCCGCCGGTCGCCCGCGCGGCCGCGACGAGGGCCGACACCTCCTCGCTCGTCAGCCTGCGCTCCAGCCCGGATCGGCCGCCGATCGCGTCGGCGCGCCAGGCGGCGGGATCGGCCGCGCTCATGTCAGAGCCGCGACGCACGGGTCTCCCGCGCGGTGATGAACTCGACCAGCGCGGGCTGCCCTCGCTCGGTGGCGGCGATGCCTCTGCGGATCGCGGGGCCGATCTGGTCGGGCGTGGTCACGCGCTCGCCATGGCCGCCGAGCGCGCGGGCAAAGGCGGCATAGTCGCCCGAAATCGCGGTGGCGGCATAGCGCTCGGTCGCGACGGGCATCACCGGCAGCTCGATCGCCATCGCCTGGTTGTTGAGCAGGATCGACAGGATCGGCAGCCGCTCGCGCACGGCGGTTTCGAAATCCATGCCGGTGAAGCCGATCGCGGCATCGCCCCAGACGTTGATGCAGAGCTTCTCCGGGCAGGCGAGCTTCGCGCCCATGGCGAGGCCGAGGCCATAGCCGAGCTGGGTCGACTTGCCCCAGCCGATATAGCCGAGCGGCGCGGTCGCCTTCCAGAAGGGCGAGAGCTGGTCGCGCGGCGAGCCGGCGTCATGGGTGATGATGGTATTGGCGACGTCGACCGTCCGCTGAAGCTCCCACAGCACGCGATAGGGGCTGAGCGGCGCGTCGTCGCAGGTGAGGAGCGGCATCCATTCCGCCAGCCATGCGCGCTCGACCTCCTCGATCTCCGCCATGACCGGCGCGGCATCGCGCGGGGCGTCGAGCAAGGCGCGGCAGGCATCGTGGAGCATCGCGAGCGTGAGCCGCGCGTCGCCGATCAGCGCGTGGCTGCACGGGACGGCCTTGTTGAGGTCGGCGGGGTCCAGCGTGGCGTGGATCACCGTCTTGCCACTGGGCATCGCGACCCCGAACGCCGTCTCCGAGAAGCTGCACCCTATGCCGAGGATCAGGTCGGCGCGATCGAGGAAATGGCGCACCGGCGCCGGGATCGCCGCGCCCCCCGCGCCGAGCGCCAGCCCGTGGGTCTCGTCGAACGCGCTCTTGCCTTCGAGGCTGGTCGACACCGGCGCCGCGAGCAGCTCGGCAAGCGCGCGCAGCTCGTCATGGGCATCGGCCCAGTGCACGCCCTGGCCGGCATGGATCACCGGCCGCCGCGCCTCGACCAGCGCGCGCGCCGCCGCCGCCACCGCCCCGGGATCGGGCGCCCAACGGGTGCGCACCACCGGTGCATAGTCCAGCTCGCCCGCCTCCTCGCGCAGCAGGTCGTGCGGCAGCTCGACGAGCACGGGGCGCCCCCGGCCGTTGCGTAGCCGGGTGAAGGCGCGGCGCAGCACGTTCGCCGTTTCCTCCGGTGCGGTCAGCGGCTCGGCATGCTTGGTGACGTCGCGCATCGAGCGGGTGGCGTTGTAATTGTCCGGCACATGCGCGAGCCGGCGCGCATAGCCCTGCGGCAATACCAGCACCGGCACCGATTCCGAAAAGGCCTGGGCGACGCCGCCATAGGCGTTTTCGGTGCCCGGCCCGTGCTGCATCGCGAACACGCCCATGCGCCGCCCCCGGCTCAGCCGCGAAAGCGCGTCGGCCATGTGGAGGCCGGTGCGTTCCTGCCGCACGACGATCGGGCGGATGCCGATCGCCGCCGCCGCCTCGATCACCGCGTTGCGCGGATAGGCGAACAGCGTGTCGACCCCTTCGCGGCGGAGTATCTCCGCGATCGCGTCGCAAACCTTCATCGCGGCCCGATCGGCTGCTCGCCGCGCACGGTGGCGCGGACCAGGTGGCGCCGCTCGTGCCGGAAATCGTGGATGCCGCGATGGAGCAGGAAGCGGTTGTCCCACACCAGCAGCGTATCCTTCCGCCAGCGCACCCGGCAATGATAATGGAGCCGCTGCGAGAGGCCCTGGAGGTAATCGAGCAGCGCGCGGCTTTCCGCCTCGCTCCACCCGACGAAGCGCCTGAAATAGGCCGTGGTGACGTAGAGCGCCTTGCGCCCGGTGCGCGGATGGAGGCGGACGGCGGGGTGGATGCTTTCCAGCTCCTCCTCGCTGTAGCCGTGGCTCTCGCGCAGGCGCAGCCGTTCCCCGGGCGGCAGCCGGGCGTTGCGCGCCCAGATCTCCTTGCCCGAATAGACGATCCGGAGCCCGTCGAGCAGCGTCTTCATCCCCTCGGACAGGTCCTCATAGACGAGGTAGGCGTTCGAGAAGGCTGTGTCGCCGCCCCATAGCGGCACGTCGAGCGCGCGCATTATCACGGCGAGCGGCGGCCGCGCGAGGAACGGGCTGTCGGTATGGAAATGCTCGAACGAAGGCACGACATTCTCGGGCTCGTGCGCCTCGCGGCGGACCTCCTGCATGTCCGCATGGCCGTCATGGATCGGCGCCTGCGGCAGCTCGATGATCTCGCCGAAGCGGCGCGAGAAGGCCTTGTGCTGCTCGGGCGTGAGCTTCTGGTCGCGAAAGACGATGACGAGGAACTGCTCGAACGCCGTCATGATCTCGGCGGCGGTTTCCTCGTCGATCGGCGCGGCCAGGTCGACCCCCTCGATCTCGCAGCCGCACGCGCCGGATATCGGATGAACGCCGATCCGCCGGAAAGCCGGCATGGGCAGACCCGCGACGACGGGCGGGGGCAGCGGCGCGCCTTCGGCCTGGCTTGCCATGATCTTCTCCTTGACGGGGACCATATGCGCTATGGTTTCGACCGATTAGACGCGCGGCCGGGGCATCGAGTCAAAGCCCGATTTTCCATTATCCGCGAACAATTCCGCTATGGAGAAGGCAGTTCCACGGGCTGATGTGGGGCGCGAATGCCACCAGGCTGGCGCGCGCCACGAGCGATTGCGCATCTGCTCGCGAGCGGATGGGCCGGGCGCCTGTAACGGCCGCTCTGGATGGCAACCGGGCGCCGTCGAGATGACGGGCGGGCTTTTCACCGTCGATATCTTCATGTGGCAGGCGCACCGGCGGACGGTTCGAGTCCTTCCGCCGGCGCGCGCGGCGGTCAGGCCAAGGTGCGGACCTTCGCCTCGCGTTCCCAGTAGCGCTTGCCGGCCGCCTTCACGAAGTCCTCGTCGAGCGCGACGATGCCTTCGTCCGGTTCCACCCCGGCCTTGTCGAGCAGCGGCTTCGCTTCCGCGCTGTGGCCGATCGCCTTGAGGTGGGCGAAGGCGTCCGCCACGAACTGGACGGCGGCAGCCTCCTTGAGCAGCGCGTCGCAGCCCTCCTTGGACAAGACGACCGCGATGGCGTCGAACAGCACCGACGGGGAGCCGGCGAGCTGCCCGTCCGCCTTGCGCGCCGAGCCGTCGGACATCTTCGCGCCGCCGACGCGGGGCGCGACGATGACGGGCCGTCCTTCCTCCTTGTCGATCGCCTTGATGAGCCGCGCCACCGCCTTCTCGTCCGAACCGTCGGCGATCAGGATGGCGACCGAACGGCCCTTGAGCGTGTGGAGGTCGTGCGGGCCGTCGATGATGCGCAGCGCCGGGGAGAGGGGCATGTCCTGCACCGGCGCGGCGGCGGGCGATGCCTTGGGCACCGCCATGTTCAGGCCCTCCGCCACGCGGCTGGCGAGCTTCGGATCGACGTTGACCAGATTTGCCAGCATCCGCGCGCGCACATGCTCCAGCCCCACCTTGGAAAGCTCGAACACGATGGCCGAGGCGAGATGGGCCTGCTCCGGCGTGCTGAGCGAGCGGAAGAAGAGCCGCGCCTGGCTGTAATGGTCGGCGAAGCTTTCCGCCCTGATCCGCCGCTTGTCGCCCTGCTCGTCCGCGGCGTCGCGCCCGGGGAAGGTGGTGAAGCCGGTGGCGGGGCATTCGCGCGGGCCGCCTTCCTCGCCCGCCTCGGCGAGGCTGTTGGGCTCGTAATTCGATCGTCCCTTCGGCTGGAGCATCTGCATGTGCCCGTCGCGCTGGAAGTTCATCACCGGGCATTGCTTGGGCTGGTTGATCGGGATCTGGTGGAAATTGGGCGACCCCAGCCGCTTGAGCTGCGTATCGAGATAGGAGAAGAGCCGCCCCTGGAGCAGCGGATCGTTGGTGAAATCGACGCCCGGCACGATATTGGCGGGGCAATAGGCGACCTGCTCGGTCTCCGCGAAGAAATTGTCGGGCCAGCGATCGAGCACCATCCGCCCGATCGGCCGCACGGGCAGCACCTCCTCGGGAATGATCTTGGTCGCGTCGAGCACGTCATAGGGCAGGCTGTCGGCGAACGCCTCGTCGAACGCCTGTATGCCCAGCTCCCATTCGGGAAAGTCGCCCCGGCTGATCGCCTCGAACAGGTCGCGCCGGTGGTAATCGGGATCGGCGCCGGCGATCTTCACCGCCTCGTCCCAGATGGTCGAGGCCGCGCCCTGCTTCGGCTTCCAGTGGAACTTCACGAAGGTCGACTTGCCCTCGGCATTGACCATGCGGAAGGTGTGGATGCCGAATCCCTGCATCATGCGCAGCGAGCGGGGGATGGTGCGATCCGACATCGCCCACATGATCATGTGGGTCGATTCCGGCATCAGGCTGATGAAATCCCAGAAGGTGTCGTGCGCGGTCGCCGCCTGCGGATAGCCGCGATCCGCCTCCATCTTGGCGGCATGGATCAGGTCGGGGAACTTTATCGCGTCCTGGATGAAGAAGACCGGGATGTTGTTGCCGACGAGATCCCAATTGCCTTCCCTGGTATAGAATTTGACGGCGAAGCCGCGCACGTCGCGCGGCGTGTCGATCGATCCCGCGCCCCCCGCGACGGTCGAGAAACGGGTGAATACCGGCGTCTTTTCGCCCGGACGCTGGAACAGGTCCGCCCTGGTGATGTCGGCCAGGCTTTCATAGCATTCGAAGAAGCCGTGCGCCGCCGAGCCGCGTGCGTGGACGATGCGTTCGGGAATGCGCTCATGATCGAAATGGAAGATCTTCTCGCGCAGCATGAAGTCTTCGAGCAGCACCGGCCCGCGCGTGCCAGCCTTGAGCTGGTTCTGGTTGTCGGAGACGCGGATGCCCTGGTTGGTCGTCAGGTGCTGCGCGCCGTCGTCATGTGCTCCGTCCGCGGGATCCTGCTGATGGGTCTCGCCACCGTTCCCGGCGTTCGTCTCAAATCGGTTATCGGCCATGTCACAGTCCTCCGACGTCGGTTTCGGGGATAACCGACAAGGACGATGGTGGGTCCATGCCAATGGGGCGTCACCGACGATTCCGGCGCGGATGGTGCCGGATCGTAGCCGGAAAGACCGTCCCGGCTCGCCCGATCACGCGCAGGCTTCGGCGTGACCGGAAAACGGCATGGCCGCCAGGGAGGAACCCTTTCATCCGTTCCCTTGTTCCAGCCCCGTCGGCTGCTGCCGTTCCCAAGTCATCAAGGGTGAAAATGATGAACGCGATCTCCGCTAATCTGTCGTCGATGAGGAAGGGAAGGGCGATGGCGCTGCTCGGCGCCGCCGTGGGGGTTGCCGCGACGGGCCTTCTGCTGTTCCGGCGCTCCCCCGGCGAAAGGGCGCGCGAGGCGGGCATCGGCTCCGCCGTCCGCAGCGACGAGGGCCTGATCCGTTCTGCCGGCCCCGACGGCATGCGCACGCCGCCTGAGAGGTGGAGCAAGACCGATCAGGCCATCGACGAATCCTTCCCGGCCAGCGATCCCCCCGGCCATTCGCCGCCGCCGCGTTGACCGGACGGGCGGGCGGTGGGGCTCAGTCGGGGCAGTAGTGCAGGCCGAGCAGCGCGAAGCCAGCGACGGGATGGCCGCGAGACCACGCCGGGTGTGGCCGCGGCCGGGCTCCAGTTCGGCCAGGCGACGTTGACCAGCATCGTCGACCGGCTGGAGGAAGCGGACCTCGTCACCCGGCGGCGCAGCGATCGGGACATGCGGCAGGTGCTGCTGGGCATCACCACCGCCGGTCAGGTCACGCTGGAGACCGCGCCGGACCTGCTGCAAAACCGCTTCCAGGGCGTTCCGGCACCCTTCCGGCCTGCGAGCAGGCGATGATCCTCGCGGCGCTGAATCTGCTGGGCGAGCTGCTGGACGCGAGCGAGATCGACGCCGCGCCGCCGATCGATTCCGGCGTGATCGATCGCTCGCCGGCCCGAGGGACGGGCCCGCGCCTCCGCCATCCCGCGCCCCGGGTTGAGGTGGTGTCGCGCCCCGTCTAGACGGGCGCGGCCCGGTGGAGAACGGCGCGGCACGCGTGTCGTTCATGGCGGAGGCGGGAGGCCCGATGCGCATCAATGACGTGACCGATCTGGATCGCGACGGCGCGATCGCCGTGGTGACGGTGGATTCGCCCCCGGTGAACGCCCTGTCGGCGACCGTGCGCGGCGGCGTCGCGGAGGCGGTGCGCCAGGTCTCGACCGATCCCGAGGCGAAGGCGATCGTGCTGATCTGCGGCGGCCGCACCTTCTTCGCCGGCGCCGACATCACCGAATTCGGCAAGCCGCCCGTCGAGCCGACGCTGCGCCAGCTTCTGGACATCATCGAGAGCAGCGCGAAGCCCGTGATCGCGGCCATACACGGCACCGCGCTGGGCGGCGGATTCGAATTGGCGCTGGCCGCGCATCATCGCGTCGCATTGCCGTCCGCGAAATGCGGCCTGCCCGAGGTGAAGCTGGGCCTGCTCCCCGGTGCGGGGGGCACGCAGCGGCTGCCGCGCGTCGTCGGCGTGGAAAAGGCGCTGGCGATGGTGACGAGCGGCGATCCCGTATCGGCGGAGGAGGCGAAGGCGCTGGGCCTCGTCGACGCGCTCGTCGAGGAAGGGGCGCTGCGCGACGGCGCGATCGCCTTCGCGCGCGGGATCGTCGCGGAGGGGAAGCCGCCGCGCCGCCTGCGCGACCTGCCGCTCGACGCCGCGCCCGAGATCTTCGCCGCGTTCCGCAAGGCCAATGCCCGCCGGTTCCGTGGCTTCGTGGCGCCGGAAAGCGCCATCCGCGCGGTGGAGGCGGCGGCGAGCCTGCCCTTCGACGAGGGGCTGGCGCGCGAGCGCGAATATTTCGACGAGCTGATGCGCGGCCCCCAGTCCGCCGCCCAGCGCCACGCCTTCTTCGCCGAGCGCGAGGCCGCGAAGGTGAGCGGCCTGCCCGCCGGCACGCGGACATTGCCGGTGAACCGGGTCGGCGTGATCGGCGCCGGCACGATGGGCGGCGGCATCGCGATGAACTTCCTGAACGCCGGCATCCCCGTCACCATCGTCGAGATGAAGGCCGAGGCGCTCGAGCGCGGCATCGGCATCGTCCGCCGCAATTACGAGGCGAGCGCCAAGAAGGGCCGGCTGGGCGCGGATCAGGTCGAGACGCGCATGGGCCTGCTCACCGGCTCGCTCGCCATGGAGGACCTGCGCGAATGCGACCTGGTGATCGAGGCGGTGTTCGAGCGGATGGACATCAAGCAGGAGGTATTCCGCAAGCTCGACGCCATCGCGCGGCCCGGCGCGATCCTGGCGACCAACACCTCCTATCTCGATATCGACGCCATCGCGGCGGTGACGTCGCGCCCGGAAAGCGTGATCGGGCTGCATTTCTTCTCGCCCGCCAGCGTCATGAAGCTGCTGGAGATCGTGCGCGGGGAAAAGACCGGCCTGCCGGTGCTGGCGACGGCGACGAAGCTGGCGCGGACGATCGGCAAGGTGGGCGTGGTGGTCGGCAATTGCCATGGCTTCGTCGGCAACCGGATGCTGGCGCGTCGCCAGGACGAGGCGGATCGGCTGGTGATCGAGGGCGCGATGCCCTGGGATGTCGATCGGGTGCTGCATGATTTCGGCTTCCCGATGGGGCCGTTCGCGATGCGCGACCTTGCCGGGATCGACATCGGCTGGAACAGGGCGACGAGCAGCTCGTCGAGCGTGCGCGAGATATTGAACGAGATGGGCCGCCATGGGCAGAAGAGCGGGGCGGGCTATTATGATTATGACGAGAAGCGCCAGGCGACACCCTCGCCGCTGGTCGAGCAGGTGGTGCTCGATCTCGCGGCGAAGCAAGGGGGCAAGCGGCGGCCCGTGGAGGATCGCGAAATCCTCGATCGCTGCCTTCTCGCCATGGTCAACGAGGGCGCGCGGATATTGGAGGACGGCAAGGCGCAGCGCGCCTCCGACATCGATACGGTGTGGATCAACGGCTATGGCTGGCCCGCCTATCGCGGCGGCCCGATGTTCTGGGCGGACCGGACAGGGCTGGACACGATACTTACGCGGCTGAAGGAGATGGAGGCGGCGCATGGCGAGGTCTTCCACCCCGCGCCCCTGATCGAGCGGCTCGTGGCGGAGAAGAAGGGCTTCGGCGACCTCTGACCGGCTCGCCGCCCCCGCTTACGTCCAATAGGCGATCAGCCTGTATTCCAGGCTTTCGCGTGGAACGGGGGCGGCTGCCTGCCGGTCGTGGAAGGCGGTGTGGGGCACGCGCCAGCCCTCGCCGCGCGCGCTGTCCCACAGCTTGAAGATCAGCAGCTCGTCGGGGGTCATGCCGCTGAAATAATACCAGCGATGCGCGGCCGACCAGGGGAAGACGGAGGCCGCGGGCAGCGTCGGGTCGTCGGGCTCCGCCTCGGGGATCGCGTCGCGCGGGGGCAGGGTGTCGACCCGGATCATCAGGTTGCGCACGCCTTCCTCGTCGCGCACGCTGCGCGCGTCGCACAGCGCCAGCGGATAATCCTGCGGCGGCGGCGTCAGCACGCGCCAGAGGTTGATCGCCATGGCGCGGCGCCAGCGCACCTCCTCGCGCCCCGCCATGCGCAGCATCGCATCGCACATCGGGGCCGCGCGCTCGGGCCAGTAGTCGACATGGACGTCGGCGGCGGGCGGCTGATAGCCCTCGGCCAGCCCCTGCGCGCGGCGAAGCTGGGTGCCGAAGCCCAGCACGAGGTCCGCCCCCGTCTCGCGCGCGACCAGCGCCTCCATCGCCGCCATGTGCGGCCCCGGCACCTTCGCCGCCTCGGCCGGGTCGCCGCCCGGCCAGCGATCGTCGAGCAGCGCGAAACCCTGCACGTCCAGCCGGAAATCGGCGCGATCGGCGCGCGCGTCGTGGATCTGGATGTGATGGGCCACGTATCGGCCGGTGTTGAACTCCTCGCCGGGCGCGACATAGCGGCGGTTGACCCGCGAATCGGGCGCCAGATAGTTCAGGATGCCAAGGGATGATGCCATCTCGTCCTCCCGCCCGCGATCCTGATGCGGCCATGGCGGCATGCGCGACCCGGAGGGAACCCGCTCGTTTCCGCCGCTCAGCCGGCGCCGGGCGCGCGCGCCTGCTCGGGAGGTGGCCGGCGCTGCTCGCGAAGCAGCGCGAAGGCGGCCCGCGCGACCGGGCCCAGCGCCGGCGCCGGGTCCGCGCCGCTGCCGTCGAGCGCGGCGAACATCCGCTCCTTCATCCTCGGGTCCCAGAAGCTCCGGATATGCTCCGCCGTCGCGTGGACGGCGGTATCGGCGTCCTGGGTCTCGAAATTGCGCGCGATCTGGTCGGCCATATAGGCCAGCCTTTCCATGTTGCTCATCATCGGCCGGGCTACTCCGCCGCTTCCAGCGTGTGCCCCGCGATCCGGCGGCTGCGCCGGGCCTGCGCCTCATAATCCTCCTGCCATTCGGACGGGCCGTTGGAGGGTGAGACCTGCACCGCCGTCACCTTATATTCGGGGCAGTTGGTGGCCCAGTCCGAATAATCGGTGGTGATGACGTTGGCCTGCGTGCCGGGATGGTGGAAGGTGGTGTAGACCACGCCCGGCGCCACCCGCCCGGTGACTTTCGCGCGCAGCGTCGTCTCGCCCGCGCGGCTGCGCAGCGCCACCCAGTCCCCCTCGCATATGCCGCGATCCTCGGCATCGGCGGGGTGGATCTCCAGCAGGTCCTCGGGATGCCAGGCGGTGTTCGCCGTGCGGCGGGTCTGCGCGCCGACATTATACTGGCTGAGGATGCGCCCCGTGGTCAGCAGCAGCGGGAAGCGCGGCCCCGTCTTCTCGTCGGTGGCGATATAGTCGGTGACGACGAACTTGCCCTTGCCGCGCACGAAATGATCGATGTGCATCGTCGGCGTGCCTTCGGGAGCGGCCTCGTTGGCGGGCCATTGCAGCGATCCCAGCCGGTCGAGCGCCTCGAACGATACGCCGGCGAAGGTGGGGGTGAGGCGCGCGATCTCGTCCATGATCTGCGACGGGTGGGTGTAGGCCCAGCCCAGCCCCATCGCATTGGCGAGGAGCTGCACGATCTCCCAGTCGGCATAGCCGTTCTTCGGGCTCATCACCTTGCGGACGAGCTGGATGCGCCGCTCGGCATTGGTGAAGGTGCCGTCTTTCTCCAGGAAGGTGGAGCCCGGCAGGAAGACATGGGCGTAATTAGCTGTCTCGTTGAGGAAAAGATCCTGCACGACCACGCATTCCATCGCCGCCAGCCCGGCCGCGACATGGTGGGTGTTGGGATCGGACTGGAGGATGTCCTCGCCCTGGATGAAGAGCCCCTTGAACTCGCCGTCGGTTGCCGCGTCGAGCATGTTGGGAATGCGCAGCCCGGGCTCGGGATCGAGGGAGACGCCCCAATCCTGCTCGAACAGCTTGCGCGTCGCCTCGTCGGAGACATGGCGATAGCCCGAATATTCGTGCGGGAAGCTGCCCATGTCGCACGAGCCCTGGACGTTGTTCTGGCCCCTGAGCGGGTTCACGCCGACGCCCTCGCGCCCGATATTGCCCGTCGCCATGGCAAGGTTGGCGATCGCCATGACGGTGGACGATCCCTGGCTGTGCTCGGTCACGCCGAGGCCGTAATAGATCGCGCCGTTGCCGCCCGTGGCGTAGAGCCGGGCCGCCGCGCGCAGGTCCGCCGCGGGAACGCCGGTCAGTTTCTCAATCGCTTCCGGCGATCTGTCGGGATGCGATACGAAGGCCGCCCAGTCCTGATATTCGTCCCAGTCGCAACGCTCGCGGATGAACGCCTCGTCGGCCAGCCCCTCGGTCACGATGACGTGCGCCATCGCCGTCAGCACCGCGACGTTGGTGCCGGGGCGCAGCGGCAGATGATGGTCCGCCGCGACATGCGGGGTGCGCACCAGATCGATGCGGCGCGGATCGACGACGATCAGCTTCGCGCCCTGGCGCAGGCGCCGCTTCATCCGGCTGCCGAAGACGGGGTGGCCGTCAGTCGGGTTGGCGCCGATCACCATGATCACGTCGGCGTGCATGACGCTGTCGAAATCCTGCGTTCCCGCCGACGTGCCGAAGGTGGTCTTGAGCCCGTAGCCGGTGGGCGAGTGGCAGACGCGCGCGCAGGTATCGACATTATTGTTGCCGAAACCCTGGCGGACGAGCTTCTGGACGAGGAACGTCTCCTCGTTGGTGCAGCGCGACGAGGTGATGCCGCCTATCGATCGCGTGCCGTATTTCGCCTGTATCCGCCTGAATTCGCCGGCGGTATGCGTCAGCGCCTCCTCCCAGCTCACCTCGCGCCACGGCTGGTCGACGCGCTCGCGGATCATGGGGGAGAGGATGCGATCCCGGTGGTTGGCATAGCCCCAGGCGAAGCGGCCCTTGACGCAGCTATGCCCGTGATTGGCCTTGCCCTCCTTCCACGGCACCATGCGCACCAGCTCCTCGCCGCGCATCTCGGCGCGGAAGGTGCAGCCGACGCCGCAATAGGCGCAGGTGGTGACGATGGCGCGATCGGGCGTGCCGATCCCGATCACCGATTTCTCGGTGAGCGTCGCGGTGGGGCAGGCCTGCACGCACGCGCCGCATGAGACGCATTCGGAGGTCAGGAAATCCTCGTCCTGGCTCGCCGCCACCTTCGATCCGAAGCCACGCCCCTGGATGGTGAGCGCGAAGGTGCCCTGCACCTCCTCGCACGCGCGCACGCAGCGCGAGCAGACGATGCATTTGGACGGATCGAAGGTGAAATAGGGGTTCGATTCGTCCTTCGGCTGGCCCATGTTGGTGGCGCCGTCATAGCCGTAGCGCACGTCGCGCAGGCCCACTGCGCCCGCCATGTCCTGCAATTCGCAATCGCCGTTCGCCGCGCAGGTAAGGCAGTCGAGCGGGTGGTCGGAGATGTAAAGCTCCATCACGCCCCGGCGCAGGCTGGCCAGCTTCGCCGTCTGGGTGCGGACGACCATGCCCTCGGCGACCGGCGTGGTGCAGGAGGCGGGATAGCCGCCGCGCCCGTCGATCTCGACGAGGCACAGGCGGCAGGAGCCGAAGCTTTCCAGATTGTCGCTGGCGCAGAGCCTGGGGATCGACGTGCCCATCAGCGCGGCGGCGCGCATGATCGACGTGCCTTCGGGCACGCGCGTCTCCAGCCCGTCGATGGTGAGCGCCACCATCTTCTCCGTCACGATGGCGGGGGCAGGGGTGCCGAGGTCGAGTTCGCCGATCCAGGCCATGATCTTACTCCGCGGCGGCGGGCAGCGCGTGCGCGCCGTCGCCGAAATCTTCGGGGAAATGGTCCAGCGCGCTCAGCACCGGATAGGGCGTGAAACCGCCCAGCGCGCAGAGCGATCCGAACTTCATCGTCTCGCACAGGTCGCGCAGCACGGCGATATTGGCCGGGCCGTCCGTGGCCGCGCGGCCGGGATTGCGCGAATGGAGCGCCTTGCCGAGGCCGCCGCCGACCGCCGCCGCCCCGGCCGGGCCGGTGTCGCGCGCGGCGATGATGCGATCGATCGTCTCCACCCCGCGCGTCGATCCGATGCGGCAGGGCGTGCATTTGCCGCAGCTTTCCACCGCGCAGAATTCCATGGCGAAACGCGCCATATGCGCCATGTCGACCGTATCGTCGAACACGGTGATCCCGGCATGGCCGATCAGCCCGCCGGCCGCCGTGAACGCCTCATAATCGAAGGGCAGGTCGAACATCGCGGGCGGGAAATAGGCGCCGAGCGGCCCGCCCACCTGCACGGCGCGCACCGGGCGGCCGCTTTCCGTGCCGCCGCCGATCTCGTTCACCAGCTCGCCCAGCGTGATGCCGAAGCCGACCTCGAACAGGCCGCCATTGCGGATATTGCCGGCAAGCTGGATCGGCATCGTGCCGCGCGACCGGCCGAAGCCGACCGCGGCATAAGCCTGCGGCCCCTCGCTCAGGATGAAGGGCACGGCGGCGAGGCTGAGGACGTTGTTGATGACCGTCGGCTTGCCGAACAGGCCGACATGGGCGGGCAGCGGCGGCTTGGCGCGCACCTGTCCGCGCTTGCCCTCGATCGAGTCGAGCAGCGCCGTCTCCTCGCCGCAGACATAGGCGCCGGCACCCTCGCGCACCTCCAGCACGAAGGGGGCGATGAGGTGCGACGATCTGAGAATGGCTTCCCGCATCACCCTGATAGCGAACGGATATTCGGAACGGATATAGATATAGCCATGACCCGCGCCGACGGCGTGGCCGGCGATCGCCATGCCCTCGATCAGGCAATAGGGATCGCCCTCCATCAGCATCCGGTCGGCGAAGGTGCCGCTGTCGCCCTCGTCGGCATTGCAGACGACGAACTTCTCGTCCGCCTTCGCGTCGAGCACGGTCTGCCATTTGATGCCGGTCGGGAAACCCGCGCCGCCGCGACCGCGCAGCCCGGATTCCCTGACCGTCCTCACAACCTCCGCAGGCGCCGCCGCGCGCGCGGCGGCGAGGCCCTTCCACCCGTCATGCGCCGCGTAATCGGAAAGGCTGAGCGGATCGGTGATGCCGCAGCGCGCGAAGGTGAAGCGCTGCTGGCGCGCGAAGAAGGGCAGGGCGGCGACATCGCCCAGCCGGTTCGGATGGCTGCCGTCGAGGATGGCGGGGACATCGCCGGGCCCGACGGGGCCATAACCGATCCTGCCCCCATCGCTCTCGACCTCGACCAGCGGCTCGATCGCGAACAGGCCCCGGCTGCCGGTGCGCACCACCTCGCAGCCCCGCGCGGCGAGCGCATCGGCGAGCGCGTCGGCGCCCAGCGCCACCGACGCCATGTCGGCGGAGACGAACACCCGGGTCATGCCGCCACCTCGATCGCGATCCGCTCCAGCGCAGGCCCGTCGACCCGCGCGACCGGCCGCCCGTCGACCATCGCATTGGGCCCGATGGCGCACAGGCCGAGGCAATAGACCGGCTCCAGCGTTACCTGTCCGTCGTCGCGCGTGGCGCCCATCGCCACGCCCAGCCGCTCGGCCGCCGCCGCCTCGATCGCGGCGCCGCCACGCGACTGGCAGCTTTCCGCGCGGCAGATCCTGACGACATGCCGCCCGGCGGGCGCGCGGCGATAATCATGGTAGAAGGTGATGACGCCGTGCACCTCCGCCCGGCTGAGGTTCAGCGCCTCCGCGATGGCGGGCACCGCCGCGTCGGGGACATGGCCCAGCTCCTCCTGCACCGCGTGGAGCAGCGGCAGGAGCGCGCCGCGCATCGTCGCATGGCGCGCGATCACCGCATCCAGCACCGCCGCGTCGCGCGGATCGGGTGGTGTTCTGTCGATTGCCTGGCCTTGCGTCATCCGCCATCCATCCTTCGCCGGCGAGGGGTCCGCGCGGCGCTTCAACCCGCGCAGCCTGAACCCTTCCGGGTTGCGACGTCAAATATGGAGCGGCGATAAATGATAGACAATATCTATCACGCAGAGGCTCAACGACGGAACAGGCCCTGCCCGGCCAGCCGCTCGGCCGTGCGGACGGCAGCGCGCGCCAGCGCGGGACGCGGCTCGCGGTCGAGCACGACGAGGCCGATCATGTTGGCTGGCGCGGGATCGACGAAATCTATCATCCGAATCCCCGATCCCGCCGGCACCAGCGCGGCGTAGCTGTGCGGCAGGATGCAGGACAGCCCGCCCGCCTCCACCATCGACAGCAAGCTGACATAGGAATCCGCCGTCGCGCGCGGCTCCGCCGTCAGGCCGAGCGAGCCGAGATGCGCGTCGAGGATGCGCCGGTTCTGCATGCCCCGATGGAGCAGGCAGAGAGGCACCTTCGCCGCCTCATCCCAGCGCACCGTCCCGCGCGCGCCCAGCGCGGCGTCGGCGCGCGTCGCGAACATATAATGCTCCTCATAGAGCGGCACGCTCAGCACCTGCGCCGGCGGCTCGCTCGACAGATAGGTGAGGCCGGCGTCCAGCTCATATTCGATCAGCCCCTGCTCGATCTGGCGCGAGGTGAGCGAGCGCACGCTGGCGGTGACGTGCGGATAGGCTGCGGTGATCGCCCGGACGAGATGGCCGACCGAGGGCATGGAGGCGGGAATCGCGCCCAGCCGCAATTCGCCCCGCAGCGGCCCGCTCCCGTCGGCCACCGCATGGCGCAGCCCGTCATAATCGGCGAGCAGCCGCTGCGCCCAGGGGAGCAGCGCATGGCCCTCCGGCGTCAATCCCATGAACCGCCGGTCGCGCACGATCAGGCGCTTGCCGAGCTGCTCCTCCAGCGCGGCGATGCCCGAGGAGAGCGTCGGCTGGGCGACGTTGCACGCCTCGGCCGCGCGCGCGAAATGGCGGGCGTGGGCAAGGGCGACGAAATAATCGAGGAAGCGAAGCTGCATCCGGTCCTTTCCTGATCGCGGCGGTCATTTCACGCGCGGCGGCGGCATGCAAGGGGATTGCAAATCGCGCGCGGCTCCGGCAAGGTTCACCATCTGTTCTGGTCCGGGGAGCCGCATGGGCGAATTGCTGGTGATCGTTGCCGTCCTCGCGGGCCTGATCGTGGGGGGGCTGTTCGGCTGGTTCGCCTGGGGCCGCGCGGCGGCCGGCGCGCAGCGCGAGCGGACGCGCCTCGACGAGCGGCTGCGCGCGGTCGAGGGCGCCCATGCCGCCGCCGAGGAGCGGGCGAGGGCGGCCGAGCTGCTGCGCGCGACGCTCGCCGCCGTCACCGCCGAGCGTGATCAGGCGCTGCGCGACCTGGGCGAGCTACGCGTCGGCGCGCAGGCGCGGGAAGAGGCGGCGGCCATCCAGATCCGGCAGCTGATCGAGGCCAAGGAGGCGCTTTCGGCGCAGTTCAGCGAGGTCGGCGCGAAGCTGCTCGAAGCCGCCCAGCGCCAGTTCCTCGAGCGCGCCGACGAGCGTTTCCGCCAGTCGGAGGAGAAAAGCGGCCTTGAACTGAAGGCAATGCTCCATCCCGTGACCGAGCGGCTCCAGCGTTATGAGGAGGGGGTCGCCAAGGTCGAGCAGGAGCGGCGCGAGGCCTATGGCAACCTCACCGGCCTGATCGAGGCGATGCGCACCGGGCAGGAAGCGGTGCGCGGCGAGGCGGCGAAGCTGGTCAATGCGCTGCGCGCGGCGCCCAAGGCGCGCGGCCGCTGGGGCGAGCAGCAGCTCCGCAACGTGCTGGAGACCTGCGGCCTTGCCGAGCATACCGATTTCGAGACCGAGGTGAGCGTCGATACCCCCGAAGGCCGCCTGCGGCCCGACGCGATCATCCGCGTGCCCGGCGGGCGGGCGCTGGTGATCGATGCCAAGGTGTCGCTGAACGCCTATCAGGACGCCTTCGCGGCGGTGGACGAGAAGGAGCGGGCGGCGCATCTGTCCGCGCATTGCGCGGCGATGAAGGCGCATGTGAACGGGCTGGGCGCGCGCAATTACTGGGATCAGTTCGCCGACGCGCCCGATTATGTGATCATGTTCGTCCCCGGCGAGCATTTCCTGTCCGCCGCGCTCGAACATGATCCGACCTTGTGGGACCATGCCTTCGCCAAACGCGTGCTGCTCGCGACCCCGACGAACCTGATCGCGATCGCGCGCACGGTGGCGGCGGTCTGGCGGCAGGAGAAGCTGGCGCGCGACGCGCAGGCGATCGGTGTGCTGGGCAAGGAGATGCACGACCGCCTCGCCGTCGCCGCCGGGCTGCTGCGCACGGTGGGCGGCGGGCTGACCACGGCGGTCAACAATTACAACAAGTTCGTCAGCTCCTTCGAGAGCCGGGTGATGGTGACGGGCCGCAAGTTCCGCGACCTGAACATCGAGACCGGCGCCCGCGAGCTGGACGAGGTGCCCCCCGTCGAGGCGCTGGCGCGCTATGGCGAGCCCGCCTTGCTTCCCGTGGCGGGAGATGACGGGGAAGGGGCGGCCCCCGATGCGGAAAGGGGACGCGCGGCCGGGCCGGGCGAACCCGGCCTGCCCGCGGCGGAGGCGGCGGAGTAAGCGGAAAGCGCGCTGTGGCGATAGCGCGGCGGGGCGGTTCCCCGCTCCCCTGTCCTTCGCCGTCGCGGGACGGATTTTCTCCGCTCCTTTCCGCGGGCGAACAAAAGCTTTGTGGCGCGTGGCGGTGGAGGGTTCCCGGACAGGTGAGGATTTGACCATGGGCGCCGTCCGGGCGAAGGGGCATGGATGAGCGATTGCGCGAAGATTGCGAGGACGATTTTTGATGCCCAGCTATGATTATGACCTTTTCGTCATCGGCGCGGGCTCGGGCGGGGTGCGCGCGGCGCGCATCTCGGCCGCCCATGGCGCGAAGGTGGCGGTGGCCGAGGAGCATCGCGTCGGCGGCACCTGCGTGATCCGGGGCTGCGTGCCCAAGAAGCTGCTCGTCTACGGCGCGCATTTCGCGGAGGACCTTCAGGACGCGCGCCGCTTCGGCTGGCGGGTGCCCGAATGCACGTTCGACTGGCCGGTGCTGCGCGACAATGTGCTGGCCGAGGTTGATCGGCTCAACGGCCTCTACACCAACACGCTCCACAGCCATGGCGTCGAGATCGTCCACGAGCGCGCGACCGTCGCGGGCCCGCACGAGCTGGAGCTGTCGGGCGGCCGCAAGGTGACCGCCCGGGTGATCCTGATCGCGACCGGCGCATGGCCGGTGGTGCCCGACTGCCCCGGCGCGGAATATGGCATCACCTCGAACGAGGTCTTCCACCTCGAACGCCTGCCGAAGCGCGTGGTGATCGCGGGCGCGGGCTATATCGCCAACGAGTTCGCCGGCATCTTCCACGAATTCGGCAGCCATGTGACGCTGGTGAACCGTTCGGACAAGATATTGCGCGGCTATGACGAGCAGATCCGCGACCGGCTGCTCCAGATCTCGATGGCCAAGGGGATCGAGTTCCGCTTCAACGCGGCATTCCGCAAGGTGGAGAAGCAGAGGGACGGATCGCTGATGGTGCACCTCACCAATTGCGATCCCGTCCCCGCCGACATGCTGCTCTTCGCGACCGGCCGCGCGCCCCATACCGGGGGGCTGGGGCTGGAAAATGCCGGCGTCGAGCTGGACGGGCGCGGCGCGGTGAAGGTCGATGCGGACAACCGCTCGACCTGCGCGAGCATCTATGCGGTGGGCGACGTGACCGATCGCGTCCAGCTCACCCCGGTCGCGATCCGCGAGGGACAGGCCTTCGCCGACACCGTGTTCGGCAATGCGCCGCACCAGGTGGATTATGATTGCATCCCCTCGGCGGTGTTCAGCCATCCCCCGCTGGCCGCGGTGGGCCTGACGGAGGCGCAGGCGCGCGACAAATATGGCGAGGTGAAGATCTACACCTCCGATTTCCGGGCGATGAAGAACGTGCTGGCCGACCGGAACGAGCGTTCGCTCTACAAGATGGTGGTCGACGCGGCGAGCGGGAGGGTGCTGGGCCTGCACATGATCGGCCCCGACGCGCCGGAGATCCTCCAGGCGGCGGCGGTGGCGGTGAAGGCGAGGCTCACCAAGCAGGCGTTCGACGATACGATGGCGCTCCATCCATCGATGGCGGAGGAGCTGGTGCTGCTCAGATAGGAGCGGCTGCCGGGGTCTGGAGAGCGGGAGCCCCCGACGCGGCTCGTGCGCGAAGCCCGGCGCCCTGCCTTGCGCCGGGCGCGCCCGGCCGGCGCCTGCCGTGCGCCGCGTCGGCTACGAGCCGGGTGAAATGCCGGGCGTCGCGCAGCAGCTTCGCCTTGTCGAAGCAGGCATAGGCTCCGACGGCGAGCGCTTCCGCGCTCCCCGCCGCGTCCTCGGTCAGGTGCACCGACACCATCACCACCGGCAGCATTTCATCGACGGCGATCTCGCGCAGGAAGTCCATCCCGCTCATTCCCGGCATCTCGTCGTCGAGCGTCATCACGTCGGGCAACCGGCGCGGCAGAAGCTCGCGCGCCTCCTCGACGCTCGCCGCGGTGCCGACCACGGTGAAGCGTTCGTCCGCCTCGAACAGGGTGGCGAGCATCGCCCGCATGGTGAGCGAATCGTCGACGATGAACACCCGTATCCGCTTCCACCCGCGACGCGGCCGGGCTGGCATTGCCACGTCCGGCGCCTTCCCGATCCCCCCGATCCGTTCCTCGTGCATGTCGTGCCTCTCCAATCCAGGAAACGACCGGAACGGAGGATTTTTCAATGCGGTGAGGATGTGCTCACCTTTTTACCCGTTTGGTCGGCAAATCGGGGAGGCGAGCTGGCGAGCCCACTCCGCCGGAGCGCGGGCCGCTGTCCACTCCGCATGGAATCTGTAAGCTCGGGAAATAACGGCTGAAGGGCTGATGCCCCCCCTTGATCCAGGTCGGCGGACGCAAAGAAGGAAGCGTCATGGGCAGGAGCGGATTTCCAGAAGGAAACCTCCGTCCCGGCTGACGGTTGGGGGGATCAGCCAACAGGGCGACTGGCGGGGCGCGCTGTTCCCCCGGCTCCGCGCCCTTATCAGGCAGGCCGTCACCGCTGATCGGGCTGAAGGGGACGGATTCCCGAAAAGCACGGGTCAGCGGAATCCGAAGCGCCGTCACCGGCCTTGAATTTCATGTCCCGGCGCCTATCTAAACCACGCAGGCGCTTCGACATGCGAAATGCCGGCTCGCAATTTGGCAGCGCTGGCTCCCCGCTTGTGAAAGCGACGATTCCGTCGCAGACCAGCGCGAGGAAAGTCGCCTCATGACAGTCCGTCCCCTGCGCGATCGCGTGCTCGCCCGTCATCCGGATGCCGATACTGCGACGGCCGGACGCGCCGACGGCATGACCACGGCTCAGGGCATGGGCTTCTGATCTCCCAAAGCAGGCTGAAGCGCGATTTGCGGCTTCAGCCGAACTGTCCGGGAGCAACATGATGAGCATCATCGCACCGCAGACGGACGCCGGGGCTGCCGACCCGGCGGCACGCTGCCGGACCACGCGCATCCCCGCCGCCCGGCGTCATTACAGGATGTCCCGCTACCAAGGCCGTCGAGCAGGCAAGACGCGACGCCTCACCGTCCTGACCGAACCACAAAGAGCCAAAAGGAACACGAGATGGCCAAAAGTCAGCGCAAGGGCAGCAAGGAAGCCCGGAAACCCAAGAAACCGGCGGCGCCCAAGACCAATGCCTCCCAGCCCTCGCTAAAAGGCGCCGCCCCCAATCTGACGAAGGGCTGACCGCACGCGCGCAAATCGATCGTGTCCGACGGAAAGGGAAAACCATGTATCCATCATCATCTTTATGCCGCGCGCAGGAAGCTCATCAGCGCAGCCGCGCGGCAGGCACGTCGCTCGCCAACGTCCGCACGATCGCCGAGAAAGCCGCGACCGCGTGGAGCAATGAAGCGCTCTGCGCCGAAAAGCGCGAGCAGCGCCAGGATCGGACGAGCCTGATCGCGGCACGCCTGTCGGAGGAAAAACGGCGGTTGCGTGAGCAGCACGACAATTCGTTCAGCGAAAACCCCGATCGCGGCTTCGCGAACGCCTGATCCCGACGACCGGCCCGTCGTGGCGAAGCTCGGGGCGGTCCGCGCATGGACCGCCCGCGACGCGTCGAGCCGGACATGCGCGGCCGTCACCCGCATCGGCTTGCCGGCGATCTCGACGTCCTCGTGGCTCCCGTCGAATTGACAGGCCTCGCCCGGACGGAACATCAGCGGGATGAAGGCCGGTGCATCAACCGCATTCCGGCGCCGCTCCTGCCGCCACCGCGAATGGCCGTAGCGTTCAGTCTCTTCCGTTGGCGCCCTCTTGCGGAGACGCGCCTTGCTCCCGTCCTCGGCGGGACCGCATCCACCGTGCGTCAGGCGGCGGCCATGGGCGCATCCAGCCGGCCGGATCGCTTATGGGCGTGCGCCCGATATTTTGGCGGGCCGGACGAAGCAACCGCCCGCGCGCGTCGCGCGGCAGGGCCTATTATCCCGGCGAGGAAGCGACTGCTTCGCAGAAGAGGATGCCGCATGACCGCCGCCGAACAGCTTGTCGAGCTTGCCAAGTCCCCCGATCCGTTTCGCGGCGCGCCCGACGATCTCGCAGCACTCCAGCTCGAAGCGGTGCGCGAGCGCTTCGCCGAGCGGCGCGGGCAGATCCGCACGCTGGACAAGCGTGCGAAGGAGACCGGGATCGCCGGGATCCGCTCGCTCGACGATGTCGTCCCGCTGCTTTTCGCGCACACCAATTACAAGAGCTATCCCGAGGCGTTCATCGACGCCGGCCAGTGGCGGAACATGAACCTCTGGCTGCGCACGCTCTCCACCTTTCCCACCGACGACATCGACGTGGAGGGCGTGCGCGACGTCGACGACTGGATCGCGCGGGCGCATGCGGCGGGCCATTATCTGTTCGCCTCCAGCGGCACGTCGGGCAAGTCCTCCTTCCTCGACCAGACGATGCGCGATCGCGAATATGCCGTCGCCGCGTGCCTCCACGCCTTCAATTTCTCGACGCCGGACCATGTGCCCGATCATGGCCGGATCGTGTTCACGCAGATGCCGTCGCAGGGCACGCACAAGATGACCGAGGTGGCCAATGCGCATTTCGAACGCTGGGCCAGGCCGGGAGAGCTGCATCGCGTGATCGACGAGCCGATGCGGGCGATGGACACGATGCGCCCCGCCCAGCTCCGCCGCCTGCTCGCCGCGGGCAAGGTCAAGCCCAGCGAGATCGCGGCCTATGAGGAGGAGGTGGCGCAAAAGCAGGCGCGCAACGCCCTGGCGTTCGATCGGTGGATCGACCTGTTCCACGCGAAGCGGCACGAGCCGCTCTATCTCGGCATGATGTGGGGGGCGGCGTGGACGGTCGTTGAGCGGCTGCGCGCGCGCGGCGTGAAGGACGGCGATTTCCACCCCGAAACGCTGATGTCGATCGGCGGCGGGACCAAGGGCGCAAGGCTGCCCCCCGATTACAGGGAACAGATCACCGGCTTCTTCGGCGTCACCCCCGATCGGATCACGGCATCCTACGCGATGGTCGAGATGAGCGGCTTCTGCGCCAAGATCCAGCCGACCGAATCCTATGCGGTCCCGCCATGGATCGTGCCGATGATACTCGACAAGGCGGGCGAGCGGCTGCTCAATCCGGTGGCGGGCGGCAAGGGGACGGTCGAGGGACGGATGGCATTTTTCGACATACTCGCCGACGGGCGCTGGGGTGGGATCATCTCGGGCGACAAGGTCAGGGTCGAATTCGGGTCGGGGCTCGAGGGCGTGAAGGTGCCCGTGGTGCATGAGGTGAACCGCTATGCCGACCTGGAGGAGGGCGAGGACAAGCTGAGCTGCGCGGGCTCGATCGACGCCTATGTGCGCGGCTCGCTGGCGGCCTGAGGAGGGGATGATGCTTCACGAGGCGATCGACAACAGCCACCGCATCCTCATCCCCCATGTCATCAAGGGCGAGACGGTCATCGACGCGCAGGTGGAGCATCGCAGCCGCGCCACCGGCGATATCGTGATGACCCCCGCGCTCGACCTCGACACGCTGATCTGGCCGAGGAGCGAGCCCGGCCCCGCCTTCGACACGCCGATCGCAGAGATCGTCGATTTCCTGGCGGAGGTGGGCCGGGCGCTCGATTTCGACCGGAACGCCCATCTGCGCGAGGCGGCGGCGCGCAACGTGCGTTTCGGCACGCTCGGGCCGCGCATCCTCGAAAATTGCTATCGCGACATCGCCACCTTCTTCGAGCGCGAGGCGATCGAGGCGGAGGCCGAGCAATCGCTGGGCGACCTGGACGTGGTCGACGGCTGGCGCGAGCGCAAGGTGCGCGGGCGGACGGTGCAGGTGCGCGCCTTTCCGCCCCGGCTCGTCCATATCCTTGCCGGCAACGCGCCGATCGTGCCGCCGATCACCATCGTGCGCGGCGCGATCAGCAAGGGCGTGCACCTGCTCAAGATGCCGTCGAACGACATGTTCACCGCGACGGCGCTGCTGCGCACCATGGCCGATGTCGGGCCGAACCATCCGGTCACGCGCTCCTTCTCGACGGCCTATTGGCGCGGCGGCGACGAGGGCGTGGAGGGGCATATCCTGCGCTCGCAATATTATGACAAGCTGGTGGTCTGGGGCGGGGACGCCGCGGTGCGCCATGCGATGAAATATGTGGCGCCGGGGTTCGAGGTGGTGTCGTTCGACCCCAAGGTCTCGATCTCGCTGATCGGGCGCGAGGCGTTCGCGTCGGACGAGACGACCGCGAGGGCGGCGGAGGCGGGGGCGGCGGATGTCGTCGCCTTCAATCAGGATGCGTGCAGTTGCGCGCGCTTCCAGTTCGTGGAGGGCGATGCGGGCGAGGTGGACGCCTATTGCGAGCGGCTGGTCGAGGCGATGGGCCGCGAAAGCCGCTACGGCGCGGGCGCGGACGGGCCGATCCCGCCGCCGGGCGTGCTGGAAGAGCTGGACATGCTGGGGATGCTGGAGCCGATGTATCGCCTGTTCGGCGTGCCCGACGGGCGCGGGATGGTGATCCGGTCGAGCGAGCCGGTCGCGTTCAATCCGGGCGGCAAGCTCGTCAACGTCGTCATGGTCGACGCGCTCGACGACGCGCTGCGGCATGTCACCGTCGCGACGCAATCGGTGGGCGTCTATCCCCCGGCGCGCATCGCCGGGGTACGCGACGCGCTCGCCTCGGCCGGGGTGCAGCGGATCACCGCGCTCGGCGGGATCAACGCCGGCCGGTTCGGCGGCCTGCCGCACGACGGGGGCTGGCCGGTGCATCGCATGATGCACTGGGTCGTCGCCGAACCCGGCGAGGCGTGAGACAGTCCACAATTCGAGCCAGTAATCCGAGCCAATGATAGGGGATGAAATGACATTATCGCTGGACAGCTATCGCCTGCTCGGCCGTTCCGGCCTGCGTGTCTCGCCGCTGGCGTTGGGCACGATGACCTTCGGCGAGGTCTGGGGCGCCGACGAGGCGGAATCGCGCCGGATGTTCGACGCCTATGTCGATCGCGGCGGCAATTTCGTCGATACCGCGGGCTATTATGCGCAGGGGCGTTCGGAGGAGCTGACCGGCGCGTTCGCGCGCGGGAAGCGCGACCGGCTCGTCCTGTCGACCAAATATTCGCTTGCCGTCCGGCCCGGCGATCCCAATGCCGCCGGCAACGGCCGCAAGAGCATGGTGCGCGGCGTCGAGGACAGCCTGAAGCGGCTGGGCACCGATCATATCGACCTGTTCTTCCTGCACGTGTGGGACGATACGACGCCGGCGGACGAGATCATGCGCGGGTTCGACGATCTCGTGCGGCAGGGGAAGATCCTCTATATCGGCATTTCGGACACGCCCGCATGGCAGGTCGGCCGGCTCCAGACGATTGCGGAGCTTCGCGGCTGGACGCGCTTCGCGGCCCTCCAGGTCGAATATAATCTGCTCCAGCGCACCGGCGAGCGCGAGCTGCTGCCGATGGCGCAGGCGCTGGGGATCGGGGCCATGCCATGGTCGCCGCTGGCGAGCGGGCTGCTCTCCGGCAAATATGGCGATCGCGCGGCGGCGGGAGATGATCCGGCGGGCGGGCGTGGCGAGATGCTGGTGGCGCACGGGATGGTCAACGAACGGATGCTGTCGATCGCGGGCGCGGTGAAAACGGTCGCCGAACAGCTTGGCGTGACGCCCGCGCAGGTGGCGCTCGCCTGGACGCTCATCCATCCGGCGGTGGTGGCGCCGATGGTCGGCGCGCGGACGCTCCGGCAGCTTGAGGACAATATCGGGGCGCTGACGGTCGGTTTCACCGGCGATCAGCTTGCCCAGCTCGAAGCCGCGAGCCGGTTCGAGCTGGGTTTCCCGCATGATTTCCTGAAGATGGATTTCATCCGCGCCGGGCTGACCGGGGGAACGAACGTGCGGCCGCGCGGATAAGCGCGGATAGGGCGGTCAGCCGCCCGCCATCCGCGCGGTGGGGGGCGAAGTGCCAGATGCCGTCGATACAGCGCGGCGACGCTTCATAATCGGCGAAAGTCACCGGCCTGCCGCCCTCGTTACAGTCGGTGACAAGGCCATGGGTCCGGGCGGCGGCGTCGTCCGGCGTGGCGGTGCTGACGATATCGGTGATCTGGTGGCGCCATCGGCCCTTGCCGCTCTCGGCCAGCAGCGCGGGCATCCGGCAAGCTGCGCCGTGCCTTCGCGGCGCGTCAGCCGACGATCTCGAACAGCGCGTCGGGCACGAACAAGGCGATCCACGCCTCGGCTATGGTCGGCGGTGTGGCACCTGGATGGCGATCGTGTCGGCCGTGTCGAATGTCCCGCTCATCCCGCCATCGCCTCCAGCTGCGCGCCGTCGGCCTGTTCCTCCGTCACCCATTTCAGCATGCGGCGGACGGGCTCGATCGCGTCCTGCTTTTCCATATTATGCTGCATCGTCGCCGCCCCGCCGAGCGAGACGATCCGCTGCGCGCCCTGGAAGGCGAGCCGGTCGCGCAGCGCCGCCTTGAGGCTTTCGGGGAAGATGCCGATCGTCTGGGTATAGGCATTGACCGAGCGCACCGCCGTCTCGAACGAGTCGATCGGCACGATGTTGCCCACCCGGCAGGCAAGCTGCCGCGAGAAATCGACCGGATAATCCTCCTGGCTGACGATCACCGCGCCCTCGTTCGCGCGGCCGCCATAGACGCGATAATCCTCGTCGTTGAGCCGCGCCGCGTCGATCTCGGACCTGAGCGCGGGATCGAACGCCTTGTGCGGGGTCGACAGATGATCGGGCAGCGCCTGCATGGCGGCGAAGGTCAGCTCGCCCAGCCGGTTCGCGCGCGCCAGCCCGTCCGCGTCGGTGCCGCTCTCGACATATATCACCCGCGCCGAGACGCAGCCTTCCTGATTCTGCGCGCCGATGTCGAGCGCGAGGCGCCGGGCGACGTGGCGCAGCGTGGCGTCGTCGGCGAACGCCTCCTTGCCGATGATGGTGCCGCTGAGCTTGGGGTCCTGGGTGATCAGGTCGATGCCGGGCTGGAGATATTTCGTGATATGCTTCACCGAATCGAAGCCGCCCCAGGCGATGATCTTCTCGCATCCGCGCGGATCGTAGATCGCCTCCTCGATCGCCTCGTCGCCGCCCTTCCAATAGGCGACCGATATGTGCTTCGTGAGCGGGTGATCGGGCGCCATCTCGACCATCGTGCGCACCAGCGCCACGGCGGTCAGCGGGTCGTTGGAGGGCAGCTTGATGATCGCGTCCGACCGGGTGAGCGCGTTGCGGATCACGGTGAGCACGCTCACGATCGGCGCATTGCCGGCAATCACATGGACGCACCGCGCGCCGAACGCGCGGGTGCGCGCCTGCAGGCCCGGGAAGCGCCCCGGCCCCTGATCCACCCAGCCTTCGAGATAATCGACCCCGCAGGCGCGATCGATCATGCGGCGCATCTCGGCGCGGTCGAACATCGCGCCGAGATGGGCATAATGGAAGCGCAGGATGCTCTCGGACAGGCCGGAGGTGATGCAGGACAGGCGAAATGCCTCGCGCACATGCCGGTTCTGGCCGAAATCGAGCCGCTTCCCCAGCTCGACCAGATAATCGAGGATATCCTCGAAGCCGAGCGCATAGAGATCGGCCATCAGCGATGGCGTGCGCAGCGGCAGCTTTCCGACATGCCGCGCAATGTCGGGCGCGCGGAAGCTGACGCCGCCGCGACGGCCGACATGCCCGATCGCGGCATCGTCGATGATCTCGCCGCGGATGACCAGCGGCACGCGGAAATCGTCGCTCATGGTCTCTCTCACATCGACAGTTCGGCGAGGAATTCGAGCGCGCGGTCATGCGCCTCGGGCGCGCCCGCGCAGACGATGCGGTCGTCGCCGCCTTCCTTCTCGCTGTAGCGCCGAACGGGTGGCACGACATGCGGCCCAATTCGCCCGCAGGCGCAGGGCGTCTGCCAGCCAGAGATCGTGATCTCGTCGCCGGTGATCAGCCCCGCCCAATAGGTCTGCGGCATGAGATCGAGCCCGGCGAAACGTCCGGTCGTACCGTCCTTGCGCGGCAGGGGGCGGCCGGTCTCGGGATCGAGGAGGAAGGGCACGATGATCGGCGGGATATGGTAGTTGCCGTTCTCGCACATCATGCACAGGCCCATCATCTCGCTGGTGGCGTACATCTCGTAGAAATTGTCGAAGCCGAGGAATTCCAGCACCTGGTCGCGCCAGTCGTCGGGCATCTCCTTGCCCTTCTTGCCGCCGCCGGTGAGGAGCACGCTGCCGGGGCCGAAAATGCCCTTGATGCCCCGCTTCAGCCCTTCCTCGGCCCAGTCGAACAGGATCGCCCACATCGCGGTGACGTAGACGTCCTTGCCACCGAAACGGCGCTGCGCCTCGGCGAAGAAGTGTTTGAGATCGTCGGGGCGCCGGCGCTCCAGTTCGAGCAGCGCCTCGCGCCGTTCGAGGAGGACGGGCGGGATGTCGAGCATTCCCGCCTCGCCCCGCGCCTCGGCCGCGCGCAGCCGCCCGCCGAGCGAGGCGACGTCGGCGCTGAAACGCGCGTCGGGATAGAGGAACAGCGCATTCTCCTCGCCGCGCGCATAGAGATCGACCTGGATGCTGTTGCCCCGCTGCGTCGCCGCCGCGCCGTGGCGATAGCCCGGAATGATGATCGGCATCCCGTCGCGCAATATGTCCGGCCCCTTGCCGGCGCCCCACCAGTCGCGGATGATGATCGCCGAATGTACGATCGTCTCGCGCCATTGCCGCTTTGTGCGCGGGATGAAGCTGAGCTTGCCGGTCGTGCCCGACGTGTGCTGCACCATGAGATCGGTTTCGGCTTCGAGCAGGTCGATCCAGTCGTCGATCGATTCGATCCCGCCCGCATCGACATGGCTGATGTCGCTGGTCGTGAGGCCGGAGAGCCATCTGGTCAGCTTGTCGAAGCGCGCGCGCTCCAGATAGCTGATCGGATAGGATTTATAGACCGTGTGGGGGAAGAGCAGGGGGGCCACATCGTCGATCGTGCCGATCGCGTCCACGCCCTGCTCGCGCGCCAGCTTGTCGAGAACCGACAGGCCGGGGCGCAGCTCGGCGAACCGCTTGCGCGCACCTTCGAGGTGCAGACGCTCGATCTGCTCGCGGCTGAGGGTGAACGCTTCATGATAGGGCGCGTCGTGGAAGGAAGTGGGATTGGCGAGCAGCCGTTCAAAATAGTCGCTCATGGGGCATCCTGCATCTCTGTGTCGGGACGAATAGAGCGTCGCGCGGCCTTGCGCGTAAACAGGCGGGCGGCTTTCGCGCAGGCCCTTCTATCGCGGGGAGGCCATAAAGCGGCCGGGAAAGCGATCAGGTGGCGTAGCGGTAACGCTCCTGCCGGAAGGCCCGGGGCGTCATGCCCGTCGCCTTGCGGAACGAGGCCGAGAAGGCGGCCGCGCTCTGGAAGCCGCAATGGAACGCCACCACCTTGATCGGCATGTCCTCGCTCGCCAGTGCCTGCTTGGCGCGATCGATCCGGGCCATGGCGATATAGTCGCTCAGCGTCACGCCCGTCGTATTCCTGAACGTGCGGATGAGGTGGCGCGGGCTCATGCCGCAGGCGGCCGCGAGGTCCGCGATCGAGAGCTGGCCCGCGAGCCCGGCCTCGACCAGCTCGCGCAGCCGCTTGAGCCGCCAGTCGGCGATCCGTCCGCGCGGAGCGGCGTCGGCCTGCTGGCGCTCCTCAAGATGGCGGCACAGTTCGACGACGAGGGTGAGGGCGAGCGATTCGAGAAGGATGTCATGGCCGAAACCGGGCTCGCGCACCTCCTCGGCGAGGCGGGCGAGCGCCTGCCGCACGCGCGGCGCGCGCACGTCGAAGCAGGGCGCGAGGTCGATTGCGCGATCGTCATGCTCGAACAGGCGCAGCGCGCTCTCATGCTCGAAGGTGAGGCATAGCAGCCGCTGCTCGCAGGGATCGTTATGCGCCGCGAAGACGCTGCCCTGCGGAAGGAAGACGATCTCGCCCGGCGGCGGCGTGTGGCGATCGGTGTAGAAGAGGCGCGAACGCGGCGAACGCGGCATCAGCGAATAATCGATATAATAGGCGTTCGCCTCGAACGTGGCGTCGCAGCTATAATCCCAGCCGAAGCGCCGGATCTCGGCATGGATGCCGTTGGCCGCGACGGCATGCTCGACCGCGAAATGGGAGGCGGTGAAGGGACGGCAGAGCGATTCCGTCCCGGCTGGGCTGCTCGACTGCATGGGCTTCGTTCCCTGTTCCCTGTCACCCGAATCCTATCATGGCGCGCCCGCGCGGGCGAATCCGGCGGTCATCGCCGCTCCCCGCTCAAAACGTGTCGCCGGCGGCATAGACGTGGACGCGCGGCACGGCGGCATGGGCCGGCTGGTCGATCAGGAAGCGGACCGCGCGGGCGATATCCTCGGGCTGGAGCGGGGTGACATAGCTGTCCCAGCCCGGCTGGCCGTGCGCCTTCATATCCTCGAATATCTCGGTGGTCGTCGTGCCGGGCGCGACGAAGCCGGCGCGAACGCCCGTGCCGACCAGCTCGATACGCAGCGAATCGGTGAACATCTCCACCGCGCGCTTGAGCCCGCCATAGACGCCCACGCCCGGCGCCACGATCCCGGCGCCGATGCTGGATATATTGACGATGATGCCCGTCCCCGCCGCCTTCATCGCGCGCGCGAAGACGTATGAGGCGCGCACCACGGCGGTGTAGTTCGTCGCGACCATGTCCTCGATTCCGCCGAGGTCGAACGTGTCGACCGGGCCGACGCGCAGGATGCCGGCATTGTTGACGAGGATGTCGGCCGCCCCGAAACGCTCGCGCGCGAGCGCCAGCAGTCGCTCCGGGGTCGCCGGGTCGGCGATGTCCGCCGCGAGCGTCGCGACCGGGCCGCCAAGCTCCTTCGCCAGCGCGTCGAGCCGTTCGCGGCGGCGCGCGGTGAGCACCAGCTTCGCGCCGGCGGCGGAAAGATCGCGGGCGATCGCCGCGCCGATCCCCGCCGAAGCGCCCGTGATCACGGCGACCTTGCTTTCCAGATGAGCCATCGCGCTCCTTCTCCTTTTCGCGGGATGGTACAGCGTGCGCGGAGCGCCATGCCTCCCTTCGGGTAGGGTGGATGCACGCGACGCGCGGCTAAGCCACCGTCGGAATTCCCGGGAGACGTGCGGCATGACGGCGGCGATTGATCCATTGCTCGAACCGTTCACGCTGAAGGGATTGCACCTGCGCAACCGCTTCGTGATGTCGCCGATGACGCGCAATTTCTCCCCCGGTGGCGTGCC
>Ga0182749_1000649_pt1 | contig 30511 bp, 33 predicted proteins | sample eDN3rd37CKraftMG_FD_128875 | JGI IMG/M metagenome (GOLD analysis project Ga0182749, IMG submission 128875) | Enriched Miracle-Growth compost microbial communities from Emeryville, California, USA - eDNA 3rd pass 37_C Kraft MG (version 2) (version 2) ...
GCCGGCGCTGCGCGCGCCGGTCAAGGCGGCGGGCTTCCTGACCCGCGACAGCCGCGCGGTCGAGCGCAAGAAATACGGCAAGGCGAAGGCCCGCCGGAGCTTCCAGTTCTCGAAGCGCTGACAGCTTTTTCAAGCCAATACCGAACATCAAAAGGGCTGCGGGAGATCGCAGCCCTTTTTTGTGGCTGACGCGTACTCGGCCAATGGCTCCCCCGGTACAAAGACGCAGGGTCCGAAGGGGCCGGTAGCGTAAAGTCGGCGAGCGTTGCAGTGGATGACGACTATCTGAACCTTGCCTCAGATTTATTTAGCGTTATCATCAGCTTAGTTTTCGCACGCATTGGGCAGAAGATACGCGGCGAAAAAAGGGGGGAATCATGTCGACTTTATTCGAGGGCTACAGAACAAGCACGTCAAAAAGAAATGATTGGTTTCAAGTCATTTTGAGACGACTAATAGAAAAATTCCTGAAGAAAAATTCCAACAGACTTCTAAACGATAATGTTCCACAAATATTCATCGTATCGCAGGATCACATATCAAACAGGGTTCTTCTAAATGGCATATATGAAAGGGATCATCTCGATCTCGCCATCGCCTTCCTGAAGCACAATGGTAAAATCTTCGGATCCATGGTCGATGCCGGAGCCAATATAGGCAATCATAGTCTATATTTTTCAAAACATTATGCCAACGTGTATAGTTTTGAGCCAAATCCGAAACTGTTCAAAATTCTTTGCGCAAACTCAGAATTGGTTAAAAATATTAAATGCTTCGATGTCGGGCTGTCGGACAAACAAGATGAAGAAATTCTCCATATCATAAGCAAATATAATCTCGGCGAAGCGAGTGTCGATCCACAAACAGAATTAGATGCCGGACTATTTTACAAGATTAATATGAACAGGCTCGATCAACAACATGATGTACTTAGCGATAAAATCGGCCTTATTAAAATTGATGTTGAAAATTACGAAAACAACGTTTTGATCGGATCATATGGAATTCTGAATAGAGATTCCCCAATAATATTTTTCGAACAACACGCATACGACTTTCCAGAGAGCGGGGAAGATTCATTAAGCATTAAAACGCTCAAGAAAATGGGATATGTAAATTTCTACGAAATAGATATATTTCCAAGATTCAAATCAATAAAATGCAAAACCTTAAGGAATATTATCGAGCATATCATCCGATCAATATGGGGATATAAATATAATATTGTTAAGGTTAACAACTTTGATCGTAGATTTTATAGTTTCATTATTGCCTCAAAGGATGAATTGACCGCCAACGTCACTTAAGACTTATTTTAGAAAATCAGAGGGCCGTGCCCCCCCCCTTTCGGCGGATTGGCAAACGCAACTCGACACCACAAGTTATTGCAAGCGCGAAAAGGAACCGCCCGCTGGCGGCCATGCCGTCCAGTTCAGCCTTGCTATCGGTTTTGCCGACGTGCCACTGCACGGTAGCAAGTGTCGGCAAAATTTACATTAACTGATTTGCCCATCAATGGAGAAGCCCGAAAACCGGCGGCGCGGCGCCGTTTTCGCAATGCGGCACGCTTCTTGCTGACGATGGTGGCGTGCGGCGCCCGGCATCCTCTGCCGAAGTCGCGCTCTTGATCCAACGGGAGTGAATGTATGCGTAAATTGGTTATCGGGCTCGCGGCGTCGTTCCTGGCTGCGACCAGCGCCCATGCGGTCACCTTCATCACCTCGCCGATCGGCTCGGCCCCCGCGGCGGGCGCAACCGTCATCAACTTCGATTCGGCCACGCCGGCCGGTTTCAACGTTACCGGCGGCACGATCCAGTCGGGCAACAACAACATCGGCCACGAGCCCGTCGCGGGCGACGGCAACTATCTGACCACCAACATCTCGAGCGGCACGGGCAGCGCGTCGATCTTCTCGACGGTCGGCTACAACCAGATCAGCTTCGACTGGGGCTCGATCGACACCTATAACAGGTTCGCCCTGCTCGATCAGAACGGCACGGCCGTGTTCACCCTGTCGGGCAATGACGTGAGCCCGCACAACGGCGTCGACGGCCTGCGCATCACGCTGACGGCGGATGCGGGCGACGGCCCCTTCTACGGCATCCGCTTCTATTCGGACCAGCCGGCGTTCGAGGTCGACAATGTCGCCTTCAACGCGGCCGTTCCGGAGCCCGCCACCTGGGCGATGATGATCGGCGGCTTCGGCCTGATCGGCGGCGCGATGCGCCTGCGTTCGCGCAAGCCGGCCTTCGTTTCCGCCTGACACCAGCATTCGTCACGGAAAACGCCGTCGGCCCACAAGGCCGGCGGCGTTGCCATATTCTCTGTCAGTCCGCCGGTTGTTCTTCTTCAGGAAGGCGTCGATCGCCGTCAGCAGCGTGAGCCTGCCCTCCTGCCGGGGTGCAATAATGATCCGCCAGCGGCAATGACACGAACGCCACCGGCTTGCCGGCCTGCCGCGGTGCCTACGCAGATGCAGGAGCGGCCAGGCGGGCGGCAACATACGGCGCGGCCGCGAGCTTGCACGGGGCGGCAAATGGCGGCTGTTCCGGCTCTTGTCATCCTGTTCGTCATGACCGGATCATCCAGCTCGCCACCGGCACGGTTACGCCGGGGACGGGATCGCGATGGCGACCGTCACGGCGGTTCCACGACGATCTTCCCAATCCTCACGACCGTCGCGCTCGCCGCCAGCCATGTCGAGCTTCGCCACGCGGAAAAAGGGGGGCCGGGCGGTCGCGGCGTCGCCGGAACCTCCGCCTGATGAAGGGAATGCAGGCGCGGCCCTCGCCGCGTGCCCCTTATTGCGCGGCGACGTGAAGCTTCAGTGTGGCATCGCGGCCGGACGACGGCCGCACGATCTGGATCGCGCCGATCTCGGCGGCCTTGCGCCTGTATTCGGCGGCCATCGCCAGATGCATCCGCCGGGCGGGAAGATCGTCGGTCGCGGCCGCGAGTTGCTCATGCATCCCGGCGCGTTCCAGATATTCCGCCGGATTATCCGTGCTGAACATGGGGCACACTCCTGCTCATCCATCCCAACCCGCAAGGTTCGCATAGGTTACGGAAACGCCGCGAAAGCTGCTTTCCAGAGGTGCCGAACCGGTCCGCGGCCGGACTGATCCCGGGCTTTGTGCCCGCGCCGCTCGACAGGCTCCGCCCAATTCGCCGCAACGGCCGTCCGGATACCCGATTGCTACCCGAAATCCTTACATTCCAAGCCTGTTCATATAGACCAATCGGCGGGCGAAGGGAACCGGATTCCCCGCGCGCCGCCGCCGATGGGCATCAATCCGGCCCGATCGGGCGCGGCTGGGCGCGATGCTGCCGAAGCTCGCGCCTGCTCTCGCGATCCAGCTCGCTGAGGCAGACCTCATAGCCCCAAAGGTCGGCCAGATGCTGCAACACGCCGCCGGCATCGGTGTCGGCCAGCAGCACGCCGTCGGTGACGCTATGTTCGAGCATCAGCTTGCGGTCGCCTGCCAGGTCGACGTCGACGATCTGGATGTCGGGTTCCTGCCAGCCGATATCGTAATGCCGCGCGAGCGTGCGGCGGATCTCGCGATAGCCTTGCTCATTGTGGATCGCATCGACGCGCAGCGCCGGCGCGGCCTCGCGATCGTCGAGCTTGAACAGCCGCCATTGCCGGATGAGATGGGGGCTCAGATATTGCGCGACGAAGCTCTCGTCGCGGTAATTGGCCCAGATGTCGCGCAGCACGCCGTCCGCATCGCCCTTGCCCGCGATGTCGGGAAACCAGATGCGGTCCTCCCCGGTCGGCTGCGTGCAGATGCGCGCTATGTCCTGCATGACGCCGAAACCCAGCGCATAGGGATTGATCCCGCTATATTGCGCGGAATCGAATGTCGGCTGACAGACGACATTGGTGTGCGACTGGAGGAATTCCAGAAAGGCGCCGTCGGTGATCCGTCCCCGCTCGTGCAGGACGGTCATGATACGGTAATGACAATAAGTGGCGGCGCCCTCGTTCATCACCTTCGTCTGGCGTTGCGGATAGAAATACTGGGCGATCAGCCGGATGATGCGCAATATCTCGCGCTGCCAGGGGTGCAGCTTCGGGCCGGTCTTCTCCAGGAAGTAGAGGATATTCTCCTGCGGCAAGTTGAGCGCCTGCCGCCGCTCGTCGGCACGCGCCGGCACCCGCTTCGTCTCCTTCGGCAGGGTGCGCCAGAGATCGTTATAGATCCGCTCCTGATAGGCATGGCGCTCGGCCTCGCGCGCCGCCTCCTCCTTCAGGTCGCGGGCCCTGGCGCGGGGATAGCGGTGGACCCCCTGGTGCATCAGCGCATGCGCGGCGTCGAGCAGCCGCTCGACCGCCGCATGGCCGTATCGCTCCTCGCAGCCGGAGATGTAGTTCCGCGCGAATTCGAGATAGTCGAGGATGCCTTCCGCGTCGGTCCATTGACGAAAGACATAATTGTTCTTGAAGAAATGATTATGCCCGAAGGCGGCGTGCGCGATGACGAGCGCCTGCATCGTCGCGCTGTTTTCCTGCATGATGTAGCTGATGCACGGATCGGAATTGATGACCAGCTCGTAAGCCAGCCCGCGCAACCCCTTGCGGTAGAGCATCTCGTTGGCGAGGAACTGCTTCCCGAACGACCAGTGCTTGTAGAATACCGGCATGCCCGTCGACGAATAGGCATCGAGCATCTGCTCGGCGGTGATGACCTCGATCTGGTTGGGATAGGTGTCGAGCTTCATCTCGTCCCGCGCGATCCGCTCGATCACGTCATGGATCCGCTGGATCAGGTCGAAGTCCCAGTCGCTGCCCGTGAACAACGGCTCGTCGGCGCGCCCGTCCGTCATGTCGGCGCCCGCGTGGCGGGGGCGCCGCGCCGCTGGAACAATTCGCGGAACACCGGATAGATTTCGCGGCGATGATGCACCTTGCGCATCACGAAACGCCCCTTCGGCCCCGCCACCGTCTCATAGGCCCGCCACAGGTCGCTGCCGGAATCGAGGGAGCCGGCGGGCATCGGGTCCTCCTCGCGCCCCACCTCCAGATAGGCGACATATTGCGCGATCGGCAGGATCGCGTCCTCCATCAGCCCGACGGCCTTCGGATTGTCCGAGGCCAAGTTGTCGCCGTCCGACGCCTGCGCGACATAGATGTTCCAGTCCTCGGGCCGGTAGCGATCGGTGACGATGGCGAGCATCTTCTCCAGCGCGCTCGACACCAGCGTGCCGCCGGTCTCCCGGCTGTAGAAGAAGGTGTTCTCGTCCACTTCCTCGGCGCGATCGGTATGACGGATGAACACCACCTCGACATGGCGGTAGCAGCGCGAGAGGAAGAGGTGGAGCAGCGCGAAGAAACGCTTCGCCAGATCCTTCATATGCTCGCTCATCGATCCCGACACGTCCATCAGGCAGAACATCACCGCCTGCGCGACGGGTCTCGGCACTGTCTCGTAGCGCCGGTAGCGCAGGTCGATCGGATCGATATAGGAGATCAGCCGGCGGCGCAGGCGAAGCCGCTCGCGCTCCTCGCGCAGCCGTTCGAGCAGGGCGGCATCGTCGGGGCCGAGGACGTCCCGCCGCTCCAGCCGCTCTATCTCCTCCTCGATCCGGCGCATCTCCGCGCTGCCCGGCCGCCGCAGCGCGAGGCGACGGGACATCGCGTTGCGCATCGTGCGCGAGACGGAAAGCCGCGAGGGCGATCCCGACGTGGTGTAGCCGGCGCGCCTGATGCCCTCCACCTCGCCGCCGACGAGACGCCGCTTGGCGAGGTCCGGCAGTTCCAGGTCGTCGAGGAACAGGTCGAGAAATTCCTCGCGCGTCAGCACGAAGCGGAATTCGTCCTCGCCGTCGCCGGTCCCGGCGATCGCGCCACCGCCGCCACCGCCGCCGGTGGGCCGGGGAATCGTGTCACCCTCCACATAGTCGCGGTTGCCGGGAAGGACATGATCGCGATGGCCGCCGCGGCCGGCGCGATGCAGCGTCGGCTCGTGCATGCCATCGCGCACGATCGTGACCTCGCCCTCCTGGTCGAGTTCCCGGATGCCGCGATCCTTCAGGCTGTCGCGGACCGCGCGCTGCACCAACGCCTTCGTCCGCCGCAGGAAGCGCTGTCGATTGACGAGGCTCTTGCCGCCGGGATTCAGGCGTCGGTCGATGATGTGCATTCGTCGCTGGCCCGCCTCCCTCAGCCCGCCTGCTTCACCCGCATATACCATTCGACGAGGCGGCGGACCTGGCGCGGAGTGTAGCCGCGCTCGACCATCCGGTCGACGAACTCGTCATGCTTCTTCTCGCTCTCGCTGTCCTTCTTCGAGCCGAAACTGATCACGGGAAGCAGGTCCTCGACCTGGCTGAACATGCGCCGCTCGATCACGTCGCGTATCTTCTCATAGGATGTCCAGGACGGGTTTCGGCCATTGTTGCTCGCGCGCATCCGGAGCGCGAACTTGACCACCTCGTTGCGGAAATCCTTCGGATTGGCGATCCCGGCCGGCTTCTCGACCTTCGACAGCTCCTGGTTGATCACGTCATGATCGAACATCTGCCCGGTGTCGGGGTCCTTGAAATCGAGGTCCTCGATCCACGCATCGGCATAAGCGACGTAGCGATCGAACAGGTTCTGGCCGTAATCGTGATAGGATTCCAGATAGGCCTTCTGGATCTCGTTGCCGATGAACTCGGCGTAGCGCGGCGCCAGCTCACCCTTGACGAACTCCAGATAGCGCGTCTCCGTCTCGCCGGGCAATTGCTCCTGCCGGATCATCCGTTCGAGCACGTACATGAGATGCACCGGATCGGCGGAGATTTCGGTGGTGTCGTGATTGAAGGTCGCCGACAGCGCCTTGAACGCGAAGCGCGTCGATGTGCCATCCATGCCCTCATCGACGCCGGCCGCGTCCTTATATTCCTGAAGGCTCTTGGCGCGCGGATCGACCTCGCGCAGCGTCTCGCCGTCATAGACGCGCATCTTCGAATAGACGTTGGAATTCTCATGCTCGCGCAGCCGCGTCAGCACCGAGAAGCGCGCCAGCATGTCGAGCGTGCCCGGCGCGCACGGCGCCCTGGAAAGGTCGGAGCCGCGCAGCAGCTTCTCGTAGATCTCCCGCTCCTCGGTGGCGCGCAGGCAATAGGGCACCTTGATGACGTAGATGCGGTCAATAAAGGCTTCGTTGTTCTTGTTGTGCCGGAAATTCTGCCATTCGGACTCGTTCGAATGCGCCATGATGATGCCGGAGAAGGGGATCGCGCCGATATTCTCGGTCCCGATATAATTGCCCTCCTGCGTCGCGGTGAGCAGCGGGTGGAGCATCTTGATCGGCGCCTTGAACATCTCGACGAATTCGAGGACGCCTTGGTTCGCGCGGTTGAGCCCGCCCGAATAGCTGTAAGCGTCGGGATCGTTCTGCGAGAGCAGCTCCAGCTTGCGGATGTCGACCTTGCCGACCAGCGAGGAGATGTCCTGATTGTTCTCGTCGCCCGGCTCGGTCTTGGAAATCGCGATCTGGTGCATGCGCGACGGCATCAGCCGCACCACCCGGAAGCGCGAGATGTCGCCGCCGAACTCGTCGAGCCGCTTGCGGCACCAGGGGCTGACCAGCCCCGAGAGGCGCCTGCGGGGAATGCCGTACTGATCCTCGATCCCCGGGCCGTTCTCCTCCGGATCGAACAGGGCGAGCGGGCTTTCGAACACCGGGCTGATCTCGTCGCCGGCCTTCAGCGCGTAGATGGGATAGGTCTCCATCAGCGCCTTCAGCCGCTCGGCCAGCGAGGATTTGCCGCCGCCCACCGGCCCCAGCAGATAGAGGATCTGCTTGCGCTCCTCCAGCCCCTGCGAGGCGTGGCGGAAGAAGCCGACGATCTGCTCGATCGTCTCCTCCATGCCGTAGAATTCGGCGAAGCTGGGATAGGTGCGGATCGTCCGGTTCATGAAGATCCGCCCGAGCCGGGGATCGCGCGAGGTGTCGACGATCGTGGGCTCGCCGATCGCGGCGAGCAGCCGCTCGGGCGCGCTCGCATACATCAGGGGATCGGCGCGACAGCCGCGCAGATACTCCTCAAGCGTCATCTCCGTCTGACGGCGCGCCTCATATGTCCGAGCATAATCGGAAAACAGATCGCTGGTCGCCATGCCGACTCCCCGCTCTAACCGCTGCCTGCAACCAATATAGGGATGCAAACGGCGCAAGCCAGCACAGGTTCAGCGGCATAAGCGAGAAATCGGCGGGTGTGCCGGATCGCCACACATCCGCGCCCCCGAAAATGGCAGCGGCGGCGCGCTATTCCACCGTCACGGACTTGGCGAGGTTGCGCGGCTGGTCGACATCCGTGCCCTTCGCCACCGCAACATGATAGGCAAGGAGCTGGACCGGAACCGCATAGACGATCGGCGCGATCAGCGGGTGGACCTTGGGCATGGTGATCGTGGCGAGGCATTCGTCGCCCGCCTGCGCGATCCCGTCATAATCGGATATCAGCACCACCTTGCCGCCGCGCGCCTGCACCTCCTGCATGTTCGAGACGGTCTTTTCGAACAGCGGGCCCGACGGCGCGAGCACAATCACGGGCACATTCTCGTCGATCAGCGCGATGGGGCCGTGTTTCATCTCGCCCGCGGCATAGCCCTCGGCGTGGATGTAGCTGATCTCCTTCAGCTTCAGCGCGCCTTCCAGCGCCAGCGGATAATCCGGCCCGCGCCCCAGATAGAGCACGTCGCGCGCGCCCGCGATCGTGCCGGCCATCGCCTGGATCATGTCGTCATAGGCGAGCGCCGCGTTGATCGCGGCCGGCGCCTCGGAAAGGTGGCGGACGATGCGGCGTTCCTCGTCCTGCGAAAGCCGCCCCTTCGCCCGCGCGAGGTTCGCCGCCAGCGCCGCCAGCACGGCGAGCTGGCAGGTGAACGCCTTGGTGGAGGCGACGCCGATCTCCGGCCCCGCATGGGTGGGGAGCAGCAGGTCCGCCTCGCGCGCCATCGTGGAGGTGGGGACGTTCACCACCACCGCGATCTTCTGCCCCTCCACGCGGGCATGGCGCAGCGCCGCCAGCGTGTCCGCGGTCTCGCCCGACTGGCTAATGAACAAAGCGAGCCCGCCCTCCTCCATCACCGGCTCGCGATAGCGGAATTCGGAGGCGACATCGATCTCCACCGGCACGCGCGCGAACCGCTCAATCCAGTATTTGGCGACCATGCCCGCATAGAAGCTGGTGCCGCACGCGACGATCGTGACCCGCCTGACCGCGGAGAAATCGAAATCGGGGATGGGCAGCGCCACCCGCCCCTCCAGCGGGCGCAGATAGGAGCCGAGCGTCTGCGCCACGACGATGGGCTGCTCGTAAATCTCCTTCTGCATGAAATGGCGGTAATTGCCCTTGTCGATCATCGCCCCGGTCGCGCCCGAGAGGGTGACGGGCCGCTCGACCGGATTGTCGTTGACGTCGAAGATCCGGACGCCTTCGCGGGTGATGACCACCCAGTCGCCCTCTTCCAGATAGGCGATCTTCTGGGTGAGCGGCGCCAGCGCCAGCGCATCGGAGCCCAGATAGGTCTCGTCCTCGCCATAGCCCACCACGAGCGGCGAACCGAGCCGCGCGCCGATCAGCATGTCGGGATGCCGGCGGAACAGCATGGCGAGCGCGAAGGCGCCCTTCAGCCGCTTGAGCGACAGCCGCACCGCCTCGACCGGCTCCACCCCGTCCTCGACGAGCTGCGAGATCAGGTGGGCGACGACCTCGGTATCGGTCTGGCTCTCGAAAACGCGGCCCTGCGCGGTCAGCTCGTCGCGCAGCGCCTTGAAATTCTCGATGATGCCGTTGTGGACGATCGCGACCTCGCCGGTCGCGTGCGGGTGGGCATTGTCGGTGGTCGGCGCGCCGTGCGTCGCCCAGCGGGTGTGCGCGATGCCGATTTCGCCGGGCAGAGGGTTTTCCGCCAGCACGCGCGCAAGGTTGGAAAGCTTGCCCTCCGCGCGGCGGCGATCGATCGCGCCGTCATGGACGGTGGCGATCCCCGCCGAATCATAGCCGCGATATTCGAGCCGCCGCAGCCCGTCGAGCAGCCGCTCCGCCACTTCCTCGCGTCCGACGATGCCGATGATGCCGCACATGGAGGGATATGCTCCTGAATTGAGAGGAAGAACGGAAGAGGTTTTAGGACTGTTTCTTGCGCTCGGCCATCACCGCGCGGAAGCTCGCGGCCCAGCCGGGCTTCACCTCCTGCATGCCCCGCGCGACGATCAGCGCGTCGCCCGGCACGTCGCGCGTCACCACCGATCCGGCGGCCACGATCGCGCCCGCCCCGATCGTCACCGGAGCGACCAGCGCGCTGTTCGATCCCACGAAGGCGCCCGCGCCGATATTGGTGCGATATTTGAGGAAGCCGTCATAATTGCAGGTGATCGTGCCCGCGCCGATATTCGCCCCCGCCCCTACATCGGCGTCGCCCAGATAGGTGAGGTGGTTGGCCTTCGCGCCCTTGCCCAGCCTCGCCTTCTTCACCTCGACGAAATTGCCGATCTTGGCGCCCTCGCCGATCTCCGCGCCGGGGCGCAGGCGGGCATAGGGGCCGATCTCCGCCCCCGCCTCCACATGCGCGCCCTCGATATGCGAGAAGGCGTGGATGACCACCCGGTCGCCCACCGTCACGCCGGGGCCGAAAAAGACATCGGGCTCGATCGTCACGTCGCGGCCGACGCTGGTGTCGTGGCTGAACCACACGGTTTCCGGCGCGATCAGCGTCGCCCCCCCGGCCATCGCGCGGGCGCGGCGGCGCGCCTGCCATGCCGCCTCGACGCCGGCCAGCTCGGCGCGGCTGTTGACGCCCGCCACCTCCCAGGCATCCGCCTCGATCACCGCCGAACGGCGCCCATCGGCGGCGGCCAGCATCACGATGTCGGGCAGATAATATTCGCCCGCCGCATTGTCGTTGCCGACACGGGCGAGCAGCGGCCAGAGATCGGCCGAACGCACCGCCATCAGCCCCGAATTGCACAGCGTCTCCGCCCGCTCCGCCGGCGAGGCGTCCTTATATTCGACCATCTTCCCGATCACGCCGTCCCGCGCGACAATCCGGCCATATGCGGCCCCGTCGTCGGGACGGAAGCCCAGCACGACGGCGGCGGGCGCATCCGCCTCGTTCAGCCGCGCGAGCATCCGCGCCATCGTCTCCGTGGGCACGAGCGGCACGTCGCCGTAGAGGATCAGGATATCGCCGTCGAACCCCGCCAGCGCCGCCTCGGCCTGCCGGACGGCATGCGCGGTGCCGAGCTGCGGCTCCTGGGTCACGACGGCGGCGCGCGCGCGCTCACGCCCCGCGACGAACGCCTCGACCTGCTCGCGCCCCGCGCCGGTGACGACCACTTCCGCCGCCGGGCCAAGCGTATCGACGCTGGCGAGCAGGTGGCCCAGCATCGGCCGCCCCGCGATCGGGTGGAGCACCTTGTGGAGATCGGATTTCATCCGCGTTCCCTTGCCAGCGGCGAGAATCACGGCGGCGAAGGGGCGCGGGGGCTGGTGCATGACCGCGCTTTGCCATGTTCCGCTTGCATATTCCATATCGGACGGGTGACAGGGCGTTCATGTCCGACCCATCCGCTTTTCCCTTCGCCGTCATCGCCTTCGATCTCGACGGTACGCTCGCCGACACCGCGCCCGACCTCACCGGCGCGCTGAACCATGCGCTGGTCAGGATGGGCCGCGCCGAGGTGCCCGAGGATTCGGTGCGCCACATGGTCGGCCACGGCGCGCGCGCGCTGCTCCAGAAGGGGCTCGCCGCCACCGGCGCGATGACGCCGGATCTGGTGGAGGAGGGCTTTCCCATCTTCCTCGAATATTATGAAGCGCATATCGCGGACCGCAGCCGCCCCTTTCCGGGGATCGAGAAGGCGCTCGACACGCTTGCGGCGCGCGGCGTCCGGCTCGCGGTGTGCACCAACAAGCTGGAGGGGCTGAGCCGCCGGCTGCTGGCCGCGCTGGGCTGGCAGGATCGCTTCGCGGCGCTCGTCGGGGGCGACACGCTGCCGGTGCGCAAGCCCGATCCCGCGCCCCTGTTCGAGGCGATCGCGCGCGCGGGCGGGGGACGCGCGGTATTCGTCGGCGATTCGATCACCGATACCGACACCGCCCGCGCGGCCGCTCTGCCCTGCGTCGCCGTCAGCTTCGGCTTTTCCGACCGGCCGCCCGCCCAGCTTGGCGCCAATGCGCTGATCGACCATTTCGACGATCTGGTGCCGGCGCTCGAACGGCTGGGCGGCTGAGCCGGTTCAGGCCCCGGCGCGCAGCACACCTGCCTTGATCGCGAGGTGCCGCGCCAGCATCCACGGCGGCATCCTGAGCCAGTGCGAGCGGACGTAGAAGGCGAAGCGCAGCCCCCGCGCCCGCTCCCGCCCCCAGCCGTCGCGCGCGAGCAGGCGACGCTCGTGGAGCCCGTCGGCGGCCCGCGCCCGCCCCGCCACCGCCGGATCGACCGGCGTGCCGTAAAGCCGCCGCGCCAGCCGCAGCGCGCGCGCCACCGCCGGGCCGAGCCCATGGTGCCGCGCCCGCGCGCCGAGGCCGGTCCAGAAGGCCGCCGTCTCGCCGAACTCGCGCGACAGCCGGTCGATATCCCACAGGTTGCGCAAGCCGCCGGCGAGATCGCCGTCGGCGAACAGGTGGGCGGCGGCATGGACCAGCATGTCCGCCGGAGAAAGCACGCGCAGCCCGTTCCCCAGCGCGATCGAGTCCGCCACCAGCGCCGCCGCGTCGGGCGTCGGCCGCGCGGTCAGCGGCAGGATGCTGTGGTGGACGTCGATCATCCGGTCGCGCGTGCGGTGGATCAGCGGCGGCAGCTCGTGCATCCAGCGGCGATAATAGAGGTCGTCATAGGCGTCCTCCTTCACCGGCTCCCACCCCGCCGCGCGCAGCGCCGCTTCCGCCGCGTCGAGGCAGGCGCGCGGCACCAATATGTCGAGGTCGCCGATGGTGCGCCCCACCCCCGCCGCGAGGCCCGCCGCGACATAGGCCGTGCCCTTGAGCAGGATCACCGGCATGTCGAGCCCGGCGAGCGCGCGGCGCGCCATCTCCGCCTCCCACAGCGCCTGCGTGCGCCCCTGATCGGCCGATCGCCGCGCATCGCCGAGGATCGCGGCGACCGTATCGGGCAGGTCCAGCCCGGCGAGCCGATGCGCGAGGCTGCCGATCAGCGATTCGGCGCGCGCCATGGCGAGCAGCGCCGTCCAGCCCGCATCGTCCATCCCCGCCGTCGCGGCCGGATCGGCGAGCGCGCGTACGAGCAGGCGCGCGTTCATCCGGCCCCCCTCCCGTCCCATGCCCGCGCGACCAGATCGAGCGCGGCCGCCGTGTCGGGATAGTCGATCGCGAGCGCGGGCACCCGCCTGACCAGCCCGGCGAGCGCGCGGAATCCCGCCTCGCCCAGCGCGACATAATTGGTCGACGCCTGCGTCAGCCGCACGAATATCTCCGCCTCGCCCATCGGCCGCACCGCCCGCGCGAAGCCATAGCGCGGGAAGAGGATCAGCGCGGGCCGGGCCGTCTCGCCCATCGCCGCGATCGCCTCGTCGCGCGGGCGCAGGTGGCGGATCGCGCCCTTCGGCGTGCCCGCGAGGAGCGGGCCGAGGCGCGCCTCCCCCACCTCGCCCGCCAGAGCGTCGATCGCGCCGTTCTTCAGGCTGATCAGCCGGGGAAAGCCATGGATGCGCCCGTCGGCGAGGTCGACCAGCGCGAACTCGTCGCCCATCAGCCGCCAGCCGCGCTCGCCGAGCAGCGCGGCGAGCGTCGACTTGCCCGCGCCCGAATGGCCGGTGATGAGCAGCGCCCGTCCGTCGCGCGCCACGGCGGCGGCATGGAGCAGCAGCCAGCGCCGCGCACCCAGCGCCATTTGCAGGTTCATCCCCATCTCCGCCGCGAGCAGGGCGTGGGCGAGCGGCAGCGGCGCGGCATCGGGCAGGATGAAATCCCCTCCAATCGCAACCGATGGCCGCAGATGCCGGCGCCAGGGCCGCGAAGGCTCCAGCCGGACGGTGAAATCGGGAACGCCGGCCCCCGGATAGCCCGCATAGAGCCGCGCGAGCAGCGCCACCGGCGCCTTCCACGCCGATCCGATGCGGAACCCCACCGGCCCGATGCGCAGCCGATGCTCGTGCCTCATGCGCGCGCGACGAGGCCCGCCGCCGCCATCTCGTCGAGCCGCGCGGCGATCGCCGCCCCGGCCTCCTCCTCCCCGGAGAGATCGTGCGCCACGGCCAGCCGCGCGAGGATCGAGCGCGCGTCCGCCGGCCCTTCGTCCAGCGCGTCGAGTATCTCGGGCACCGGCGACGCCACGACATGGGTGATGCCCGAGGGGCGGTGATAGATCAGCGTCATCGCGTCGGCCGCCGCCGTGACGCGCAGCGCCGGGGGGTCCGCGCGGTAGAGCGCCGCCATCAGCCGCGCGGCATCTGGAGCGAGGCGTAGCAGGTGAAGCCGCTCACCCCCGATTGCAGGCGGCGGATATAATTCATGTAGGCGCGGCTCGCCTCGTAATCCGCGCCGGGGAGCGGCATGCCGTCGCGTAGCGCCGCCTTCACCTCCTCGCCGGTGAAGGGGCGCGGCGCGGGCCGCACCGCGCCGGGCGTATCGGGGGCGACTATGGCGCCGTCCGCACCGATCCAGCCGTTGCCCGCGCGGATCGGATCGGGCACCGGTATCTCGCAATGCATCACCGAGCCGGCGGTCTGGGCCAGCGCCGGGCGAATCGTGACCACCGCCGAGGCCGAGGCCGCGCCCAGCATCAGCAGCCGTCGCCGCGTCGGCGTCGCATCGGCGCCTTTGCCGCCTTCGTCTTGCGTTTCCCCGCTCATGCCCCGTTCCTACGCCCCTTGCGCTTTCATATTCGTAAAGCCGACGCGGTGGGACGCCCCGCGACGCCGTGATATGGGCTGCAACAAAGGCTGCCACATGATTGCAACAGACCGGCGACTAGATGACGGGGTGATGGCGGGGCCCCGGAGAGACTGGACATGACGCGATTCGATCGGCCTCGCTTCGGCCTGGCGCTGCTGGGCGGGGGTGTCGCGGCCCTGCTCTGCGTCCTGCTGGGCGGCGGGCCGGGGCCCGTCATCCTCGCCGCGATACTGGGCGGGCTCGGCCTCTGGTTCGGGCTGCGGCGGCCCGACGACGGCCCGGCGCTCCCGCCCGTCGCGGCCGAACCGCCGGCGGAGGAGGCGGATTTCGATCTCCAGGCCATCCTGGACGCGATCGACGATCCGGTGCTGATCGTCTCCGGCCAGATCGTCATCCGCGCCAACGGGGCGGCGCGCGCGCTGCTGGGCGCGCATATCCTGGGCGAGGACGTGCGGCTCGCTATCCGCCATCCCGCCGCGACCGAGCGGCTGACCGGCCGCGGCGGCGATCGCGCGGCCGCGGCCGCCGACGGGCCGATCGAGCTTGTCGGGCTGGGCGAGCGCGAGCGGCGCTGGGAGCTGGTCGTCCACCCGCTGGGCGCGCGCGACCTGATCGTGCGCCTCGCCGACCGCACCGGCACCTACGCGGCAGAACGGATGCGCGTCGATTTCGTCGCGAACGCCAGCCATGAGCTGCGCACCCCGCTCGCCACCCTGCTCGGCTTCATCGAGACGCTGGAGGACAACAACACCGCCGAGGACGCCGCCACGCGCAAGCGTTTCCTGAAGATCATGTTCGGCGAGGCGAAGCGGATGCAGCGGCTGGTCGACGACCTGATGTCGCTGTCGCGGATCGAGGCGGAGAAATATTCCGCCCCGCAGACCGCGCTGCGGCTGGAGCCGCTGATCCGGGAGGTCCGCTCGTCGCTGCGCACCGGCATCGTCGCAGACGCGGAGCGCATATTGGTCGACGCGGCGCCCGACACGCCGCCGGTGGCGGGCGATCGCGCGCAGCTTTCGCAGCTTCTCCACAACATCATCGGCAATGCGATCAAATATGGCCGTCCCGGCTCCCCGGTGCGCGTGACGCTGGCGCCCGCCGGGGGTGATGCCGGGGGCAACATGGTCCGCCTCTGCGTCGCCGACGAAGGCGAGGGCGTCGCGGCCGAGCATCTGCCCCGCCTCACCGAACGCTTCTACCGCGTCGATCCGGGGCGCAGCCGCACGGTGGGCGGCACCGGGCTCGGCCTGTCGATCGTCAAGCATGTCGTCGAGCGGCATCGCGGGCGGCTGGACATCGAAAGCGTCGTGGGCAGCGGCACCACCGTCACCGTGCTCCTCCCCGCCGCGCCGCATGACGGCGGAAAGGCGCTCGCCTCCGCCTTGCCGGCGGCCCTGTCATCAAACGGTCACGCAAGCGTCACACAGAGCGAGCCAGATCGGTCTAGCGACAGGATCGATCCGGCATGATGCCGGAGAAAAGCGATTCCATGGCCGGCCACGGGGCCGGGGAGGCAGTGTGAAGATGGCGACCGGACATACCGTCAAGGCATTCGACGACGATCTCGGGCAGGTTCGCGCGCTGGTCGCCGAGATGGGAGGGCTCGCCGAAGCGGCGATCGCGGGCGCGATGCAGGCGCTCATCCACCGCGACGCCGAGGCCGCCGCCCGCGTCGTCGAGGGCGACCGGCGGATCGACGAGATCGAGGCGGAGGTCGAGCGGCTCGTCGTCCGCCTGATCGCGTTGCGCGCGCCCATGGCCGACGATTTGCGCGAGGTGCTCGCCGCGATGAAGATCGCCGGCACGATCGAGCGGATCGGCGATTACGCCAAGAACATCGCCAAGCGCGTCCCCCTGCTTCAGGACCTGAAGCCGATCGAGCCGCTGGCGATCATGCCCGCGATGGGCAGCGCGGTGGCGGGCATGGTGCACGACGTGCTCGACGCCTTCGCCGCGCGCGACGCCGATGCCGCGCTGGCGGTGAGCGCGGAGGATCGCAGCGTCGACGATTTCTACAACAGCCTGTTCCGCACGCTTTTGACCCACATGATGGAAAATCCGCAGAACATCACGCCGTCCACCCACCTGCTGTTCATCGGCAAGCATCTGGAGCGGATCGGCGATCATGCGACCAACATCGCCGAGATGGTCTATTTCGCCGTCACCGGCCGCCAGATGACCGAGCGGCCGCGCGGCATCGACGTCCTCGCCCCCTCCGCCCCGGCGCCCGGCGCGGGGGCGGAGTAAGCCGATGTCGCGTGCCCGCCTGCTGCTGGTCGAGGATGACGCCGCCCTCGCCGAACTGCTCGTCTGGCATTTCCAGCGCGAGGAATTCACCGTCGAGCACACGCCCGACGGCGAGGAGGCGCTGCTCCTCGCGCAGGAATCGCCGCCCGATCTCGTCCTGCTCGACTGGATGGTCGAGGGCGTGTCGGGGATCGAGGTCTGCCGCCGGCTGCGCCGCATGCCCGATACCGCCAACGTCCCCATCATCATGCTCACCGCGCGCGGCGAGGAGGAGGATCGGGTGCGCGGGCTGGAAACCGGCGCGGACGATTATGTGACCAAGCCCTTCTCCCCGCGCGAGCTGGTCGCGCGTGTCGGCGCGGTGCTGCGCCGGGTGCGCCCCGCGCTGGCGGGCGAGCGGCTGAGCTATTCGGATATCGAGATGGACACGATGAGCCACAAGGTCCGCCGCGACGGCGCGACGGTGCCGCTGGGCCCCACCGAATTCCGGCTGCTCAAGCATTTCCTGGAGCATCCCGGCCGCGTCTTCTCGCGCGAGCGGCTGCTCGACAGCGTGTGGGGCCGCGATTCGGATATCGAGCCGCGCACCGTCGACGTCCATATCCGCCGCCTGCGCAAGGCGATCAACGAGGGCGGCCGCCCCGACATCATCCGCACCGTGCGCTCCGCCGGCTATGCGCTCGACAGCGAGGGCACGGCCTGACGGGGTGTTGGAAAGGGAACGGGAAGGCCCCCCACCCCCAACCCTTCACCATCAGGAGGAGGGATTACGTCACCGCCTCCGTGCCCCAAATCGCCGCGCACCCCTCACCGCCGGTAGAGGGCGCGCGCGTCCGCCTTGAACGCGGCGGCGCTGGCCGGGCGGCTGTAGAACATGTGCCCGCCCGGATAGACCGACAGCTTCACCCGCTGCGCCTCGCCGAACGTGGGCATCTGGTCCACGATCAGCCGCGATCCGAAGAAGGGGCAGGACAGGTCGTCATAGCCGTGCGCGATCAGCACGCCCATCTTCGGATCGATCGCGATCGCCTTGCGCAGGTCCGTCACGGGCGAATCCCTGGGCGCACCCCGGTCCCACGCATTGTTCACGGCATAGGAAAGCGCGTTGTAGCGCGCATCGACCTTCCAGCCGACCACGCGGGTGATGAAATCCACCATCGCGCTCGTCGTCGGCGCGATCAGCGCGTCGAGGATCGGATCGCCCGCGCGCTGGTCCGGCGCGCCGGGGAAGGGGTCCCAGGCGGTCACGTTGGAATCATAGACGCTGCCGAGCTGCTTGTCCTTGCGATGGACCTCGCGCAGATAGGTGCCCGCGTCGATCCGCCCGTCCATCTTGCGCACCAGATCGGGGTCGAGCCCCGTCAAGGTGGCGACGCGCTGCACCAGCCGCCCGGTCGCCGCCGGGTCCTTGGGCCCACGCAGCAGGTCGGTCACGAACTCGCCGCGCGTATAGGCCTCGACATCGGCCATCGCGGCGGGGGTGAGCCGGCCCTGCCGCTCCAGATTGGCCGCCGCCATCGACGGCAGGTCGATCATCCACGGCAAGGGCGAGAGCGCGGTGCCGTCGCCGGTCGCCGCCGGATCGAGATAGGGCGACACCATCACCAGCCCGTTCACTCCCACGCCGAGCTGCGTCTGAAGCTCATAGGCGATGCGCGGGGCGCGATAGCCGCCATAGCTCTCCCCGATCACATATTTGGGCGAGCGCAGCCGCTCGTTCCTGACCAGCCAGTCATAGACGATGCGCGAGAGATATTTGATATCGGGTTCGTTCGCGTAGAACGCCTTCTTCGTCGCGTCCGCATCGAGCAGCGACCGGCTGAAGCCGGTGCCGACCGGATCGATGAACACCATGTCGGTGAAATCCAGCCAGCTATCCGCATTGTCGCGCGCGATCGGGGCGTCGGAAGGCGCGTCACCCTGCGCGCCGAACTGGACGCGCTTCGGCCCGATCGCGCCCATGTTGAGATAGACCGAGGAAGCGCCCGGGCCCCCGTTGAACGCGAAGGTGACGGGGCGGCCGGGATCGCGGCCGGGAACGACGTAGGCGGTATAGACCACCTGCCCGATCGTCTTGTCCTTCTCGTCGCGCACGGAAATCGTACCGACGGTCGCGTCATAGGCGATCGTGCGCCCCCCGATCACGGCCGACTGGCGGACGGTGCGGTCGGCGGGCAGCGGCGGCAGGTCGCCCTTCTCCCCGGCGGGCTTTTCGGCGGCCTTGTCCGCGCCCTTGCCCGCGGCGGGCGTATCGGCGGAGACGGCGGAGGCGAGCGGCACGGCGGCCAGAAGCGTCATGCCCGTCAGGCAGGCGAGGAGGCGTGGGGTCATTCGGCGATATCCCGATCAGGTCCGCGCGGAATCGCGCGCTAATGGGGCATGTGTATTATCCGAATGATGCAGTCGGGCAAGGGAGGCGCGCCGTCGCCTCCCCCGTCCGTCCGGCTCAGCCCGCGACCAGCTTCACCAGCCGCCGCTCGACGGGGGCGAGGACGGGGCCAAGCTCATGGCCGCGCTTCAGCACGCCGCCCGCCTCGCCGATCAGCGTCCACATGCCCTGCCGCCCGCGCAGCGCGGGGCGCTTCTCGATGCGGAATTCGGGGCGTTCGGAGGCGCGGCGGAAGGCGGCGAACACCGCCGCCTCGCGCCCCAGGTCGATCGCATAGTCGCGCCAGTGGCCGGCGGCCACCATCCGCCCGTAGAGGTCGAGGATGCGGCCAAGCTCGAGCCGGTCGAAGCCGACCTGCGGGATGCCGCCGGCGGCAACCGGAAAAGGGGCGACGACACCCATCAGGCGCGGTTGCGTTCCTCGCGCGCGCTCGTCGCGTCGCGCTCCTCGATCAGCATGGCAAGCCGGCTGCGCAGCGTCTCCACCTCGCATTTGAGCAGCTCGAGCTGCTGGGTCTGCGGATCGAACTTCTCGCCGCAGGGCGTGCCATACGGCATGAAGCTCTTCTGATAATCGTTCGCGTCCACCGGCACGGGCCGCGCCGGGATGCCGACCATCGACGCGCCCTCGGGCACGTCCTTCGTCACCACGGCGTTGGCGCCCACGCGCGCGCGCCGGCCGACCGTGATCGGCCCCAGCACCTGCGCGCCCGAACCGATGATGGCGTCGTTCTCGATCGTCGGATGCCGCTTGCCGGCGATGCCGTTGGCGGGATTGGTGCCGCCCAGCGTCACGCATTGATAGATGGTGACATTGTCGCCGATCACCGCCGTCTCGCCGATCACGGTGAAGCCGTGATCGATGAAGAAATGGGTGCCGATCTTTGCGCCGGGATGGATGTCGATCGCGGTCAGCATCCGCGACAGGTGGTTCACCAGCCGGGCGAGGAAATAGAGTTCCGCCTCGAACAGCCAGTGCGCGATGCGATGCAGCCCCAGCGCCCATACGCCGGGATATAGCAGGATTTCCCAACGCGATCGCGGCGCCGGATCGCGCGCCTTGATCGAATCGAGATAGGCGATCAGTCCGTCCAGCACCTGGCAGCCCCTAATGCGTCCCCTTGACAACAGGTCAATGTAGGCCGCCCGCGCGCGGATTGCCAGAGGAGCGTCCGGCGCCCCGGAGAGGACCGGGGCGCCGCGCGGTCAGACCGCCGTGGCGTGGATGGTGGCGACCGCCTTCATCACCGCGGCAATGCGCGCCGCCGCCTGGATGGTCTCGGCATTGACGCCATAGCCCTTCAGCACCTTCTCGTGCGAGTCGATGCACATGCCACAGCCGTTCATCGCGCTGACCGCCAGGCTGAAAAGCTCGAAATCGTCCTTCTCGATCCCCGGCGATCCGATGACGTTCATCCGGAGCTTCGCGGGGAGCTGGCCATATTCCTTGTTCGAGGCGAGGTGGACGAAGCGGTAGTAGACGTTGTTCATCGCCATCACGGCCGCCGCCGCGCGCGCCGCGTTCGCGGCCTCGGGCGAAAGCTTGCCCGCCACCTCGGCCTCCGTCGCCTCGACGAGCGGGCGATAGCCCGAGCCGTGCGCGCAGGCGAGCAGCAGGCCGTATTTGCGCTGGTCGCCCAGCGTCTGATCGCCCACCAGCGATCCCACGTTCAGGCGGATATCCTTGGCATAATCGGGCAGCGTGTCGGCAAGCGCCTTGATCGACATTTCGGTCTCCTTGAAAGGATGTGGAAGCGGGAAAGAAGCAGGGCGCGGAAAGGTCCCCCCTTCCGCGCCCCGTCTGCCGCGCCTCACGCGCGGCGAGCGTACTGGCCCGGAGGTCAGGCCGCGGGCTTCAGGACCTCTTCGCCGGCCTGCCAGTTGCAGGGGCAAAGCTCGTCGGTCTGAAGCGCGTCGAGGACGCGGATCGCCTCGGCCGGGTTGCGGCCCTGGTTGAGGCCATTGACCGTGACGTGCTGGATCACGTTGTGCGGATCGACGATGAAGGTCGCGCGCAGCGCCACGCCCGCATCCTGCTCGACGATGCCGAGCGCGTTCGCCAGCTCCTTCTTGTTGTCCGCGATCCACGGGAAATCGCAGGCGGCGAGGCGCTCATCCGACTTGCGCCACGCGAAGTGGACGAAATCCGTGTCGGTCGAGGCGCCGATGAGAACGGCGTCGCGATCGGCGAAATCCTGCTTCAGCTCGCCATAGCCGATGATCTCGGTCGGGCAGATGAAAGTGAAGTCCTTCGGCCAGAAGAAAACGACCTTCCACTTGCCGCCGGTGTCGCCGGTATCGATCGTCTCGCCGGCCGGAAGGGCCGAGACGCCCTGCTGCACAGGCAGAACCAGCGCGGGGAACTTGTCGCCAACGGTAAGCGCCATGGGATGCATACTCCATACTGGGGTTGAAAAATCGGTTCGCGGTTGCGTCGAGAGACCTGATGCCAGACTGGCATAAAACGATCAAATCAATTATATTCCTCTCATTGATCGATATAGACAATGAAAGGGCCAGCGGATGTCCACCTATCTGCCCACCCTGAAACAGCTCCAATATCTCGTCGCGCTGCGCGATAACGGCCATTTCGGCCGCGCGGCGGAGGCGTGCTTCGTCACCCAGTCGACGCTTTCGGCGGGGCTGCGCGAGCTGGAATCGCTGATCGGCGTCACCCTGGTCGAGCGCACGCGGCGCGTGGTGCGCTTCACGCCGCTCGGCCTGCGCATCGCCGACAAGGCGCAGCGCATCCTGCGCGAGGCGGAGGAGCTGGCCGACATGGCGCGCGCGGCGGGCAAGCCGCTGTCGGGCGAGCTCAGGATGAGCGTGATCCCGACGATCGCGCCTTTCCTGCTGCCCCGCATCCTGCCGAAGCTGCGCGCCGACTGGCCCGACCTGAAGCTCTATTTGCGCGAGGAGACGACGTCGGCGGCCTGCGATTCGCTCCATCGCGGCCATGTCGACTGCGTGCTGCTGGCGCTGCCCTATCAATGTGGCGAGATCGACGTGGCCGATCTGTTCGACGACCGGCTGTTCGTCGCCTTCCCCGCCGGCCAGCCCGCCGATCCGCCGCCCAGCATCCCGCCCGAGGCGATCGACGAGACCCGGCTGCTGCTGCTGGAGGACGGGCATTGCCTGAAGGACCATGCGCTCGCCGCCTGCAACCGGCCCGAATTGCGCGCGGAGGCGGCAATGCTGGGCACCTCGCTCCACACGCTCGTCCAGATGGTCGACAACGGGCTCGGCGTGACGATGCTGCCCCAGATGGCGCTGGATGCCGGCATCCTCGACAATACCGGCATCGTCGCGCGCCCGTTGGCGGCGGCGCACCCCTCGCGCAGGATCGCGCTCGCCTGGCGCAAGGGCAGCCCGCGCCACAAGGAGTTCGAGATGCTCGCGACCGCGCTGCGCCAGATCGCGACGGCGCCCGGATGCACCGGCCGCGTGCTGCCCGCGCCCGCCGCCGCCTGAGCGGCGCCCGCCTGCCTCAATCCCAGCGCGCGGCGGCGCCGTCATCCTCATGCCGCGCCTCGACCCAGCGCTCGCGCCCGTCGGCGAAGCGCTCGCGCTTCCAGAAGGGGGCCCTGGTCTTGAGCCAGTCGATCAGGAAGGCGCATGCCTCGAGCGCCGCGGCGCGATGACGCGACGCGGCCGCGACGAAGACGATCCGCTCGCCCGCCGCCAGCCGGCCGTGGCGGTGGATCACCGTCACCCCGATCAGCGGCCAGCGCGCGTGCGCCTCCGCGACGATGTCGCGCATCGCGCGCTCGGTCATCGCCGGATAATGTTCGAGGGTCAGCTCGACGAGCCCGTCGTCGCCGCGCACTATCCCTGTGAAGCTCGCCACCGCGCCGCCGCCCAGCCGCTCCAGCCCGGCCAGTTCCGCGCCGGGATCGAAATCCCCGCTCTGGGCGCGGACCCTGTTCATCCGCCCGTCACTGGTGGAAAGATCGCCAGCTCGCGCGCGTCGCCCAGCGGGGCGTCGAGGGGCACGAAATCCTGATCGAGCGCGGCGCGCAGCCGGGCGCGATCCGCGAAGGCGCGGGCATGGCCGCCGCCGCGCGCCACCAGCCAGTCGAGCAGGTCCGCCACCGTCACGACCCCCGCCGGCGGCTCCACCCGCTCGCCGTCGCGGCCGATCGCCTCGCGCACCCAGGCGAAATAGAGGATGTCCAGCGCCATTTCCCGCGTCCGCTCTCTCCGCCCGCCGCTCAATCCATATGTTTCAGGCCGACGCGCAGATAGTCCCAGCCGGTGATCAATGTCAGCGCGGCCGCCGCCCACAGGCTGAACAGCCCCACGTCCCGGACGAAGCCGAACTGCGGCAGCGCGCCCGCCAGGATCAGCGCGCCGAGCGAGACGAGCTGGAACGTCGTCTTCCACTTGGCGAGCTGGCTCACCGGCAGCGAGACGCGCAGCTCCGCCAGGAATTCGCGCAGGCCCGACACCGCGATCTCGCGCAGCAGGATGATGAGCGCGGCCACCACCTGCGCCCCCTCGATCGCCGGATGGCCGCGCGCGGGGTCCTTCATCGCGACCAGCATCACGATCACCGCCGCGATCATGATCTTGTCCGCGATGGGATCGAGGAACACGCCGAGCTTGGAGACGGTGCCGCGCGCGCGCGCGACATAGCCGTCGAAATAATCGGTCACGCCCATCAGCACATAGAGCCCGAAGGCCAGCGCATAATCGAACCATTGCGGATGCCACAGCAGGAACACCAGGATCGGCACCGCGAAGATGCGCGACAATGTCAGTATGTTGGGCAGCGTCAGCATGATGTGCCGCTCTAGCCCCAGAAACGGGCCGGATCGACATGAATCATCGCCGGCCCCCGAATCCGGTGCCGGGAAAGCATCGCTTGGCCGCGCGCGTCCGATTGGGTTATGGGACCCTGATCGCAGCGATCCAGCGAAACGAGCGCGGACACTCCCGACCTTATGACCCCTTCCCTGCGGCTCCTGGCCAAGCGTCGGTTCCTGCCCTTGTTCGCCACCCAGTTCCTGGGCGCGTTCAACGACAATCTGTTCAAGACGGCCATGGTGCTGATCGCGACGTTCGAGATCTATTCGGATCCCGCGGTCGAATCACGCTTCAACGCGGTGGCGACGGGGCTCGTCATCCTCCCTTTCTTCCTCCTCTCCGCGCTGTCGGGCCAGCTCGCCGACATGCGCGACAAGGCCAGGATCATCCGGCTGGTGAAGACCGCCGAAATCCTCATCATGCTGGTGGGGGGCGCCGGGCTGATGCTTTCCTCCATTCCGGTGATGTTCGTGGCGCTGGCGGCGATGGGCATCCACTCCACCTTCTTCGGCCCGATCAAATATGCGATCCTTCCCCAGCATCTGGGCGAGGAGGAGGTGCTGGGCGGCACCGGCCTGGTCGAGGCGGGCACCTATATCGCCATCCTCGCCGGCACGATCCTGGCGGGCTTCATCTCGCGGCCCGTGGCGGCGGTGCTGGTGCTGGTGGTGGCGCTGCTCGGCTGGCTGACCGCGCGCCAGGTGCCCCCCGCGCCCGCCACGGGCGAGGCGGCGCCGCTCGACTTCCATCTCGTGCGCGCGTCGATCAGGCTGGTGTCGGCGACGATGCACATCCCGCGCCTGTTCCTGGCGATCTGCGCGATCAGCTTCTTCTGGACGATCGGCGCGGTGCTGATCATCGAATTCCCGCCGCTGGTGAAGAACGTGTTCACCGCCGACAAGGAGGTGGCGAGCATGTTCCTCGCGATCTTCTCGATCGGCGTGGCGCTGGGCTCGGTGCTGATCAACCGGCTGCTGGGCGCGCACGTCTCGGCGCGCTACGCGCCCGCCTCGGTGATCGCGATGGGCGGCTTCGTGCTGCTGCTCTACTTCATCGCGCACGGCTGGGCGCCGCGGATCGACGGCAATCTCTACACCATCAGCGAGTTCATCGCCCAGCCGCGCGCGGGAGGGGTCTCGGCCGCGCTGCTGGGGGTGGCGATCACCGGCGGCATGTTCGTCGTGCCGCTCTACGCTTTCCTCACCACCACCGTCGCCAAGGACCAGACCGCGCGCACCGTGGCGGCGAACAACATCGTCAATTCGGGCGCGATGGTGGCGGGATCGCTGCTCGTGCTCGGCCTCACCTGGTTCGGCATGACGGTACTGGACGGGCTGCTGGTGGTGGCGGCGATGTGCGTCCTCTCGGCCTGGCTCGCCTGGAAGCTGCACCTCGCCTGCGACTGACGAGCGGGCTCGCGGTCAGGCGAGGAAGGCCAGGAAGAAGACGAAGCCCATCGCCCAGGCGATCAGGAACGTCCGCACATCCCCTCGCGATATCCCGGCCCGCGCGGCCGGCGGGGGCGCCGCCCTCCCGGCCCGCGCCGGGCGGCCGCGTGACGGGGAGAGCGAATCGACCTTGGCCATGCGCCATTGCTTAACGCGCCGCTAACGATCCTGTCGCGGCGGATTCGTGGTTAAGGGGAATCCCTCCCGTCCGGCGGCGGGCGGCCTCGGGAAGCGACGAGGAAGGATGGTGCGGGTGGTCGGGCTCGAACCGACACTCCTTTCGGAACCGGATTTTGAGTCCGGCGCGTCTACCAGTTCCACCACACCCGCACGGTGCGCGTTCGCCTCGCGCTATAACGGCGCGCGCTCAATGTGCAACCGCCCCGCCGTCGACCGATACGCACGCTCCCACCATGAAGCTCGCCTCCTCCGACGAGAGGAAGAGGACGACGCGCGCCGCCTCCTCCGGCTCGGCGGCGCGGCCGATCGGATGATCCGCCTCGATCTTCGCGCGCACCTCGGGGATCGCGAAGGCGGTTTCCAGCATCGCCGTCCTGATCGCGCCCGGGCAGATGGCGTTCACGCGGATATTGTCGCCGATAAGGTCGATCGCCGCCCCCTTGGTGAGCCCCAGCACGCCGTGCTTCGCCGCCGCGTAGGAGGCGATCGCCGGCCCCGCGACCAGGCCGGCCACCGAGGAGGTGTTGACGATCGCGCCGCCGCCGCGCGCCTGCATCGCGGGAACCTCGGCGCGGATGCAATGGAACACGCCGGTCAGGTTGGTCGCGATCATCCGCTCCCATTCCTCGGGCGCATATTCGTGCACCCGTTTGGTGAGCGATCCCGGAATGCCCGCATTGTTGAACGCGACGTCGAGCCCGCCATGCAGCGCGACCGCGCGCGCGACCATCGCCTCGCATTGCGCCGCGTCGCAGACGTCGACCGCCATCGCCGCCGCCGTCCCGCCCGCCCGCCGGATCGCCTCCGCCGCCTCCTCGGCCCCCGCGCCGTTGCGGTCGGCGAGCAGGACGTGGCCGCCCTCCGCCGCGAAGGCCCGCGCGGTGGCGCGCCCGATGCCGCTCGCCGCGCCCGTGACGATGATGCTCTTTCCGGTGAATCGCGCCATGGCTTCCTCCCTTGTCGGCGCCATTGGACGCGGCCGAGGCGACCGGCGCCCCTCCGTCCCGGAACGGAAATCGCTCCTTGAGGGGCGCCGGCGGTCGGCCTCGCGCGATTACGCCCTATTCGAAATGCTGCGCGAGTTCGCGAGGCTCGCCGCCCAGCGGATCGGGGCCGAAGCGGTTGGGCCCGTTCGTCCCTTTCATGCAATACCAGACGAGCAGCACGATCGCGGCGACGAGGCCGAGGAAGGCCAGCACCGCGCCCAGCACGAAGGATTGCATGAACAGGAAGAGGAAGCCCAGCACATAGGGCGCCAGCGGCAGCAATATCCACCAGCCGCTGCGATCGATGTCATGCAGCCGCCTGACCGCCACGGCGATGTTGGGCACGAGGATCGCCAGTGCGAAGATGTTCGTCAGCAGGCCGCCGCGCAGCGCGGCGCCATAGCTGAAGCCGCTCGCGAATTCCCCGTTCAGCTCGCGCGCGCCATATTGCGCGGCCCCGCCCAGCCCCAGCGCCTTGTCGACGAAGCTGAGGACGATGGAAACGACGATGACGAACAAGACCCACATCCAGAATTCCTTCCGGCGCGACCGGCCGGAAAACTGGGCGTAACGGCGTAGCGGCAGCAGCATCCATTCCATCGTGGTCCCTCCGTTCGTTGACGCATTCTCCCCTCGGCGGCCCCACCGGAACATATGGCCGCGCGCAACCTATCATGATCGTGACGATGGCGGAATATCCCGCCCCCCTTCAACTCGCCGGGGGGCGCCTGCGATAGCTCAACGCTTCGGCGACATGCGCGCGCGCGACCTGCCCGGCCCCGTCGAGATCGGCGATCGACCGGGCGACGCGCAGCACCCGGTGATAGCCGCGCGCTGAAAGGCGCATCGCCTCTGCCGCCTGGGCGAGGAGCTTGCGGCCGGGCTCGTCCGGGGTGGCCACGCGATCGAGCAGCGCGCCGTCGGCCTCTGCATTGGTGCGCGCGCCCTCGCCCGCATAGCGTTCCGTCTGGATAGCGCGCGCCGCGGCGACGCGCGCGGCGACCTCGGCCGATCCCTCGGCGGGCGGCGGCAGGACGAGATCGGCGGCGCTGACGGCGGCGACCTCGACATGCAGGTCGATCCGGTCGAGCAGCGGCCCGGATACCTTCGCCTGATAGTCCGCGGCGCAGCGCGGCGCACGCGTGCAGGCCAGCGCCGCGTCGCCCAGATGGCCGCAGCGGCAGGGATTCATCGCCGCGACGAGCTGGACGCGCGCGGGAAAGGTGACATGCGCGTTGGCCCGCGCGACCGAGACCTTGCCCGTCTCCAAGGGCTGGCGCAGCGAATCAAGCACGCCGCGCTGGAACTCCGGCAGCTCGTCGAGGAACAGCACGCCGAGATGGGCGAGGCTCACCTCCCCCGGGCGGACGCGCAGCCCGCCGCCGACGAGCGCGGGCATGGAGGCCGAATGATGCGGTGCGCGAAAGGGCCGCGCGCGGATCAGCCGCCCCTCGGCCAGTTCCCCGGCGACCGAGGCGACCATCGATACCTCCAGCGCCTCGGCGGGCGTCAGCTCGGGCAATATGCCCGGCAGGCAGGCGGCGAGCAGCGACTTGCCCGCGCCCGGCGGCCCCACCATCACCATGTTGTGCCCGCCCGCCGCCGCGATCTCCAGCGCGCGCTTGGCGGTTTCCTGGCCCTTCACCTGCGCGAGGTCGGCCGCGATGACCGGCCGTTCCGCCTCGCCCGGCCGGGGCGGGGCGAGCGGCCCCGTGCCCTTGAAATGGTTGAGCAGCGCAAGCAGGCCGGGCGCGGCAATCACCTCGACGCCGCCCGCCCAGGCCGCCTCGGGGCCCTGCGCCCCGGGGCAGACCAGGCCCAGATCGCGCTCGGCGGCGTGGAGCGCCGCGAGCAGCGCGCCCGGCACCGGCGCGATCCGCCCGTCGAGCCCCAGCTCGCCGACCACCAGATAATGGCCCAGCGTCTCGGCATCGACGATCCCCATCGCGCCGAGCAGGCCCAGCGCGATCGGCAGATCGTAATGCGAGCCTTCCTTGGGAAGATCGGCGGGCGAGAGGTTGACCGTGATCCGCCGGGGCGGCAGCGCGAGCCCGATCGCGGCGAGCGCGGCGCGCACCCGCTCGCGGCTTTCGGCGACCGCCTTGTCGGCCAGGCCGACGATGACGAAATGCGGCACGCCGGGGCTGACCTGCACCTGCACCTCGACGGCGCGTGCCTCCAGCCCGAGGAACGCCACCGTCGAGACGTGCGCGACCATCCAATGCCCCCCTGTTGCGGCGATGTTCCTAGTCGAAATCCCGCGCGAGTCGAGGGGGTTGCGCGCAGTTCCCGCCGCCGTGCGGGCCGCTTCGGCTTGCATAATGCCCGCGCGCCACCACATCGCCGCCACGATGCCCCGCCAAGGACGCACACCCGCCGGACGCGTGCCGGCGATGCGAATCGCCCTGCTCGTGCTGGGCTGGCTGCTGGTCGTGGCGAGCCCTGTTGTCGGCGCCTTGCCGGGACCGGGCGGGATCTTCGTGTTCGCGGCGGGGGCCGGGCTGCTGCTGCGCAACTCGCTGTGGGCAAAGCGGCGCTATGCGGCGTTCAAGCGGCGCTGGCCGCGCCACGGCCACTGGATCGATCGCGGCCTGCGCCGGCCCAGCGCGCGCCGCCGCCGCGACAGGGCGCGCGCGGAGAAGGCGGACGGGGGCGGGCCGGACGGAGGCGGATTGACTTTGCCCGGCGCTTTGCCTATCCGCCCGATCCGACAGAGGCCGCCCAACGGCGGCCCTTTTTATTCAGACGACGGGAAATGAGCGATGAAGCGCACCTTTCAGCCGAGCAACCTCGTGCGCAAGCGCCGGCACGGCTTCCGCGCGCGGTCGGCCACGCCGGGCGGGCGCAAGGTGCTCGCCGCGCGCCGCGCGCGCGGCCGCAAGACGCTCTCGGCCTAAGCGCCGGCCTGACGACCCTTACCAGGCGCGCCGATTTCCTGGCCGCGAACGGCGGCCAGCGCGCGCCCATGCCCGGATTCGTCCTTCTGGTCCGCCCGCGCGGCGACGATTCGCCGGCGATGCGCGTGGGCTATACCGTCACCCGGAAGATCGGCGGCGCGGTCGTGCGCAACCGCATGAAGCGGCGACTGCGCGAACTGGCACGCTCCCTGCTCCCCACGCAGGGGATAAAGGGCGCCGACCATGTGCTGATCGGCCGCATGGGCGGCATCGGGCGCGACTTCGCGGTGCTGGGCCACGATCTTTCGCGCGCGCTTGCCAAGGTGCGCGCCAGGGTGACGCCCGCGCCGCCGCCCGAAACGCCACGATGATAGCGCGCGCGTTGATCCTGCTCGCGAAGGCATGGCAATGGGGGCCGTCGGCCGTCCTGCCGCCGACCTGCCGCTACCAGCCCTCCTGCTCGGCCTATGCTATCGAGGCGCTCAGGCGCTATGGGGCGCTCAAGGGCGGCTGGCTTGCCATAAGACGAATTTCTCGATGCCACCCCTGGGGGGGATCCGGCTTCGATCCGGTGCCATGAGGCCAAAGAGGCTGGGAGCGATCATCCGTGGATAATATGCGCAACATGATGCTGGCGATCGTCCTGATGGCGCTCGTGCTGTTCGGCTGGCCGGTGATGACGCAGCATTTCTTCCCGGCCGCGAA
>Ga0182749_1000650_pt1 | contig 30448 bp, 26 predicted proteins | sample eDN3rd37CKraftMG_FD_128875 | JGI IMG/M metagenome (GOLD analysis project Ga0182749, IMG submission 128875) | Enriched Miracle-Growth compost microbial communities from Emeryville, California, USA - eDNA 3rd pass 37_C Kraft MG (version 2) (version 2) ...
CCGAGATCACTCGGCGATCATCAACACGGTGCGCTCCGCTGCGTCCCTGCGGAAGAAGCGGCTCGATCTTCCCCCACTCCGCATCGCTCAACCACGTCAGTTGCCGCCCCATCTAAAGCCTCCGCTCTAAGCAGAAGCTTTGAATCAGCACTCACCCTCTCGGGGGCTGGGCGATTTCTAGGGTGAATGGCTCACGGCTGATCCACCGCTCAAAACCGGCCGCTTGCCCTGGCCTCTAGCGGCATTGATCCCACCCTTGACAGCTTTAGCTGCATTAATGCAGCGAACGGTATACTGACCTCGGTCGCAACAATGGGGCAACTGAGCCAATGACTGTGAACGCCGAAACTGACCGCTCTGAAAGCACGACGATGAACCGGGAGACACCCCAGATTTCGATCGTGGTTCCGGTCTACAACGCCGTTCCGTATCTCGAGGAAACCGTGTGCAGCTTGCTCGCGCAGACGTTTTCAGATTTCGAGGTGTTGTTGGTCGACGACCATTCGAACGACGGTAGCTTGGCACTCGCTGAGCGGCTTGCAGAGGCCGATCCGCGGATTTCCGCTTTTCAGGTAGGTCAACGTTGCGGAGGACCCGCGGGTCCTCGCAATGCAGGGGTCGCGGCGGCTCGTGGAAAGTGGATAGCGTTCTGCGATGCCGATGATCTGTGGATGCCCGACAAGCTGGCCCTGCAGATGCAGCTCTTGCGGGAATGCAACGCAGCGATGTGCTCTTCCGAAGCCACTCGGTTCTTTCGCGACCTTGAATTGCTAGGATCGGGAATCGAAGGGGTTCCGCCGTGGCGCAAGGTAAGTTTTTGGGCGAACCGGCTGAAGAACGAAGTGGTTGCGTCTAGCGTCTTGGTGCGACGAGACCTGTTGAGAAAGTATTCGTTCAATTCTGATCCTAGATATAGGGCTGTGGAAGACTATGATTGTTGGTTAAGGATCATTGAAGAAGTTGGATTCTGCGTCAAGATAAAGATTCCTTTGGTGGGATATCGTATAAGAGAAAGCCAGATATCCGGTAACAAGTTAAAACAGATAGTCCGTGTCTTTGGAGTGCACTGGCGTTACGGCAGATCTTTTTCAAAACTTAACGCATTTGTCTTTGCTGCGAGTCACGCGCTCGGAGCTGCCTGTCAGCGAGCATTGGGAATTAGTGTCTGAGCGGATAAGCATGGCCGGACGCGCGGCGCGACCGCCAAATGGGGGCGAACCGGCGCTTCCTTGCTCTGCACGGCTTATCTTCGGCGCGTTGACAGGGGGGGACCGGGCTGACATCTGCCGGGTAACTTTCCTGGTGCCCGGCGTTTGGCGAGATAGCTCCAACGGCAACCTCCATTGCAAGGAAGACAAAATTGTCGAACAACGTGCTCGAAGGAAAAAACATTCTGGTCACGGGCGGAACCGGTTCGTTCGGCAAGGCCTTCACCGAAACGGTGCTGACCAGCCACAATCCTGCGCGGTTGGTCATCTATTCGCGCGACGAGCTGAAGCAGTTCGAGATGGCGCAGACTTTCTCGGACACCCGTTATCCGGGCATTCGGTATTTCATTGGGGATGTTCGAGACGAAGCGCGCCTGCGCCGAGCGCTGGAGGGGGTTGACATCGTCGTGCATGCAGCCGCGCTGAAGCAGGTGCCGGCCGCCGAATACAATCCGTTCGAATGCATCAAAACCAACGTGCTCGGGGCGCAGAATTTGATTGAGGCCTGCCTCGACTCAGGCGTGAAGCGCGTCGTAGCGCTATCGACTGACAAGGCTGCGGCGCCTGTAAACCTCTACGGCGCGACCAAGCTTTGCTCCGACAAGCTCTTCATCGCCGCTAACAACATTAAGGGCGGCCGTGACATCAGCTTTAGCGTCGTGCGCTATGGTAATGTCATGGGAAGCCGCGGATCAGTCATCCCATTTTTTCTCGAGCGCAAGCATACCGGTGTGCTCCCCATTACCGATTCCAACATGACCCGTTTTAATATTTCGCTCCGCGACGGCGTTGATATGGTCCTTTGGGCGCTGGCCAATGCCGACGGTGGTGAGATTTTCGTGCCGAAGATTCCCTCTTACCGCGTACCTGACGTGGCTACTGCGGTTGCGCCGGAATGTCGTCAAGAAGTAGTCGGCATCCGACCCGGCGAAAAGATCCATGAGGAAATGATCACTGCCAGTGATAGCCAGAACACGGTCGATCTCGGTCGCTATTATGCAATTCTGTCGTCTCATTCTCCGGAGGCGATCGACGATTATACCCGCCGCAAGGGTGGGCGGCGCGTGGCAAACGGCTTTCGATACGACAGCGGTTCAAACGAGCATTTCCTAGCGGTAGAGGAAATCAGGGAATTGGTCTCGGAGCACGTAATCGGCAAGACCGTCGACCGATGAGTTACATTCCCTATAGCCGGCAGGAGATCGTCGAGGCCGATATTGCCGCCGTGACAGAGGTCTTGAGTTCGGACTTCCTGACCCAGGGTCCGACAATCCCGCGGTTTGAAAGGGAGATCGCCGCATTGCACGGAGCGGCACACGGCACCGCCGTTTCGAGTGCCACCGCGGCATTGCACATTTCCTGCATTGCCCTTGGCGTTGGCGAGGGGGATGTCGTCTGGACTTCGCCGATCAGCTTTGTCGCCTCAGCTAACTGCGCCCTCTACTGCGGAGCGTCGGTGGATTTTGTCGACATCGACCCGGCCACGCGCAACATGTCGATCACAGCGTTAGAGCGGAAACTCCAGGCAGCCCGTAGGCATGGGCGTCTACCGAAGGTTGTCATCCCTGTCGATTTCTCCGGTTTGCCCTGCGACTTGGCGGAGATAAAGGCACTGGCCGACGCATACGGTTTCGCCATCATTGAGGATGCATCGCATGCTGTCGGTGCGACTTACCATGGCAACCCGGTCGGTAGCGGGCTCGCCGATATTACGGTGCTGAGCTTCCATCCAGTCAAGATCATCACAACCGGCGAGGGCGGCGTCTGCCTTACAAACAACGCCGAACTGGCGGACCGGCTCGCGCGTCTTCGGACCCACGGCATCACGCGTGACGCCAGGCAGATGGAGGGGGAGCCGGATGGGGCTTGGTACTATGAGCAGATCGAACTCGGCTTCAACTACAGGATGACCGATATCCAGGCCGCGCTCGGAAGCTCGCAGCTGACGCGCTTGGCCGAAAGGCATGCGCGGCGGGACGCGCTTGCTCGCCGTTACGACCAGAAGCTGGCCGGCCTGCCGTTGAAGCTGCCGGTTCGCCTGGACGACCGGCAGTCGTCGCACCATCTCTATGTTGTCGAGATCGACGAGATGCACAGCAAGACGGGGCGCCGCGAAGCGTTCGATGCGTTGCGCGCAGCGGGCATAGGCATCAATGTCCATTACATTCCCATCCATCTTCAGCCCTTCTATCGCCATCTCGGCTTTGGGCAGGGCGATTTCCCGGCCAGCGAGGCTTATTACTCGAGGGCGATCAGTCTGCCGCTGTTTCCCGCCATGAACCACGAACAGCAAGACCATGTGATTGCCGTTATCGAGCGGTCGCTTGCTTGACCGGTTACGGAGGCGGATGTGATGCGTGCTCCGGTCTTTCTCCAAGCGCGAATGAGTTCGACGCGGCTGCCGGGCAAAGTGCTGCTGCCCGTGGCAGGCTATCCCCTGATTGTCCTGGCAGCCCGGAGGGCGGCGAATCGAGGTCACGACGTGACGGTCCTGACTTCGGACGATGCCAGCGACGATACGCTCGTCGACACGCTTGATCAGTACGGAATTGCGATCCGCCGCGGAAGTTTGAACGACGTTCTGAGCCGCTTTGCGGATGCGGTTGCCGATTTGGGTCCGGATCAACCGATCGTCCGGCTGACAGGCGATAATCCGGTGCCGGACGGAACCTTGCTTGAGGAGTTGGAGGAGCGGTTCGTCACCGAAAATCTCAGCTATGTCTCCTCTCTCGGCCCACGAAGCGGCCTCCCCTATGGTCTCTCCGCGGAAATCGTGCGGGCCGGCGATCTCGTTGCTGCGGCGAAAGACCCGGCTACAACGGATTTCCAACGCGAGCATGTCACGCCGGCCGTCATCGATCGGCATGGTCGGCTCGTTTACAGCACTGGCCTTCCGGAAGAGTACGAAGCGCTACGGCTCACCGTCGACACCCTCGAGGACTATCTCAGAATCAGCCGCCTGTTCGACACTCTTCCCGACCCCCTCTCCCCTGGCTACCGAGAGCTCGCTGCGCTCGCGGCCCGAATGGAATCCGGTGCGCGGCCGAACGCACGGCCCACATTCGTCTTGGGGGGCGTGCAACTCGGCCTCGACTATGGAATCGCTAACGGAGACGGCAAACCCGCGCCGGCCGTGGCCCGGTGGATCGTGGAGCAGGCCTTGGCAAACGGCGCCGGCTGGATCGACACAGCGCAGGCCTATGGCGATAGCGAAGCCGTGATCGGCTCGGTCATCGGCAGCTTGGCTGCAGACGTCGAGGTTGTAACAAAGATCCGGCCCGTACAAGGATGTGCTGAGCGCACGTCCACCCTCGACCAGGTGGATCGGAGCGTCACAGAATCCTGCCAGCGGCTCGGTAGAGCGCCGACTGTCCTGTTCCACCGGTATGCGGATAGCCGGCTGTGGAATGAGAGCATTCTTGAACTGCTCGCTAGCCGCCAACGAGAAGGAGCAATCAAGGCGGTCGGGGTCTCGGTGCAATCGCCGGCCGAGCTTTTGAAAACGCTCGATGAGTCGCGCTTTACCTCGATTCAGATGCCTTTCAATCTGCTCGACTGGAGATGGGATGAGGCGATCGGCAAGCTCGAGCAGGCCCGCGGGGAGCGTTCTATCGTTATTCATGTCCGTTCGGTATTTCTCCAAGGACTCCTGCTCAGCGGCGACCCTGGCCTTTGGGCCCGCGCAAATTGCCCTGACCACAGCGGTGGGAGTTGGCTCGATCGGCTTGTCGATCGGTTAGAGCGGCGTGACAGATGTGATTTGTGCCTTGCCTACATTAAGGCCCATGGCTTTGTTGATGGCGTTGTGGTTGGATGCGAGACGCCGGCACAGTTGGCCATGAATCTCGCCGCTTTCCAACGCCCCCCACTTTCGCCTGAGCAAGTTGCGACGGTCAGGACGCTGCGACCGATGCTTGGAATGGACGTTCTCAACCCGGCGTTGTGGGGCTAGTAGAGTGACGGGTATTATCGATCTTCGAGGGCGCACGGCGCTCGTTACTGGCGGCACCGGGCATCTGGGCTTCGCCATCAGCCGCGCCCTAGCGTTGGCCGGAGCCCGGGTTCTGGTCAATTCGCGGAGCGTTGAGAAGGCCCGAGCCGCGGTGGAGAGTTTGGTTGCCGAAGGGCTCGACGCAGTTCCTGCTCCCTTCAATCTTCTCGACAAACGGGCGATCGAAACCTACTTTGGCGAGAACTCATCCGAGATCGGCATCATCGTTAATAACGCCTACGCGGGAGGAGCAGGCTCCATCGAGCTTGCGGCGCCGGAGGACTACAGGGCCGCTTATGAGATGGTAGTGGTCGGAGCACACCGTTTGGTGCAGCACCTATTGCCGCGATTGCGCGCATCGAAGGCGCGCCATGGCGATGCTGCGGTGGTCAACATCGCCTCAATGTACGGAACCGTTAGCCCCGACCCACGCCTATACGATACCGCTGGCTCGCGCAATCCGGCCTTTTATGGAAGCGCGAAGGCTGCACTGATCCAGTGGACCCGATACGCGGCCATCGAGTTCGCGCCCGAGGGCATACGCTTCAACGCCGTGAGCCCGGGCCCCTTTCCCGGCGGGGGCGTGTCGCGTACACGGGCTGAATTCGTTGCTAAGCTGTGCGAGCGGACGCCTCTTGGAAGGATAGGGCGGCCGGAGGAAGTGGCGGGGCCGGTCGTGATGCTGGCAAGCCCTGTCGCGAGCTATATCACAGGTGCCAATCTCGCGGTCGATGGCGGCTGGACAACTTGGTGAAGGGATCGCTGGTGAGGAACCCTGACGAACGTTGCTCCCGTCTATCCAAACTGCCATTCGCGATCGGATGAGCCGCAAGTGTTTAGCAATCAGGGCGGATGCCTCGGTAGAGATTGGAATCGGCCATGTTCGGCGATGCCTTTCGCTGGCCACCGCTTTGCGCGAGTTGGGCGCGGAGTGCATGCTCGTTTTTCGCGACCTCGGCATTGATGTGACGGCGCTCGCGGCGGCGGCTGGCGTGGAAACGGCAGTTCTTCCAGCCCAATCTGGCGATTTTGCGCAAAGTGCAGGCGACCCGGCCTACGCAGCGTGGGCGTGCACGGACTGGGAAAGCGACGCTGAAGAGATGGCGGCAGTGATCAAGTCCGCTGATGTCACGATGGTCGTAGTCGATCACTATGCTTTCGATGCCCGCTGGCACAGGTTTGTGCGCAAGAGGCTCGATTGCCCCATCGCCGCCATTGACGATCTGGGTGATCGCTCGCTCGATGCCGAATTTATCATCGACCATAACTGGAGCAAGGACCCATACGTCAAGCATGCGATCTCGTTGCGAACCGGAACGCACCTGCTGACCGGGCCGCGTTTCGCGCTGATCGATCCGGCTTATGCGACGGCATCGCGTTACACCTTCTCGGCGACCGTACGGTCCATCGGCATCTTCATGGGCGGGGTTGACGCGCTGGGGCTGAGCTTGCCGATCGCCGGGGCGTTGCGGAGCGGAGGATTTACAGGCACGATAACAATTGCCACCACCTCCGCCAATCCTCGGCTTGAATCAATTGTCCACGAAGCCGGGCGCGAAGGTTGCAAGCTACTGATCGACCAATCCGATCTGGCGCCGTTCTTCGCCGCTCACGATCTGCAGATCGGGGCATCGGGCGGCGCGACATGGGAAAGGTGCTGCATCGGGGCGCCGACGCTTGCCTGCATCGTCGCCGACAATCAGCGAGAGGTCTTGACCCCGCTTCGAGGTCTTGGTGTCGTCGAGGTGAGCGAGGGCGAGCCTAGGCCGGAGCAGATCGCCGCGGCTGCGCTCGCGCTCATGAACGCACCCGACCGCCGGCGTTCGCTGGCCGAACGCGCTCGCGAGCTCGTCGACGGCCGCGGCGCGGAACGTGTGGCAAGGGAGATACTCGCACTGTGAGCAAGGTCAGTATCCTGTGTAGCGATGCGGCGCATCCGGTGAATGCCTATCTCGATCGCTGGATGGCGGAGAAGCAAACCGAACACGAGATTCGCCTCGTTCGGACGGTAGAGGACGTGGGGAGCGGGGATTTCCTGTTCCTTGTCTCGTGTACCGGCATCGTTGGACAGGACGTGCGAGACCGTTTCAGGCACACCCTGGTGCCCCACGCGAGCGACCTGCCGGAAGGCCGGGGATGGTCCCCACACATATGGTCGGTCCTAAGGGGGGACGACCACCTGACGGTTTCCCTGCTGGTCTGCAGCGACCCCGTCGATACCGGCGACATCTATCGAAAGGAACAGGTCCCGCTGGACGGCACCGAGCTGTTCGACGAGATCAACGACAAGCTGTTCGGGGCGGAACTGCGTCTTATGTCCTGGGCGCTCGAAAACTGCGACCATGTTGTGCCCAGTCCGCAAGGAGGCGCGGAGGCGACCTACTGGCCACGCCGGACCCCGGCAGACGGGCGGATCGATCCGGGGATGTCGTTTTCGGAAGTTTTTAAGCTGCTGCGCGTTTCCGACCCGCTCCGCTATCCTGCCTTCTACGATTGTGGGGGGCGGCGCTTCCGCGTGCGCCTGGAGCCGTTGGATCCCCCCTCGTGAAGAAGTCGGCGCGCTTGATGCAAAAAGCCGTTGCTGGCCAAACGCGAGAATACGCTAGTCGCATTGATCGCCGAAACGTTGCACGGCGGCGCTACGTCGCGAAGGGTGCCGGGGCGCGGGCTATGAAAGAGCCGGTAACCGTTTTAGGAGGCAGCACGATTCAAATGGAAGCGCGCATTCATAATGAATATTGCTGATCGGCCGGTCGGCCGCGGCGAGAGGCCGTACCTCATCGCCGAGATGTCAGGGAACCATAACCGGTCGCTCGAACGGGCGCTGGAGATCGTCGACGCTGCGGCGGACAGTGGCGCGGATGCGGTCAAGCTGCAGACCTATACCGCCGAAACCATGACGCTGAACCTGCGCGCGCCGGGCTTCGTCATCGATGATCCGAAGAGCCTCTGGCACGGCCGCCAGCTCTACGAGCTTTACGAGGAAGCGCACACGCCGTGGGATTGGCACCAGCCGATCATGGAACGGGCGAAGGCGCGCGGCATGCATTGCTTCTCGACGCCGTTCGATTTCACCGCGGTCGATTTCCTCGAGACGCTGGACGTGCCGGCGTACAAGATCGCCTCGTTCGAGAACACCGATCTTCCGCTGATCGAGAAGGTCGCGGCCACCGGAAAGCCGATGATCATCTCGAACGGCATGGCGACGGTCGCCGAGATCGGCGAGGCCGTGGCAACGGCGCGACGAGCCGGCGCGCGCGACATCGTGCTGCTCAAGTGCACCAGCACGTATCCGGCGACGCCGGAGAACAGCAATCTGGCGACGATTCCCAATCTTGCCGAGACATTCGGCTGCGCCGTGGGACTCTCCGACCATACGATGGGCTGCGGCGTTTCGGTGGCTTCGGTGGCACTGGGTGCCTGCGTGATCGAGAAACACTTCACCTTGCGGCGTGCCGACGGCGGGGTCGACAGCGCGTTCTCGATGGAACCGCACGAGTTCCGGATGCTGCGCGAGGAAGCCGACCGAGCGTGGCAGGCAATGGGGCAGGTCAGCTATGGCGGCACCATGGCCGAGGAAGGGTCGCGCGTGTTCCGCCGCTCGCTCTACATTGCTGAGGACGTGCAGGCCGGCGAAGTGCTGACGGCGAAGAATCTCCGTGCAATCCGACCGGGCTTCGGGCTGCCGCCGAAGTTCCTGAACGACCTGTTGGGCAAGCGCGTCGCGCGCGATCTCGCCGCGGGCACTCCGCTCGACTGGAGTGTGTTCCTGCCGGCCGATGGGGACAATTGATGGACATGCCTACCGGGCGGAAGCGAGTCCTCGTCTTCTGCCGCAATTACCTGGTCGAGATATTCAGGAAGGGGGCCGAGCCTCTTGCGGACAAGTTCGATTTCCGGTTCCTGACCGATGGCGTTTGCTCGGGGACGCGCGACACACGCCGGGCCTTTTACGCCGCTCTGGCGCTGGGCGCCCGGAGCGCGGAGATCACGCCCGAGGACGAAGACGATGTCGTCGCCCGTTGCCGACTGCTCAGGAACATCGATCGGGCGCAGGCGTCGAAGCTCGTCCATGCGATGGCGGTAACGCTCGGCGATGAAATCGATCGGACGCGGCCGGATGTGGTGCTTTCGCAGATGGTCGACGAGTACGTCACGCACATCCTGGGGCTTCTCGCCCAGAAGCGGGGGCTGGGCTACGTAGCCTACTGCTGGAGCTATTTTCCCGGCCGCGCCTTCGTACTGGCCGACCCCTACGGGCGCCCGTTCCGCTGGCGTCAGGCATCCGATGAGGAAGTCGCCGAAGATCTGGCACGCATTTCCGACGTCCGGTATCGCCGGAACTACAACCAGAGCGACCAATATCGCTGGTCGAAACACCTCTTCAGAATGGCGCGCGAGCATGTCAAAACCGTCGTCCATCTCGTTCGAGGGAAGATCGAACGCGATCCGTGGAATCTCCACTATCGCGTGATGCCTTATTGCGCCGCTCAGCGGCGGTTCCGGGATTTTCCACGCCGGGCGCTGTTCGACGCCGACTGGAGCGCCAAGCTCTCGGCGCTCAAGGCCCGCCGTCCGAACGCACCGGTGGTCTATCTTCCGCTCGCCTATGTTCCCGAATCCACGACCGATTACTGGATCACCGATCGGCGTGCGGCCGACTACGACCGCATCGTTCCCAGGATGATACGGGAGCTCGCCCGTGGGTGTATCGTCGTGGTGAAGGAGCATGCCCATATGATGGGCAAGCGCGATGGCCGTCTGCTCGAGGAAATCGCTTCCATGCCTGACGTGGTCAGCGTCCATCCAACCGAATCGAGCAATGCGGTTGCCGACGCAGCGGACGCGATAGTCCTTGGCGCTGGCAGTGCGGGCGTCGAAGCGGCCGTGCGCGGAAAGCCGGTCTTCTCTTTTTGCGGCACTTCCTATTGGTTCGATGTGTCCGGAGCCACCTTGCTGGAGCTTGACCGGATGGAGGGCTGGAGCGAGGCAATCAGCGCCAGTTTGGCTGGTTGGACGCCGATGGAGGCACCGGCTCAGCACGAGTTCCTCCGGACTTGCCTGGCTTCGACGGTCCGGTCGCGCACGGAAAGCGGCGTTTGGCCGCAGATTGACGAGGACGATCTGGCGGCCGTTCTGTCGATTGCCGTCGCGCGTGCTCATCCGGTTGCCGCGAGATAAAGGGAACCGCCGGCCGCCCTTTTGTCCACTCAAAAAAATGCCGGGTATGCAGAATCCCGCATTTTCCTACTCGGGAAAAACATATGAAGATTGAGGGAAAAAAATATTTCGAAATCAAGCCCGGTTTCGATCTGGTGCGGTATCTTGTCGATTATTCGTATGTCACGACTCTTGCGCGAAGGGCAAAGCGTCGTCCGTTTCGTATGTTCGTCGAGCTCACGAGCACCGTCGACCGGCATGTTCTGACCGAAGGGCTGTTTGAAAAGGGAGTTCTCGACCTCCTCGCCGACCTGATACGAGTCTCGGGCCATACTCGGTTGATGATCGATATCGGGGCGAACATCGGCAATCACACCGTGGCGTTGGCTCCGCTGTTCGACAGGGTCGAAGCCGTCGAACCCCATCCCGTTCTTTTCCACGTGATGACGGCGAACATCTTGCGGAACAACCTGTCGCATGTAACCGGGCATAACTTCGGGCTTGCAGGGGAGGCGGCGACAGCGACGCTGAGCGAGACGCTGGAGGATCACTCGATCTGCCGAGTCAAGGAGCGCTCCCGGCTTTCACCCGAGGTTTTCGGACTGTCGGCGGATCAGTTCGGAGAGGAGTTCAGCATCGAACTTCGCGCAGCTGACGAATTCCTTTCTCAGTATGCTGACGATCTGTCCCGGGCATTCATAAAGATTGATGTCGAGGGGATGGAGCAGGAAATCATTGCGGCTATCGCGCCCCTGCTCGAAAAGCATCATCCGATAGTGGGTTTTGAATGGTTCACTAAAGCTCAGCCGGAACTAACGGATATTGTAAAAAATATTCCGGGATATGAACTTTGGGGTATCAGAATGCACGACATGGGTAAGAACTACGCCATGCGCGCTGCAAAGCTCTTCTTCACGGGGCGCAGCTACAAGCTTGAGCGTCTCGATCCCGAAAAGCTCGACCCCATCTATCCACTTGCGGTTCTTGTGCCAGAAGCTGTGGGCGCGAGACTCGGTTGACACTGCCCGGACTCGTCCGAGCAGCCAGGGAGCGTTCGCTCTTCTTCCTCCTCATGGGGGGCGGAGCCTCGCTCGGCTTGTTGCGTAGCTTTGTCGTCGCAGGCTTTCTGAGTGCTATCGACTTCGGCATTTACGCCGCCGCCGTAGCGATCGCGCTGTTCCTGTCACCCTTCTTGGGTTTCGGGCGGATCGAGGAGACGCGAAAGCTCTACCCGAGGTTGTTCTCCGACGGCCGGACAGATGAAATCGCTCCGCACGCGGTTCATCTCGTCGCCATCCTCGGCTTGAGAATCGGCGCGCTGACGGCGGCTGGCTCGGCGCTCGCCTGGCTGGTAAAAGATGCACAGCCTTGGTGGGTGGTGGTTTTGTCGGCCGGACTGATTGCGTTCAACCAGGCTGGGATGGCGGTTCTGATTTCCGCGCTTCGCGCAGGGACCAATACGATCAACCTGGCCATCGCGGCATTCGCGCGCTCGGTGGGTTCGCTTGCTTTCGCAATTTTTGGAGCGTTCGCTATCGGGCTGCCCGGGGCGTTGCTCGGCGAAGGGGTGGGGGGGCTGATCGGTCTCGTGCTCGCCTGGCGCATGTTGCCGCGCACGAGAGCGGCATCGTCGACAGAGAGGCAGAAAGGGCCGGCTCTGTCGAGACTCGGCCGCTATTCTCCGGATGGCCTTCGACTCCTGCTCGGGACCATGGCCATTTCGCTGCCCGTTTACCTCAGCAGGCCGGTGGTCGGGGCAATCTACGATCTCGAACAACTCGGGACATTCGCATTCCTGATGCTATTCGCCAGCGGCGCCCTGGCCGGCTATGGGATCGTCGACCAGCTCGCTGGGCCCTCGTTGGTCCGCATGCAGCGCGTAGGAGCATCCTATGACCAGCAACTGCGTCGCCTGCTGGTCGTAATGGGGGCGGCGGGGTTGTTGATGCTGGGCTTCCTGGCAGCTGCCTTCGTCGCACTCCAGCACCCGATGCTGGAATTCTATGTTGCAAAATACGGGCTCGAATGGGCGCTCATTTCGCCGGCGATCATTTTTGCCGTTCTCCAGTTTACCAGTACCACGGATTGGTTTCTGATCGCCAATGATCGGGAGCGGGCGGTGTTGCGTGCCGCGCTTCTCTATGTCGTGGCGTTTGGGGCGCTATCCCTGGTTACCGCGCTGTTGAAGCCGCCGCTGGAAGTGTTTCTGTGGGGGCTCGCAATGGCAAAGCTCTGTCAGTTGTTGGTGGCGTGGTTGTTCGTTTCCAAGATCGGCGTCGCTGAGGGGCGAGTGCCCGGTCGATAACCGACCACCTTCGCCGGAATACCGGCAACGATAGCGTTTTCAGGCACATCCCGCGTGACGACCGCCCCGGCCGCGACGACGGCGCCATCGCCCAACGTCGCGCCGCCGAGAATTATCGAATGTGCGCCAATCCAAACGCCGTTACCGACGCTTATGGGCTTGGCCTTGTGCACATAGTGCGCTTCCCCCTCCAGATTGAGTCCTCCAGTCTCGACGAAGGCGCCGTAGGAAATGCGCACCTTGTCGCCAAACGTTATGCCGCCCAGTGCGCCAAGGCTGACCTGTGGCCCAATCCACACGTCGCGGCCCATCCTTATCCGGTCCGGCCATTTCAAGACCGTCGATCCGTCCAAGATCGTGCCCTTTCCTGGGAAATAGGCGCGCGCCATGATCTTTCCCTTGAGCCGCCCTATTTTCTTGCCGAACGCTGACGGAACCAGCAGCATGCGCCAAAGAATTTGCATTGTGAGTTTTCCCGGTGCTAATCGGCCGACCAGCCTTCATGGCGAACGAATTGCAGCTAGCGTATCATGATCGCCTGAGAAAGGCAGAAGCACATGTCTTTGTTGCGCAAGGCGAAACTGGCCTCGCGAGCGCTGTTTGATCCTCGCTACAGATATCTCTACCGCCAACGGTCGATCGTCGATCCGGAGAGGCGAGAGCGTATGGCTGCAAAGGTCATCGCCGGTTTGCCCGCGGTTGAGCCGTGCGAGACGGAAGCCGGGCGCACGCTGGCGGAGGATGGGATCGTTTTCCTCGATGGCTTGATCTCTCCTGAGCAAGTCAATGCGATGAGCGTATATTTCACCGGTGCCCCTGCGCGGGACCCCTATCGTCCCAAGTATGGCGAATTTTCTGCGCCCGAGTGCGCTCCGGCGAAAAGCCATGTCGCGTTTATACGGGATGATTGGGTTGTCTCTGCTCCCGGTGCGATCGAACTCGCCAACCATCCTGTAGTGCTGAATGCAGTTTCACAATTCCTAGGCGCGAAGCCAACGATATCCTACATGGCTGCGTGGTGGTCCTTGCCCGCGATGGACGGCCCCGAAGGGCCGGAAAACTATCATCGGGACTGGGACGACTATCGTTTTGTGAAGCTATTCCTCTATTTGACGGATGTCGATCTTGATAGCGGACCGCATGGATTTGTGAGGGGAAGCCACAAAAGCCTTCGCTTAACGCAGCGGCGGCGCTATTCTGAAGAAGAAGTAGAAGAGGCGTTCTCAGATCCCGCGGATCGAATGATCATTACAGGTTCAAAGGGAACTCACTTTCTTGAAACGACGGCCGGCGTTCATCGCGGATTTCCGCCGAAGCGGAAGAAAAGACTCATTTTCCAGGTATTGTATAGTTTGACCCCTTACATCGGTGGGCCGCGAGCGCCCGTCTATCGTTTGCCGCCGCATCGACGCAGCGGGCTGGATCCCTATACTAACCGGATTTATTGCAGCTTTGACTGACCCGGCAAAGTTAGAGCTGAAGCCCATCTCAATGCGTCTTAAAGATTATCTCGACGCGGATTGGCGAAGGTTGCACGAATTCGCAGGCATGGAGATGCCACGCAGGACGTTGCTGCGGATGGCGTCCCCGCGCTTTGCTCCGGTTCTCCTGCTACGTCTCGCTCAATGCCTACATACCAACGGATGGCCGAGGCTGGCTAAGCTGGCGTCTTTGGCCAATCTGGTGCTGTTCGGGCTGGAGGTGCCGACACGGCTCGAGATTGGAGCGGGCCTGGTGCTGCCGCACTCGCAAGGCACCATCCTCGGTGCCGCTCGAATCGGTTCGAACGTGACAATCTATCAGCAGGTCACTCTGGGGGCGCAACTCGCCGACTTCCATTACAACCCAGCCCTGAGACCCAGCGTTGGAGCGGGGGTCATCATAACGGCGGGAGCAAAAGTTCTCGGCCCGGTGCGGCTTGGCGACGAATCTATCGTGGGTGCAAATGCTGTTGTTCTCACGGACGTACCGCCGGGTGCTGTCGCCGTCGGGGTTCCGGCCAGAATTGTAGAGAGATCGCAGGAAAATTCATGATCAACGCAGCAAGCTCCGCCCGAGAGCACGTGCGGCAACTCGGAAAGCGTTGTCGGCTCCAGGCGCAGTGGGTGGTAGGTGTCTATCTTGGTATCTTGCTACTTGGACAGATTCCTGTTGCCGGGCACTGGTACGATGCTAGTTCGAAGACATGGGTCATCATCTTGGGATGGCCGATTACCTTCGTCATTGGATATCTCGCGGCCGTAAACTTACAGATGCGCAGGACCATCGTGCCTCCGTCGACCGAAGGGGGCGCCTATGCAGTCAATATCGCGACTCAGATTTTCGTCATCATTGGCGCATTGGGGGCGCTCGCGGTTGTGTATGATTTCGCGGTACTCCGAAATTATGGCTTCAATACGTCGGCGGCGCGAATTCGCTTTGAGGAAGTAGTCGCTAGCATCCAAGGCCTTTCAACGGACTCACCAATCAGCGGCGCCGGTCGATTGGCCATTCCAGCTTTCGTGCCTGGCATAGTGCTTGCCGTCAGTCGATGGCGTGAACTCACCCGTCCGACGATGGCCATCGTAGGGGCGAGTGTGCTGATCTTGCTGTTGGAGCAGCTTCGCTTCGAAGGCGGACGATTCTTCCTTACCGCGCTTGGATTATGCGGTGTGGTCTCCGCACTGCTCTCGCCCGCCACTCCGGGGCAGCTGCGGGCGTTCAGAATGAAACCCGGCCTGATTATTCGTATCGCATTACTAGGCACGTTACTTTTATCATTTTTTGTTTACGTATTCGTGGCTCGGGTCTTGGATCGAGAAGGATTTTTTTGGTCATCCTTTGTGGGATATGCAAATAATTTCTACTTGGATGTGGATCGGACTTCGATACAGAGGTTCGACGGCATGCTTGGCCCGCTATGGTTTTCGGTCAGTATGCTTTGGATGTATATCACGCAGGGTCTGAGCGAATTTGATCAAATCATCAGCCTGACACATTTCAATCACGCTTACGGGGGTTACCAGTTTGTACAATTGACTCAGATTTCTGACTTAATATTTGGAACCGATCTTTACTATAACCGGTTCATAAATCTTCCGCGTTCAGGAACGTACATTACGCTTCCTGGTTGCTTTTATGTTGATTTCGGCGCGGTTCCAGCTATTTTTTCCGGGGCTGTGTTGGGCGCCCTGGCTGGAAAGTCGGCATGGGCGTTAATAAGTGGTCAACTGGATGCGTGGGCGCTTACCGGGCCAATTTTCCTGACGATATCTTATTTCGCCGGTGTGATTTCGCTTTTTACGAATTTGTGGCCTGCCTTGCTCTGGTGCTTGCTTATGCCGATGCTCCAATCACAACTGGGGCGAAAATAGTGGCCAGCAACGTTCCGCCGATCGCAATCAGGCAAATAGCGGCAGCGAGGGTGCACCATCAAAATCAGCTGCCTTTCAGCTGGCGGCGGAGGCACGCTGATGCGCGAGCGCCATCATCTTAAAGGTGTGGTGCTCAGGGCCGATCGATCTGAGCATCGATGCATCTACTACAGAGATGGGCCCGTCTCCGCAGAACTCTGCCTGTTCATCCAGCGTCAGGGAGCTATGCAAGTGGACTCCCGGGAGAAACAGGTCCGGGCGCCTCGTGGGCTCCAGACCATCCAGCGGCGTTTTCCCGACCGCCTGGCTCGTAATTTGCGCTACCGCCTCGTCGGTGGCTGCAAGCAGCCCGCGTTTGGGGCAAAGCCTGTATAGCGCGGGGGCTTCAGCAATGTAGTTGACACTGTAGCGGCGGGCGTTGGCGAAGAGACCGAATTTGTTGTAGACGGCTTCGGATAGCAGGCCCAGCGAGAAACGGCCCATGAGCCCGGCGACAATGCGCGAGGTGGGCAGCCCAAACAGTGCGCGCTTAGTCATCCCGGCGTCTAGACGGCTGAAGTCGAAACGGGCAGGACGGGGCATGTACAGCACGCTCCTCCCATGGTCGTAAGCGCAGCCGAACAAAACGCCCTCTGACACTCGCCGCGGGCGACGGACGAAAGCCGGCACATGCTGTGAATCGATCAAGCCAGCGTAGCCTATGATATGATCTGAAACAGTGCGCTCGCGCGGCTTCACGAGGCCACTTCTCTCAAGGAGGCGGGGCGTGCCCAGGGCGCCGCATGCTATCCAGGCGCGACTGGCATTAACTATTCCTTGCGTCGTCTCGCAGGTGACGCCGCCGCTCGACCGGCGCAGAGACAGAACCTGAGTCCGCCGCACCTCCAGCCGCTTGGAGCGCGAGGCCAGTGTGGCGAAATGCGTCGTCGGCCTTATGGGGCGGTACGGTACGAAAAGCATGTCGCTTCCCATGACTTCGGGTGAAAGCCCGGGATAAAAATGAGTCAGCAATTCGCGCGCAGAATTCTTATCGAGATTCTCGAAGCCGGTCGAAAATGCCAGCGGGACGACGCCGTGCCAGAAATTACCCAAACCGCCAGCGCCGGTAAAATCGCAAGGTACGTTCGTTCCTGGATAAGTGGAGAGTTGTCCGCGATCATCGCCTGCCAAGCAGGCGATGCGTCTTCCGGTGCCAGAAAGGGCCAAGGCCACTCCAAGTGCGGAAATGCCAGAACCGATAATCAGGTCGTCGTAAGCCATTGTCGATTGCTCAGAAAGACATAGCCATACCAGTTCCAACCCAGCATCCTCAGCAGGAGGTCTAGTGGCCGCAATAGGCAAGGGGTCGGAACGATTTGCACGAGCGTGGTATAGACTGCGTAGGCTAACCGCTCTGTGACGCTCCTGAACGGGCGGTTGACGGGTTCGAACAAGTCACGAGGAATCGTTTGCGGCCCCGAACGCAGGCTCTTCTGCATTGCTCGAGCGATCGCTTCTAGACTGGTGGCGAGCGTGACGCCCCCCGGCAACTCATCTTCGCGCTCGTAGACCACGCCAAAACGCACGATACTTGCCCTCAGGAGCTCGACCGCAGCGATCTCTGCATGAAACTTGCTGCGGGGATAGCTATAGCACCGGTATTTATCGCCCGTGATCGCGGTGGCGCTTGATACGTAAATCGTCTGACGGGCGCCCGCGGCTGCCAAACGTGACAACAAGCGTCGATTGTCTTCATCACTGCGGGAGTACGATAGAATCCAGACGATATCGGTCGGCAGAATATTAGTCGCCTCAACTTCCTCGTGACTCAATTCGAATGCAGAGCTGCCGACGTAGGGCTTCACGCGTGCCCAAACGGAAGAGTTGCGCCCCACCACAACAAGCCGGGAACTGTTAGCAGCCATCAGCTTGGCATGGAGTCCGGTCGAATGGCGACGTTCGACAATTTCACATCGACCGGACCTTCACCATCAGCCGTCAGGCGAAGCCACTGACCTTCGCAATTTTTGCTGGGCACTCGGAAGCTATGTTTGCCAAGACCGATCTCTCCCACGAGCGTCTTACCGCTACCAGTGCAGGTTATTACCCAGCGGGCATGATCAATCTTGGTACCGGCGACCTCTAGCCGATAGCTACCTGGACGAAGCGTGACTAGTTGACGAGTAAGTTCGGCGCCAAAACTGCCGGTGGAGTGAATTTGCAGGCCGCTATCGGCTTCGGGCGCCGGCAAGCGAATAATGAGCTCAGGGCGCTGAGAATAGTCCCACCCGAAAGGAAGGATGGTTTGGTTGTCGAAGATGAACTTTGGGTTTGAAAGACCACCTCCTGCGGTTGGTCTTTGGCTTGGCGGCAAGCGCTGCGAGATCGTTCTCGCAAGGAGCGGTTTTCCCAATTGCACCATGCGGGGGACTGCGACCGCTTCAATGCTGGTCCCTGGACGCTCAGGCAATTCTCTCGCCGCAGCGATCAACTCACCTATGGTCACCGGACTGGGGCCCTCATTGAGGCCATAGACTAGGAAATCGGCGAGCCACGGGTTGTCGGCGCGGAAATATGGAGAGAAATACCCTCGTGCGAATTTGTCCCGCATGGCGTTGGCCAACATCGGAAATAGCTCCTCGCGCATGCGATAGTTGCTTCGAAGGGCGAGGTCGAAATGGCGCAAGCCCGCGGTAAGATCCCGGTTTAATAGAGCGCTGCGGAACAAGAGGAGTTGGATCCGTTCATCCCGTCTGCTTAACCGCTCGGCTGCAGTGGCTAGATCATCCGCCTCCCTTTCGTTTCCTTTAGTCAGCGCAGTGATGGCGAGGACACGAAAAGCTCTAGATTGCAGCCCGCTGGCACGCAAACTGCGCAGGGAGGTATCACGCGCACGCGCGATGTTTGCCGTATCGGTCGACGTGAGCCCGCTACCCGATTCCTCGGGCTGGACTTGGGCCAGCAGCAACGAAAGCTCTCCCAATCGTGCTAGTGCATCGTCGTTGCCAGGCCACCATGCTGCAGCCAGGTCGGGCCGCTGCCTTTCGGCAAGATTGGAGCTAATCTGGGCCAACGAAGCCACAGCCAGCGCAAGGCCAATCACTACAGCGAGGATTGTGCGCCGAGACCTCAACAGCGCCCAGTTAACATTCGACCGGATCATGCCCGCGTCCCGCTCTCCTCCTCCGCCCCGTAGCCGTAATGGTAGGCGTAATCGTAATTGAAGGGTGACGAGCCTGCCTGATACTGGGTCAAGATGATCCCAAAGATGCGGCCTGCGTTCGCAGCTAGGCGAGCGATCGCGGGCCGGATGTTTTGCGGCCCAAGATTATTGGCTTCTACAATGTAGATGCATCCTTCAACTTTCTCGGCGATCAGTGGTGCATCCGCCAACCCGAGCACCGGCGGAGAATCCACGATCACGTGATCGTACGATGTGCGGAGACGGCCAAGCAACTCGTCGAACCTTCCCGCCATCATCAGTTCGGCTGGGTTGGGGGGTACGGGACCAGCAGACATCGCGTCGAAGTTACCTTCGGCGCTCCGCAGGATCAGGCGCGTCAGATCCTCGTCGCCAGAAAGAAAGTCGCTGAGTCCGCGCTCGTTTCTCAGGCCGAGTTCCTGATGCACCGAGGGCGATCGCATGTCGCCATCGATCAGGATGACTGAACGTCCGCTGCGCGACAATGTGTGGGCAAGGGCGAGGCTCGAGAGCGATTTCCCTTCGCCGGGACGCGTGCTCGTGACCATCAATGTACGAGGTAATCCGTGATCGGTCGCTAGTCTTAGCCTCGTTTGGACAGACATGTAAGCTTCAGAAAGGTCTGATTTTGGATCGTGGAGCACTTCCAGCCGATCGTCGCGGAGATGCTGAGGAATGACGCCCAGAATAGGCAGGTTGAGCTCCTCGAGATCCTCCGGAGAGCGAATCTTACGGTCGACCTGCTCCAGTAGGAACACGGCGAGTGCAGCCCCCGCCAGACCTGCAATGATACCGTACAGGAGATTGTTGAACAGCTTGGGGCTGGACGGATCTTCTGGAGCCTTCGCGGGGTCGACAACGGAGATATTGTTCGGCCCGATTCCGCTAGCCAGGCCGATTTCCTTGAAGCGCTGCAACAAGGCTTCGTAGAGTTGTCGGTTAGTATCAACCTCACGCTGATATATATTGTACTGGATGCCGCGGCGACGGAGGTCTAGATTGGCATTCTCCAGCTCCGAAACTGCACCCTGCAACCGCGCTTCGCGACGCTGAGCCTCGTCATAGGTGGTCTGCAAACTACTGCGGATTCGGCGCTCTTCGGCCGCAATACTCCGATCAAACTCGTCAATCTGCTGGTGCAGTGCGCGTGCTGCCGGATATTCGGGCTCAAACGTAACCATGAGCTTTGCATATTCAGCTGCCGCTTCGGCGCGGCGTTGGCGCAACTCTGTGAGCGTCTGGTTATTCAGAGATTCGCTGCTCGTGCCGCCTTGGAGACGGCTCTGGGCGGCGATGCGTGCGGCGCGCGCCTCTGCATAGGCCTGATTCAGCGCTGCCAGATTAGCATCGACGATCGAACCGATCTGCGCATTGTCGCTTCCTTCGGTACGCGAAGGGGAGCCCATCGTTATAATCCGGTTACGTGTCGCATAACCGACAAGACTGCGCTCAGAATCCTCCAGACGCCCCCGCAGCTCCGTCAGGCGGTTCTCGAGGTACTCTCGCGCAAAAGCGCTGGATTGCAGTTTGCGGTCAAAGCTCGCGCGGATGAAACCTTGCACCCAGGCATCAGCGATCCGCGCGGAAAGCTGCGGGTTTGGGGAGGTAAAAGAGATATTGACGATGCGGGACCCGCGAATGGGAGAAATGGAAACGTGTTCTCGAAGCGCTTCCGTCACTTGTTTGCGAACTTCGGTCCGTTGTTCGGGGGTGAGCCGGCTAAATTCGGCATTTGAAAACAGGCCGCCAGTCGGAGAAATTCCAAATGCATCGATAAATACAGGATCGGAGACTAGCTTCAGGCCGTCTGCTACGCGTTCGATGAGGCTTTCGGATTCCAGCAGTGAGTACTGGGTCTGGTAGAACTCCTGATCGACACCCGCCACTTCGGGCTGCAGTGCATCGACTTGAACGATGTTTTCCTCTTGTCGCGAAATCTCCAGCGAGGCTGTGGAGGTATACATCGGGGTCGACAACAAGGTCGCAATGACCGCCAATGCGACGCCCAGCACGATTATCGCCGCAATAATCCATTTGCGCCGCCAGACGATGCCCACGTAGCGCGCCAGCAGCGGCACTTCGTCAGGCGTAGCTGGCATCAACCCGTCAACATTTTCATTGCCGGAAATCCGACCGGCCGTTGGGGACATATCCACCGGGAAAACCTTATCTTATCAGTAGGACAATCGGCGAAAGAATGGCTGGCGCGGCAGCCAGCACCTTATCAAAGCGCCGCTTTTGAGCAGATTCTCCCACTATTATAATATCACCGCCATAAACTTGCGGATCGGCGTAAGCTCCGGCTCGGATTGCGCCTAAATCATAGATAGCCGCGTACTTCTGGCCATCTATTTTTCTGAAAATTACGATCTCGTCACGCGCATACTCATCCAGCCCTTCGGCCGTAGCTATGCTCTTGAGCAAGGTCATGTCACCCAGGACGGGATAGAGCCCGGGCTTGCCGACCTCGCCTTCCACCGTAACGATCTGGCTGCGTACCTCGAGCAAATTGACGGTAACCTGCGGATCGCGGACATGGTTCTCTATGAGCAATCTACGTAGTTCGTTCTGTAGCTCGAGCGGTGTGAGACCGGCGGCCGAAGCGGTTCCTGCGATGGGGAAGGAAATGCGGCCAGCCCCATCGGCTTGCACCTCGCGGTCTTCCAGGCCCTCAATTCCATATACGCCGATGCTCAGCCGATCGAAGGGGCCGATGACATACTCGCGCACATTGCCGGTGATGTCGCGAAGGCTCGGCTCGGGCAAGTCCCTGCTCACTACCTCATATTGGGTGGTGGTGCTAGATAACGGGGGAGGATCGGCGCAGGCGCCGAGGCACGCCAGCGGCGCGAGAAGTAGGCACAATCGGGTTCGAAGCATCATGGGCCTTGTATGTGGAAGGTGAGGCATTGATCGCATAAGCGCTTCAGTCCGCCGCCGCTGCGCCGCGGACTTCGGGGCGCCTATATGGTTTCGCCAAGACCGTCGCAATGACTAAAGCGAGCGCTAGAGAGGGCGTTCGTAAAGGGTAGTCGAACACGCTGGCGAGCGCGAGCATTGCAGTTAGCAATAAACCCAGCCGAGCGCGCATCAATTCCTCGCCTGATTTACGGAACGATGCGACGAACTCTCGAATCCAGAGTGCCGCAGCCGCAAGCAGCAAAACTGCGCCTGCAAGACCGCCTTCTAAAAGAATCTCGAGTACATCGTTATGGGCGTGGTTTACGTATTTCGGGCTGATCTGACTGTCCGGTTCGGCGATCCAGTATACTTCCGGCAGTGTGCCAAAGCCAGTGCCTGCGGGGAAATATTGAAGCCACAGCTGCCAGACGATCGGCCAGATTCTAAGGCGCAAATCAACGAAGTCGGCCTCCATCATGCGGCGCAGAGTACTTACCGGGAACATCGCCGCTATGAACAATAGCAGAACGGCTACGGTAATGAGCGGAATCCAGAAGGCTTTTCCTGACAGGACAGAACGTAACGCCCGCGCTCCGACAAACAGGGGGGCCGACAAAGCGCCAACCAACAGCATGAAAAGTCCGGATCGAGAGCCGGTGATCAAGATTGCCGGCGGCAGTATGACTAGCGGAACGAAGAGAATGGCCGTTCGCGGCGTCCATCCCGGATTGCCCTTCCATTCCTGATAGAGGAGGAATGCGACGGCGGGGATCGCAGAGGCCATAAATACCGCATTATGGTTGCGGTTAGCAAACAGCCCGACAGCCAAGCCTGTATTCGTAATCTGGTAAAAGAAGAGAGCAGACCCCGCGGGGGCGAGCGTTTGCAACACTCCCAGGATTGCAGAGATGCATGCCAAGCCAACCAGCAGCATGAGAACCGGACGGAGGTCTGAAGTTCGATCACACTGGGCCGCAAGCAACAGGCCCGCAAGCGGCACCATGAGGGCAAAAAGGCTGTTCCAGGTCCGGAACGGCACTAAGCTCAACGGCCGCCAGCCTTCCTCCAGGTCAGCCACTGCCGTAGTTTGGACGAGGAATTCGCGGCCTGGAAGGGCCGTCCAGATGGCGGCAGGGAGGGGAAGCAGCTGAAGCACATTGACGAATATCAGCAAGCCAAAGATGGCAAATGCGCCGCGATGCCGGCGCAGGTCCTCCCGGCCGATCGTTGCTAAACCGAGAGCGACGAAGAGGGCCGACAACGGCCGCAAGATAATGAGCGATTGCACGTCGTCGCGCGAACTGCCGCCCAAAATGAATGCCATGGCTATTAGCGCACAAAGCGCGAAAATCGCCACGCGTGCATCTCGCCTGACGGAGCCCGCTCGTGTCACTTCTCGATTTCGGAGGACGACACTAACTGGCATTCGAGACTGCCTCATTTCTCTCGCGATCCATACCAAGCATGGTTCATTCTCCGAACCGCTGGAGCGGCAGCCCTAGCTGCCGGCAAGCACCTTGTCGATGCACAACGGCCTCGGGTGCGGGTTCTCCCCCGTGCTGCTGAAGAAGCTTGGCAAGTGCTAAGCCTCTGAAGATGAACGCCGCGGCTCGCCGCGGCTGGGCCCGCTTCCGGGCACTTGTGCAACGGATGTCTTGCCAGGAAGATGGCCTTTGACGGCGGCCGGTTGCGGCAGGTCGTTGCGACTTCAAGATGGGATGCGGGGGGCGTGGAGATTCTCACCTCGGCTCCGCATGTACTGGGATATTAGATAAGCCCGAGCGTCTCATTATAGGGGAAGCTATACCGCTATGCGGTATCTCACGGACTCAAGGCCCTCGACCGAATCTTCGGGATTCGCTCGCTTGAGGAAGACTATGGCTCCGGATACAGCGTCGCCGATGAACGAAGATCAATTGGCCGGTTGGCATAGGGCTCTACCGAACGGGAAGCACATCTCCGCCCTGGGGTTCGGCTGCGCATCGATTTGGTCGAAACCGGAATTTGCCGACAGCGAAGCGCTGGCTATTCTTGAAGCCTTGATGGACGAAGGCATCAATCACTTTGATACATCGCCTAGTTATGGTGTTGGGTGCGGCGAGCGCAGGCTTGGGGCATTCCTCGCCGGTCGCGACGTTTCCTCGCTCGTTATTTCAACCAAGGTGGGCACTAATCTGATTAACGGGAACATCGTGCGCGGCTTTACCGCCGATTTGATGGAACGTTCCTTTGCCGACAGTCTTGAGCGGTTAGGTCTCGACAAGGTCGATATTCTCTACCTGCATGGCCCTCGGAAAGAGGACATCCGTCCGGAAAGTCCAGTTTTCGATTTTTTTGATCGACAGAAAAGGCTGGGCCGGATCACATACTCAGGTGTGAATTCGTTCGATCCGGCCTTGCTCGATCTGGTTGCAGAGCTACCGATCGACGCAGTCATGCTGCAATACAATGTCGGAGATTTCCGCAACGCGGCACAGGTCGTCCGTCTCCATGCGGCTGGCAAGGTCGTGATGTCCGGCACGGTCCTTGCGCGCGCCAAATTCGATTTCTCGACCTTCATTCCGAAGGATAGAAGAGCCTTCTGGTATCTTTTGCGCATGATGCGCAACGAACCGCTTTTCGTGTGGAACGGTCTGAAGCTTGCTCGACGGTTGGCAGCCACGGGCAAGGATCCGGTGGAAGCGGCAATTCAATTTGCAGTAAGCCACCCGCAGATTTTGAGTCATCTCTTCGGCACCTCGAAGATCGGGCATGCTCGAGCTAATGCCCGGGCCGGCCACGGCAGGTTGACCCCGGACATGCGCCGCTGCCTCGATCTCGCGAATGCGCGATGAGGATGACCCGCGTCGGCCTGTTGATCAATTTTGAAAGATCGGCCGCCCGTCTCGCAGCAGTCGAATGTTGCGCGCCGAGGGGGAGAGGTGATCGTACAGCTTATTGTCTGGCAGAGCGACGCCCTTCACGGACGGATTGACGCGCTGGCTCACTTCCAAGTCGGACAGGGAAGCATCATCCGAGTAAATGGAAAATTGTCCAAGTCGCGATTGCTTATCCGGGGTGATCGAGAGCGCCAGGCGATGGAGCACGGCAACGTGGACGTCGCGCGTGACTGTTCCAGGAGATGGGCCGCCAAACCGGAGTGCCTCTCTTGGCCACGATGTATCTGCAGGGATGGGACCTTCTCCCAATCGATGCGTGATCCTGATGTCATTAAGTTGCGACATTTGCAGGCCGTCGACCCGAATACCAAATTCCGGCGCATCTAGTTCGGCGTTGCCGATTGTCATGGCATGAACAGTGCCGACATCGGGCACGAGATCCACCGCCCACCCGCGATTAGCGTAACAAGAGATGCCATGGATCGTGTTGTTGGATCCCGGCCCGCGGAATGCGCCGCGACCGCCGTTGATGTTCTGCAAGAATTGGATTTGGTTGAAACAGAATACTTGGCTGACGCTGTTGTTGTTAAAGGTCCACCCGCTCGTATTCCAGGTCGTGGCGCCATCGAAGAGGCAACCGCACACTTGCCACGCGTCCGCGGTAATCGCGTTTCCACGGCTTTCGATATGCACAAGGTCGCCTCGGAGTGCGTCCGAGAACATCGGCCCGAAGCGCATGTTCTGTATGCCGAACAGGCTTAGCCCGTGCCGACTGTCGCCGTTGCTTGAGCGATCCTCGAACCAGAGGCCCCCCAGATATCCGCCGTAAACAAAACGACTGCCGTGCTGCGGGTCATTGTGAATGCTGAGAAGAGGCGCGTCTTTCCCACCAGGTTTTGCTACGATGACCACTTTGCCGCCCGCGTAAAGCGTCGGGCCGGGAAGCCCTGGAGCGGCTACGATGGGGGCGTTGCGAAAAGTCCAGCCCCACTCTCCCGGGCGAACGAGGTACCGTGTTTGTGCACGCTCACCTCCGAGCATACCAGGACGCCCTTGTGTCTGCATCGCCGAAAAGAGCGCATTGAGTGCATCCGTATCGTCTGCGACACCGTCGCCTTTGGCGCCGAAGTCCTCCGCGCGCAACAGGACGCACGCCGGTGGCGTGGGAGCGGGTTGACCGAAAATAGTTCCCGGTAGCACCTGACTGGCGGCACCCAGTGCGCCGACTCCCAACAAGCTTCTTCGAGTTAGGTTCGTAGAAGAAAGATCTTGTTTCAACACCACTGCCTACCTAGCGAGAGGCTATTGCAAAGATAGAATGACCCAAGGATTAATAAGGTTGGCGACGCAGGCGTCCATGACGTTCTCACAGATGCTGCAGCGCTCAAAATCGGCCTAATCGACGGCAATCGATCAAGCCGTTCCGGAATTTGGCTGAGCTAGCCCTACACTTTGATGCGACGCGGCCGCGGCTTGCACTCTTTTGGCGGAGTGACGTGAGCTGCCGGGCTAGGTTGGCTTTTGCACGAGAGCGACGGGACTAAGCGAGCCAAGACCATACGGCAGAGGGCGTCGTCTCCGCCATCAATCGCGCGGCGGATCGCGTCGAACTGCGGCATCAACTCCGCCATCGGCAGGTGACCTTCGCGAGCGCGCATTATTCGTTGATGAGGGGTTGGTTCGGACTCGCCGCCAATGAGCAGTTCCTCATAAAGCTTTTCGCCGGGTCGCAGTCCGATCTCCACGATTTCTATATCGCCACGCTCACTATCCGGTTCGCAAACGGCTAGTCCCGCAAGGCGAATCATCGACCGCGCGAGATCCCAGATTTTGACTGGCTCGCCCATATCGAGAACGAAGACCTCGCCGCCATCGGCCATTCCCGCCGCTTGCAGGACCAGTTGGGCAGCCTCGGGAATGGTCATGAAATAGCGAGTAACTTCACGGTGGGTTACGGTTACTGGACCGCCTTCCGCGATTTGCCTCCTGAACTGGGGCACGACCGATCCACTCGATCCCAAGACATTGCCGAAGCGAACCATTGCGAAGATCGTCTTGCTGCCGGCCTCGTCGAGCGCCTGAAGCACCATCTCGCAGGCTCGCTTGCTCGCGCCCATCACGTTCGGCGGACGGACGGCTTTGTCGGTGCTGATCAGGATAAAACGTTCGACTTCGGCGTCGCGTGCAGCCAGGGCGCAATTCATTGTGCCGAAGAGATTGTTCTCGACTCCGGCGAGCAGGTTGTCTTCGACTAGGGGAACATGTTTGTACGCGGCCGCATGATAAACGGTCTGGGGGCAGAATTCCGTGAATAGCCGATCGACCGCCGCGCGGTCGGCTACGTTGACCAGACGCTGAACCACTCTGGGACGTTGGGTCGGAGGCAGCGCCACCGAAGCCTTTTCGATTTCTTGCCCGATAGCGAATAACGCGAACTCGTTAGCGTCGACGAGGATGAGGTCGGTCGGACGCAACTGCAGCAATTGACGGCAAATCTCGCTGCCGATCGAGCCGCCTGCACCCGTGACCAAGACTTTTTTTTCGGTGACCGATCGCTTCAGCAATCTCTCATCCGGAGAAACAGGTGGCCGGCCCAGTAGGTCCTCGACCTGGATCGGACGCACGTCCTCGAATGTAATGTTGCCGACAATCAGTTCCCGCATCGGGGGTAGAGCCTGAACCTCAACAGGATACCTGCTGAGTTCCTCAACGATCTCATGCTTCCGGCGTCGCCCGATGTCGCCCATTGCGAGCAAGACATCGGTCGCACCAGTGCGTACGATAACCTCGCCGATATCGCGCGAATGATGTACTTTGGCGCCGTCAAGCCGGTTATTATGCTTGCTTGGATCGTCGTCGATGTAACCGACCAGCCGCATGCCCGGTTCTGCGACGAGCGATGCAGCCAGACGTTGGCCAAGCGAGCCGGCGCCGTAAATCAGCGTCCGACGCTGTTCGACGCCGTTGTGTGGCCGGGAATGAAAGAGGTCTACGAGGATATAACGGCCAATAATTCGTGCTGTCGTGATCATCATCAGAAAGATCAGCGGGCCGAGCAGTGCCATCGTTCTTGGCACGCCGGGGTAGGACTCGATCATGTATAGGTAGATGAGAGGCAGCGACGTGATACCGGCAGCCAAAGCTAAATTTACGATCGCGCCGCGGCCAGTATACCGGAATATGGCGTTATAGGCGCCTTGGTAGAATGCCACCGGGAACCACACGATAAGCGTCGACAGCGTGAAGCGCATGACAGGCCAATCGAGCAAACGCCATTCGCCCAGGCGCAGCGAAAATGCCAGCCAGACGGCGAGTACGCACAGCACCGCGTCTCCAGCGATCACAAAGGCGCGCTTATACGGTCTGTTCCAGACGACCGCGTGGGACGCAGCCCGAATTATCCACTGAGCCAGACGTTCCAGCGATCGCTCCGCAAACGCGGACATTCTCGTCGGCATTGCCTCATCCCCGGCCGGCGTCTCGGGTCTCCTTTCATCTCGCGTCAATGCGCGACTCCATCGCGTTTTAGGACCTGCAACACCGTCAGCAGAAGGATTTGCAGGTCAAAGGCGACGGAACGGCGCCGCAAGTACTCTGCCTCATAGACGACTTTCTCTCGCAGTTCCAACTCGTCTCGCCCGTTGACCTGTGCCCAGCCGGTTATGCCAGGGCGTAGGGCGTCGATCCCAAATTCGCGGCGCATCGCCATCAGGTCGTGTTGATTGAACAGCGCTGGCCGCGGACCGACAAGGCTCATGTCGCCCTTGAGAACACTGAGAAGTTGCGGAAGTTCATCCAAGCTCGTTTTTCGTAGAAAGCCGCCAATGCGCGTCAATCGCGATTTACCGTCGGTTAGAAGGTGTGTCGGCAATTGCGGCGTGCCAACGTGCATCGTACGAAACTTGGGCATTGCGAACATACGCGAATGCCTTCCGAACCGCATCGACCAGAAGATCGCCGGTCCTGGAGAATCGAGCCGGACTGCGATGGCGACAATCGTGATAATGGGCAACGTCACGACCAACGCGCTCAAGCTAATGACTATGTCAACCACTCTCTTGATCATCGGCCGGCCTTATAATCAGCAAGATTGCTTCGTCGAGGCTTACGCTCAGTTGCTGCGATCATATGGATGTTGCCGTCGTGCGCGGCGTCGATGGCTTCCATCAGCCGGCCCACGCACTTACGTCCCGCCATCGTGCGACGCCGTTGTAGCAGGTCGTGCACGGGTCATAACGCTCGGGAAGGTCGCGCCAAGGCGCACCAGATCGTAGCCCCCAGAAGATGCCATTTAGCACGCCCCGGTCATCGACGCGCGGGGGCAGAAGCGGTTAAATCACCCGCATTCGAAATCGGTCGGGGCGTATCTGCTCATGCCGATGTTGAATTAGTGTAGGCCCGTCAGGAAAGGGCTATCGTTGCAGAGCTCGTCCAGATCAACGATGTTCCGCTGATCTGGCGGCGCACAGCGGGAGGATATTAGGGCAGTTGTTGGTCGGGGAGAGAGGATTCGAACCTCCGGCCCCTGCCTCCCGAAGACAGTGCTCTACCAGGCTGAGCTACTCCCCGACCGGCGCCGCCGGACATGCCGGGGCGAGGCAGAGGCGGCCCTATAGGGGCGGCGCGGCGGGGTGGCAAGCGGGCTTTTCAGAGCTCGCCGGCCTGGCGCCGCAACCCGATCCGGATGAGCCGCGCTGCCGGCGTCCGATCAGCTTTCGAGGGCGGAGCGGAAGTAGGCGATGGTGCGGTCGAGACCTTCGTCGAGTTCCACCTTCGGCTCCCAGCCGAGCGTGCTGCGTGCGACGGAGATGTCCGGCCGTCGCTGCGTCGGATCGTCCTGCGGTAAGGGCCGGTATACGAGCTTCGACTTGCCCCCGATCTTGGCGAGCGTCTTTTCGGCCAGTTCGCGGATGGTGAATTCGTTGGGGTTGCCCAGGTTGATCGGGCCGTGAACGTCGGGACCGGATTCCATGAATGAAAGAAAGCCCGTTACGAGATCGTCGACGTAGCAGAACGAACGGGTCTGGGAGCCGTCGCCATAGATGGTGATATCCTCGCCTAGCAGCGCCTGGACGATGAAATTGGACACCACGCGCCCGTCGCCGGCATGCATCCTGGGGCCATAAGTATTGAAGATGCGAGCGACCTTCACATCCAGCCCGTGCTGGCGGTGGTAATCGAAGAACAGCGTTTCGGCGCAGCGCTTGCCTTCGTCATAGCAGCTGCGGATGCCGATCGGATTGACGTTGCCCCAATAGGCTTCCGTCTGCGGATGCACGGAAGGATCCCCATAAACCTCGCTGGTCGAAGCCTGGAAAATCGGCGCCTTCAGCCTCTTGGCGAGGCCGAGCATGTTGATCGCGCCATGCACGGACGTCTTGGTCGTCTGCACGGGGTCGTGCTGATAGTGGACCGGGGAGGCGGGGCAGGCGAGATTGAATATCTCGTCCACTTCCACGAACAGCGGCAG
>Ga0182749_1000651_pt1 | contig 30405 bp, 22 predicted proteins | sample eDN3rd37CKraftMG_FD_128875 | JGI IMG/M metagenome (GOLD analysis project Ga0182749, IMG submission 128875) | Enriched Miracle-Growth compost microbial communities from Emeryville, California, USA - eDNA 3rd pass 37_C Kraft MG (version 2) (version 2) ...
CTTGACGTGGATGATCTTGTCGTCGTCCATGATCCAGGCGTTCAGGTCGGTGCCGGCCTTGATGCCCTCGACCACGGCGACGGCGACAGTATCTTTGGCTTCGTGCAGTACGGCGTGAATCATTGTGTCCTCTCGTTCATATGAATATGCCGGCAGCATCCGGGCAAGGGACCCGGAGCATGTCGGCGGATATCTTATTTTCGTTTTCCCGGGAAGTCAAACATATCATATATATGATTCAAATATATTGTATGAATGCCCTTGTCATCTATATGATTGAGATGTCCGCGACGGGTACAATCCCTCGCGCTTTGCATTTCCATCCCGCATAATGAAATTCGACTCCGAGCACACCGTTCCTCTCGGCAGCCCGCTCTACAGGCAGGTCAAGCAGGCCGTCCTGGCAGCGCTGTCGAACGGCGAATGGAAGCAGGGCGACGCCATTCCCCCGGAAAAGACCCTGTCCGAGCGGTTCGGCGTGTCGATCGGGACCCTGCGCAAGGCGATCGACGAGCTGGCCGCCGAGAACATCCTGATCCGCCACCAGGGGCGGGGCACCTTCGTCGCGGTGCACAACCGCAACCAGCATTTCTTCCGCTTTTTCCGCGTGCTGCGGCAGGACGGCTACAAGTCCTACCCCACCCATGAGCTGCTGCGCTTCCGGCGCGTGCGCGCCTCCGCCCTGGTGCGCGAGAAGCTCGAGCTGGAGGCCGGCGCCCATGTCTTCGAGTTCGTCAACCGGCTGTCGCTCAACGGCGACGTGGTCCTGATCGACGAGATCTCCGTGCCGGAGGCCCTGTTCGAAGGCATGACGGAAAAGCACCTGCGCGAGCGCCCCAGCACGCTCTACAACCTGTACCAGGACGTGTTCGGCCTGAACGTCATCGCCACCGACGAGCGCGTGCGCGCCTGCGTGGCCGATACGGCCCATGCCAGGTGGCTGGGCGTCGAGCCGGGAACCGCGCTGCTGGAGATCCGGCGGCTGGCCTATTCCTTTCATGGCCGGCCGGCGGAGTGGCGGATCTCGCGCATCAATACCGAGTCCTACGAGTACGTCGGCCAGGAGCCGGCGGCCCGGACGGCCGCCTGACCGGCACACCCGGGGAAGGGCCGGCGGCAAAAGTCGGGCCGGAAAGAAATGCTAGAATCTGCCCCTGATATTCGGCGCCGATTTGCTTGATCCGCTTGCGGGCGCCTCATAAATCCAGCTAAAGAGGTCCGCAATGACTGCACCTGCCCTGCTTTCCCCAGGGGATTCCGCCCCCGTCGCCGCCCCCTCCGCACACGCTTCCGCCCAGGCCGCCTCGCCGGCCCCGCATGGTTCCGTGGGCGTGGTGCATCCCGAACGCATCGCCTTCGACGAGCCCTTGCGTCTGGCCAGCGGCGCCACGCTGGACGCCTACGAACTCACGGTCGAGACCTACGGCACGCTCAACGCGGAGCGCAGCAACGCCGTGCTGATCTGCCATGCCCTGAACGCCTCGCATCACGTGGCCGGCATCTCGGCCGAAGATCCGCAGGACATCGGCTGGTGGGACAACATGGTCGGTCCCGGCAAGCCGGTCGATACCGACCGCTTCTTCGTGATCGGCGTCAACAACCTGGGTTCGTGCTTCGGCTCGACCGGCCCGGCCAGCGTCAATCCCGCCACCGGCAAGCCGTGGGGCGCGGCCTTCCCGGTGCTGACCGTCGAAGACTGGGTGCTGGCCCAGGCCCGCCTGGCCGACCGCTTCGGCATCGGGCGCTTCGCCGCCGTGATGGGCGGATCGCTGGGCGGCATGCAGGCGCTGAGCTGGGCCACCACCTGCCCCGAGCGGGTGGCCCATTGCGTGGTGGTGGCCAGCACGCCGCGCTTGTCGGCCCAGAATATCGGCTTCAACGAAGTCGCCCGGCGCGCGATCATCACCGACCCCGATTTCCACGGCGGCGACTACTACGCGCACAACACCGTGCCGCGCCGGGGCCTGGCCGTGGCGCGCATGATCGGCCACATCACCTACCTGTCGGACGACGACATGGCCGAGAAGTTCGGCCGCACGCAGCGCGAGCCCGCCGACGGCGGCGCCTACCGCTACGGCTACGATGTCGAGTTCGAGGTCGAATCCTACCTGCGCTACCAGGGCGAGAAGTTCTCGCACTATTTCGACGCCAATAGCTACCTGCTGATCACCCGCACGCTGGATTACTTCGATCCGGCGCGCGAGCACGGCGGCGACCTGGCGCGCGCGCTGGCGCCGGCCAGCGCCGATTTCCTGCTGGTCTCGTTCTCCACCGATTGGCGCTTCCCGCCGGAGCGCTCGCGCGAGATCGTGCGCGCGCTGCTCAAGTGCGGGCGCCCCGTCACCTACGCGGAGATCGACGCGCCGCACGGGCACGACGCCTTCCTGCTGGACGATAGCCGCTACCACGCCGTGGTGTCGGCCTATTTCGACCGCATCGCCCGCGAGCTCGGCATAGGAAAGGCTGCCCCGGATCGCAAAAAGGAGCCCCGGCCATGACCCCGGTCGCGCCCCGCGCCGAGAACAAGCGGGCGCTGCGCCCCGACCTGGAGCGCATCGCCGCGTGGATCGAGCCCCGCAGCCGCGCGCTGGACCTGGGCTGCGGCGACGGCGAATTGCTGGCCTATCTGCGCGACGCCAAGCAGGTGGAGGGCGCGGGCGTCGAGATCGACGACCAGCGCGTGATCGCCTGCGTCCGGCGCGGCGTGGAAGTGGTGCAGCAGAACCTGGAAGACGGGCTGGCGCTGTTCGGCGACCGGCAGTTCGACACGGTGGTCCTGTCCCAGACCCTGCAGGCCATGCATCGCACCGAGCATATCCTGCGCGAAATGGCGCGCGTGGCCCGCTACGGCGTGGTGTCCTTCCCCAATTTCGGCTACTGGCCGCACGGCTGGTCCATCCTGCGCGGGCGCATGCCCGTGACGGGGCAGATGCCCTACGCCTGGTACGACACCCCGAACATCCATTTGTGCACCCTGCGCGATTTCGAGTCGCTGGCCGCCAAGCTCGGCCTGCGCATCCTGGCCCGCGCCACGTTCAACGGGGATCGCGAAATCCGCGTGCTGCCGCAATGGCGCAGCACGCTGGCGGTCTACCGCTTCGCTTCGGAGTGAAGGCGGCTCCGGAGCCGGCCGTTCCCTTTGCGCCGCTGCCGGCGGCATCGGCATCCGCGCGGCGGCGCGTCGCCGGCATCCGGCGCCAGGCCTTTCCTACCCTGGCTTATTGGCGTCCGCCGTCGCACAATATCCGCGGCCGCATCCCGCTGCCGCGCCGGTTGCCTGGCGTCCATGCCGCGCCTGTCGCGGACGGTTCTGACCGGAGTGCTCCATGAAACTGGTGATCGCGCAGATGAAGCACGAGACGAATACGTTTTCGCCCGTGCCGACGACGATCGAGTGCTTCGATCGCGCGGGCGGCATGCCGCTCGAAGGGGCCGCCGCGCTCGCCGCCTTTCGCTGCACCGGCACCGCCCTGGGCGCGCTGATCGCCGCGGCCGAGCAGGCGGGCGCCGAATATCTGCTGCCCGTGGCGGGCTCGGCCCGGCCCGGCGGGCCGGTGACCGACGACGCCTTCGAATACCTGGCCGGGCGCATCGTCGACGCCGTGGCCCGCGGCTGCGATGCCGTGCTGCTCGACCTGCATGGCGCCATGGTCACGCAGTCGCTGGGCGACGGCGAAGGCGAGCTGCTGCGGCGCATACGGCAGGTCGCGCCGGACGTTCCCATCGGCGTGGCGCTGGAGATGCATGCCAATCTGTCGCCGGCCATGGCGGAAGCGGCGACCGTCATCGCCGGCTGCCAGACCTATCCGCACGTCGACATGTACGAGACCGGGCTGCGCGCCGCGCGCCCCGTCCTGGACAGCCTGCGCGGGACGGCAAGGCCGGCGATCGCCTGGGGATTGCGCCCCATGCTGCCGCACGTCATGCGCCAGTCCAGCCGCGATTCGCCCAATCGCGAGATCCAGTGCCGGGCACGCGAGATCGAGCGGCAGGGCGCGCTCGCCGCGTCGGTGTTCATGGGCTTTCCCTATGCCGACACGCCGCATGCCGGCGTGTCGGCGGTCGTGGTGACCGACGGCGATCCGGGGCAGGCGCGGCGCTGGTGCGACGAACTGCTCGACCACGCCTGGGAGCGCCGCGAGCGCTTCCGGTACACCGTCGAGCCGCTGGAGCGCTCGTTGCAGCGGGCCAGGGCGCTGCAGCCGTCGTGCAGCCCGGCGGTGCTGCTCGATCATTTCGACAATTGCGCCTCGGGCGGCACCATGGATACCACCACCGTGCTGTGCGGGATTCTGCGCGCCGGGCTGGAAAACGTCGCGGTGTTCGCGATCCACGATCCGGCGGCGGTCCAGGCCGCCGAGCGCGCCGGCGTCGGCGCCACCGTCACGCTGGCGCTGGGCGGCAGGAACCATCTGCCGGCCATCGGCGCGCGGGCGCGGCCGCTGAGCGTCACCGCGCGGGTCAAGCGCATCGTCGACGGGCGCTTCCGCAACGAAGGGGCAGGATCCGCCTTGGGACGGCCCGGCGGAAAGGGAGGGCCCCCACGCGGCGCCTTCGGCTTGCTGCCCCCCGAGGGGGCCGCATTCGCCTTGGGACGGCCCGGCGGCGAATGGGAGCCCCCACGCGGCGCCTCCGGCTTGCTGCCCCCCGAGGGGGCCGCATTCGCCTTGGGACGGCCCGGCGGCGAATGGGAAGACATGGGACGCTGCGCCGTGCTCGATACGGGCAAGGTCGAGATCGCGGTGATTTCCCGCCGGATCGAGCCGTATGACATCGCGTGCTTCCGCGTGCTGGGCATCGACCCCGCCTCCAAGCGCTATCTCATGCTCAAGAGCCGCGCGCACTGGCGGGCCGCGCTGGGCGGCGTGGCCAAGGTCGTCATCGATTGCGCGGGGCAGGGCGTGTGCCCTTCGGACTTTTCCCAACTGGACTTCCGGCGCTTGCGCCGCCCCATGTACCCGCTGGACGTCGAGGCCCGACCCTAGCGTTTACACTCCCGGCTGCAGTACGGGTTCCAACCGGGAGGCGATTATCGCTATCACGTCCAACATCTATGCCGGCCGCCGCGTAGCACCGCTATTCCTGCTCGGCTTCGCCAGCGGATTGCCGCTGGCGTTGACCGGGGGCACCCTGCAGGCCTGGGCCACCGTCGAAGGCGTGTCGCTGCAGGAGATCGGATTCCTGACCCTGGTCGGCACGGCCTATACGCTGAAGTTCCTGTGGGCGCCGCTGGTCGACCGCTATGCGCCGCCTTTGCTGGGACGGCGCCGCGGCTGGATGTTCCTGACGCAGCTTGCGCTGGCCGCGGGCATCGTGGCCATGGGGTCGCTGTCCCCGGCCAACGCCCTGTTCCCGCTGGCATTGCTGGCGGTGGTGGTGGCCTTCTGCTCCGCCACCCAGGACATCGCCTTCGATGCCTACCGCACGGACGTGCTGCACAAGGAAGAGCGCGGCGCCGGCGCCGCGCTGTCGGTGCTGGGCTATCGCGTCGCCATGCTGGTTTCCGGCGGGCTGGCGCTCATCATGGCCGATAGCTGGCTGGGCTGGGGACGGACCTATATCGTCATGGGCGCGTTGATGGTGGCAGGCGCGGTCGCCACGCTGCTGGCCCCCGACCCGGAAACGCCGGCCGCGCCGCCGCGTACGCTGGGGCAGGCGGTGGCCGAGCCTTTCCGCGAATTCTTCGGCCGGCCGGAAGCGTTGACGGTGCTGGCCCTGATCGTCCTGTACAAGCTGGGCGACGCCTTCGCCGGCGCGCTCTCGACCACCTTCCTGATCCGCGGCGCCGGCTTCACGCCGACCGAGGTCGGCACGGTCAACAAGCTGCTGGGCCTGGTCGCCACCATCGTCGGCGCGCTGGCCGGCGGCAGTCTCATGGCGCGCCTGGGCCTGTATCGCGCGCTGATGGCCTTCGGCCTGCTGCAGGCCGTATCCAACCTGGGCTACTGGCTGATCGCGGTCGGGCCCAAGAGCATCGCGCTGATGGCGCTGGCCGTGGGCGTGGAGAACCTGTGCGGCGGTCTCTGCACCGCGGCCTTCGTCGCGCTGCTGATGGGGCTGTGCCGCAGGGAGTTCTCCGCCACCCAGTTCGCGCTGCTTTCGGCGCTGTCCGCGGTGGGGCGCACCTATCTCGCGGGTCCCCTGACCCCCCCGCTGGTCGAGCACATGGGCTGGCCCGGGTTCTTCATGCTGACAGTGCTGATCGCATTGCCGGGACTGGCCCTGCTCAGGTGGCGGCGACGCGACGTCGAACGCATCGACCAGGATTGAAGCCGGACCGGGGTTAGCGGCCTTCGCGCCGGTCTTCCGCCTTCGGCTGGCGCACGACGAGCACGTCGCAGGGCAGCCTTTCCAGCAGGCTTTCCGCCACGCTGCCGATGGCCGTGCGCAGAATTCCGGTCGTCCCATGGGTCCCGGCGATCGCCAGCTCGACGCCTTCGGTGAAGACATGGTCGGCCAGCAGGGTCGCCGGCGGCCCGTGCTCGATCCGCAAGGAGGTCGCCAGCCCCTCGCCCAGCCCCGGCGTGTCCGACAGGAACTTGCGGGCCGCGGCTTCGGCCTCCGCGCGGGCGCTCTCCACGCTGTCCTGCCCGCTGGCGCCCAGCATGGCCTCGAACGCATGGAACAGGGTAAAGGGCGTGTCCGGAAACAGCCGGCGCGCGGCGAGCAGCGCCTGGCGCGAGTCCTCCGAAAAGTCGGTGGCCACTACCGCCTTGCGGTAAGGCCCATGGCAGCGGTTCTTGACGACCAGCGTGGGAATCTCCGATGCACGGACCAGTTTTTCCACGGTCGAGCCCAGCAGGATCCGGCCCAGCGTTTCGTCGCGCGCGATCCCGGTGACGATGAGCTCGCAGCCTTCCGAGGCCGCCACCTTGCCGATGACATCCACCGGCTTGCCGGTTTCCACGCGGACCTCCACCGCGACCTCGGCGTCGCCGAGGTCGGCGCGCAGCCGCTGCTCGGCCAGTTCGCGGTGATCCGTATCCATGCGGCGCCAGGCCGGAACGGCCAGCCGGGCCGCGCCCGACGGTTCCATCACATGCAGGGCCAGGAGGCGGGCGTGGCGTTCCCGCGCCAGCCGCACGGCCCGGTCCAGCGCGCGGTCGCCCCGCGCGCTGAGATCGGTGGCCAGCAGAATGGGACGGGGCGAGGCGAAGGCGGAAGTCGCCATGGCGGGCTCCTTTTCGGGATCATGGGGGCTGCGTGTGACGCCGGATGTTCGTTCAGCTTTCTTTAAGCTTCAATCCAGCGTAACAGGCAGGGCCGCTGCCGCTCATTACGATTTTTTCCGCTCTGTTTCCATCCTCTTCGTGGCGATATGGCCGGGCGTGTCGCGGCCCGGATCGGGAGTGGCCGACCGATCGGCCGGCCGGGGTCAGTAAAGGCCCTGCTGGTGCATGGCGTCGGCGACCTTGACGAAGCCGGCGATATTGGCGCCGTCGAGATAATTGATGTATTTGCCGCGCCCCTGGCCATGGCGCACGCAGTCCTCGTGGATGCTGCGCATGATGCTGTGCAGGCGGGCATCGACCTCTTCGCGGCTCCACGACAGACGGATCGCGTTCTGGCTCATCTCGAGTCCCGAGACCGCCACCCCGCCGGCATTGCTGGCCTTGCCCGGCGCGTACAGCACCCGGGCCTCGATGAAGGCGTGGGCCGCTTCCAGCGTCGACGGCATGTTGGCGCCTTCGGCCACACAGCGTACGCCGTTGGCGATCAGCGTGCGCGCATCGTCCAGGTCCAGTTCGTTCTGGGTGGCGCAGGGCAGGGCCACGTCCACCGGCACGTGCCACGGGCGCTTCCCGGATTCGAACGGAAGCTTGAACCGGCTGGCATAGGCGCTCAGCGGGCCGCGCTCTTCGTTCTTCAGGTGCATCAGCGCCGTCAGCTTTTCATGGTTGAAGCCCGATTCGTCCACCACCGTGCCGCTGGAATCCGAGACCGTGACCACCTTGGCGCCCAGCGCCGTGGCTTTTTCGATGGCGTATTGGGCGACGTTGCCGGCGCCGGAGACGGACACCCGCATGCCGTCCAACGATTGGCCGACGTGGCGCAGCATGTCCTCGGCGAAATACACGGTGCCGTAGCCGGTGGCTTCGGGGCGGATCAGGCTGCCGCCGAAGTTCACGCCCTTGCCGGTGAACACGCTGGCCGCGGAATTGGAGAGCTTTTTCATCATGCCGGCCATGAAGCCGACTTCGCGCGCGCCCACGCCCATGTCGCCGGCCGGCACGTCGGTGTTCGGCCCCAGGTGGCGCGACAGTTCCAGCATCAGCGCCTGGCAGAAGCGCATGACTTCGCCGTCGGACTTGCCCTTGGGGTCGAAATCGGAGCCGCCCTTGCCGCCGCCCATGGGCAGCGTGGTCAGGGCATTCTTGAATGTCTGCTCGAACGCCAGGAATTTCAGGACGGACAGGTTGACCGAGGGATGGAAGCGCATGCCGCCCTTGTAGGGGCCGATGGCCGAGCTGTGCTGGACGCGGAAGGCCCGGTTCACCCGCGCCTGGCCCTGGTCGTCGGTCCACGCGACGCGGAACTGGATGGCGCGTTCCGGTTCCACCAGCCGCTCCAGCAGCGCGTGGTCGGCATAGTGGGGATGTTTCTGGATGAACGGCCACAGGCTGCCCATGACTTCCTTCACGGCTTGCATGAACTCGGGTTGATGCGGATCGCGTGCGGCAACGTTGGCTAGAAAGTCGTCCAGGCTCGGTAATTTCAAAAGAGTCTCCGAAGTGGGGATGGCGGGAGCGTGCACCGGCATGGTGCCCGGCGCGCTCTAAAAAATGTGGGGGGATTCTACGGGCAACGCGCCTTGCGGCGCAAAATGCCGCCCCGGATGGCCGGCATATGGTTACAAAGTCCGCGTCCCGCACACGGTTGGAAGCATGCTCCCACGGGGTCTCGCGAAATAATGGACAGTCGACGATTTGGATGCCAAGCTCATGATCCGTATACGATTTTTATTGCGCGCCGGCGCCGCGATCGCCGCGGCGGCGGCCGTTGCGGGCTGCGCGCGGGAGCGCACCGCCTACGAAACCGAGGATTTCACCCGCAGCAACACCTATTCGCGGTCCTATCCCGCGAGCCAGGCGGCGGCCTGCGACGCCGCGCGCCGCGCCTTGCTGAGCCAGGGTTACAACCTGGACAAGGCGGCGCAGGACGGCGTGACGGGCCACAAGAATTTCCAGGACGAGGACGGCCGGCACGCGCAGGTCATCTTCAATATCACCTGCGCCCCCGACACCGGTTCGGACGGGCGCTCCACGGTGTTCGTCAACGCGCTGCAGGACCAGTATTCGATCAAGAAGACCAGTAATTCCGCCAGCGTCGGCGTCAGCGTGCTGGGCGCGGTGTCCCTGCCTTTCGGGGCCGGCGACGACTCCATGGTCAAGACCAGCAGCGAAACCATCACCCGCAAGTCGTTCTACGACGGGTTCTTCGGCCTGCTGCAGCAATACCTTCCGGCGTCCCAGGCGGCGACCCCGGCGGCTTCCGGCCCGTCCCCCCCGGCTTCCACGCCACCCCCGCCGCCCACGTCGTCCACGCCGCCCCCGTCGAACTCGCCGACTTCGACGCCGTCCCCGTCGACTTCCTCCCCGCCCCCGCCGGCAAGCCCGTCCGCGACCCCGAATCCGGAGGCCGGCCCCGCACCGGAATCCCCGGCGCCCTAGGCTATGCGCTGGCGCCGTCGTAGCGTTGCACTTCCAGCCCGTCGAGATCGATCGACGGGACGCATCGCAGGTTGACCGCCCGCACCGGCGAACCGTCGGGGTTCGCGCCTTCGGCAAAAGGCTGGGTGCCGCAGGCCCTGCAATAGCGGTGGCGGATCTTGTGGGTATTGAAGGTGTAGGTGCCCAGCGCGTCCTCGCCGGATTGCAGCGCGAACTGGCCGGCGGGCACGAAGGACAACAAAAAGCCCTTGCGCCGGCAGTGCGAGCAATTGCAGCTTATCGCGTTCGAGGGCGATTCGGCGTCGACGGTGAAGCGCACGGCGCCGCAGTGGCAGCTTCCTTCGTACATGAGCGTTCTCCTGGCGTTGCGCCGGCCATGCCGAAGCGGCCGGCGGGTTGCGTTCCCTGCCCGCCGGCGGGCAGGGAACATGTCTTCGGGCAGCCGCGCGGGAATGACCGCCCGTGCCCACGGTGTCAGGCGAAGCCCAGCCGGCTGCCGGCCGGCGCCGGCTGCATGTCGCCGATCGCCGCCGCTTGCGCGAATCCCGCCGCGCGAAAGGCTTCCAGCACCGCCGCGGCCGCGTCGGCGCGGCAGCTCACCAGCAGCCCGCCGCTGGTCTGGGGATCCGATACCAGGGCGCGCTGCCATTCGTCCGCGTCCGCGGGCCAGTCGACCTGCGCGCCATAGCCGGCCCAGTTGCGCGCCGATGCGCCGGTGACGATGCCGCGCCGGGCGAACTCCGCGGCGATGCCGATGCGCGGCACGTCCGCCAGCCGCACCCTGGCCGACAGCCGGGAGCCGCGGCAGATTTCGAGCAGGTGGCCCGCCAGGCCGAAGCCGGTGACATCGGTCATGGCGTGCACGCCGTCCAGGCCGGCCAGCTCGGCGCCCACGCGATTGAGCTGGGTGGTGTGCCGGATCATCTCCTGGTAGCCCGCGGCGTCGAGCTCGCCTTTCTTGAGCGCGGCCGAGAGTATGCCCACCCCCAGCGGCTTGCCCAGGACGAGCGTGTCGCCGGCGCGCGCGTCGGCGTTGCGGCGCACGCGGCCCGGGTGGACCAGGCCCAGCCCGACCAGGCCGTATATGGGCTCGAGCACGTCGATACTGTGCCCGCCGGCGATCGGGATGCCGGCGTCGCGGCAGACCTCGGCGCCGCCTTCCAGCACGCGGCCGATGACGTCCGGAGGCAGCTTGGCGATCGGCATGCCCACCAGCGCCAGGGCCATGATGGGCGTGCCCCCCATGGCATAGATGTCCGACAGCGCGTTGGTGGCCGCGATCCGGCCGAAGTCGCGGGGATCGTCGACGATGGGAGTGAAGAAATCGGTGGTGGCGACCAGCGCCTGGCTGTCGTTGAGCCGGTAGACCGCGGCGTCGTCGCCGGTTTCGGTGCCGACCAGCAACTGGGGCGGCACCAGGCCTTGCGGCGCCTGTGCCAAAATCTCGGCCAGCAGGCCGGGGGCGATCTTGCAGCCGCAGCCGCCGCCGTGCGAAAACTGCGTGAGAGCGAAGGAATCCATGGGGAAATCGATGTCGAATGGCGTTTGCCTCAATTGTGCCAGTTCGGCCGCGGCATGTGCCGCACAGGGGCGGCCATGAGCCACCGGTCTCCCGTGCGGGTGCAGGACCTGCCGGCCTTCGACACCCTGATCGACGCGCGCTCGCCCGCCGAGTTCGAGCTGGACCATATCCCCGGCGCCATCAACTGCCCGGTGCTGGACGACGAAGAGCGCCGCATCGTCGGCACGCTCTACGTGCAGACCGGGGCGTTCGAGGCCAGGCGCGTGGGCGGCGCCATGGTGGCGGCCAACCTGGCGCGCCACCTGCGCGAGCGCTTCGCGGACCGGCCGTCGAACTGGAAGCCCCTGGTCTATTGCTGGCGCGGCGGCATGCGCAGCGGCTCCATGGTGACGTGGCTGCGGATGGTCGGTTGGGATGCACAGCAACTGGCCGGCGGCTACAAGCGTTTTCGCCATCACGTCGTGGCACAGATCGAAGCCCTGTGCCCGCAACTGGACCTGCGGGTGATCTGCGGGGCGACGGGCAGCGCCAAGACCCGCATTCTCCATGCCCTGGACGAGCGTGGCGAACAGGTGCTGGACCTGGAGGCGCTGGCCGCCCACAAAGGCTCGCTGCTCGGTTCCCTGCCCGGCGTGCAACAGCCTTCCCAGAAACGGTTCGAGACCCTGATCGCGACGCGGCTGGAGTCGTTCGACCTTGGGCGCACGGTCTACCTGGAAGGGGAAAGCCCGCGCATCGGCCGCCTGTCCCTGCCCGTGCCGCTGGTGGAGCGGATGCGCGCGGCGCCCTGCATCGAAATCGAGGCGACGCCGCGCGCCAGGCTCGAATACCTGCTGCGCGACTATGCCTACCTGGGCGACGACCCGCGGCAACTGGCCGAGCGGCTGGGCATGCTCAAGGAACTGCGGGGAGGGCAGACCGTGGGGCGTTGGCAGGAGTGGGCCCGGGCAGGTCAGCTGCCCGGTCTGTTCGCCGAACTGATGGCCCTGCACTACGACCCGCTCTACGCGCGGTCCCAGGCAAGGCATTTCCATGCATGGGAAGGCCGGCGCCGCATCGCCACGGACGACCTGTCCGATGCGGGCATCGCCGCCGTCGCCGCGGACGTGGCGGGCGGCGCAGCGGCCTGAACGTTTTCCGGCGGTTCCGCCCCTGGCCCGGGCGCGTGCCGGGGGCCTTGCTATCCAGGCGTACCGCGCATACCACACTCCTATGTCATAAGTTTGCCTTTTCCATTGAAACGTCATTAAATCCGACGTGACATTTTGATGACTATTTATTTCCTCCATGGGCTTTCTCGAATCGGCCATGCCCTGGGACGCTCCGGATGCCCCCGAGTTCGTCCTGGTGCTGGCCGAAAAAATCGGTTCCGGCAATGATCGCGAATGCTGGCGGCATCCGGCCAATCCCGCGCTGTGCGTCAAGGTGGCCAAGCCCGAGCAGGAACGGGTCCAGAACGAGATTGATTACCATTATGGGCGGCTGCTCGCCCGGCGCGGCATCGCCACGCCGCACCTGACCCGCGTGCACGGCTGGGTCAGGACCAACCGCGGGCGCGGCCTGGTCGTGGACCTGGTCTGTCAGCCCGACGGCAGTCCGGCGCCGACATTGTTCGAGGCGCTGCGAGACGGCCTGATCGACCGGCGGCAGGCCGTGGAACTGGTCAACGAAGCCTTCGACTGGCTGGTCGAGAACGACATCATCCTGGCCGACTTCGGCCCCGACAATTTCCTGGTGCGCCGGTTGTCCAAGGGCGGTTTCCGGCTGGTCTTCGTCGACGGCCTGGGCGCGCGCCATTTCGGCATGCGGTACTGGGCCCGCCGCACCTTCGGCTTCCTGGCCCATCGCAAGAGCGACGAATTCCGCCGCCGCACCCTGGCCCTGCTCGAAAGCTGTTCAACCTCGCCCTGAGGCGGCCAGCAGGCCGGCCATCCGCGCCTGCGATCTCTCCAGCGTGCCGCCGGTGTCGCAGCACAGCGTCTCCGGCACCCCCGAGCGCACTACCTGATCCAGGTAGATGCGATACAGCGCATCGATCGATGCTGCCGGCATTTCCCGCTTGCGCCCGAAAATGATGTCCGACGGGCAGGTAGCGATGACCAGCCGGTCCGGCCGCGGCACCAGGGCGCTCCAGGCGCCATAGCCGGCGATGCGCCGCAGCGGGCGCGCGTCGCTGCGCACGTCGGCCACCAGGTAGTCGTAGAAGTACCGGTCCAGCACGAAATCCTTGCCCCGCCCGGCCAGCCAGTGCGACGACTGGAAGTACAGCCACGCCACGGGTAGGACGAGCCACAGCATTTTCTCGTCGCGCACGTTGCGCGGCTCGTCGCGGAACAGATGGAACAGCGGCCGGCGGAAGAACCGCTTGAAGCGCTGGACGCGCAGGCCCGCGCCCTCCGGGGCCCGGCGGACGGCGTCGATCAGCGCCGTCTTGCCGCTGCCGTCGGGCCCCACCACCGCGGTCGTGCGCCGGGCGCGCCAGCGCAGCGCCGTGCGGCATGCCGCCGCCATGCGGCGCGCGGCAACCCGCCAGGGCGGCACGATGGGCACCCCGCGTTCGCGCAGATGGGCCAGGGCCTGGGCGTGCGCCCGATCCAGATCGACGCCGCCCGCGCGCAGGCCTTCCAGGGCCAGGCGCAGGCCGTCCGACAGGCCCGGCTGGCGGGCGAAATGCGCCAGCCGCCAGCGCGTCAATTCCGATCCCAGGTCCTTGCGCTTGTGATGCAGGTGCAGCACGAAGATCGCCGCCAGCAAGCCGCCGCGGGCCGCCGCCCCGGCCGCATGCAGCGCGCGATAGTCCAGCGCCGCGCGGGTCAGCGCGCCATGGCCGCGACCGGTCCGGAACTCGGCCTGCGACCAGAGTTCCAGAGTGACGCATCCGGCGTCGTCCAGCAATTCGATCTGCCGCTTGAACGGCGAGCGCTGGCGCACGATGAAACTCACGCCGGCCTGCCGGCAGGCGTCGAAAACGGTTTCCAGGACGCGGTCGAAGCGCGCGCCGTCGATCAGGAAATCGAAATCGCCTTCGAAGATGTCCGCTCCTTCCCTGGGGCGGGGCCGCAGGAGCACGCAAGGCAGCGCGTCCTGCCGGCCCAGCCTGATCAGCGTGTCGAGTATCTGTGCGCAGTTTCCGGATTCCATGGGTATTCGCATGCGAGCCGATCCGCGGGCATGGGAGGCGCCCGGCCAGGCCATTGCGGGTTATACCGCAGAACGGTCATGGGATATCTCTACAATGGCGACTTCTCGAAAGGCGGACCATGGAAGCGGATTTCTGGCTGGAACGGTGGCGCGAAGGGCGCACCCACTTTCATCAGGCACGGGTCGAGCCCCTGCTGCAGAAGTACTGGCCCTCGCTGGAGCTGCCGGCCGGCACGCGCGTGCTGGTGCCGCTCGCGGGCAAATCGCGCGACATGGCCTGGTTCGCGGAACAGGGCCTGCGGGTGCTGGGCGTGGAACTGTCGCGGCTCGCGGTGGAGCAGTTCTTCGACGAGAGCCGTCTCGTGCCGCAAGTGCGGGATTCGGCGCAGGGCGTGCACTATGCGGCCGGCGAGATCGAGATCATCTGCGGCGATATCTTCGACCTGGACGCCGCCACCTTGGCGCAGTGCCGCGCCGTCTACGACCGGGCCGCCCTGGTGGCCTTGCCGGCGAACATGCGCGCGCGATATGCGAGGCATGTCTACGGGGGGCTGGCGCCCGATTATCGCGGCCTGCTGATCGTGCTCGACTATCCGCAGGAGCAGATGGACGGCCCGCCGTTTTCCGTGGGCGACGACGAGATCCGCGCGCTATACGCCGGCCATTCCCGCGCCGTCGAGATCGATCGGCGCGACATCCTGGAAAAGGAACCCAAATTCCTGCGCGCCGGCGTACGGGAACTCGAGGCGGCGGTCTATCGCCTGGAGGGCCTCGCAATATAGCGGGCTGCGGCGCGGCGGTCATAGTGCTGCAATGATTGGATATTTTGCCTAATAATTAGTATCAAAATCCGGGCCGATCGTTTAGGATATGCCAGGGTCTTGCATGGGGAATGCAGCGCACGCCGGAAAGACAGGAAATGAAAATCCGCTTTCACTTGTTGCCCATGGCGCTGCTCGCCGCTTTCGTGCTCGCGCTGACCGCCGTCACGATCGTATTTTCCGTCTCGCGCCTCAAGGACCTGGCCGGCGAGAGCGCCACCACGGTGTTCTCGCTGATCGCCCAACGCAATGCCGACCAGTTGCATGCCCTGGTGGCCGGCGCCGGCGCCATGGTCGACGCGCAGGCGGTGCTGGAGCCGGAACGTATCCTGGCCGACGGCCACGTCAACCGCGCAGTCCTGGTGCCCGCCCTGGCGGCGGCGCTGCGGGCCAACCCTCATATCTATAGCGTCTATTACGGATTCGACGGCGGCGAGTTCCTGCAGGTGATCGGCGTGCGCGGCGACGCCCGCGTCGAGCAGCGGCTGCAGGCGCCCGCCGGCACGTATTTCGCGGTGCGGCTGATCGATCCGGCCGTGGACGGCGATGGGCGGGCCGAGCATTGGATGTTCCTGGCCTTCAACGAAAAAGTCCTGGGACGCGCCGTGCGCGAGGGGCGCTACCTGCCGAGCTCCCGCCCCTGGTACGACAGCGCCCGGGCGACGCCGGGCTTGCACGTCACCGATCCCTATGTCTACGAGTCCCTCGATGGCCTGGGGCTCACGCTGTCGCGCGCGCTGCCCGGCGGCAGCGGCGTGTTCGGAGCGGACCTGGCCCTGGGCGATCTGGAAGCCTATGCCGCGGCCTCGCTCGAAGGCCGCGACGGCGGCATCGTCGTGACCGACGATCGCGGCCGCGTGCTGGCCGCCCACGCCAGCCAGGAGTTCGAGGCGTCTGCGCTCCGGCCCCTGCAACCGGCGCTGGAGTCGTCCAATCCGCTGTTCGCGGAGGCGGCGGAAATGGCGCGGCGCGACGGCGCCCGCGTCGCGACGGTGCGGGGCAGCGAATTCGCCTACGCGAGCCGCTCGGTGGCGATCACGCCCGCGGCATCGCTGCATGTGGTGGCCTTCGCGCCCCTGAGCCTGTATACCGGGCCGATCGACAGCACCCGCAACGGGCTGGTGCTGGCCGGCCTGGCGATGCTGGCCTTGTTCCTGCCGTTGACCTATATCGTGGCGCGCCGGATCTCGGGCTCCCTGGAAAGCCTGGCCGCCGACGCCGAACGCATCCAGCGCCTGGATTTCAGCGGTGACCGCACGGTGCATTCGATATTCCACGAGATCGACCTGCTCGGATCGGCCCAGCACACCATGAAGGCCGCCATCCGCGAGCGGGCCCAGGCCCTGGATCGCGCGCGCGTCAATCTGGAAAGCCTGCTGGCCAGCGGCACCCAGTTGGCGTCGCGGCGCAGCCGCGAAATGGTGCTGGAACAGACGCTGGACAACGCGCGCCGCCTGGCCGGCGCGCAGGCCGGCCAGTTCTGGCTATGCTCGCACCAGGGCAGCTTGCGCCTGGCCGGCGGCTCGTGCGACGCCGGCCTGCGGGTGTCCGGAGGCGAACACGAAATCCCGCTCGCGGAAGACTCGCGCGATCCCTGCGCATGGGCCATGGGCAATCGCAAGCCGTTGCGGATCGTGGGGCCGGACCACGGCTGCGACCTGGCCGTGCAGCGGCGGCTGCTGGGATCCGATCCCGCGTCCATGCTGGCGGTGCCCGTATTCGCGCGCGGCGAAAAGCCCGTCGGGGTGCTGACGCTGGTGCGCACGGTCGCCGGCGCCGACGAAGACACGGCCTTCGATCCCGGCATGGTGCGCTATGCGGAAACGCTGGCCGCCCAGTCGGGCCTGGCGCTGGAAAACATCGAACTGGTGGAGTCGCAGCGCGTGCTGATGGATTCCATGCTCCAACTGATCGCCGGCGCCATCGACGCCAAGAGCGCCTATACCGGCGCCCACTGCGCGCGCGTGCCGGAGCTCGCCCGCATGCTGGCCGAGGCCGCCTGCGAGGTGCGCCAAGGGCCCCTGGCCGGATTCCGCTTCGAGACGGAGGACCAGTGGCGCGAATTCCGCATCGGCACCTGGCTGCACGATTGCGGCAAGGTCACCACGCCCGAATACGTCGTGGACAAGGCGACCAAGCTCGAGATCATCTTCAACCGCATCCACGAGATCCGCACGCGCTTCGAAGTCCTGCTGCGCGATGCCGAGATCGCCCGTCTCGGCGCCCTGCTGGCGGGCGGCGATCCTGCCGCCGCGCAAGCGGACTTCGACCGGGAGCGGGCGCGGCTGATCGACGATTTCGAATTCGTCGCGCGCTGCAATATCGGCGGCGAATCCATGCCGCCCGAGCATATCGAGCGCCTGCACCGGATCGGCGAGCGCACCTGGCTGCGGAATTTCGACGACCGTATCGGCGTTTCCTATGCGGAGCAGGACCGGCTCGAGGGCTGGCCGCGCGAGCCGCTGCCGGCGACCGAGCGGCTGCTGGCCGACAAGGCGGAGCACATCGTGCCGCGCACCGAGGCCGATCGCTACGACGAACGCTTCGGATTCCGCATGGAGGTGCCCGAACACCTGTACAACTACGGCGAGCTGTATAACCTGTGCATCGCGCGCGGCACGCTCACGCCGGAGGAGCGCTACAAGATCAACGAGCACATCGTGCAGACGCTGGTCATGCTCGAGCAGCTGCCGCTGCCCGACGAGCTCAAGCGCGTGCCGGAATACGCCGGCACGCATCACGAAACGCTCGTCGGCACGGGCTATCCGCGCCGGCTCAAGGGCGAGCAATTGTCGATCCCGGCGCGCATCATGGCGATCGCCGACATCTTCGAGGCGCTGACCGCCTCGGACCGTCCGTACAAGCGGGCCAAGCCCTTGTCCGAGGCCGTGCGCATCCTGGCCTCGCTCAAGGCCCGGGGCCACATCGATCCCGACCTGTTCGATCTCTTCCTGACGTCCGGCGTGTACCGGCGCTATGCCGAGGCCTACCTGGCCCCGGACCAGATCGACCGCGTCGATGTCGGGTCCTATCTGGGAAGCATGGAGGCCGGCGGCACCATCCCGGTCCCCGCCTGGAGCACGCAGGCCATGCCCGCCAGGGCGCAGACGCCGCCGGCGACCGCCGCCGCCACGGGCCAGTAGGCCAGGACCCAGATCAGCACCAGGCCGGCCAGGATGAGAATGCCCACCCATTCCACCGCGCCGTAGCTCCAGCCCCAGGCCTGGATCGACGCATACAGCGAGCAGGCCAGGGCCGCGACGCCGGCCGTGCGCAACGACGCCCGCCAGCGACGCGGCAGTGCGCGGTCGAACAGTTCCTCGCAATGGCGGTCCATGCCCGCGCACAAGGCGGCGAAGCCCGCGTAGGCCAGGCAAAAGGCGGCGATGTTCATGGGCGCTTATCTCGATTCCGGAACGGGAAGACGGGCGGCTGCGCGGCGCGCGGGACCTGGGCGCCGGCGGGCGGTGCTAAGGAGGCTCTCCAGGGCGGGGCCGGGATGGTCCCGATATGGAAAGACAAATTATAATCATTCTCAATAATAAAAATACGTCCACCCACGCCTTCATCGAGAAAGAGGAATTTTCCATGCCGCGATTCGTCCCCGGGGCCCGGCCGCCTGCTGCCCATTCCGGTCCGTTCATCCGCAAACTGTTTCCCGGCGCCGCGCTCGCGCTGGCGCTGGGAAGCCCGTACGGCGCGGCGCTGGGGCAGGAAGACGCGAGTTCCGACGGCGTGGCCGCCCTGCCGGCCATCACCGTTTCGGGCGCCCTGCCCAGCGGCGTGACCGAAGGCACCGACTCCTACACCACCGACGCCACCTCGACCGCCACCAGGCTCACGCTCAGTCCGCGCGAAACGCCGCAGTCGTTCTCGGTGGTCACGCGCCAGCGCATGGACGACCAGGGGCTGCTGTCGATACGGGACGTGCTCGACGCCACGCCCGGTATTTCGTCGCGCCAGTTGGATAGCGACCGCGTGAGCTTCTCCGCGCGGGGTTTCGCGATCGACAACTTCATGTACGACGGCGTGCCCACCAACATCGAAAGCGCTTATGCCTCCGGCGACGCCACGCTGGATACGGTCATCTACGATCGCGTGGAGGTGATCCGAGGCGCCAACGGCCTGACCATGGGGGCCGGAGAGCCTTCGGCCGCCATCAATCTGGTGCGCAAGAAGCCGCTGCGGGAATTCGCCGCGTCGGCCGGCGTGACCGTGGGTTCCTGGGACTTCTACCGCGCGGAGGCCGATATCTCGACGCCGGTGTCGCGCGACGGCAGCGTGCGCGCGCGCATCGCCGCGGCCTATCAGAGCGAAGGTTCGTACATCGATCTGTACAAGCAAAGGCACAGCGTGTTCTACGGCGCCATCGATTTCGACCTGGGGCCCGACACTTTGCTGAGCCTGGGCTACGACTACCAGAAGACCAGCCCCACCGGCACGACCTGGGGCGGCTTCCCGCTGTTCTACAGCGACGGCTCGCGCACGGACTTCCGCCGCTCGGTAACCACGGCGGCCGACTGGACGAACTGGAACACCGAAGCCCAGACCCTGTTCGCCACGCTGGAGCACCGCTTCGCCAACGACTGGAAGGCCCGCGTGAGTTTCTCGCATTCGCGCAACGACTACGACGCCAAGCTGCTGTGGCTGACAGGCTATCCGGACCGCGACACCGGACTGGGCATGACGGGCGGCGCCACGGCGCGCTATATCGGCAACCGCCAGCAGAACACCGTGGATGTCTACGCCACCGGCCCCTTCCAACTGCTGGGCCGGCGGCACGAGCTGGTCCTGGGCTACACGGGCAACCACCAGCGCGCGGTCAACGACAACTACGCGCCCTTGAGCGCCACGCAGCCGATCGGCGATTTCTACGAGTGGGACGGCTCGTATCCCGAGCCCGAATGGTCCGACACAGGGTCTGGCGGCGATCGCGCCAAGACCCGGCAGACCGGCGCCTATGTGGCGGCGCGCTTCTCCCTGGCCGATCCGCTGAAGCTGATCCTGGGCGCGCGTCTGAGCAACTGGAAGACGGACCAATACTCGTGGGGAGACGAGTTCAGCTACGAGCACGACAACGTGTTCACGCCGTACGCCGGGCTGATCTACGACATCGACGACACCTATTCCGTCTATGCCAGCTACACGGAGATCTTCAAGCCCCAGAGTTACCGTGACGCCAGCGGCCGCTACCTGGATCCGGTGGAGGGCAAGAACTACGAAATCGGGCTCAAGGGCGAGTACCTGCAAGGCCGGCTCAACGCCTCGGCCGCGCTGTTCGAGGTGAAGCAGGACAACCTGGCCCAGATCGACGTGGGCAAGCTGTTGCCCGACGGTTCGCAAGCCTACTATGCGGCGCAGGGCACACGCACGCGGGGCTTCGAGATCGAGCTGGCGGGGGAATTGACGCCGGGCTGGAACATGTTCGCCGGCTACACGCACTACACGGCCAAGGACGCCGACGGCAAGGCGGTGAACACCACCGCGCCGCGCTCGCTGTTCAAGCTCTTCACCACCTACCGGCTGCCCGGCGGGTGGAGCCGTCTGACGGTGGGCGGGGGCGTGAGCTGGCAGAGCCGGACGTTCTCGGCCGCCATCGGGCCGCAGGGCGAGACCGAGGTCGGGCAGGGCTCGTACGCCCTGGTGGACCTGATGGCGCGCTACCGCTTCAACGACCATCTGACCGCGACGCTGAACCTGAACAACCTGACGGACAAGAAGTACTACACGCAGATGGGCTTCTATGACCAGGGTTTCTACGGCGCGCCGCGCCACGCCATGCTGAATCTGCGGTATCAGTACTGAGCGCGCGGCCGGGCCGGGCGCGCCGGCCCGGCCCGCGGGCCCCTGGATCGGGCGAAAAGCGAACCCCGGGCCCCGGGCGGGAGGCGCGATACGGGCCGGCAGGGTCTGGTGATATATTCGTCGGGGCCGACCCATCGCTCGAGATCAATGGCGTCCCGGAGCGCGCATGCCCCATGCACGATCCGCAGAAGGAAAACAGCATGGAGGATACTCCCGAAGCGGGCCCCGACCCGACCCCCCCCGCCCAGCCGTTCCTGGCGGGAGGAGGGGAAATGGGCGCCCTGCTGCGAGCCCATGACTGGAGCGCCAGCGAGCTCGGTCCGCCCGCCGCCTGGCCGCAAGGGCTCAAGACCGCGCTGCGCATCATGCTGACTTCGCGCCAGCCGATCTGGGTCGGCTGGGGCGAGCGCCTGATTTTCTTCTACAACGATCCCTACAAGGCCATCGTCGGCGGCAAGCACCCGCACGCCCTGGGGCAGCCGACTTCCGAGGTCTGGCAGGAACTCTGGCACGACATCGAGCCCTTGCTGACGACCGCCATGAGCGGCGCCGAAGGCACGTATGACGAAGAAAAATTCCTGCTGATGGAGCGCAACGGCTACCCGGAGGAAACCTACCACACCTTCTCGTACAGCCCGATTCCCAACGACGACGGCAGTGTCGGCGGGATCATCTGCGCCAACAGCGACGATACGCGGCGGGTCATCGGCGAGCGCCAGCTCAAGCTGCTGCGCGAGCTGGCGGCGTCGACCGCCGATGTCCGCAGCCGCGACGAAGCCTGCGACCTCAGCGTGCTGGCCCTGAAGGGCAATCCCTGCGACATTCCCTTCGCCATGCTCTACCTGCTGGAGCCGGGCAGGGAGAGCCTGTCCCTGACCGGCGCCTGCGGCATCGATGCGGGGCACCCGGCGGCTCCGCGGTCGCTGCCGCTGGACGCCGGCGCGGCATGGCCGGCGAACGGGGTGCTGCGCCGGCAGGACATTCTGCTGGTCGACGACCTGTCGTCGCGCTTCGGGGCGGGCCTGCCCACCGGCGGCTGGGACCAGCCGCCGAGCCAGGCGGCGATCCTGCCCATTCTGTCCGGCAACGAAACTGAACGGCCGGGGATACTGATCGTCGGCCTGAACCCTTTCCGGCTGTTCAACGAGGAATACCGCGGGTTCCTGCGATTGGCGGCTGGCCAGATCGAGGCGGCCATCGGCTCGGCCGACGCCTACGACCACGAGCGCCGCCGCGCCGAGGCGCTGGCCGAGCTCGACCGCGCCAAGACCGCTTTCTTCTCCAATATCAGCCACGAGTTCCGCACGCCGCTGACCCTCATGCTCGGGCCGCTGGAAGATCTCCTGTCCCGTCTGCCGCCCGACAACCCGGACGTCCGGCCGCTGGTGGAAATCACCCATCGCAACGGTGTGCGGCTGCTCAAGCTGGTCAATACCCTGCTCGATTTCTCGCGCATCGAGGCCGGCCGCTTCCATATGCAGCCGCAGCCGACGGACCTGGCCGCCCTGACCGCGGAGCTGGCGTCGCTGTTCCGGTCCGCCATGGAACGGGCGGGCCTGCGGTTCCGCGTCGACTGCCCGCCTTTGCCCGCGCCGGTCATGATCGACCGCGAGATGTGGGAAAAGATCGTCCTCAACCTGCTGTCGAACGCCTTCAAGTTCACCTTGTCCGGCGAAGTGGCCATTACGGTGGCGCCGACCGCCGACGGGTCCCGCGCGACGATCCGGGTCAGCGACACCGGCATCGGCATTTCGCCGGACGACCTGCCGCATATCTTCGACCGTTTCCACCGCGTGGCGGGCGCCGCGGGACGCAGCATCGAGGGCAGCGGCATCGGGCTGGCGCTGGTGCAGGAACTGGTCAGGCTGCACGGCGGCACCCTGGGCGCGGAAAGCGCGCCCGGCAAGGGCTCCGTCTTCACCATCGATCTGCCGGTGGAGGCTGCCGCGTCGCCGGAACGGAATCCCGCCGACACCCGGCTGGCGCCGGGAGCCGCGTCGCGCGCCGAGGCCTATGCCGATCTCGCGGAGCGCGGCCGGCCGGAAGCGGGCGGCGCCAGGGACCCGGCGAATCCGGCGGCGCCCGCCGCAGCCGGGCAAGGCCAGGGCTGTGTACTGGTGGTCGACGACAACGCCGACCTGCGGGACTACATGGCCCGCATCCTGGCTGCGGCCGGCTACCGGGTCGACACCGCGGCGGATGGCCAGGACGCTCTGGACCGCCTGCGCGCCGATGCGCCCGACCTGGTCCTGACGGACATCATGATGCCCCGGCTCGACGGATTCGGACTGCTGGCCCGGATACGGGCCGACGCCCGGTGGCGCGAGATCCCGGTGCTGCTGCTGTCGGCGCGCGCCGACGAAGAGGCGCGTGTCGAAGGCCTGGGCGCCAGCGCCGACGATTACCTGACCAAGCCCTTCGCGGCCCGCGAATTGCTGGCCCGCGTGGCGACCAACCTGCGACTGGCCCGCGCGCGGAGCCAGACGGCGCAGCGGCTGCGCGAAGAAGCGCGCACGCTGGAACTGCTCAACAAGGTCGGCACGGCCGTGGCCGCCGAGCTGGACATCAACCGTGCGGTGCAGGTGGTGACCGATTCCGCCACGGAGCTGACGGGGGCGTCCTTCGGCGCCTTCTTCTACAACGTGCTCGACGACAACGGCGAAAGCTATATGCTCTACACGCTCTCGGGCGCCCCGCGCGAAGCTTTCGAGCGTTTTCCCATGCCGCGCAATACCGCGGTGTTCGGCCCGACTTTCCGCGGCGAAGGCATCGTCCGTTCCGACGACATCACGCGCGATCCGCGCTACGGCAAGAGCGCGCCGCACTACGGCATGCCCAAGGGGCACCTGCCGGTGCGCAGCTATCTGGCGGTGCCGGTGGTTTCGCGCAGCGGCGAAGTGCTCGGCGGCCTGTTGTTCGGCCATCCCGAGGCCGGCGTGTTCGACGAGCGCGACGAATGGCTGCTGCGCGGCATCTCCGCCCAGGCCGCCATCGCCATCGACAACGCGCGGCTCTACCGGGCGGCGCAGCTCGAGATCGCCGAACGCACCAAGGCGCAGGCCGCGCTGAACGAACTGAACGAAGGCCTGGAGCGGCGCGTGACCGAGGTGCTGGCCGAGCGCGATCGCCTGTGGGAGCTGAGCGACGACCTGCTGGTGGTGGCCGACTACCAGGGCAGGCTGCTGCGCGTCAGTCCCTCGTGGACCCGCGTGCTCGGCTATCCGCGCGAATCCCTGCTGTCGCGCCCCTATGGCGAGTTGATCCATCCGGACGACCTGCCCGCCATCGCGGCCAGGCTGGAACAGTTGCGCAGCAACGGCCGTTCCATCCACAGCGAGAACCGCGTGCGCACCGCCGACGGCGGATGGCGCTGGATCGCATGGACGCTGGCCTCGGATCCTGACAGCGAGCGGCTGCACGGCGTCGGGCGCGACATCACCGCCGACAAGGAGGCCGCGGAAGCCTTGCGCCAGGCCGAGGAAGCGCTGCGCCTGGCGCACAAGATGGAAGCCATCGGCAAGCTGACCGGCGGCGTCGCGCACGACTTCAACAACCTGCTCCAGGTGATCGGCGGCAACCTGCAACTGCTGGCCAAGGACGTCGTGGGCGACGACCGCGCCGAGCAGCGCGTGCGCGCCGCCTTCGCCGGCGTGGCGCGCGGCACCCAACTGGCGTCGCAGCTCCTGGCCTTCGGCCGCCGCCAGCCGCTGGCGCCCAAGGTGGTCAACCTGGGGCGTTTCGTGCGCGGGCTGGACGACATGCTGCGCCGCGCCCTGGGCGACGGCATCGAGATCGAGACCGTGGTCTCGGGCGGTTTGTGGAACACGCTGGTCGATCCCTTCCAGGTGGAGAATGCGTTGCTCAACCTGGCGATCAACGCGCGCGACGCCATGCAGGGCCACGGCAAGCTGACCATCGAGGCGGGCAACGCCGTGCTCGACGACACCTACGTCGCGCGCCATGGAGACGTGGCCGCCGGCCAGTACGTCATGGTCGCGGTGACGGATACCGGCTCCGGCATCCCGCCGGAGATCCTGGACCAGGTCTTCGAACCCTTCTTCACCACCAAGCCCGAGGGGCAGGGCACCGGCCTGGGCCTGAGCATGGTGTACGGCTTCGTCAAGCAATCGGATGGCCACATCAAGATCTACAGCGAGTCGGGGCACGGCACCACGGTGCGCATCTACCTGCCCCGCGTGCGCCAGGAAGAAGACCTGGCGATCGAAATCGACGCCGGGCCGATCGCGGGCGGCACCGAGACGATCCTGGTGGTGGAGGACGACGAGGACGTGCGCGCCACGGTGGTGGACCTGCTCGCCGACCTGGGTTACCGCGTGCTCAAGGCCAAGGACGCCGCCAGTGCCCTGGCCATCGTCGAGAGCGGCATGCCGGTGGACCTGCTGTTCACGGACGTGGTCATGCCCGGTCCGCTGCGCAGCCCGGAACTGGCGCGCAAGGCCTGCCAGCGCCTGCCCAACATGGCGGTGCTGTTCACCTCCGGCTATACCGACAACGCCATCGTCCATGGCGGACGCCTGGACGACGGCATCGAACTGCTGAGCAAGCCCTATACGCGCGAGGCCCTGGCGCGCAAGATCCGGCAGGTGCTGCGCGGCCAGCAGCAGCGCAACGCGGCGCGCCAGGCGGCGGCGCCGGAACGGACGGCGGGCGCGCCCCGCCCGGCGCCGGACGCGGGGCTGCATGTCCTGCTGGTGGAAGACGACGAACTGGTGCGCATGACGACCGTGGACATGCTCACCGGCCTGGGGCATCGGGTGGAAGAAGCCGGCACGGCCCGGCAGGCCCTGGCCGTGCTCGCCAAGACGCCGGTCCAGGTGCTGATCGCCGACGTCGGGTTGCCCGACATGTCGGGCGTCGAGCTGGCGGCGCAGGCGCGCGCGGCCATGCCCGAACTGAAGGTGGTGTTCGCGACGGGGCATGACGTGGTGCCGGGGCAGGATCCGGAAGGAGGCCTGGCCGACGCCGTGCGGCTGCTCAAGCCGTACGGCGAGGACGACCTGGTCCAGGCGCTGGAAGGCACCGGGGCCCGGCCGCGCTAGCGGCTATGCCGCTGCCGCCTTCGTGGGGGCGCGCAGCGCCATCCAGAACGCCAGTTGCGAGATCACGCCGGCGGCGGCCAGCACGATGGCCGTCGACAACGCCGGCGACGACCCCAGCCCGGCCAGCGCCGTGCACAGCGCGCCGATCGCCATCTGCGCGCAGCCGTAGAGCCCCGAAGCCGAGCCGATCACGCGCGGGTCGACGCCCACGGCCAGCGTCAGCGCCGCAGGGCTCGCCACGCCGGCGCCCACCGTGAACAGGAACATCGTCACCACCATGCCGGCCGCGGTGACCTTGCCCGAGAGCACCAGCCCCAGCAGCACGAACGTCGCCAGCACGCTGAACGCGTTGCCGCCGACCATGAGCCGCTCGATGGGAATCCTGCCGATCAGCCGGCTGGTCAGCATGCTGCCCAGCCCTACGCCGGACACCAGGATGGCGAGATAGACGCCGACCTCGCTCGCAGGCCGGTGCAACTGGTCCACGAAAATGAACGGCGCCGACGCGATGAAAGCGTACATGGACGTGGTCGCGCAGCCCCCGCCGATGGAAAACCCCAGGAACGCGCGCGACGCCAGCAACTGGCGGTAACGCCGCCCCAGCGTGCCCACCGACACCTTGGCGAGCGCGGGGCCGGTTTCCGGCAGGAGCCGCCAGGCGAACACGAAATTCACCACGCCCAGCACGCACATCAGCAACAGGATCGACCGCCAGCCCAGGCTGCCCGCCAGCAGCCCGCCGACGATGGGCGCCGCGCCCGGCGCCACCGACACCATCAGGTTCATGAGCGCCAGCCGCTTGGCGGCATTCGCGGGCCCCGCGGTGTCGCGCACGATGGCGCGACCCAGCACCAGCCCCGCGCAGCCGCCCAGCGCCTGGAACAGGCGCGCCGCGATCAACGCCGAGGCCTGCGTCGCCAGCGCCGACGCCAGTCCCGCCAGCACGAACAGGACCAGCCCGCCCATCAGGACGGGGCGGCGGCCGTAGCGGTCCGAGAGCGGCCCGTAGATCAACTGCCCGATCGCCAGTCCAAGGATGTACAAGCTCACCGTCAACTGCATGGCGCCGCTGCCGGCGTTCAGGTCGCGCCCGGCCATCGCCAGCGCCGGCACGAAGATATGCATGGCCAGCGTGCCGCTGAACGTGAACAGCGCCAGGAGCCACAGCGGCACGCGCGGCGGGGACTTGAAATCGCCCGCCATGGAACTGGCGGGCAGGGCATGCGCGGCGTGGGTCATTGCGAGGCCTCTTCGTTTTCAAGGGCGTCGCAGACTCGGCGCAACAGGTGGTAGGTCTGTTCGATCTCGCTTTCGGGAATGCCTTGCAACACGTCGTCGCGCACCTGGCCGGCGGCCTGTTCGATGCGTTCGACGGTGGTGTGGCCCTTGGCCGTCAGCACGAGGACCTTGGCGCGGCGGTCGCCGTCTTCTTCCTTGCGCTCGACCAGGCCGGCGGCCTGCAAGGCGTCGAGCAGGCGCACGACGGAGGAACTGTCCAGCCCCAGCGACGCGGCCAGGTCCTTCTGCCGCATGGGCCTGTCGGCGCGGGCCAGGCGCACCAGGGGGAGCCAGGTGGCCTGGGTCAGGCCGAAGGGTTGCAGACGACGATCCACCGCCCGGCGCCAGGCGCGGGCGGTGAGCGAGACGATGGCGCCGAACTGGGCGCGTGCGGGGTGAGGCATGGGATTCGTGGCAAACAAATAGATGATATATAAACTAATTATACATCATCTATTTATCGGGCAGCCTTGCGGTATCCTGCCGCAGCCCTGGGCGGAGGCTGTCTTTGGATCAAATCCGATCAAATCCCATGGAGTGCGGATTCCGCCGAGGTTTCCGATGACATACAGCAGGCGCTAATCCCCGCGCCGAGGACAAAGACAATGCAGGCATTCGTTCGGATTTTCGCGTTTGTGACGCTGTGGTTCGGACTGGGCCTGGCGCCGTCGTCCTCGATGGCGCAATCCGGAGGATCGGCGCAGGTCGCCTCGGGCGTGCAATACGAATTCCTTGCGCGTTGGGACGTCGATCGACTGAACAGGATCCTGCAAACCGATACCCCCAAGTTTGCCGGCATTTCCGTCGCCTACACCCCCGCCCGCAACGCCGTCCGCCTGTATCGCGTCACCTATCCGTCCGTGATCCCGGAGCGCGGCAACAAGCGCACGGTCGCCTCCGGACTGATCGCGGTTCCCGACACCGACGGCACGATCTTTCCCATGGTCTCGTACCAGCACGGCACCGTCTTCGGCAAACAGGAAGTGCCTTCGTTTCCCGAGCAGTCTCCGGAAACGCAGTTGATGATCGCGCAGTTCGCGGGCCAGGGTTATCTGCTCGTCGGCGCCGATTATTTCGGGCTGGGCATATCCGAAGAGCCCGAAGGCTACATGGTCAAGGGCAGCCACCAGCAGGCCACCTACGACTTGCTGCTGGCCGCGCGGCCCGTGCTGGAGCATCTGAAGAAACAGCCCTCCGGCCTGTTCCTGGCCGGCTGGTCGCAAGGCGGCTTCGTCACCATGGCCCTGCTGGAAAAGCTCGAACATGAAGGCGTGCCCGTCAAGGCCGCCGCCACCGCCAGCGCGCCGGTCGATATCTTCGTTCCCTTGAACGCCTTCCTGAATTTCCCGCGCAAGATCGACGCGCCGTGGGTGACGACGCTGTATATCTGGTCGGCGTTTTCGTTCGAGAACTACTACGGCGTGCCGGGGCTCGCGCGGGCGCTGATCAACGACGAATACTACGAGATATCGCGCAAGGCGTACGAGAAGCGGCCCGTGAATCCGGCGGATGTTCCCACGGATCTACACAAGCTGATTCGGCCGGAATACTTCAATCCGAAGTTCTTCGCGGATTCGGCGTACGGGAAACGGGTGGCCGCCACGCAGGCGTATCGGTGGGTGATCCAGACGCCGGTGCGGAATTACTACGGGGAAAGCGATGAGGTGATCAGCGTGGGGCTGGGAAGGCTGGCGATGGATTACCAGCGGGCGATGGGGGATCAGAAGGTGGAGGCGGTGTCGACGGGGAAGACAACGCATCGGGGGACGTTTGCGACGGGGGTGCCGGGGTGGAAGGGGTGGTTTGATGGGTTTAAATGATTGTGGCTATGTGAGCCGACAGAGTTTTGGTGTCTGTAAATGAACAGAAGTGGACAGATCGCCGATTAAGAAATTTAAGTCAGCCTAAATATACGCGGTTAGCTGTCCGTAAAGTAGCAAGGCTGAGTCGGTTTAGGCGACCAGTTCTAGTCGGTAACGGGCAGTCTGTTTATAGTTAGGTCTTCAAGGAGACATCGTGGCGAAGACCAAGAAAGTCGAAGGCGCTCAGTTTGTACAGTATTTTGGTCCCCTGTTGGACGCTCTACGGGGACTTGGCGGTTCCGCTACTGTCGATGAGGCAGTGGATCGTGTGGCGTCCGATCTTTCCGTCCCGGAGGACATACTAAATGAGACCCTCTCATCTGGTGGATCACGATTCCGAAATCAGGTTGCGTGGGCTCGGTTTTATCTAGTTCGCGAGGGCTTCCTGGACTCATCCAAGCGTGGCGTCTGGAGCCTTACGGAGGCCGGTAAATCAACTCATCTAACCTTCGACCAATCTCGGAAAATTTTCCTTAAGTGGGTGAAGATCTTTCAAGAAGAGCGAGCGAAGAAGGGAGCAGAGGCTGTTGCGTCGGATGTTGCAGAAGAAACCGGAGCAGTTTCAGAAGACTATCGTTCAATCGCTCATGCACTTTTACTTGATCTCCCCCCTGCAGGATTTGAGCGACTGTCACAGCGGTTACTCAGAGAAGCCGGATTCAATCATGTAACTGTCACGGGAAAGAGCGGTGATGGTGGTATTGATGGTTTTGGAACTCTTCAACTCAATCCATTCGTATCGTTCAAGGTCCTGTTCCAATGCAAACGTTACAGCAGTTCGGTAACGCCATCGCATGTCCGTGACTTTCGTGGCGCAATGTATGGCCGCGCCGACAAAGGCATCATCATCACTACCGGCACTTTCACCGCTGAAGCAAAGAAAGAGGCCGCGCGAGACGGGGCACCGCCGATCGAGTTGATTGACGGCGAAAAGCTTATCGACATGCTTGAGCGTCTTGAGCTTGGGTTGAAGTCTGTGACCACGTATGAAGTGGATCATTCGTTCTTCAACGAGTTTAAGACCTAACAATTCAGTCAAGCCGCCGCTGCTTCGCGGTGAGGCTTAACCCAGGCGTTACCTGATTGCCCGCTTCGGGCGCCAGCAATCCATCCAAGCCTTGTGGGCCTATCCGGGATTTTGTGTGCGGGGCATATCATGAGGATAGACGACCATGGATATGCCGATGAAGAAGAAACGCACCGCCACCGCTCAGGCAGCGGCCCGAGGGCCGCTGCCTGAGTTGC
>Ga0182749_1000652_pt1 | contig 30399 bp, 24 predicted proteins | sample eDN3rd37CKraftMG_FD_128875 | JGI IMG/M metagenome (GOLD analysis project Ga0182749, IMG submission 128875) | Enriched Miracle-Growth compost microbial communities from Emeryville, California, USA - eDNA 3rd pass 37_C Kraft MG (version 2) (version 2) ...
CGCGGCGCTCGTCGGCCTGGTGGTCGCCTTCCTCGGCATCCTGCTGCACCAGCTCACCGGTCTCGCGGTGTTCGACGCCCTCGGCTCGATCCTGATCGGCGTGCTGCTGGGCGCAGTCGCGATCGTCCTGATCGACCGCAACCGCCGCTTCCTCGTCGGCGAGACACCGGATGCGCGGCTTCGCGCCGATGTGCTCGCCGGCCTCCTCGCCCGCCCCGAGGTCGACCGGGTGACCTACCTGCACCTGGAGTTCGTCGGACCGGGCAGCCTGTTCGTGGTCGCCGCGATCGACTTCGCCGGCAACGCGGCCGAGGCAGATGTCGCTCTCGCCCTGCGCCGGGTCGAGGCTGCCCTCGAGCGGAACGAGCACGTGCAGGAGGCCGTGCTCACTCTCGCGACGCCGGACGAGCCCTCCCTGCCGGCCACCGGCGGTCCCACCGAGCGCTGACGCCCGGCGGCTGCGCGGCCTACGGGACGAGCGAGACCTCGAGGCCCTCCGACACGATCGCGAAGGCCTCGACGACGTAGCCGGTGAGCGGGCCGCGCCCGATCCCCGCCTTGGCCCAGACCGTCCAGGCCGAGGAGATGGCCCCGGAGAGCGCGTTCGCCGCCGAGAGCACGAGCAGGTCGTCCGACGGTCGTCCGAGCCGCCGGGAGAGGAAGGCGGCGACGACGTCCGAGCGCCGGGCGAGCCGGGCGAGACCGGAGCTGCGGGTCTCCTCCGTGGTGCCCATCACGTCGTCCTGGGTCAGCGCGAGCGGAACCCGATCGGACCCGATGCCGGAGGCGACCCGCAGCATGGCCTCCCTGACGGCGGCCAGCGGCGGCACCCCGGCTGGCGCGGCCGCGAGCTCGGCGCTCAGCCGCTCGATGGCGGCATCCAGCTCCACCCAGAGCAGGTCGCTCTTCGCCTCGAAGTAGTTGAAGAAGGTGGCACGGCTCACCCCGGCGCGCTGGGCGATCTGGTCGATGGTGGTGCGCGCATAGCCGTTCTCGAAGAACAGCTCGATGGCCGCGTCCTCGATCGTCGACCGCGATGAGGTGCGAGGACGTCCCGCCGTCGCGCCCGTTCCGTTCACTGTCCGCTCTCCGTGGGGTAATAATGTACTGAGTCCAAATAATACGCCCACGCCAGGAAGCCCTCTGTGAACCGTCTCGCCCTCCCCCTCCTCTCCGCCGCGGCCGTCGCTCTCCTGCTGGCCGGGTGCTCGACCGCCGCCCCGACCAACAGCGAACCGGTCTCCGGCGGCACCCTGGTCTACGCGAGCGGCGACGGCGAGCCGACCTGCCTCGACCCGCACGTCGGCGGCAACTACCCGCAGGCCCTCGTCGCCACCCAGTATCTGGAGTCGCTGGTCTCCAAGAACAAGGACGGCGAGATCATCCCCTGGCTGGCCACCAGCTGGAAGGAGGCGGACGACGGACTGAGCTGGGTGTTCACGCTCCGCGACGACGTGACCTTCACCGACGGCACCCCGCTGACCTGGGAGGCTGTCGCCGCGAACATCGCCCACCTGCAGGACCCGGCCACCGCATCCTCGACCGGATACCTGGCACTGCAGAAGGTCACCGGCGTCGAGAAGGTGGACGAGCACAGCGCGAAGGTCCTCCTCAGCGCGCCGGACAGCGCGCTGCTCGACTCGCTCAGCCAGCCGTGGCTCGCCATCGAGTCCCCCACGGCGCTGAAGCGCAGCCAGGAGGTCAACTGCGAGTCTCCCGTCGGCACCGGCCCCTTCGAGGTGACCGCATGGGACCGCCAGCAGTCGATCACCCTGGAGCGCAACAAGGACTACGACTCGCCGCCGGCCGATGCCGGCCACAAGGGCCCCGCGTACCTGAAGAAGATCGTGTGGCGCTTCCTGCCCGACTCGGCGTCGCGCTACGCCGCCCTGCGGGCCGGCACCGTCGACGTGATCGACAACGTGCAGCCGGACACCATAGTCGCCGCCGAGAAGGACGACACCATCGACCATCTCGACGCCCCGCGGCCCGGGGCCTCCAACCGGATCGAGCTCAACTCGGGCAAGGCGCCGTTCGACGACGAGCGGGTGCGCGAGGCCTTCATCCGCTCGGCCGACGTCGACGACGCGGTGAAGAGCCTGTTCTTCGGCACGGCGAAGCGCTCGTACTCCGCGCTGTCCAGCGTGGAGAAGCTCGGCTACTCCGACAAGAGCCTGTTCGACTACGACCAGAAGGCCGCGGCGACGCTGCTGGACGAGGCGGGCTGGACCGAGAAGGACGCCGAGGGCTACCGGGTCAAGGACGGCACCCGCCTGGAGCTCGACTTCCCGGTGAGCACCAACCAGTCGATCCCGGCCGAGCAGTCGCTGTTCGAGCAGATCCAGGCCACCGCCAAGCAGGCCGGGTTCAAGGTGGACCTCCACCCGCTCGACCTCTCCAGCTGGTACGGCGCCCTGGCGAAGAACGACTACAACCTGGTCAGCGCCCCGTACACCAAGGTCGGACCGGATGTCCTGCGCATCCTGTACCACTCCGACGGCACGATCCCGGCACCGAGCGGCTACTTCGCGAACCTGGCCCAGCTGAAGGACCCGAAGCTCGACGCGCTGCTGGTCCAGGCCAGCGAGACCTCCGACCAGGATGAGCGGGCGGCGCTCTACAAGCAGGCCCAGCAGATCGTGCTCGAGGGGTACTACATCCTGCCGCTCTACGACCAGCAGAACCACTTCCTGTACCGCGCCGACGTGAAGGGGATCCGGGCGCTGCCCACCGTGTCGACCCCGACCTTCTACGACGCGTGGCTGGATCGATAGCGGCGCAGCCTCCGGTCACCACCCGTACCGGCGGAAGGGCGCGGCGCTGGCTGCCCTGGCTGCTGCTGCGGACCGGCGGCGTGCTGTTCGTGCTCTGGGCCGTCGCCACCATCACCTTCTTCGCCATCCGGCTGATCCCGGGCGACCCGGCTGAGGCGGTCCTCGGCGGTCCCGGCTCGCAGGCGAGCGAGGAGGCCCTCGCCCAGGCCAGACGGGAGTACGGGCTCGACCGGCCCTTGATCCTGCAGTACCTCGGTTACCTGGGCCGGCTGCTGACCGGCGACCTCGGGCGCTCCTACTCCCTGCGCGCGCCGGTCGCCGAGGTGATCGGCGAGAACCTCGGCGGGACCCTGCTGCTCGCCCTGCTCTCCCTCGCCGCGGCCGCGGTCATCGCGCTCGGACTGGCCGCCTGGTCGGCTCGGGGAGGAAAGGGCGCCTCCGGCGTCAGCTCCGTGCTCGAGATCGTGGGCGCGGCGGTGCCGCACTTCTGGCTCGCGATCTCGCTGATCCTGCTGTTCAGCACCTGGCTCGGCTGGCTGCCCCCGGTCAGCGTTCCTGGCCCGGCCGGGCTGGTGCTCCCCGTGCTGACGCTGGCCATCCCGCTGGCCGGATTCCTCGGGCAGGTGATGCGGGAGTCGATCCTCGACGCGATGGCCTCGCCCTTCGTGCTCGCCGCACGGGCACGGGGCGAGGGCGAGGGCGGCGTGTTCTGGCGGCACGCCGCGCGGCACGCCGCGCTGCCGGCGATCGGCCTCGCCGGCTGGGCCTTCGGTGCGCTGATCAGCGGGGCGGTCGTGGTGGAGAGCATCTTCGCCAGGCCGGGACTCGGCCGCAGCCTGCTCGCCGCGGTCCAGCTGCGCGACGTGCCCCTGGTGATCGGGATCGTCCTGGTGGTGGCGCTCGGCTACATGCTGGTCACCACGCTCACCGACCTGGCCGACCGGCTGGCCGATCCGCGGCTGAGGAGGGCCGGGCGATGAGGCGGCCGCGCCCGCTGGAGCTCATCGCCGCGGCGGTGCTCCTGTTCCTCGTGCTCGCGGCGCTGTTCCCCTCGCTGCTGGCACCGGGCGATCCGCTCGCCATCCATCCGGCGGAGAGCTTCCTCGCGCCGTCGTGGGCGCATCCGTTCGGCACCGACGAGTCGGGGCGCGGCATCTACACCCGGATCGTGCACGGCGCCGGGCCGTCGCTGGTGATCGGCCTCTCGGCCACGGCCATCGGGATCGGCCTGGCCCTCGTGCTCGGCCTCGCGGCCGGGCTCGGGCCGCGCTGGCTCGACTTCGGCACCACCCGCTTCGTCGAAGTGCTGTTCGCCTTCCCGGGCCTGCTCCTCGCACTCCTCTTCATCGTGATCTACGGACCCGGCGTGGTCACCTCGACCATCGCGGTCGGCCTGTCCACCGCGCCCGGCTACGCCCGCATCATCCGCAGCCAGGTGCTCCTCGTGCGACGAGCGCCCTACCTCGAGGCGGCGCGCGTGCTCGGTCGCGGACCGGCGGTCCGGGTATTCCGCACCCTGCTGCCGAACCTCGCCGGATCGCTGTTCGTGCTGGTCACCCTCGGCATCGGGCAGTCGATAGTCTGGGCCTCCTCGCTCAGCTATCTCGGCCTCGGCGCCGTCCCGCCCGCCGCGGAATGGGGGGCGATGCTCTCGGCCGGCCGCACCTATGTGGCGTCGTTCTGGTGGATGTCCTTCTTCCCCGGCCTGTTCATCGTGCTCAGCGCGGTCTCCACCACGCTGATCGGGCGAAGCCTGCAGAACCGGGTGAGGTCGGCATGAGCGCCATGCTCGAGGTGCGCGACCTGCGGGTCTCCTTCGGCGGGACCACCGTCGTCTCCGGCGTCTCCTTCGATCTCGAAGCCGGGGAGTGCATCGGACTGGTCGGCGAGTCCGGCTCGGGCAAGAGCGTCACCGCCCGCTCGCTGCTGGGACTGGCCGGCGAGGGCGCGGCCGTCTCAGCCTCCGCGCTGCGCTTCGACGAGCACGACCTGCTCTCCGCATCCCCTCGCCTGCTGCGCCGCCTGCGCGGGCGGGAGATCGGCTATGTCTCGCAGGCGGCTCTGCTCGCGCTCGACCCGCTGCGTCCGGTCGGCAGGGAGATCGCCGACACGCTTCGGCTGCACGGCCCGCTCGGTCCCCGCCAGCGGCAGGACCGCGCCGTCGAGCTGCTCGCCGAGGTGGGCGTGCCCGAGCCGGAGCTGCGTGCCGGCCAGCGCGCCGACGAGCTCTCCGGGGGGCTCAGGCAGCGCGCGGTGATCGCCTCCGCGATCGCGGCCCGCCCGCGCCTGCTCATCGCCGACGAGCCGACCACCGCCCTCGACAGCACGGTGCAGGCCGGCATCCTGCGACTGCTGGAACGGCTGCGGGCCGAGGGGATGGGGCTGATCCTGATCAGCCACGACCTGGCCGTGGTCTCCCGGCTCGCCTCGCGGATCCTGGTCATGCGTGCTGGGGAGGTGGTGGAGTCGGGACCGACCGACGAGGTGCTCGGCTCGCCCCGGCATCCGTACACCCGGCGCCTGGTCGCGGCGGTGGCGACGGACCGGCCGCGCTGGGCCCCGCTGACCGAGGCGCGTCCGATGGCCGGGGCACTCGCGCCTTCGCCCTCAGAGGCCCTCCCCCCGGCCGCCGTCCCCTCGGAGGTCGTCCTGGAGGCCTCGGGCCTGGTCCGCCGATTCGGAGACCGGCTCGCGGTCGACGACGTCGGCTTCTCCGTCCGGCGCGGGAGCACCCTGGGCGTGGTCGGCGAGTCCGGCTCGGGCAAGACGACAGTCGCGCGGCTGGCCCTCGCGATCGACCGTCCGGATGCGGGAACCGTGCGGCTGCTGGGCGAGCCATGGTCCGAGGCCACCGAGCGCGAGCGCCGACCGCGTCGGGCGCGGATCGGCGCGATCTATCAGGATGCCCTGAGCTCGTTCGATCCGCGCTGGACGGTCGGGCAGACCCTCGCCGACGCGCTCAGCTCAGGCCGGACCCGGCGTGCGGGCGAGGAGGTCGCCGAGCTGCTCGAACGGGTCGGCCTGGGTCCCGAGTTCATGGCGCGACGGCCGCGCGGCCTCTCCGGCGGGCAGCAGCAGCGGATCGCCATCGCCAGGGCGATCGCACCCCGGCCCGACGTCCTGATCTGCGACGAGCCGGTCTCCAGCCTCGACGTCTCCGTGCAGGCGCAGGTGCTCGACCTGCTGGACGAGCTGCAGCGCGCCTACGGGCTGAGCTACCTGTTCATCGGCCACGACCTGGGGGTCGTGCGACACATGAGCGACGAGCTGCTGGTCATGCGCGGCGGGCGCGTGGTCGAGTCGGGGGCGACGGAGCGGGTCTTCGGCGACCCCCGCCATCCCTACACCAGGGAGCTCATCGCGGCGGCACCGCGGCTGAACGGCGGTTAGGGGCGCTGGGTCGATGCCGGCTGAGCGGTCCGGGCTAGGCGCCGCGCTGGTCGGTGCGGGCGAGGAGCCCGGCGAGCGCCGCCGACCCGGTCCCCGCGTCGTCCACGGTCACCGTGAACTGTCGGCCGTCGGTGCGGACGACCTCGATCGCCTCGCCGGCCCGCATGATGATGCCGCTGCGGCGTCCCGGCGTCCAGCGCCAGCCCCAGCCGCCGAACTCCGAGGGGTTCACCCGCACCGTCCGCACCGAACGGATCCCGTCCAGCGGGATGCTGATGCGCGGCCAGCCGATGAGGCTGCGCACGATCAGGCCGCGCCAGTCGACGGTCACCCACCACCAGCCGGTGGCGAGCACCGCCACGATGACCACGGCGATGACCACGGCGATGGCCGCCACCGCGAACCGCGCCGACCCGTCGGCGGTCGCCGCCGCGACCGTCGTCACGCCGAGGACCACCAGCAGCACGACCCCGATCAGCGTCAGCACTCCCCAGCCGAAGCGGGTGCCCCGCGACCAGAAGACCCGCTCCGACGCCGAGACCTCGAGCGGCTCGGGCTCGACGCCCTCGTCGTCGAGCGCCCTGGCCTTGGGCAGCACGAACCACGCTGCTGCTGCCAGAACGAGACCTGCCGCCCCTCCGATCCCAAGCCACCGCCCGGGATCCGGGGCATCCGCGGCTTCGGCCAGCCCCCGTTGGTCGACGAGGCTGCCGGCGACGCCGACCCCGATGAAGCAGCTCAACCAGACCCCGATGACCAGGAGGAACTTATGACTCCAGCCGATCGCACCGTCGACCGCAGACTCCCAGGCGGTTCCGAGCGCGAGGCCGCTCACGATGACGACGATGCCCAGCGGGAGGAGCATCAGCGGCCAGGCCGGCCCGAAGCCGTCCACGCCGCCGGGACCCCAGTGGGTGGCCACGGGGTCCGGCAGCTCTGGCAGCCAGGAGAGCATGGCGAGCGCCGCGACGATTACGATCGCTCCGGGCAGGATCGCGCCGACCGCGATCACGCGCCACCGAACGGAGCGGGCGGGGTCCCTGGTCATTGATAGGCCTCTCTGATCAGCGCGGCGAGCGCCGCGGGAGGGATGCCGGACGACCGGGCCTCGCGGATCACCTCGTCCACCGCAGCGTTCAACGCCGCATAGCCGCCGACGGGCAGCCCGGTGACGATGGCGCCGCGACCGGGGCGCAGCTCGATCAGCCCCTCATCGCGCAGCAGCCGGTAGGCGTGCAGCACGGTGTGCACGTTCACGTCGAGCGAGACGGCGAGCTCCCTGGCCGAGGGCAGCCGCTCCCCCGGGGCGATGGTCCCGGCGATGGCGGATGCGCGGATGCTGCCCGCCAGCTGCTCGAACAGCGGGATCCCGGAGGCGGGGTCGATCCTGATGAGCACGTGTCCATCCTATTGTTCTAGTTCTACTAGCACAATCAGGTCAGGCGGTGAGCGTCCTTCGATCGGGGCTCAGCCTCCGTCCGCAACTCTGATGGTTACGTCCTCTCCGCGCGAGAATCTGTGGAGGCGACCTCTCCCCATTCCCTTCGAACACACGTTCGAAACTGGGACAATAGACGCATGCGAAACTCTCCGGCATCGTTGGTGGCATCCGCCACCGCCGTCGTCGCCTGGGGCGCGGATGCCGCCGCGCTCGGCCGGCTCGACGACGACGAGCTGCTGGCCGCCCAGACCAGCGTGGCCGAGCATCGCAGGGCCCTGGACACTCACGCGAGCTGGATCGCGGCGGAGATCGCGCGGCGTTCACGCCGTGAGGCAGGGCACTCGGGTCTCGCCCAGCGCAAGGGATTCGTCAGCGCCGAGGCGCTCATCCAGTCGGTGTCGCAGAGCAGCCGCGCCGAGGCCAGCAAATTCGTGCAGCTCGGCACCCTTCTGGCCGAGTTGACCGCGGAGGAAGGGCGCGAGACGCCCGATCCGAACGGCCGGGCCTGGCATGCCCCCATCGCGGAAGGGCTCTCCGCCGGCCGACTCTCGTCCGACGGCGCGGAGGCGATCCGTCGCGGGCTGGGGGATGCCGGCGCCGAGGTCACGGCGGGCGTGCTGGCGGATGCCGCATCGCGGCTGGTTGGAGAAGCCGAAGGCCTCAGCGCCGAGCAGCTTTTCCGCCTCGCCAGAGGCGCCAGAGACCGAATCGACGAGGCGGGTGTCGCCGATCGTGAAAGGCAGCGGCACGAGGCCCGCTATCTCAAGCGATGGATCAGGCCCGACGGGATGTACCAGGCCTCGATGCTGCTCGATCCCGAGAACGGCCGGCTGGTCTTCTCGGCGCTCGACGCCGTTCTCTCACCACGACGCGGCGGCCCTCGCTTCGTCGACCCCAAGGAGCGGGCTCGTGCCGAGGCCCTGCTGGCCGATCAGCGGACCGACGAGCAGCTCGCCCTCGATGCGCTCGTCAGCATGGTGCGGATCGCCGGGGAGGCCGACCCGGGAACGCTCTTCGGCACCGCACGGCCGTCCGTGCGGATCGTCGTCACCGAGCGCGCGGTGACGACGCGGAACGGACACGGCTACCTGGAGGGAGGCTCAGAGGCGATATCGCTTCCCACGATCGAGCGTCATCTCTGCGATGCCGGCCTCGTCGGGGTCAAGTTCGATGACGATGGGCAGTGCGTGAACGTCGGACGGGACCAGCGGCTGTTCACCGCACGTCAGCGCGTCGGACTCGCCGTTCGAGACGGCGGATGCCGGTTCCCCGGGTGCGACCGGCCGCCCTCCTGGTGCGAAGCGCACCACATCGACCAGTGGCACCGCGACCACGGGCGCACTGACATCGCGGACGGGATCCTCCTCTGCCGACATCATCACCTGCTGGTCCACAACAACCGGTGGCGGGTCATTCGAGACGTCGGCGACTACTGGCTGAGGCCCCCTCGAAGCGAGGACCCCTCCCAGACGCTCCGCCCGATGCCGAGCAGGAGTCCCGTGATGGCGGAGGTCCTGAGCGGGGCGGGGCCCGGAGTGGGCAGGGCCTGAGCCGAGCGGGACAGGGCCCGCAGCGGGGCAAGGCCCGCAGGGGCAGGGCCCGGAACGGGCAGGGCCTGCAGCGAGGCAAAGCCCGGAGTGGGCAGGGCCTGAGCCGAGCGGGACAGGGCCCGCAGGGGCAGGGCCCGGAACGGGCAGGGCCTGCAGCGAGGCAGGTCCCGGAGCGTGCAGGTCCGAGCCGAGCGGGACAGGCGGTGACGGCGGCGCCCGGGCAGGCCCGCGTCGCGCGATAGAATCGAGCGTCCTACCCTCAGGGCCCTCGTGCACTCAGAGCCCTCTTACACTCAGGCCCCTCTTCACACTCAGGCACCTCTTCACCGACACGGTGCCGCATACATCGAATCGGAAGTGACGCCATGGCTGCTGCCATCCCCGACAAGCCGGCCCTCGAGGGGCTCGAAGCCAAATGGGATGCGGAGTGGGAGGCCCGGGGCACCCACCGCTTCGATCGCGAGGCCGCGGTGCGCGAGAAGGTCTTCAGCATCGACACTCCCCCGCCCACCGCCTCGGGCAGCCTCCACATCGGTCACGTGTTCAGCTTCACCCACATGGACCTGATCGCCCGATACCAGCGGATGCGCGGCAAGAGCGTCTTCTACCCCATGGGCTGGGACGACAACGGCCTTCCCACCGAGCGCAGGGTGCAGAACTACTACGGGGTGCGCTGCGACCCCTCGCTGCCCTACGACCCGTCCTTCGTCCCGCCGCTTCAGGGCGGGGACAACGCATCGTCGAAGGCCGCCGACCAGCTGCCGATCTCCCGCCGCAACTTCATCGAGCTGTGCGAGAAGCTGACCGTCGAGGACGAGAAGCAGTTCGAGGCGGTCTTCCGCCAGCTCGGCCTCAGCGTCGACTACGACCTGACCTACCGCACCATCGGCGACGAGTCGCAGGTCGCATCCCAGCGCGCCTTCCTGCGCAACCTCGCCCGCGGCGAGGCCTACCAGGCGGATGCCCCCACCCTGTGGGACGTGACCTTCCGCACCGCGGTGGCCCAGGCCGAGCTGGAGGACAAGGACCAGCCCGGCGCCTACCACCGGCTCGCCTTCCACGGCCGGGCAGCGTCCGAGGGCGGTCCGGGCGACATCGTCATCGAGACCACCCGGCCCGAGCTGCTCGCGGCCTGCGTCGCGCTGGTCGCCCATCCCGACGACGAGCGCTACCGGGAGCTGTTCGGGACCACGGTGCGCACCCCGATCTTCGACGTCGAGGTGCCGATCGTCGCGCACCACCTGGCCCAGCCGGACAAGGGAAGCGGCATCGCCATGATCTGCACCTTCGGCGACCTGACCGACGTGATCTGGTGGCGCGAGCTCGACCTGCCGAACCGCACCATCATCGGCAAGGACGGCCGCATCGTCGCCGATGCGCCTGACGTCATCCGGGGCGAGAAGGCGAAGGCGGCCTACGCCGAGCTGGCCGGCAAGACCGTGTTCAGCGCCAAGGCGAAGATCGTCGAACTGCTCAGGGAGAGCGGCGAGCTGATCGGCGACCCGAGGCCGATCACCCACCCGGTCAAGTTCTTCGAGAAGGGCGATAAGCCGCTCGAGATCGTGTCGACCCGGCAGTGGTACATCAGCAACGGCGCGCGCGACGAGAGGCTCCGCGACACCCTGCTCGAGAGCGGCCGCGAGATCGGCTTCCACCCCGACTTCATGCGGGTCCGCTACGAGAACTGGGTCGGAGGGCTCAGCGGCGACTGGCTGATCTCCCGCCAGCGCTTCTTCGGCGTGCCGATCCCGGTCTGGTACGAGCTGGACGCGAACGGAGAGCGGGCCGGGGTGATCGTGCCATCGGAGGACTCCCTGCCGGTGGACCCGGCATCCGCCGCTCCCGCCGGCTACGACGAGTCCCAGCGCGGCGTGCCGGGCGGCTTCGAGGGCGAGGTGGACATCATGGACACCTGGGCCACCTCATCCCTCACCCCGCAGATCGCCGGCGGCTGGGAGCGCGACCCGGAGCTGTTCGACCTGGTGTTCCCCTACTCGCTGCGCAGCCAGGGTCAGGACATCATCCGCACCTGGCTGTTCTCGACCGTGCTGCGCGCGCGGCTCGAGCACGGGGTGACGCCGTGGGCGAATGCGAGCATCTCCGGTTTCATCGTGGACCCCGACCGCAAGAAGATGTCCAAGTCGAAGGGCAACGTGGTCACCCCGGCGGCGATGCTCGACGAGCACGGCTCGGACGCCGTGCGGTACTGGGCTGCCTCCAGCCGGCTGGGCACCGACGCGGCATTCGATCCCGCCAACCCCAAGCAGATGAAGATCGGCCGCAGGCTCGCGATCAAGGTGCTCAACGCGGCGAAGTTCGTGTACTCCTTCGAGCTGCCGGCCGGCGAGCACGGCGTGACCCAGCCGCTCGACCTCGACCTGCTGGCCGAGCTGGATGCGGTGGTCGCCACCGCCACGAAGGCCTTCGACGACTTCGACCACGCCCGCGCGCTCGAGAGCACCGAGCAGTTCTTCTGGACCTTCTGCGACGACTACCTCGAGCTGGTCAAGGAGCGGGCATACGGCGCCGGCACCCCGGAGGAGCAGGCCAGCGCGGTGCTCGCGCTGCGCCGGGCCGTCGACGTGCTGCTGCGGCTGTTCGCGCCGTTCATCCCCTTCGCCACCGAGGAGGTCTGGAGCTGGACCCACGAGGGCTCGGTGCACCGGGCGGAGTGGCCGTCGGTGAGCGGAGAACCGGCCCCGTCCGGGCTGCTGAAGGCGGTCAGCGCCGCGCTGGTGGGCATCCGCCGGGCCAAAACCGATGCCAAGGCCTCGCAGAAGACGGAGGTGAGCGCCGCCGAGATCGCCGGGCCGGCCATCATCGCCCAGGCCGCTGCCGACCTCAGGCACGTCGGACGGATCGCAGAGCTTCGCTTCACCGAGGCGGAGGAGGTCGCCGTCGTGGCGATCGAGCTCATGCCGCAGGGGGCCTGATGCAGCTCGGAACGCGCTGGAACGTCGGCGCAGCCACCCCGCCCCGGCTCGACGACGACTTCGTCACGGTGATCCGACAGGTCGAGGCGCGCTATTCGGGCGAGGACACCGCCCAGTGGCGCTGGACGCTCACCTGGCTCGAGGGGCGGCCGGTCGCCGAGCTGGACGCGACCGGAACCGTCGTGCGGTACGCGCACGACGGCTCCGTGACGGTCGTCGAGGAGGACTAGCCCGCCTCGGGGAAGCTAGCCCGCCTCGGGGAAGCTGTCCAGGCCTTCCTGGATCGCCTTGATCTGCAGGGCCAGCGCCTTCGACCCGATCCGGCTGTCGCGGATCGTCCCGGTCATGAACCACAGGCCCGGCTGCGCGGTCTTGTGCCACACGTTCGAGATCTCGTCGTCGTCGCCCCAGCGCCAGACGGTCCCGATCCTGTCGGCGACCTCGTCGCCGATGATCGGACGGACGGCGTCGAGCATCGACGTGTAGCCGGTCGCGAGCACGACGTGATCGGCCTCGAGCTCGGTGCCGTCGTCGAGCACGACCCCGTTCTCGGTGAACCGCTCGACCCCGTGGCCCGAGGTGAACGTGATCTCGCCGTCCGCGATCAGCCGGGAGGCGCCGATGTCGAAATAGTAGCTGTCGCGCCCGCTGTGATGCCCCTCGGCGACCCCGTTGCCGTTGTCGCGGAAGTCGAAGGCGAAGCCGCGGGCCTTGAGGTCGTCCAGCAGCTGCTTGTCGTCGTCCGCCATCAGATCGGTGGCGAACTTGAGCCCGCCGCGCCGCCGGAGCACGCCGAGCGGGATCATCGAGCTGGTGATGTCCGCGATCTCGGTGCTCACGCCGGGCACCAGGTAGTCGGCGTAGAAGTACTTGTGGAAGGTGTCGACGTTCACGATGTATGTCGACGACCGCTGCACCAGCGTGATGTCGGCTCCGTGCTCGTAGAGGTCCTGCGCGATGTCGTGAGCGCTCACTCCCGCGCCCACGACCACGACTTTCTTGCCCTTCCACTCCCGTCCCCCGGTGAAGTCGCCGGAGTGCGCGACGGTGCCGCTGAACTCCTCCTGGCCGGGGAACTCCGGAATGCGCGGGTTGCCGTTGAGGCCGGTCGCGAGCACGAGGTGGGCCGGATGCAGGTCGCGGGTGCTGCCGTCGCCCCTGCGCACCGTCACCGTCCAGCGCTTCGACTTCTCGTCGTAGGTCGCCTTCTCGATGCCCGAGTCGCCCCAGACCTTGAGCTCCATCGCCTTCGCGTAGTACTCCATGAAGTCGGCGAGCTGCTCCTTGGGCAGGTACCTGGGGAAGGAGCGCGGGAAGGGGAAGAACGGGAAGTCGTTCACCTCGGTGATGTTGTGCAGGGCGAGCGCCGGATAGCGCTTGCGCCACACGTCGCCGACCCGCTCGTTGCGGTCGATGATGAGGGTGTCGACCCCCAGCCGTTCCAGTCTGGCTCCGATCATGAGTCCGTTGTGGCCGGCGCCGAGCACGACGACCTCGGGCTCTCGGTTCTCGAAGGCGATGGCCTCGGCCCAGGTCTCGGCCGGGTCCGGCCGGTCGATGATCCCGCCGTGCCCGCGCCCGATCGGGCGCCGCTCGTCCACCTGCCAGCCGTGGTCGGCGAGCTCGTCGAGCTGGGTCATGAGGTGCTCGGCCGCCCAGCCGATGCCGTTCTCGGCCGGCGCGAGCTGGACGACGCCGCTCCCGACGCCGTAGACGTTCCTGAAGTCGAAGATCGCCGTGACGCGATCGCCGGCTCCGAGGTCCGCGAGCGTGGGCTGAGTCCCCGTCTTGAGCCGGAAGCCGGTCGCCTTGCGATCGGCGGCGATGAACGCCTCGGCCACCCTCGCGTCGCCCTCCCAGTTCGTGATGCTCCAGGAGAAGGAGACCTGGTCCCGCCAGGTCGCGTCAGAGGTGAAGAGCGCCTCGAGCGCGACGCGGTCGCCCGCGCTGGAGGCCCGTTCGAACTCCCCGAGCCAGCGGGTGGCGACCCCTGCCGGGTCGCTGGAGACGGAGGCGGGACTGTCCGACAGCAGTGTCATGGTTGTGCCCTTCGCGATGATCCTGAGGGATGGATGCGGCGTTCAGGCCGAGGCCAGATCGTGCACGTTCGAGGCCAGGATCGCGTGCCGCGCCTCGATGAGCTCGCGGGAGAAGCCGGGATCGGTGTGGATGTGCAACATGCCGCGCGAGGCTCCGTCGAGGATGATCTCGGCGGCCTTGACCGGATGGATGCCGGTCTCCGCCAGGAGCTTCGACATGGCCTCCTTGGCCTTCGCGCCCGGTCCGTCCTCGTCAGTCCGAGGAGCGCTGGTGAAGACCGCGGTGCGCACCGCGCCGGGAAGGACCGCCGAGACGACGATGCGATCGGTGATCTCGGCCAGCTCCTGCGCCAGGCTCTCGCTGAGCGAGAGCACGGCGTGCTTGGTGGCGCCGTATGCCGAGCTGTGCGGTCTCGTGTACAGCGCGGCGACCGATGCGGTGTTGACGACGTGCGCCCGGCGCTCGCGCTGCGGTGCCCTCTCGAGCATCCGCGGGACGAAGGCGCGGATGCCGTTGAACACCCCGTTGAGATTGACGCCGATCACACGCCCCCAGCCTTCCGGGGTCATATCCCAGGTGTTGCCGAGGCTCTCCACCCCGGCGTTGTTGAAGACGACGTCCACGTCGCCGTAGGCGCTGTAGGCCTTCGCGGCGAGCTCCTCGACCTGTGCCGCGTCGGAGACGTCGGTGACGACGGCGATCGCCTCACCCCCCAGCGCACTGATCTCCTGGGCCTTGCCCACTATCGCGCTCTCGGTGACGTCGGCGAGGACGACCCGCATGCCCCGCGTCGCGGCAACCCTGGCGAGTCCTGCTCCGATGCCGGAGCCGGCCCCGGTGATGACGGCGACTCCGCCCGAGAAGTCGGTCGGTTGATCCAGCATTAAGGCCTCCTGAAGCTTTTACGGCGTTGTAATCACTTAGCCTTAATAGAATAGCCGACCTCGGCGGAATGCGAGAGTCCTTTTTTTCCTGGCGGGCTCGTCCTGCTTTCTCTGACAGGATCGTCTTTCTCTGACAGGATCGTCCCGTTTCCCTGAGGGCATCGTCCCGATCGAGCACGACTCAGGCGAGCGCGACGATCTCGCCATGCGGCATGAACAGGGTGGCCTCGGGATCGGCCGCCCAGCGCGACCATGCCAGCGAGATCGCGTCCAGGTCCTCCTGCTCGGCGAGGCCCTTGCCCAGCGCGTCTGCGGCGAAGGCCGACTCGAGCACGCGCTGGGCCCACATGCCGCCCCACCACGCCCGGTCCTCGTCGTCGGTGAACGCCCAGACGGATGCCGTGGCCTCCACCTCGGCGAAGCCGGCCTCCATGGCCCAGGCCTTCAATCGCCGGCCGGCGTTCGGCTCTCCCCCGTTCGAGCGGTGCACCTGCTGGTACAGCTCCATCCACTCGCCGAGACCGGGCAGCGGCGGATACCAGATGGTCCCCCGGTAGTCGACGTCGCGGGCCGCGACCAGGCCGCCGGGCTTGGCCACGCGTCGCATCTCGCGCAGCACGGCCACCGGGTCGGCGACGTGCTGCAGCACCTGGTGCGCGTGCACCAGGTCGAAGCTGTCGTCCGGGAAGTCCAGGGCGTAGGCGTCCCCGACCAGGAACTCGGCGTTGGGATGGGACCGGCCGAGAGCCGAGGCCTTCGCGATGACCTCGGCCGCGGCATCCACTCCCACCACCCGGCCCGGTGCGACCCGGTCGGCGAGATCGACGGTGATCGTCCCCGGGCCGCAGCCCAGATCGAGCACGCTGAGCCCCGGCTTCAGCCGCGGGACCAGGTAGGCCGCGGAGTTCTCGACGGTGCGCCAGCTGTGCGATCTCAGCACGCTCTCGTGGTGGCCATGGGTGTAGCGCTCGCGCGCGGTGGGGGTCATGGATCGAGCCTAGGCTGGCGGAATGGCTGACCAGAATCCCTTCTTCGAGCCGAGCCCGCTCCCCTACCGCCTGCCGCCGTTCGCCGAGATCCGCGACGAGCACTACCTGCCGGCCTTCGAGCGCGGCTTCGAGGAGCAGCTGAGCGAGATCGCGGCGATCGCGAGCAGACGGGACATGGCGGATTTCGGCGATCTGATCGCCCTGGAGAGCTCCGGCCGGCTGCTGGACCGCGTGGCGACGGTGTTCTTCACCCGCAGCTCCGCCGACGCCGACGACTTCACCGAGGAGCTCGAGGAGCGGCTCGCGCCGCGCCTGGCCGAGCACGCCGACGCCATCCGCCTCGACGGACGCCTCTACCGGCGGATCTCGCAGCTCTACGAGCGGCGGGACGACCTCGAGGTCGACGCGGAGTCGAAGTATCTGGTCGAGCGCTACTACCTCGAGTTCACGCTGGCCGGAGCCGGCCTCGGCGACCGAGACAAGGACAGGCTCCGGGAGCTCAACAAGCGGCTCGCCGCCCTCACCACGCGGTTCGAGAAGAACCTCCTGGCCGACACGAACGACCTCGCGGTGGTGGTGGATGACGTGGCCGAGCTTGTCGGGCTGGGCGAGGCCGAGATCTCCGCGGCGGCCCTCGCCGCAGCGGACCGCGGCATCGAGGGCAGGCACCTGATCACCCTGGTGCTGCCGACCGGGCACCCGTACCTCGGCAGTCTCGAGAACCGCGGGCTGCGCGAGCGGATCATGGCCGCATCCCGCTCCCGTGGGCGGCGGGGCGGCGAGAACGACAACCGCGCTCTCGTGCTCGAGATCACGCGGCTCCGGGCCGAGCGGGCCCGGCTGCTCGGCTTCGAGAGCCACGCGGCGCTGGTCACCTCGGACGAGACGGCGAAGACGCCGGAGGCCGTCGCCGCCCTGCTGGGACGGCTGGCCCCGATCGCCGCGCGCAACGCCCGCCGGGAGAAGGCGGAGCTCGAGAGGATCGCCGGCTTCCCCGTCGAGGCTCACGACTGGGCCTTCTACACCGAGCGGCTGCGACGGGCCGACTACGAGGTGGACACCGCGGCCCTGCGGCCGTACTTCGAGGCCGAGCGGGTGCTCCGCGACGGCGTGTTCTTCGCCGCGAACCGGCTCTACGGCGTGAACTTCGCCGAGCGCGCTGACCTTGCCGGCTACCGACCGGAGGTGCGCGTCTTCGAGGTGTCCGACGAGGACGGCGGCCCGGTCGGCCTCTACCTGCTCGACCTCTACACCCGCGACTCGAAGCGCGGCGGCGCATGGATGAACTCGCTCGTCTCGCAGAACGTCCTGCTCGACGAGCCGGCGGTGGTGCTCAACAACCTCAACGTTCCCCGCCCGGCCGACGGGCAGCCGACGCTGCTCACCCTGGACGAGGTCAGCACCCTGTTCCACGAGTTCGGGCACGCCCTGCACGGCCTGTTCGCCCGGGTCGTGTATCCCCGCTTCGCCGGGACCAGCGTGCACCGGGACTTCGTCGAGTTCCCCAGCCAGGTCAACGAGATGTGGATGCTCTGGCCCGAGGTGCTGGAGAACTATGCGGTGCACCACCTCACCGGCGAGCCGATCCCGCGGGCGGCGGTGGACCGCATCCGCGCCTCCCAGTCGTTCAACGAGGGCTTCCGCACCAGCGAGTACCTCGCCGCCGCCCTGCTCGACCAGGCCTGGCACTCGATCACCGCCGACGAGCGGGTCGACGACGCCGAGGCCTTCGAGTCGGCGGCGCTGAAGGCCGCCGGTCTCGACGACCCGGCGGTGCCGAGCCGATACTCCAGCACCTACTTCCAGCACGTGTTCTCCGGCGGATACGACGCGGGCTACTACTCCTACATCTGGAGCGAGGTGCTCGACGCCGACACCGTCCGCTGGTTCGAGGAGAACGGCGGGCTCACCAGGGAGAACGGCCGACGCTTCCGCGAGCTGCTGCTCGGAGTCGGCGGATCGAAGGATCCGCTCGAGGCCTATCGCGACTTCCGTGGCCGGGACGCCAGGATCGAGCCGCTGCTCGAGCGCCGCGGACTCCTGGAGTAGGCCTGCGAGTCGGGACTCATTGCCGGTCCTGACGCCTCGCGACTCGCCACGAGTCCCGACTCGGCGCCGGGAGGTGAAAGCCTCGCGAGGAATCGGACGAGCGGCTGTTGCACCAATCGACCGTTTGGTATAGACCCGATAGGGACACCCGACCCCGGTGACCAACGACTCGACGATGAGGAGCCTCAGTGCCGCTGACCCCCGCCGATCGCCTCGAGCTCCACGAGCTGTACGCGCGATACTGCCACGCGATCGACCGCAACGATGCCGAGACCGTGCTCGCTCTCTTCGCACCCGGCGGCGGCTTCCACCGCACCAGGGATTCGGCGGTCTTCGGGCCGACGGCGAGCTTCACCGGCGACGACGGACTGCGGCGGTACTACACCTCACGGCCCATCGACCGGCCGGCCAACCAGCACTGGGTGGCGAACCTGTGGTTCGACGACGGCGGGCCGACGGTGATCGGCCACGCCGCGTTCCAGATCATCCAGCACGCGGGGGGCCGAGGCGAGATCGTCGTCTTCGGCGACTACATCGATGAGCTCGTGCCGACCGGCGCGGGCTGGCGGTTCCTCAACCGCCACGTCGAGCTGGCCTTCTGATCGGCCGCCCGGTTCACCATCCGACGAACCGGACCTCGAGCAACCACCGCACCGGAACCCTGTGCACGAGCCCGTGCACGAGAAAGGACACAGCATGGAACAGCGAGTGACAGTGATCACCGGAGGGGCCGGAGGCATCGCCAAGGCCAGTGCGCGCCGGCTCGCCGAGCGCGGACCGCTGCTGCTCGCCGACCTCACCGACGACGGGCTCGCAGCGGCCTCGGCGGAGCTGCGGGAATCGGGGATCGAGGCCCAGACGGCGCTGTGCGACGTCTCGGACGAGAGCTCGATCGCCGAGCTGGCCAGGCGCACGGCCGAGCTGGGCAGGCTGGGCGCCCTGGTCCACACCGCGGGGCTCGCGCCGCCCGCCGCGCGCGATCCGCGGGCGGTGTTCGAGGTGAACGCCGTCGGCACGGCCCGCCTGCTCGAGGCCTTCCTCCCCCTCGCCGAGGCGGGGACGGCGGCGATCTGCATCGCCTCGCTCGCCGGGCATCGCGAGTTCGTCCGCGAGTTCGACGAGCTGCTGGCCCATCCGGAGCGACCGGGAGCCTGGGAGAGGCTCGAGGAGCTGGGCGCGTCGAGGTCGGACGTCCTGCGCACCTACTCGCTGTCCAAGCGGAGCATCATCCTCCAGGTGCGGCACGGCGCGGCGGCATGGGGAGCCCGCGGGGCGCGGCTGGTCTCCATCTCGCCGGGGCTGGTCGTCGACACGACTATCGGCGCCGGCGCGTCCACCATCCATGCCGGGGCCTACGCCGAGCAGTCGGCGCTCGCCCGTCCGGGCTATGCCGCGGACATCGCCGGAGTGGTGGCCTTCGCCGCCTCCGACGACGCCGGATACGTGACGGGGACCGACCTCCTCGCAGACGGCGGGGTGGTCGCCTTCACTCTCGACCACGCGGACCGGACGACGCGGGACGCCTGGAACAGCGCGAACTACTCGTAGCCGCCCGAGCGCGGGCAGCGCCTTCGGCGAGCCGGCTAGGCCGACTTCTCCTGCTGACGGATGGCCTTGTGCGGCACGATCGTCGGCGCCGCGTTCTCGAGCACCGCGGCCCGGGTGACCACGACCCGGGCGATCTCCTCGCTGGACGGCACGTCGAACATGATCGGCCCGAGCACCTCCTCCATGATCGAGCGGAGGCCGCGGGCGCCGGTCTGACGGAGCACGGCGAGGTCGGCGATCGCCTCGAGCGCGTCCTGCTCGAAGTCGAGCAGCACGCCGTCGAGCTCGAACATGCGCTGGTACTGCCGCACCAGAGCGTTCTTCGGCTTGGTCAGGATCTCCATCAGGGCGTCCTGATCGAGCGGGGTGACCGTGGTCACCACCGGCAGGCGGCCGATGAACTCGGGGATCAGCCCGAACTTGTGCAGGTCCTCGGGCAGCACCTCCCCGAACAGGTTCACGTCGTCGCCCTTGCTGTGCAGCGGGGCGCCGAAGCCGATGCCCTTCTTGCCCGCGCGAGACGAGATGATCTCCTCGAGACCGGCGAAGGCGCCGGCCACGATGAACAGCACGTTCGTGGTGTCGACCTGGATGAACTCCTGGTGCGGATGCTTGCGGCCGCCCTGCGGCGGGACGGAGGCCACTGTGCCCTCGAGGATCTTCAGCAGCGCCTGCTGCACGCCCTCGCCCGAGACGTCCCGGGTGATCGACGGGTTCTCTGCCTTGCGCGCGATCTTGTCGATCTCATCGATGTAGATGATGCCGGTCTCCGCGCGCTTGACGTCGTAGTCCGCGGCCTGGATCAGCTTGAGCAGGATGTTCTCGACGTCCTCGCCGACGTAGCCCGCCTCGGTGAGCGCGGTGGCGTCGGCGACGGCGAAGGGGACGTTGAGCCGCTTGGCGAGCGTCTGCGCCAGGTAGGTCTTGCCGCATCCGGTCGGCCCGATCAGCAGGATGTTGGACTTCGCGATCTCCACGTCGTCGATCACCGCGTCGGCGGAGATGAGGGTGTTGCGGGCCCTGATGCGCTTGTAATGGTTGTAGACGGCGACGGAGAGCGCCTTCTTCGCCGCCTCCTGGCCGATCACGTACTCCTCGAGGAAGCTGTAGATCTCGCGCGGCTTCGGCAGCTCGAACTCGCTCGAGGCCTCCTCGCCCGCCTCGGCCAGTCGCTCCTCGATGATCTCGTTGCAGAGCTCCACGCACTCGTCGCAGATGTAGACGCCCGGGCCGGCGATGAGCTGCTGCACCTGCTTCTGGCTCTTGCCGCAGAAGGAGCACTTGAGCAGGTCGGCGCTTTCACCGATGCGTGCCATGCGAGCCTCCTCCTGGTCCCCCTTGGCCCCTGTCGGCGGAGGAACTGGTATCGAGCCTAGCCCGACTCCACGACAGCACCAGTCAGTCCGGGGAAAATATGACACGGCGTGCCGCCCTCGTGCCCGCGAGGAATTTCCGCGCCGACAGCCCTCCGACCTAGACTCTGCATCGAACCGGGAGAGGTGGACGATGAGCAGCAGAGCGGCCCGGCTCGCCAGGGGAACCGTGGCGGCCGCCATCGCCCTGTTCGTCGCCGCCTGCTCGCACGCCCTCGCCGGCGGCGCTCTGCCCAACCTCGCCGGGCTCGTGCTGGTGCTCGTCTTCGCGGTGCTGTTCTGCGTGCTGCTGGCAGGGAAGCGGATGTCGCTGCCGCGCCTGATCGCCTCGGTCGCGCTGAGCCAGGCCCTGTTCCACGGCGCCTTCACCGTCCTCGGCGGCGCGAGCACGGGATCGGCCTCGGTGCCGACCGGGCACCACCACGCGATGGCCTTCCTGCCGACCGCCACGGCGCACGCCGCGCACGCCGATGTCGCCATGTGGTCCGCGCACGCCGTCGCCGCCGTCATGACGGTCCTGGCGCTGCGCTTCGGCGAGCGCGCGTTCTGGGGCATCTTCGAGCTGGTGCGCTCCGCGGTCCGCCTCTCGCGCTTCCGCCAGGCGGCCCCCGCCGCGATCGCGCACCGGATCCCGCTCGCCCCCTCCTTCGACGAGCTGCCCCGCAGCCTCTCCGTCGTGCTCTCCGCTCTCGGGCACCGGGGACCTCCGGCCGTCTCGGCCTGACTTCCCCCATTCCTTCGATCACGCCCGCAGCACGGGTGCGATCACCATGCCTGAAAAGAGAAACATGAAGAAGAGCACCACCGCCGTCGTCGCGCTCGGCGCCGGCCTCCTGATCGCCGTCGGCGCCCCGCTGGCGGCAAGCGCACACGTCACCGTGTCCCCGAACGCCGCGGAAGCGGGCGGCTACTCGCTGATCACGGTGAAGGTCCCGAACGAGTCGGCGACGGCATCCACCGTCGAGGTCTCGATCGCCCTGCCCACCGACACCCCGTTCTCCAGCGTCAGCTACGTGCCGGTTCCCGGATGGGACGCCGAGCTCACCAGGTCGACGCTGCCGAAGCCGGTGAAGGTCGGCGAGAACAGCATCACGGAGGCGGTCACGAAGGTCACCTGGACCGCCCAGTCCGGTGTCGGCATCGGGCAGGGACAGCTCCAGCTGTTCCCGCTGTCGCTCGGGCCGGTGCCGGACACGGGCTCGCTGACCCTGGCGGCCACGCAGACCTACAGCGACGGCACCGTCGTGAAGTGGGACGAGAAGGGGGAGGACGCCGAGCATCCGGCTCCCGTGCTCTACGTGAACGACGCCCCGCCCTCCGATCACCACGCGACCGGCGCCCCGACGGTCGAGGCCGAGCCGACAGCCACCGCGACCGGCAGCGATGTGCTCGGCCGCGTCTTCGGCATCGCCGGGCTCGCCCTCGGCGCGATCGCGCTCGTCATCGCGATCGTGGCGCTGCGCAGGCCGAGCGGGAGCGGGAGGTGAGGCGGGCTCTCGCCATCGCCGGTGTGACCGTCGCGCTGCTCCTGGTCGCCGGACCGGCGCAGGCGCACAACTACCTGGTCAGCAGCACTCCCGCCGCCGGCTCCACCCTGACCGAGCTGCCCGACGCCTTCGTCATCACGACGAACGACGTGCTGCTCGATCTCTCGGCGGACAACGCGGGCTTCGCGCTTCAGGTCCAGGACGCCGAGGGTCGGTACTACGGCGACGGCTGCGTCACCGTCGCCGGCCCGTCGATGTCCGCCGACCCGGTGCTCGGAGAGGCCGGGAGGTACACGGTCACCTGGCAGGTCGTCTCCACCGACGGCCACACGGTCTCCAACCGCTTCGACTTCACCTGGCAGCCGCCGGCGAGCTTCGAGCCCTCGATCGGCTCCGCCACGGCGCCGAAGTGCGGTCAGAAGACGACGGACACCAGCGCGACCCCGTCCCCGGTGGCCCGCGACGACGAGCCGAGCCGGGCGCCGGACGAGGGCGCGCTCTCCACGGTCCTCTGGGTCGGCGGAGCGGTGCTCGTCGTGGTGATCGCGGTGGTCGCGACCGTGCTGCTGGTCGGGCGGAAGAAGCCGGAATGACGCCGCCCGAGTGACGCGAAAGGCCCGGCAGTCGCCTGCCGGGCCTTTCTGCTCCCTCGGGCTTTCCGCTCCCAGGGGATGAACTACTTGGTGAGCGCCGGGATGTTCTTGCGGGTCTCGAGAACCTGGTCGATCAGGCCGTACTCGAGGGACTCCTCCGCGCTCAGGATCTTGTCGCGGTCGATGTCGCGGTTGACCTGCTCCACCGTGCGGTTCGAGTGGCGGGACAGGGTCTCCTCGAGCCAGGTGCGCATCCGCTGGATCTCGCGGGCCTGGATCTCGATGTCGGAGGCCTGGCTCGATCCCTCGGAGCCCGCTGCCGGCTGGTGGATGAGGATGCGCGCGTTGGGCAGGGCGAGGCGCTTGCCCGGGGTCCCCGCGGCGAGGATCACCGCGGCGGCCGAGGCGGCCTGGCCGAGCACCACCGTCTGGATCTGCGGACGCACGTACTGCATCGTGTCGTAGATCGCGGTCATCGCGGTGAAGGAGCCACCGGGCGAGTTGATGTACATCACGATGTCGCGGTCGGGGTCCTGGCTCTCCAGCACGAGCAGCTGGGCCATCACGTCGTCGGCCGAGGCGTCGTCGATCTGCACGCCGAGGAAGATGATGCGGTCCTCGAACAGCTTCGCGTACGGGTCCTGCCGCTTGTAGCCGTACGCCGTGCGCTCCTCGAAGCTGGGGAGGATGTACCGCGCCTCCGCGCTCGGCCGGGCGATCCCGGTCGGGTTGAGATTGGTGAATTCCATCGTCTTCCGTCCCTACTTCTGCGAGCTGTCGTCGGTTCCGCCGCCGCCGACCACTTCGGAGGCGAACTCGCGGAGGTGGTCGACGAAGCCGTACTCGAGGGCCTCCTGCGCGGTGAACCAGTTGTCCCGGTCGTTGTCGATCAGGATCTGCTCGACGGTCTTGCCGGTCTGCTCGGCCGTGAGCTCCGCCATCCGCTTCTTCATGTCGAGGATCACGCCGGCCTGGGTCTGGATGTCCGCCGCGGTTCCGCCGAATCCGCCCGACGGCTGGTGCAGGAGCACCCGGGCGTTCGGGGTGATGTACCGCTTGCCCTTGGTGCCGGAGGAGAGCAGGAACTGCCCCATCGAGGCGGCGAGCCCGATGCCGACGGTGACGATGTCATTGGGCACGAACTTCATCGTGTCGTAGATCGCCATGCCGGCGGTGATCGATCCGCCGGGAGAGTTGATGTAGAGGAAGATGTCCTTCTTCGGGTCCTCCGCCGCGAGCAGCAGCATCTTCGCGCAGATCTCGTTGGCGTTCTCGTCTCGCACATCTTGGCCGAGCCAGATGATGCGGTCCTTGAGGAGTTGGTCGAAGATGCTCGAGACCAATGCCGGTTGGGCCATTGTTGTGCGCTCCGTTTCGTTGTCGCTTGCCCACGAATCTACTGGAGCCTCGCTGCCCGTTCGCCGCTGTTCGCCGTGGGCAGAGAATCCGGCGCCCGCGTGATCGTCGCCGCGCGCTGTCGCCGCCGCCCCTGTCGCCGCCGCGCTGCGGAGGACGGATGCGGCGGCATCCACCCGTGTGTCGCGTCGCGCCACGCCGCACGATCATCCCGGCGTCCGTCCTCAGCGGTGGAGGCTCCCGAGATGACAGACAGAGGGATGGCGACGAGGCAGACCCGGCTCAGCGTCGATCAGCGCGCCGGTTCGTTATCCGTGCGCCGGTTACCCGGGCCGCACGGACAACAAACCAGCGCGCGGTCAGGCGAAGGTCGCGTCGAGGGCCGCCGACAGGTCCGCGATCAGGTCGTCCGGATCCTCGAGCCCGATCGAGAGCCGCAGGTGCCCGAGCCGGCGGAACTCCTCCGGGTAGTAGGCGACGCGCGGTCCGTCGGTGCCGACGTGCACGATGAGCGACTCGTCGTGGCCGAGCGAGACCGCCGAGGTGATCAGCCGGAGGTTCGCGACGAAGCGGTTCTGCGCATCCGGGTCCCCGTCCACGGCGAAGGCCAGCATCGCCCCCGGGCCGTTGGAGAGGATGCGGCGGGCTAGCTCCGCCTGCGGGTGGGAGTCGAGCCCCGGGTAGTACACGTAGGCGACGCGGGAATCGGAGGCGAGGAACTCCGCCACCCGCTGAGCGCTCGCGAGGTGCTGGCGCAGCCGGAGCGGAAGGGTGACGCTGCCGCGGGTGATCAGCCAGGCGTTGAAGGGGCTGATCGCGCCGCCGACGTCCACCATCGCCTCCGACTTGATCCGGCCGACGAGCTCCGCCGAGCCGATCACCGCCCCGCCCATCGCATCGCCGTGGCCGTTGATGTACTTGGTGAGCGAGTGGATGACCAGGTCGGCTCCGCTGCCCAGCGGCCTCGCGATCGGCGGCGGGCTGAACGTGGAGTCGACGCTGAGCAGCGCGCCTGCGCCGTGCGCGATCTCGGCGAGGGCCGCGATGTCCGCAAGCCGCGTGGTGGGGTTCGCGATGGTCTCGGTGTGCACGAGCACCGTCTCCGGGCGGATGGCGGCGCGCACGGCATCCAGGTCGGAGGTGTCGACCAGGCTGGCACGGATGCCGTACTTCTCCGGGAGCAGATCGGTGAAGAGGCGGAACGTGGCCTCGTAGGTCTGGTCGGCGACCACGACGTGGTCGCCGGTCTTGAGCAGGGTGAAGAACACGGCGTGGAGGGCGGCGACCCCGGTCGCGAGCACGAGAGCGTCCTCGCCGCCTTCGAGCGCGGCGAGCTTCTGCTGCAACAGCTTCTGGTTCGTGCCCCCGTTGCGCGTGTAGATGGTGTGGTCGGGCGAGGACCAGCTGATGCTGCTGGGGTCGTCGGGCAGCTGATACGAGTTGGCGAGCACGAGCGGCGAGCGGATGGCGCCGGTGCCCTGGTCGACCACGTTGCCGGCGTGCACCGCCAGGCTCTCCGGTCGCAGGGACGACGGCTGGTGCTTGTCTGGGCGGCTCATCCCATTACGGTATGACCGCCGGGACGAAGGTTACGACGATCGGCCGGTCTCGCGCGCTGCCCGCACGCGACGACGCCCCGCGGCCTGGGCCGGCGGGGCGTCGTGGTCGTTCAGTGTTACGGCTCAGCCGTGGCTGTGGCCGTAGTGCTCGTCGCCGGGTGAGCGCCCGTGCGAGTCGTCCAGACCGGCGGCGACCAGCTCCGAGTCGTCCTCGGCGATGGCCGTGAACTCGCTGAGGTCGACATCCTTGCCGTCGGTGTCAACGACCTTGACCCTGCCGAGCAGCACGGCGAGAGCCTTGCCGCGGGCGACCTCGCCGATCATTCCGGGGATCTGGCCGTTCGAGTCGAGCACCTTGATGAACTCCTCGGGCGGCATGCCGTATTGGGCAGCGCCCTGCACGAGGTACTGGGTGAGCTCGTTCTGGCTGACCTGGATGTTCTCCGCCTCGGCGAAGGCGTCGAGCAGGATCTGGTTCCTGAAGGTCTTCTCGCTGGACTCGGTCACCTCCGCCCGGTGCTCGTCGTCGTCGAGACGGTTCTCGTTCTCGAGGTGGCGGTGCACCTCGTCGAGCACCAGCTGCTCGGGGACCGGGATCTCGATGCTCTCCAGCAGCTTGTCGACGACCAGCTCGCGGGCCTGCGATCCCTGGCCGAAGACCTTGGACTTGCCGATCTGCTCCCGCAGGTCGTCCTTCAGCTCGGCGATGGTGTCGAACTGGCTGGCGATCTGGGCGAAGTCGTCGTCGGCTTCGGGCAGCTCGCGCTCCTTCACGGCGATCAGGTTCACGGTGATCTCCGCGCTCTCGCCCTCGTTGTCGCCGCCGAGCAGCTTCGACTCGAAGACCGTGGTCTCCCCCGCGCTCAGCCCGTCGAGCGCCTCGTCGATGCCCTCGATCAGCTCGCCCGATCCGACCTCGTAGGAGATCGAGTTCGCGGTGTCGACCTCGTTGCCGCCGATGGTCGCGACCAGGTCGATCTGCACGAAGTCGCCGGTCGCCGCCGGGCGGTCCACGGTCACCAGGGTGCCGAACCGGGCCAGCAGCGACTGCAGCTCGGCCTCGACCTCCTCGTCGGTGACGCTCACGGCATCCACCGTCAGGGTCACGCCGCTGAGGTCGGGCAGCTCGAACTCGGGACGCACGTCGACCTCCACGGTGACCTTGAGGTCGCCGGAGAAGGTCTTCAGGTCGGGCAGCTCGGTGATGTCGGCCTCCGGGCGGCCCAGCGGGCGCAGCTTCTCGGTGTCGAGCGCCTCGCGGTAGAACCGGTCCAGCCCGTCGCTCACCGCGTGGTTGAGCACCTCCTCGCGCCCGATCCGCTGGTCGATGATGGGCGGCGGCACCTTGCCCTTGCGGAAGCCGGGGATGTTCACCGACTCCGCGATGTGCTTGTAGGCGTGGTCGATGCTCGGCTTGAGCTCATCGGGGGTGACGGAAAGGCTGAGCTTCACGCGGGTGGGGCTCAGCCGGTCGACCGTGGTCTTCACGTTGGTTCTCCTGGGGTTGTGGTCTCGTGGGCCGTGTCGGGGCGACAGGATTTGAACCTGCGGCCTCCCGCTCCCAAAGCGGGCGCTCTACCAAGCTGAGCTACGCCCCGCTTCGCGTCCGGCTGCCATGACACAGACAGCGGATGACGAGGGCCGATCCCGAGGGAATCAGGCCCCGGCAAGTGTACTGCACTGAGCGCGCGAGGCCGCTGGTGCGCTCCCCCGAGACGCGCTCGAACGTGCATCGCAACGCGAGAACTCCCCGTTCCGGTACAGTAACCTTCGGCAGTCGGAGCCTCGGCCCGCTTCTCGAAGCGGAAGGGGACCGGCCATCCGCGGGGATGTAGCTCAATGGTAGAGCCTCAGTCTTCCAAACTGATTACGCGGGTTCGATTCCCGTCATCCCCTCCACGAATCCACACGAAAGAAGCGCCCGCCCGCATGGGAGGGCGCTTCTTTCGCATGCCCCCGGGCTCTCTTCCCCATCGCGACGACTGTGACCAGCCTGGGGCCGTGTCCAGATGTGCACGACGGAACCTGGACAACGCCCGGCTCCCGCCCGGACGACAGCCGGGCGGGAGACGAGCTCACCGGGTCATACGGCTCGCCTGCGGCGAACGCCGGCGATGAGGACCGCTGCCCCGCCGGCGAGCACGGCGAGCGCAGCCCCGATCACCCCGGCGATCTGCAGGTCGGCACCCGTGAAGCCGAGCAGGCGCGGCGTCGGCGGCACCGTGGTCAGCGCGCAGGAGGATTCGGGATCGTCGGCGCAGGGGCCGTCGACGATCGGGGGCGAGTACCCGGCCGGGTTGACGATCGTCGCCCGGTTCACGATCTCGTCGTCGTCCTGCTGGCCGTCGACGGTCACGATCACCGTCAGCAGGATCGTCTCGTCGCGCTGGAGAGCGGGGATGTCCCAGCTGACGGTGCGGGTCGCCGCGTCGTAGCCGCCGCCGTTGTCGGCCGAGACGAAGGAGACGCCGGTCGGCAGCTCATCGGTGACCGTGGTGGGGACGCTGTCGCGGGTGCCGGTGTTGCCGACCGTCACCGTGTAGCTGAGGGTGTCACCGGACACCGCATGGTCGGCGTCGACGGTCTTGCCGATCGTGAACCGATCGTCGGACGCGGTGATCCCGACCTTGGGCGACTCGGCCGGCAGCAGCGCGACGCCGGCAGTGGTCTGCGCGAAGGCGGCGACGCTGTTCCAGGCGATGAGGTCCTTGGAGACCGTCGGGACGCTCATCTGGAACCCGAGGGAGAACCCTTCACCGGTCTGGTACTGCGCGGTGGACACCAGGCGCAGCGCGAGCACGTTCGCCAGGCCGCCGAGATCGTCGGGATCGGTCGTCCAGTCGTCCACGCAGGTCGCGGGATCCTGGCTCGGATACACCTCCGGCCGGCAGGCGTCCGCGGAGGCCGAATAGGAGACCGTCACCCCGGTCGGCGCCACGGCGACCGACTCGAGGAGCGGCCGGAACTCGCTGTCCCGCTCCTCCCCCGCCTGCGCCTGGCTCACGCCGGTGTCGCCGACGTGCGGGAACACGTCGTAGAGCACGACGCCGTTCAGGTTCGGCGCTCCCGTGTTGGTCCAGTTGATCGCGTAGTCCGCGAGCCCGTCGGTCAGCTTCACATGGCCGACCGCCGGGAATGTCTGCGGGGTGGCGTCGTAGTCGCCCTGCACCGTCTTGGTGAGCTGGAACTGCCCCGAGCTCGAGGTCACGGTGCGGAAGGTCGCGCTGGCCTCGCAGTTGCCCGGGTTCGCGGCGGGGTCCGCCCGCAGGCCGTCCGCGTCGTCCGCGACATAGGTGCCGGCGGCGCAGATCGGCAGCAGGTCCGGGTCGTCGTAGAAGACGCGCGCGGTGTTGGTGTACATGCCGGGCGCCGTCGGCTTGTCGACAGTGAGCGGGGAGAGGGTCAGCGTGTACTGGCCGGCCTCGGCCGGCAGCGCCCCCACCGGGACGGTGACCCGGATCAGGTCGCGACCGGGCGCGTGGTCCTCGATCACCTCGACCCGCAGCTGCGGGTCGGCGAGGGAGATGGTCGAGCCGCCCGGACGGGTCAGCTGCGCGGTGACCACGGCCGGATCGGTGACGAGGGTGGTGTCCGCCGGAAGCAGATCGGTCAGAACGAGATCGGCCGTCGGGACGCCGGGGCTGAACAGGGTTCCGGTCAGCTGGATGCGGGCCTGACCGCCGGTCACCCCGCCGACGTCGCTCATCGTCTTGGCGACCCCGATCTCCGGGGAGTCGAGGATGAAGATGTCCGCCGCGGGCGAGGTCTGAGAGCCGCCGGAGGGGATCACGGTCGTGGCGGCGCCGAGGTACCAGTCGATGCCGGCCCGGTTCTGCAGGGTCTGGCCGTCCCGGGTGCTGGGATCGGCGTAGCCGTAGACGCGGATGTTGTCGCTGCGCCGCTGCTCCTGGCTCGCGTCGCGCGGGATCACGATCTCCGCCACCTGACCCAGGTCCGCGGTCGGGACGACCCAGCCGGCCCAGGCGCCGCCCGAGGTCTCGGACACCATGTCATACGGGCCCGAGCCGTCGGTCTTCAGGTACTGGGGGGCGTAGCCGGCGGCCGGGCCGGCGCCGGAGTAGTCGATCCGGATGCCGAGGACGTGGAACGCGGGTGCTGCGCACACCCCGGCGCTCTGCGTGTAGACGCCGCTGCCGGAGAGATCGGCCAGACACGGCACCTTGTCGTGGATCTCGTACTGGAACGACTCGTACTGGATGCGGGGGCTGATCGTATAGGTCGCTGGTGCCGCGTCGAGGACCGAGGCGGGGCGGGCGGAGTTGTCGCCGCTCGGGAGCCAGCGGCCGGGATAGGTGGCGCGCCGGTCGGGGCTGGCGTTGTCGGGGGCGCGGTTGAGCGGTGCCGATGAGCTCTTGCCGAGCGAGTGGGTGCCGGGGATCGCGGGATCGCCTCCGGCGAGCATCACGACGGTC
>Ga0182749_1000653_pt1 | contig 30377 bp, 29 predicted proteins | sample eDN3rd37CKraftMG_FD_128875 | JGI IMG/M metagenome (GOLD analysis project Ga0182749, IMG submission 128875) | Enriched Miracle-Growth compost microbial communities from Emeryville, California, USA - eDNA 3rd pass 37_C Kraft MG (version 2) (version 2) ...
CGACGGCAGGGAAGGCGCCAGGCCGCCCGCGCAGGCCGGCGCGTGGGTCACGCCCTCCACCGTCGCGGTGAGCGGCGGCCGTCCGCTGCCCTCGCGCGGGCCGAGGCGGCGCAGGAAGCGCGTCAGCCGCACCTCGATCCATTTCTGGCTGTAATGCGCCACGACCAGCGCGGGCGGCAGCGTCGCCGCCGCGAACAGGAGCTGCGCGGCCGGTCCCGCGAGATCGAACGCCCCCGCCGCCTTCAGCGCCGGCTTCGCCACGCCCATGACGACCGGATGCCAGAGATAGAAGCTGTAGCTGATCGTGCCGAGCCACTGGAACGGCGCTGTCCGCAGCAGCCGCGCGAGGCCGCCGCGCTCCGCCGCCAGCCCGAACAGCGCGAGCGCGCCGAGCAGGGCCGATCCCGCGATCAGCGGCACGGTGGCGAGCCACGCCGCGAAGGGCATATGAAGCGGGCTCAACGTCATATTGTCCTGCCCGCCGGACAGGAGGTCGAGCCAGCGCCAGCACAGCAGGAAGGCGATGAGCGTCGCGAGGGGCAGCACCGTGAGCCGGCGCAGCGCGGGATGGCCGGCGAGCCCCGCCGCGATCGCCATCCCCGCCGGCATCAGCGCCGCGCGCGGGAACAGGATCAGCAGCCCGGCCCCCGTCACGACCGCCACCGCCCGCCAGCCGGCGAAGCCCCTCCCGCGCAGCCACCAGCACAGGCCGCACAGCGCGTAGAAGGTCAGCTCATAGCCCAGCGACCATGCGGCGGGATTGACCTGCGCGAGCGGGAAGAAGGGCGGCGGGGCGGCGAAATTGAGCAGCCATTGCCCGAAGGGCGGCAGCCAGCGCCCGGTCGTCAGGCTGGCGAGCGTGATTGCGATCAGCGTCAGCCAGAGCAGCGGATAGATGCGCGTCGCCCGGTCCCACAGGAACGAGCGCAGCGACGGCGCGCGCGCCAGCGCCCCCACGATCACATAGCCGCTGATCCCGAAGAACAGCTCCACGCCGAACTTGAAGGCGTTCAGCAGCCAGAACTCGACCGCCGATCCCGCGACGAAGGCGAAGGTCGGCAGGCCCGAATGGACGACGTGATAGACGAACACCATCGACGCGAAGAGGCCCCGCGCGCCGTGGACGGTGGGGTTGAAGGAGGGCGGCCGCGCGCCGTTCACACGCCGGCTCCGGCGGGGACGGCGCGCCCGCGGGGGCGGGATAATGCGGCTGCGGCGACAATGTTCCGCCGTTCGGGCCGCCACGCCTTCTTATTCGCGACGGAGCGCGCTAGGATGACGATGAGGATCGCGTGAAAGAGCAGAACTTCCAGCAGAATGTCGGCCGGGCGAGTCGAGGGGCGGGCGGGATCGTCGCGCTTTCGCCCGGCGGCGGGCGGGTTGCGCTGCCCTTCGTCGCTCCCGGCGGCAGCGTCGTCGGCGTGAACGGATTGGCAAGCGATACCGTTCATGATCGCCGCATGACAGGAAACCGAAACAGCGAAACGACGTCGCTTCGCGATATCCGCGCGCGCCGCGACATCCATGGGGAGGCCGCTTCGCATTCGCCTTCCGTGGGCAAGGACCCCGTGGAGCTTCCCGCCTCCCTCTACAGCCGGGCGATCGATCTGCGTTACTGGCTCGCCGCGCTCGGCGCGGGCGCGCTCGCCTGGGTGGTGCTTCTCAGGCTCGTCTGACGGCGCGCGACGCGGCCGTGCGGTCGCTCGCGGGTCATGCGCCATAATTCATGTAGCTGTGATATTCGTGGTCGACGTCGTCATAGCCGTAGGCCGCGATCGCCTTCATATCCACCTGCGTCATCACCACGCCCGACGGACGCACCCCGATCGATGCCAGCCGCTTGATCGCCGCGCGCACCACCGGCAGGTGCGTATGGTTCCAGCGCACCACCATGATGGCATGATCGACATGGCCCATCAGGAGGCGCGACTCGGTCGCCGCCAGCGCGGGCGCGGTATCCACGATCACCAGATCGAACACGTCCTCCAGCCGCGCCAGCAGCTCGCGCAGCGCCTCCTCCGAATTGATCTGGTGGTGCGCGAAGGGCTGGGCGAGCGCGGGCAGGATCCATGCGCCGCTGCGCTCGTCGCGCATCAGCACGTCCTTCAGCATCGCCTTGCCCGACAGCACGTCGAGCAGCCCCATCGTCGGCGACAGGCCGAACATCGACGCGATGCTGGGCCGCCGGATATCGCCGTCGATCAGCAGGGTGCGCCGCCCGCCCGCCGCCGCGACCCGCGCGAGGCAGGCCGACAGCGTCGACTTGCCCTCGCCCGGCTTGGCGGAGGTCATTCCCACGATGCGCGTGCGCTGCGGCCCGCTCGCCTTCTCGATCATCAGGAGCAGGCTGCGGGTCGCCTCCGCGATCAGCGACAGCGGCCGGTCGAGCACGAAATCGATGGGCGGGATCTGGCGCTCCCCGCGCCGGGCGATCGAGCGGATCGACGGGATGTTGACGAGGTGCGGCAGGCGCAGCCCCTCCTCCGCCTCGCGCGAGGAGATCAGCGTCCGGTCGAAGATGTGCAGCAGCCAGACGGTCAGCCCCGCCAGCAGGAGCGCCAGCAGCCCGCCGATCGCGACGTTGAGCTTGCGGTTGGGATAGCTCGGCCGCCCGGGCACGAGCGCGGGGGACAATATGCGCGCGTCGTCGTCGGCCACCACCGCCTGGCTGGCCACGGCCGTCTGTCGCTGGAGCATCGCGGCATAGTTGGTGCGCAGCGCATCCGCACGCCGTTCCAGCTCGTTCAGCTTGACCGATGCCGCCGCGTTCGTCGCCAGCGTGCCGCGCGCGGCACCCGCGATGCCGCTCGCCGCGCCGGCGCGCTGCCGGGCCACCTGGACGCGCGCCTCCAGGTTCGAGACGACGCGCCCGATCTCCGCCTGGATGGCGTCGTCGACATCGGCCAGCTCGTGCTTCGCCTTGACGACATCGGGGTGCGTGGGCTTGTAGCGCGCCTCCAGCTCGGCGAGCTTGGCGCTCACCAGCGCGCGCTGGCCGCGAAGCTGGTTGACCACGGGCGAGCCCAGCGCCTCGCCGACATCGTCGCCGCGCGAGCCGTGCGCCATCTGCGAGCGCGCGGTGTTCAGCCGGGCGCGCTCCTCGGCAAGCGCGGTCTGCGCGTTCGCCTCCTGCTGCTTGTAGAGCGACTGTTCCTGCTCGGTCAGCGTCACGCCGTCGGCGCTGAGCAGGTTGTTGTCGCGGCGATAGCGCGCGACGGCGGCTTCCGCCGCCTCGACCCGGCCGCGCATCAGCGCCAGCTCGCGCTGCAATCCGGCATCGGCGGTGCGCGCGGCCGACAGGCGGGTATCGCTCTTGGCCAGAATATACTGGCGCGCGAATTCGTTGGCGACCAGCGCCGCCACCGCCGGATCGCGCGCGGTGAAGGACAGGGCCAGCACGTTGGTCGTCCCCGGGCGCTCCACCTTCATCTTGCCCTTCACCGCGTCGAGCACGGCGAGCCTTGCGCGATCGGGCGGCAATTCGGTGATGTCCTCCGCGAAATGCGGCAGCGGCCCGGTCTCCATCGCGGTGATCACGCGCCGCGCGACATCGTTCGACTGGAGCATCTGGATCTCGGCGTTGACGGCGTTGTCCTCGTCCGTCGCGGCGGGGATCACCGCATTGTCCTTGGGCTCCAGGTTCAGCAGGCGCGAATTGACCAGCAGCGCGGCGGTGGCGGTGTAGCGCGGCGTGCGGCTCAACGTGAACAGGACGACCCCGCCCAGCACGAACAGGAACACCGCCGCGAAAGGCAGCCAGCGCCGCCGCAGGATCGAGAAGATGCGGCGCAGGCGATCGCCGGCCGGCGGCACCGGGGAACGCATCCGCAGGGGCATGCGCTGCCTCGCCACGCTGCGGGGCGCGGAAGGCACGCGGACAGGAAGCTGCTCGTTCACCGTCATATCCTCAGGCCGACGCCGACCAGCACGCGATCGCGCGTGAACGACTTGTATCGATCGGCGCCATGGGAAGAGAGGTCGAGCCGGTCATAGCCGACCCGCAGCGACAGCCCCCGCTTGAGCTTGTATTCCGCGTTCGCGCCGACGCCGACGCGGCCGTCCTGCCGGTCGATGCCGTTGAAGCTGTCGCGCTCGAGCTGCACGTTGGCGCCCAGGACGAGCGAGCGGAGCAGCTCGTGATCGACCTGCACCCCGCCGCTCAGCGCCACATAGCCGCTCGACTGGGGAATGCCCGCATCCTCGACGCTGCGCTGCGCGGTCAGCGTCACGGTGGTGAGCTGGGTGGGGAACAGCACCACCTTGGAACGGACGGCGAGGCCCGAGAAGCTCCTGAACTGCGCGCCGTGATAATCGGTGTTGACATAGCCGATGCCGACCTCGCCGCGCGCCAGGACCGGCAGCTCGAAACGCACGCCGCCCAGCAGCTCGTAGCTGCGCGAGTTGCGATCGAAATCCTCCGTCGCGGATCGCCTGTAATCGGTGATGTCGTACGTTACCTGCGCGAAATAGGCGAGCGAGGGCGATTGCGCGATCTCGGTCCGCAGGCGAAGCCGTTTCAGATCGTTGTCGCGATAGGTCTGGTCGAGCGTGCCGCCGTCCCGCAGCGTCCCGTCGAAATAGGTCGAGCGCGTTATCCCCGCCTCGCCCGATACGAGGATGCTGGCGAAACGCTGCGAGAGGCCGAGGGCGGCCGTTGCCGCCTCATAGCGTATGGGGCGATCGGTCAGGACGAAGGCATTCTGCGATTCGCGCGATTCGCGCGCCTCCTGGTAGCGGCCGATCAGCCGGATGCGCGTGCCGCTGCCTATCTCCTGTATGCCGTAGGCCGACAGGTTGACGTCGGCCTCGTTCTCGCTGGTCTGGTGGAGATAGCGGTCGATCTGCCCGCTGGCGCTCAGGTTCAGCGAGCGGCGCGTCCAGTTGGACTGAAGCTGGGCCGCGGGCTCGAAGCGGACGAAGGCGTCGTCCACCTTGCCGCTGCCCAGCGCGTAGACATTGTCGTTATACTCACCAGACACCGCGAGCGAGGGATAGAGGGTGAAGCTGCCCACCGGCACCCCGCTCGCCTCATAGCCCGGAATCTGCCGCTCGCGCACCGCGACGTAGCGGCCGAAGCGCACCAGGCTGTCGTCCGGCGGCAGCATCTGCGCCTCCGCCGCGCCGCTTCCGCCCGCCGCGAGCAGCACAAGGCCGGTCAACCGCGCGAGGCGATCGCGGCGGGCCCCACGATCCGCCATCAGAAGAAGCGTTCCAGCACGCGCACGGTATCGCCCGGCAGCACCGGCAGGTCGGAGGTGAGCTGATATTTACGCTCGCCCGCCTCCCCGAAATGCTGGATCGCGACCGTGCGGTGATTGGCGCGATAGGTGAAGCCCCCCGCCGTCGCCACGGCGGCGTTGACGGTCATGCCCACGCGATAGGGATATTGCCCCGCCTTGTTGACCTCGCCCAGGATATAGAAGGGCCGATATTCGACGATATCGGCATTCACCTTGGGATCGTTGAGATAGCCCGTCCCCAGCCGCTGCGCGAGCGCGGCCTGCAATTCGGCCAGCGTCAGCCCGCCCGCCTTGACCATGCCGATCAGCGGGAAGGAGATGGTGCCGTCGCTGCCCACCAGATATTCGCCGGTCAGCGTATCCTCGCCATAGACGGTGATCTTCACCTTGTCGTCGGCGGCGAGGCGATAGGCGGGCATGGTCTGCCGCGCGGCTGACGGCGCGGCAACGGAGCGGGCGTCGCCCGCGCAGCCCGCGCAAAGCAGCGCCAACGCCGTGACGAAGGACCCGGCATTCCTCATTGCGTCTCTCCCTGCGGTTGCGCGGCGATCGCGGGAGAGATGCTTGTGACCGGCTTCGGGTTCCGTCCCTTTCTGCCGCCGGGCGAAAGCAGCGCGCCGATGAAGCCCAGCCCCCAGGCGAAATGCATGACCACCAGCGCCGGTGCCGCAAGCAACGTGCACGGCGACGGGTTCCGCCGCAGCAAGGCCAGCGTCGCCACCCCGATCACGCCCAGATAGGCCCCCGGCACCGCCAGCGCCCACGGCCGGAACGGCGCCGCCGCCAGCGCCGCCGCCGTCGCGGCGACGGCCAGGGTGGGCAGCATCTGGCGCAGGCGCAGGCGTTCGCGATGCTTCCGCCAGGTGCGCGCCCGGCCCGCGCCGTAACGGAAATACTGGGCGAAGAGCCGCCCCAGCGTGCGGCGGGGGTGGTAGATCGCCTCGATCCCGCCCGCCAGCCAGATGCGCCCCCCGGCGCGGCGCACGCGATAGTCGAACTCGGCATCCTCGTTGGCGGCGAAGCTCTCGTCATAGCCGCCGATGCGATCGAACATCGCGCGATCCATGCCGGCATGATGGCCATGATCGACGAAGCCCGCATAGCCGCCGACGCGATGCGCCGATCCGCCCGTGCCGATGCGGCTGTTCGATGCCGCCGCGATGCCGCGCTGGAGGCAGGTTTCGCCCCGCGTGTCGAGACGCACCGCCACCATGTCCGCCCCCGTTTCGGCGAAGGCGGCCAGGATGCGCGGGACGTAATCGTCGGGATAGGCGCAATGGGCGTCGATCCGCACCAGCGTGTCGGCGCGCGGATCGGCGGCGGCGGCGGCGCGGTTGACCCCCGCCGACTGGAGGCGCGCGGGATTGTCGATCAGCCGGACGCGCGGATCGACCCGCGCCGCCGCGCGGACGAGATCGCGCGTGCCGTCCATGCTGCCGCCATCGGCGACCAGTATCTCGACCAGCCTTTCGCCCGGCAGGCGGGCCAGCCCGGCGAGAAGGCCGCCGATATGCGCGGCCTCGTTCAGCGTGGGGATGATCGCGGCGGCACGGCGGCTCATGCGGCATTCTCCGGGATCAGCGCATCGGCGAACCGCGCCCGCGCGGCCGCCAATGTCAGCGGGTCGAGTATCCGTGCCGCGTGAAGCGCGAACCGATCCGCCGCGTCGGGCTCGACCAGCCGGGCCAGCGCCACGGTCAGGTCGGCATGCGCGAAGTCGACGATATTCTCCGCCGGCAGGTGGAGCCGGTAGACGTCGATATCCGATGCCAGCACCGGCAGCCGATACGCCATCGCCTCCAGCATCGTCAGCGGCAGCCCCTCCCAGCGCGAGGGCAGCAGCAGCGCGTCGGCGGCCGAGAGGTGGAGGTCCGGCCGGTCCGTCCACGGCACGAGCCGGATATCGGCCCGGCTCTCCGCCGCGAAACGCTCCAGCGCCGCGCGGCCGGGGCCGTCGCCGACGAACAGGAAGGTCCAGCCGCGCAGCCCCGCCTCCGGCGCCCGCGCGATCGCGCCCGTCAGGAGATCGATCCCCTTCTGCGCGGTATCGAGCCGCCCGAGGAACAGGGCCGTCCGCCCGTCCGCCGGCAGCCCGAGCGCGGCGCGCGCCTGCGCGCGGCCGGTGCGCGGCGGCGGATCGACGATATTGTGCGCGACGGTGACGGGGGCCACCCCGCCCGCCGCGCCGACCTGGCTCGCCACCGCCGCCGACGGAACGATGAACCGATCGGGCCGCCGGTAGAGCGCGCGGCGCACGCGATCGCCCACGCCGCCGCGCCGCCCCATGTCGGCCAGCCGGTGCGCCATCGGGAGATAGCTCACCAGCCGGGTCGATCGCGGCAGCGCGCGCATCGGCACCGCGAGATTCTCGATGCGCCCCTGGACGAGGAGCACGGTATCGGGACGCACCGCTTCGGCCAGCCGCCGCACCGCCCGGCGATAGCGCAGGCGCAAGCGGCCCAGATAGGGCTCGCCGCGCCGCTTGACGAAGGGCCATTCGATCAGGCGCGGCGCGGGGGACAGCGCCTCCAGCCCCGCGCGCAGCCGCCGGTTGACCGCGGGCAGGCAGAAGATGGTTTCGTCGAAGCCCCCCCGCCCGTCGAGCACGGCCGGCAGCAGCCGGAGCAGCATCCGCTCATGCCCGCCGAAATCGGGGCTGTCGTGCAGGATCAGTAGGCGGCGGGCCATGGTCACGCCCGTCCCGCCCGGCTTGCCCGCCACGCCGTCGCCGCCTCGCGATAGGTGTCGCGGGTCATCCGCCCGATCGTCGGCCAGTCGGGTATGCCCGCCACCAGATCGCGCGACGGCCTGCGCCCGACCGAGGCCGCGAGCGCCGCCGCGAGCGCGGAAGGATCGCCGGGCGGCACGAGGCACCCCGCCGTGCCGTCGCGGCCGACCACCTCCGAAAAGGCGCCGAGATCGCTCGCCACCACCCATTTGCGCGCCGAGGCGACGAGGAACAGCACGCCGCTCGCCTCGATCGCGCGATAGGGAAAGACGAAGGCGTCGGCCTGGTGGAGCAGCGCCCCCATCTCGCCTTGCGACTGGCGGCGGAAGCGGAACTCGATCAGGTCGCGCGAAAGCCCCAGCGCGCGGGCCCGCGCGAGCAGCGGGGCGACATCGATCATCGGCTCGCCCGCGACGACGACGGAAAGCCGCGCGCGCGCATCGGCGTCGAGGCGGCCGAGCGCCTCCACCAGCAGATCCACGCCCTTATAATCCTGCACGCGCCCGAGCTGCACGATCCGCCAGCGCCGTTCGCCCTCCGCCGGCGTCGCGCCCCCCGCGCCGGGCCGGGCGAGCAGGCCGTGGGGGATGACCGCGATCCGCGCGGGATCGTGCCCGGCCGCCGCCAGCATCTCCCTGCCCCCCGCGGTGTGCACGATCAGCCGGTCGGCCGCGTCCAGCACCCGCGCGAAGCCGTCGCGCTGGAGGCGGCTCACCGCTTTGCCGTTGAAGGGGGTGGTGTCGTGCACCGTCAGCACCACCGGGCAGAAGGCGCGGATGCGCCGCAACGCGCGCAGGTCGACCGGCGGCAGCACGGTCCACTGGAAATGCACGAGATCGAAGCGCGCGGAACGCAGCAGGCCCAGCAGCCGATACATGCCCACCACATGTTCGGCCCCCTTGAGCAGCCGCCACCCGCCGCCGGCCCGCCGCCGCCGCCCGTCCGTCAGCGGATAGAAGATCGGCCGCGAACGGATCGCGCCCAGATCGTCCTCCTCGCCCGCGCGCAGGCCGCGCACCGCCCAGCGCGGCTCGATCCCCGCCGCCTCCAGCCCGGTGGACAAGGCCGCGTCGTAAGGGGCGGTGAACAGCGAGGGATCGACGAGCAGCACCCTGCGGGGCGAGTCCTCGCCTTGCCCTTCCGGGAGCCGGGGCCGCGCCCGCCTTGCTCCGGTGAACGCCTGCATCATGCCGACCCGCGGCGCGACAGCACCGCCGGAAATGTGCGCCCCAGGATGAACAGGTCGAGCGGCACCGATTTCGACCGGCAATAGACGAAATCGAGCACGACGCGGCGGCGATAGCTCAGGTCGTTGCGCCCGCTCACCTGCCACAGCCCGGTGATGCCGGGACGCACCAGGCAGTAATGACGGAAATAGCGGCCGTATCGCGGCACCTCGCTCTCGACGATCGGGCGCGGGCCGACCAGGCTCATATGCCCCAGCAGCACGTTGACGAGCTGCGGCAGCTCGTCGAGGCTGGACGTGCGCAGGAAGGCGCCGATCCGCGTGATGCGGGGATCGACGCGCAATTTCTGGCCGACCGCCCATTCGCGCGCCGCCGTTTCGTCGGTGGCGAGCAGATGCTGGAGCCGCGCCTCCGCGTCGGCGACCATGGTGCGGAACTTGAGGCAGGGGAAGCTTATGCCGCCCCGCCCGATCCGCCGATGGACGAAGAACGGGTTGCCCCCGTCATGCAGCCAGATCGCGAGGCACAGCGCCACCAGCACCGGCGCCATGACGAGCAGCAGCACCGCCGCCACCGATATGTCGATGCCGCGTCCAAGCGGATCGTCCAGCCTCGATCGCCTGATGGTCGCGGCCCGGGCGGTCCATGCCCGCCTGTCGAGCGTATCCACATCGCCTTTCATGACATCGAGTTCCCCGTGTCCTTCCCGATGCCCCCCATGCCGCTATCCTGCTTCGCCCCTTGCGAGGCAGGCGGCATCGTGCACGTTTCCCGTCGCGCCGATTTCTGCTGTTGCTGCTGTCCTGATTGGGATCGATGCGCGGGCCGCGCGTGGCCGAGGTCCGCGCCGACGGGCGAACGGCCACGCGCCCTCGCCCCGGATTCCAGGGGCGGAGCCCGTGGATAATCGCGGTGGACGGCAATCTTCTGACGAAACGTAGCGACGTCCGACGCACACGCGGTCCCAACATTCTGATCCGGCTTCCCAACAACATGGGCGTTTACCATCAGCCGGCAGTACCGGCAACGTAACTACCGCCCCGCAAACCAAATCATCCCGCCTGCAAAATCGAACAATTCCCCGTTCGAATGCATCCATTTTCGCCGTTCGTCGCAAAAATACCCCGGTTCATTGGAATCCCGTCTTGCAGTTCGATGACGAAGGGGGTGTGCAGGTGCGACGAGCCGCCGCCAAAATCGGATCGGCGCCGTCCGGCGCGCCCGTCTCCCGGATATGCGTCAGCATGGCGCCCGCCGATAGCCGCCGCGAAGCGCCTTGCGGGCGATGACCGGGAACTGGCGGAAACATTCCTCGGCCACCAGCAGCGCCGCGCGCGGGCTGGCGAACAGGCCGCCAATGCCCTGCCCGAAGCGCCTCGCCTTCATGTCGTCGGTGAAGGCGCGATAATGGTAGCAGCGATCGACCACGCGCATGTGCCGGCGGATCAGGCGGACCAGCTCGGGATCGCCCGCCGTCCTCGCCTCCGCCAGCAGCACGGCCTGCCTGCGCCGCAGCAGGCCGAGATCGTGGACCGTCTGCACCTGCGTCAGCGAATCCGGCCGCACCCGGTAGCGGTAGCCCGGCTCGGGCGACATCCACCAGCACGCGCCCGCGCGCAGGCAGTCCGCATAGAGCGCGAAATCCTCCGCGAAGCGCACCCTCTCGTCATAGGCGATGCCGTGCACGCGCAGGAAATCCCGCCGCATGATCGGCTTGAGGAAGCCGAAATTCACCCCCGGCCGGGCGGGATCGGCGACGTTGCGGCGGATGAACTCGGCGAGGCCCAGCGCGCGGTCGCCGGACAGCAGGGCGGCGGGGATCATCGGGCGCGCCTCCGACGGAGCGTCCTGGGGCACCAGCAGCAGATTGTCGCTGCACAGGTCCGCCCCGCGCGCCTCCGCCAGCGCCACCAGCCGCGCGAGCCGGTCGGCCTGATAGGCGTCATCGGCGTCGAGCAGCGCGATCCATCGGCCCGTGGCCATGGCGATGCCGCGATTGCGCGCCGCCGAGGGGCCGCGATTGACCGGCTGGCGCAGCAGGCGGATACGCGCGTCGGCCGCCGCCATCGCGGCGACCATGACAGGGCCGTCGTCGGTCGAGGCGTCGTCGACGACGATGATCTCGATCGCGTCGAGCGTCTGCGCGCGCACCGAGCCGATCGCCTCCGCGACGAAGCGCGCGGCGTCGAACATCGGCACGATCACCGAGACGACCGGCGCCATCCGCTCAGCCCTCCCCGCCGGACGGAAGGATGGGGCCGGGCGTGAAACCATTGGCTTTGGCGAGCACGGCGAGCACGCCCGCATCGCGGGCCAGATCGAACTTGCGGGCAAACCATGCGGGGCTGGCGCGCAGGCGGGGCAGGTCCGCCATCGTCAGCACCCTGGGCCCCGGCCAGATGATCTCGCGCCCGAAATGCCCGGCGATCCTGTCCCGATAGGGCCCGTTCTCGACCAGCGCCTGCACGATCAGCTCGTCGCTGAGCAGCAGGCCGCGCAGATAGGCCGACACCTGCCGCGTCACCGGCGATTCCATCGCCCATTCGCAGAAGCCGCGCGGCAGGATCGTCCATTGCGATCCCTTGTGGTTCAGCGTGAAATCGCGGGGCGGCGGCTTGCGGCCGGGCAGGATGAAGGCGCGCAGCGGCGTTTCCAGCAGCGGATGCGCCCGGTGATGCCAGTCGTCGGCGGGAAGCTCGCTCACCGGCCGCATCTCGACATGGACGCGATCGCCCGACGCGGCGAGGCCGTCCTTCACCTCGTCCAGCGATCTCAGCGGGTAGCATTGGCCGCTCAGATTGACGAAATGGGTCCAGTCCGGATCGGTTCGCAGCGCGAGCGCGATTGTGTCGAGCAGGATGCGCGACAGCGACCAGCCGCCCCAGTTGGTGAAACGCGAGCGGAGCAGCCGCACATTGGGCCTGTCCGCGCAGATGCGCCGCACCTCGCGCCAGACGCCCCGGCGATCGGCCTTGATCCCCAGCCGCGACTTCATGTCGACATGGACGAAGAACAGGTCATCGGGATGATCGATCGCGCGCATCAGCCAGTCGAACTGGGCGGGCTTGTGATGCACCATGATGAAATAAGCGATCCGGGCCGCCATGCTCACTCCATCCGTTGCATCGCGGCATTGGCGGACGCGCGCGGTCGGCTCAAGCAGCGGGGGATGAAACGTGCCCGGTTCGCGCCATGTCCTTCAGGACGCGCCGGACTTGCCCGCCGGAGGCCGGCTGATAAAAGGGGCGTCGGCGAAAAAGGCGGATCGGTGAGGTTAGCCCGGTCGCATCCTCGCGGATGTTCTGTCTGATGCTGCGGCATCAAGTCCCGCGCCCCTGAAGCCGGCGCATGTCGTGCCGGCCATCGAAGGGATGCGCGCGATGCGGATGCAGCAGCAGATTTCCGTCATCACCCTCGGCACCGCCGATATTCTCCGGTCCCGCCGCTTCTATGCCGATGGCTTCGGCTGGGCGCCCGTGTTCGAGAATGGGGAGATCATCTTCTATCAGATGAACGGCCTGATGCTGGGCACGTTCAGCAAGCCCGCGCTGGAACAGGATATGAACCGCACGGGGCTGCTGAGCCCCGGCGCCTTCGCGCTCGCCCACAATGTTCCCCGCCGGGAGGACGTCGATCCCCTCATCCGACGGCTGGCGGCGGCGGGCGGCCGGGTGCTCCGGCCGGGCGACGCGCCCCCTCATGGCGGATTTCGCGGCTATGTCGCCGATCCCGACGATCATGCGTGGGAGATCGCCTGGAATCCGGACTGGCATATCGACGAACAGGGGCATGTGACGTTCGGCCCCTGACGCGAAGGCCCGCCGCTGACGCGGGGAAATGTGAGGAGCGCGGTTCAGGCAGGCCCGATCGCCTTTGCCAGCACGACAAAGGCCAGCTCGCGCGTTTTCGGCAGGCCGAAGCGCGGATCGTCGAGGGGGAAAGGGCGCTCCTCGCCGGTCAGCGCATAGCCGCGACGCTGGTAGTAGGCGACCAGCTCGCCGCGCTGACGGATCACCGTCATCTCGATCCGCCGCGCGCCGAGGCCCGTCGCGGCCTCCCGCTCGGCGGCGGCGACAAGCCCGCTGCCAAGGCCGGCCGCCTGCCGTGACGGATCGACGCACAGCAGCCCGAGATAGGCGCCCTCCCCGGCCGCCCTGGCGATATGGACGCAGCCGACGATCGCGCCGCCGTCGATCGCCACCAGGATGCGCTGATCCGGGGCGTCGACGATGGCGCGAAGCGCCGCGACATCGGTGCGCTGGCCGCCGATCAGATCGGCTTCATGCGTCCATCCCCGCCGCGCGCTGTCGCCCCGATAGGCGCGCTCGACCAGCGCATGGAGAGGCGTCAGGTCGGCCGGCGTCGCGAAACGGATCGCGGGGAAGCTTTCGGTCACGGCTCCACCGCGAACAGGGTGACGCCCGCATATTTGGGATCGGCGGGATTGAAGACCGGCTGCGGCTGGAACAGCCGGCTTCCCAGCGCCAGATCCTTCAGCCCCGCGAGCTTGAACGTGGAGATCTTGATCTCGCGCGGCGGCTGGCCGTCCCGTTCGAGCGTGACGGCATCGATGAAAAGCTCGTCATGGCGCGTGTAGAGGATGTGCGGCGCCAGCGTCACGGAGGTGCGGTTGTAGACGGCTGCGACGCACTTGCGGAGCGCGATGGCTTCCAGGAGGAGCTTGCTGGCTTGCATCCCTCCCAATTGGCCGAGCGGCGCCTGATGTTCAATGCCCTTGTGCGATGCAGCATGGATTCCTTCGCTCCTGACGCGGCGAAGCGAGGGCCACCTCCCCCCGATGACAATGGCGGTGGCATGATCTATCCCGTCCCGCCCGCCCCGGCGCCCCGGGCGGCGGCGGCGAGACGATCGAGGCCCGAATACCCCTTTCCCACCGCAAGGACCACCGCATGTCGATGCCCGCATTGTTCGAGAACCGGCTGTCGATCCCGGCGATCGCGTCGCCCATGTTCATCATCTCGCAGCCGGACCTCGTGCTTGCCCAGTGCCGCGCGGGCATGGTGGGCTCCTTCCCCTCGCTCAATGCCCGTCCCGCCGGGCTGCTGGAGGAATGGCTGCGGCGGCTCACCTCGGAACTCACCGGGAAGGACGCGCCCTTCGCCGTCAACCTGATCGTCCACCGCTCCAACGCCCGGCTGGAGGAGGATCTGGCGCTGTGCGTGAAATATCGGGTGCCGGTGGTCATCACCTCGCTCGGCGCGCGGCCGGACGTCAACGAGGCGATCCACGCCTATGGCGGCATCGTCTTCCATGACGTGATCGACAATGTCTTCGCGCGCAAGGCGATCGACAAGGGCGCCGACGGGCTGATCGCGGTGGCCGCCGGCGCGGGCGGCCATGCCGGCACGCTTTCGCCCTTCGCGCTGGTGGAGGAGATTCGCGGCTGGTTCGACGGGCCGCTGGTGCTTTCCGGCGCGATCGCCACGGGCGCCGCGATCGTGGCGGCGCGCGCCTTGGGGGCCGATCTCGCTTATGTCGGCTCGGCCTTCATCGCCACCGAGGAGGCGAACGCCCCCACCGCCTACAAGCAGATGGTGGTGGACAGCACCGCGTCCGACATCGTCTATTCCAACCTCTTCACCGGCGTGCACGGCAATTATCTGAAACCCAGCATCGTCGCGGCCGGGCTCGATCCCGATATGCTCCCCACATCCGATGCATCGCGGATGGATTTCGCGGAGCTGGCCGACGGCAAGAAGGCATGGCGCGACATCTGGGGTTGCGGGCAGGGCATCGGCGCGGTGCACGAGATTGTGCCGGCGACGAATCTGATCGGGCGCCTGCGCCGCGAATATCGCGCGACGCTCGATCGGCTGCGCGCGGATTTTTAAGGCGTGCTATCAGCAGGATAGCCTGATAACGCCAATCATTCAGCGATGACTTGCATCTCCCCGATCATGTGATAACCTCAACCCAGTCAATTAGGCCATCGGACGAATGGCGAAGCAGGAGAGAGGTGATGGAACATTATGATCCATCGCTATGCCAATTGAGATTCGGCCTGCTGTGCATGATGACGGCAGCGTCGTTGACCATTTCCGGCCTGGTAGTACTGCTGCTGGGCTGACGATATGCCGCCGCCTGATCCGCCGCAGGATCGGGCGGTGGCGCGCGCGGTCATCAAAGGCGCGGTCATTCGAGGCTTTTCAGCCGATCGTTTAATTTCCTCATCAGCGCGACGAGCGATGCCGTTTCCCCGGCATCCAGCACGCCGAACACCTCGTCGAGAAAACGCCGCCCGGACGGCTCCGCCTTGCGGATCGCCTCCCGCCCCACCTCCGTTATCGATATCCGCTTGGCGCGCCGGTCCTGCGGATCGGGATCGCGGCGGACGAGGCCGTCACGCTCCAGCGCGTCGACCGCCTCGGTGATCGTGCGCGGGGCGAGGCTGAAGCCGTGCGAGATATCGGTCGACCGCACCGGCCCCTCATGCGCGATGAAAAGCAGAAGCCGCGTCTGCGAGAAGGAGGCGCCCTGCGCCTTCATCAGCCGGTCCATCATGCGGTGCGTCCGCGAATAGAAGTCGCGCAGGCCCTCCGCGAGCGCCTGCCGCTCGTCGGACTTGTTTCCGCCTGAAAATGATGGTTCCATATCATATGGAATTGCCATATCCTCGCCCGAGGTTCAAGGGCGGGGACGGGACTCGGCTTGAACGCACGAAAGCGGGAATGGTTGAATGGCGCAGGACCCTGATGATGCCGACGATGCCCGGGAAGGCCGCGAGGCGGGCGCGGACGACGGGGCGGACGGGGGCGGCGACAACGGGGAAAAGCGCCCCTCCGCGCTCAAGCGGCCGGGCGTCCGGATCGCGCTGATCGTCGTCGCGATCGTCGTTCTGCTGGCGCTCCTGCTATGGTTCGTCCGCTACGAGACGCACGGCAAATATATCGAGAGCACCAACGACGCCTATATCCGCGCCGATTCGGTGACGGTGTCGCCGAAGATCTCGGGTTATGTCGAGCAGGTCTATGTGGCGGACAATCAGGACGTGAAGGCGGGCCAGCCGCTCGTCCGCATCGATCCGCGCGACTACCGCGCGCAGACCGCGCAATATCAGGCGCAGGTCGACGTCGCGCAGGCCAATGCCGACAATGTCCGCGCGATGATCCGCGAGCAGGATGCCGCGATCGCGCAGGCGCACGCCCAGCTCGCCGCGAGCGAGAGCGACGCGCGCTTCGCCGCCGGCGAGGTCGCGCGTTACACCCCGCTTGCCGCCTCGGGCGCGGAGACGCGCGAGCGGCTGACGACGCTGCGCAACCAGGCGACGCAGGCGGCGAATCAGGCCGCCGCCCAGCGCGCCGCGCTGTTGAGCGCGGAGCGCCGGATCGGCGCGCTGCGCGCGCAGGTCCGCCAGGCCGAGGCGCAGGGCGAGACCGCGCGGGCCCAGCTCGCCGCGGCGAACGTCAACCTCGGTTCGACGATCGTGCGGGCGAGCGTGGACGGCCGCATCGGCGACAAGAGCGTGCGCGTCGGCCAGTTCGTCCAGTCGGGCACGCGCATGATGTCGGTCGTGCCGCTTGCCGCCCTTTATATCGAGGCGAATTTCAAGGAGACGCAGATCGGCCTGATGCGCATCGGCCAGCGGGTGGCGATCCATGTCGACGCGCTGCCGGGGGTCGACCTGCGCGGCCATGTCGAGAGCCTGTCGCCGGGCACGGGGGCCACGTTCTCGCTGCTGCCGCCGCAGAACGCGACGGGCAATTTCACCAAGATCGTCCAGCGCGTGCCCGTCCGCGTGGCGATCGACGCGGGCCGGGACGCGCGGCGGATACTGGTGCCCGGCCTTTCCGTGACGGTGAAGGTCGACACCATCGGCGCGAAGGGCGAGATGAGCCGCATCCGGCATCAGGAGAAATCGCAGGAGAAGGCCGGCCGATGAACGCGGCCGCCACCCCGGCCGGCCGCTCCGGGAGTGGCGCGGGGGCCCGCCAGCCGGCGGCCGCCCCCGAAAGGGCCGATGCCAGCGCGTGGCTCGCGGTGGCGGCGGGCACGCTCGGCGCGCTGATGGCGACGCTCGACATCTCGATCGTCAACTCCTCGCTGCCCACCATCCAGGGCGAGATCGGCGCGAGCGGCACGGAGGGGACGTGGATCGCCACCGCCTATCTGGTGGCGGAGATCGTCATCATCCCGCTTTCGGGCTGGCTGGAGCGCGTGTTGGGCCTGCGCACCTTCCTGATCGTGGCGTCGAGCCTCTTCATCAGCTTTTCCATGGTGTGCGGCCTTTCCACCACGCTGCCGATAATGATCGTCGGCCGGGTGGGCCAGGGCTTCACCGGCGGCGCGCTGATTCCGACGGCGATGACGATCATCGCCACCCGGCTGCCGCGATCGCAGCAGCCGGTGGGCAATGCGATGTTCGGCGCCACGGCCATCCTCGGCCCGGTGATCGGCCCGGTGATCGGCGGCTGGCTGACGGAGAATGTGAGCTGGCACTACGCCTTCTTCATCAACCTGCCGGTCGGCATCGCGCTCCTCACGCTGCTGCTGGTCGCGCTGCCGCATCAGCGGGCGAAGCTCCACCTGATACGCGAGGCCGACTGGCTGGGCATCTTCGGCCTTGCGCTCGGGCTGGGCGGGCTCACCGTCGTGCTGGAGGAAGGCGAGCGCGAGCAATGGTTCTCCTCGTCCCTGATCCTCTGGCTGACGCTGATCTCGGCCCTCGGCTTCGTCCTGCTGCTGCTCGGCCAGGTGCTGGCGCGCCGGCCGGTGATCCGGCTTTCGCTGCTGCTCGACCGGCAATTCGGCAGCGTCGTCGTGATGGGCATGGTGGTCGGCATGGTGATCTACGGCACCTCCTACACCATTCCCCAGTTCCTCTCCGCGATCGCCGGCTATAATTCGCTGCAATCGGGCGAGATCGTGCTGCTGTCGGGCGTACCGAGCCTGCTGCTGATGCCCGCCACGCCCTTCCTGATCCGCTATGTGGACATCCGCCTCGCGGTGGGCTTCGGGCTGATGGTGCTGGCGGTGAGCGCCTATATGGAAACCGATCTCACCGCGCTTTCGACGGGCGGCGCCTTCGTCGAGTCGCAGCTCCTGCGCGGCGTCGGCACGGTCTTCGCCATGCTGTTCCTCAATCAGGCGGCGATCCAGTCGGTCCCGCGCGAGCTGGCGAGCGACGCCGCCGGCCTGTTCAACGCCGCGCGCAACATGGGCGGGTCCTTCGCGCTCGCCGGCATCGCGGTGGTGCAGGACCAGCGGCTATGGCTGCACAGCCGGCGGCTGGAGGAGACGCTTTCGGCCAATTCGGTGGACGTCCAGACCTATATGGCGGGCCAGGCGCAGGCCCTGGGCGGAACGGACACGGCGCTCCGCGCGCTCGACGGCACGATCCAGATGCAGGCGCTCACCATGACCTATGCCGATCTGTTCTGGCTGCTTTCCATGGGCATCCTCGTGACGCTGCCGCTGGTGCTGTTCCTGCGGCCCTTGCCCAAGGGCGCCGGCCCCGTCATGGCACATTGAGGAACCTGATGCGCCACATCGCCTTCCCCGTCCTGCTCGGCGCGGCCGCCCTGCTCGCCGGATGCACCGTCGGGCCGGATTATCACGGCCCCCCGCCCCTTCCGCCGCAAGGCGCCGAGGCCGATCATTTCGTCCGCCAGGGCGACATGCCGTCCGCCACGGGCGCGCCGATCAGCCGCTGGTGGGAAGCGCTCGGTGATCCGACACTCGACGCGCTGGTGGCGCGCGCGATCACGGCCAATCCCAATGTCGCGATCATGGAGGCACGGCTGCGGCAGGCGCGCGCATCGCTGCGCCTCGAGCGCGCCAACCTCGCGCCGAGCGGCAGCGCGTCCGCCCTGTACGCCCACGCCCATTTCCCCGGCATCAACCTCGGCGAGAGCGGCGGCGACTCCAGCGGCGGCGGCACCGTCACCGATCTCAACCTCTACAATATCGGCTTCGACGCAAGCTGGGAGGTGGACCTGTTCGGCGGCCAGCGCCGCACGGTCGAGGCGGCGCGCGCGAACGTGCAGGCGGCGCAGGCGAACCTCGCCGACGCGCAGGTCAGCCTGTCGGCCGAGATCGCGCAAGCCTATGTCAACCTGCGCGACCGGCAGCGGCGCATCGCGCTCAACACGCGTTCGGTGGCGATGCAGGAGCAGATGCTGGCGCTCAGCCGCCAGCGTTACGATCGCGGCACCGCCTCGCGGCTCGACATCAGGCGGCTGGAAAACCAGCTTGAGAGCACGCGCGCCGACGTCATCCCGCTCCGTGCCGAGTTCGAAGCCTATCTCGACGAGCTGGCGACGCTGACCGGCGACGCGCCCGGCACGCTCGACGCCAGCCTCACGCCGGAGCGGCCGTTGCCGCTGCCGCCGGCGCGGATCGCCATCGGCGATCCGGCCGCCCTGCTCCAGCGGCGCCCCGATATCCGCGCGGCCGAACGCTCGCTCGCCGCCGCCACGGCGAAGATCGGCACCGCCGAGGCGGCCCGCTTTCCCCGATTGAGCTTCATGGGCATCATCGGCATTGGCGGCACCAAGCCCGGCGATCTCACCAATCTCGACGATTTCACGGCGCTCGCCGCGCCCCAGCTCAGCTGGAGCTTCCTCGATTTCGGCCGCAACGCGGCGCGCGTACGCCAGGCGAAGGGCGCGCGTGACGAGGCGCAGGCGCAATATCGCGCAACCGTGCTTTCTGCGCTGCGCGATGCGGAGGATTCGCTGTCGCGCTTCCGCTACCGGCGGATCACGGTCGCGACGCTGGCGCGCGCGAAGGCGGCGGCGGACGAGGCGGCGGCGCTCAGCGAGCAACGCTATCGCGCCGGCACCGCGACGCTGATCGACCAGCTCGACGCCGAGCGGCAGCAGATCGCGGCCGCGCAGAGCCTGTCGGTCGCCGAGGCGGGGCTGACCAGCGATTTCATCGCGATCCACAAGGCGCTGGGGCTCGGCTGGACGACGCCCGCGGATTGAGCGGCGACGCGCGCGCCCTTCAGCCGAGACCGGCGTTCCCAGCGACCGTCCGGGCGATGGCCGACCAGTCGACATCCTCGCCCTGCGTGGCGATCGTTTCCAGCAGATGGTCGCGCAGCACGCCGAGGACGGGCATCGGGACGCGGCTCGCGTCGGCGGCATCGCCCGCAAGGCGCATGTCCTTGAGGCCGAGCGGCGCAGCGAATCCTGCCGGGCGGAAACGCTCCTCCACCAGGATCGCGCCGTAATTGCGATAGACCGCCGCGTCGAAGAGCGTGCCCGTCAGCACGTCGAGCAGCTTCGCCTTCTCCACCCCGCCCTTTTCGGCCAGCGCCATCGCCTCGGCCATGACCTCGATCGCGGCCAGGATCATGAAATTGCCGCACAGCTTGACGAGATTCGCCATCGAGGGCCGTTCCCCGATGATGAAGACGCGCCCGCCGATCGCCTCGAAAAGCGGGGTGGCGCGCGCGATATCCGCCGCGGCGCCCGCCGCGACGATCGACAGCTTCGCGGCGGCCGCGGCATCGGGACGGCCGAACACGGGGGCGGAAACATAATGCTGGCCGCGTTCGGCATGGCGCGCGGCCGTCCGATCGGCCGTCGCGACCGCGATCGTGCTGAGCGACACATGCAGCGCGCCCGCGCCCAGCCCGGCGATCAGGCCGTCCGCGCCGGACAATATCGCGTCGAGCGCGGCATCGTCCGCCAGCATGGTGAGCACGATATCGCGCCCTTCCGCCGCTTCCCCCGGGCTCGCGGCCGCCATGGCGCCCTGCCGGGCGAGCGGCTCCGCCCTGGCCGCCGTGCGATTCCAGACCGCGACGTCATGCCCGGCGCGCACCAGATTGCCCGCGATCGCGGCGCCCATCTGGCCGAGCCCCAGAAAGCCGATCCTCATGACCATCCTCCTTTCGCCCGCCCCATGGGTCGGCCGATCGCTACGCCGCGCCTATTCCGCCGCTTCGGCGGCCCGGACACGGCGCGTGCGGGCGCGCTTGCGATCGCCGCCGAAGATCCTCGCCCCGATCGCCGTCGCGATGATCGTCAGGACGATGCTGGCGCCGCCGAGGCCGAGCAGATGGACCTCGTTCAGCTCGTCGATCGAGCCCAGGCCGCGCGTCGCCAGGAAGCCGGGCGCGAGCAAAGCCGGCACCCAGAGCAGCGCGGAGGCCGCGTTGGCGATCTGGAACGGGCGGCGCTCCATCTGCATGACGCCCGCGACCAGCGGGATCGTCGCGCGGACGGGGCCGAGGAACCGGCCGAAGAAGATCGAGACGAAACCGTATTTGCGGAAGAACAGGCGCGCCTTGGCCACCAGCGGGCGATGCCGGTTGAGCGGCCAGCGCCGATAGATGGAAGGGCCGATCCACCGCCCCAGCGCATAGGACAGCCAGTCGCCCAGCAAGGCGCCGCCGACGGCCCAGAGGAAGATCGGAACCGGATCGAGCACGCCCGTCCCGACCAGGCCGCCGACCGCGATCATCAGCGCGGTGGCGGGTATCAGCATGCCGATGAAGGCCAGCGATTCGCCGAATGTCAGCAGGCCGATGATCGGCCCGGCCCATATTCCATGGCTGGTGATGAACGCCGTCACGCGGGCGATCAGGTCTTCCAAGGCCTGCTTCCTCAAAACGCGCCTGCCCCTTGCCCGAAGCGAGAGCCTGCACCCGCGACTCCTAGCGCCATCGGCCGGGGAATGCAGCCTGTATTTACCGGGCCGGACATCGGCGGCATCCCGTCTGCACGAGGAATCGCGGGGGCCAGCAATCAAATCTGGGGCCCGGTCGAGATTCTATTGGTGGACGCGCGGGCCCCCGACGTGGACACTCGTTCCACCGGAATCGGGAGGGGAGCTATTGACGGAAGGCACTGTACAGCTTCGGGCCCGGTCGTTCCCTCTCGTCCGGCTGGTGGTCGCCCTCGCGGTCGTCGCGGCGCTTGGCGTGTTCGCCGTCGCGATCGCTGCGTTGCGCGCCGTGCCGGCCGCCGATGCGTATTTCAATCCGCTCTATGCGGTTTCCGGCCTGGTGGTCGGCGTGCTGGTCGGGCTGACCGGCGTGGGCGGCGGCTCGCTGATGACGCCGCTGCTCGTGCTGCTGTTCGGCTTCCACCCGAGCACCGCCGTCGGAACCGACCTGCTCTATGCGTCCGCCACGAAAAGCGTCGGCGCGCTCGTGCACGGCGCCAACCGGACGGTGGACTGGAAGATCACCGGGCGCCTGGCGCTCGGCAGCATCCCCGCCACGATCGTCACCGTCGTGCTGCTTTATGCGCTGCACCTGCACGGCGACGCGGCGTCGAAGCTGATCTCCACCGTCCTGGGCTTCGCCCTGCTGCTGACCGCGCTCACCCTGCTGTTCCGCCGCCAGATCTTCGAGTTCGCCGCCCGCCGATCCAAGGGGCCCGCGCCCCGGACGACGGCGACGTTGACCGTGCTGCTCGGCGCGATGCTGGGCGCGCTCATCACGCTGTCCTCCGTCGGCGCGGGCGCGATCGGGGTGACGGTGCTGATCTTTCTCTATCCGAAGATGCCGGTGGCGCGGATCGTGGGCTCCGACATCGCCCACGCCGTCCCCCTGACGCTCATCGCCGGGGCGGGCCACTGGATGCTGGGCGCGGTGAACCTGCCGCTGCTGGGATCGCTGCTCGTGGGCTCGGTTCCGGGCATCATCATCGGGAGCCACCTGACCGCGCGCATACCCGAGCGCATCCTGCGCCCGATCCTTGCCGGCACGCTCGTTCTGGTGGGCTCCCGACTGGCCTTCTGACGACCCACCCGGCGGCGGCCGCATCGCATTTCCGGAACCCGGCGCGTTCCGGCACGTTCCGATTGCGCCGGAGATGCTTACAAGCGCCCTGCGGTTTTCGACGGAAAGGATGGAATATGCTTGCAACCATCGCTGTCATCTTGGTCGTTTTGTGGCTTCTCGGCTTTTTCGCCTTTCATATAGCAGGCGGATTGATCCATCTGCTGCTGGTTGCCGCGGTCATCGTGATCATCATCCAGCTCGTTTCCGGGCGTCGAGCCGTCTAGCGGATTCCCTGCGGGATGGCGGCGGCTGCCGGGCAGGCGCCCCCATTTCCGCCAGCGGGGGCAATCCGGGGAGATCGGAATGGGCGACGCGAGGCCGGAGCTTCCGGAGGAGGAGGTCGCGCTCATCGACCGCTATTTCATGGCGGCCAATTATCTGTCGGTGGGCCAGATCTACCTGCTCGACAATCCGCTGCTCCGCGAGCCGCTGGTGGCCGGGGACGTGAAGCCCCGCCTGCTCGGCCATTGGGGGACGACGCCGGGGCTGAACTTCATCTACGCGCATCTAAACCGCATCATCCGCGAGCGAGACGCCGATATCCTCTATATCTGCGGCCCCGGTCATGGCGGTCCCGGAATGGTCGCCAACTGCTGGCTGGAGGGCACCTATTCCGAAATCTATCCCGAGATCGGCGCGGACGCGGACGGGATGCGCCGCCTGTTCCGCCAATTCTCCTTCCCCGGCGGCATTCCCAGCCATGCCGCGCCGGAAACGCCGGGCTCGATCCATGAGGGCGGTGAGCTGGGTTATGCGCTGGTCCACGCTCAGGGCGCGGCGTTCGACAATCCCGATCTGGTCGTCGCCTGCGTGATCGGCGACGGCGAGGCGGAAACCGGCCCGCTCGCCGCCTCATGGCACGGCAACAAGTTCCTCGATCCGGTGCATGACGGGGCGGTGCTGCCCATCCTGCACCTCAACGGCTACAAGATCGCCAATCCGACGATCCTGGGTCGGATGGACGATGAAGCGCTGCGCCGTTTCTTCGAGGGCCTCGGCTATATCCCTTTCTTCGTCGAGGGCGAGGAACGGCCCGCCATGCACCGCAAGATGGCGGCCACGCTCGACGAGGTGTTCGACCGCATCGCCGACATCCAGCGCCGCGCCCGATCCGGCGACGGCGAAAGCCCGCGCCATTGGCCGATGATCGTGCTGCGCAGCCTCAAGGGCTGGACCGGCCCGAAGGAGGTGGACGGCAAGAAGGTCGAAGGCTTCTGGCGCGCCCATCAGGTGCCGATCGCGGAGGCGCGCGAGAACGACGCGCACCGCGCGCTGCTCGAACAATGGATGCGCGGCTATCGCCCGGAAACCCTGTTCGACGCGGACGGCCGCCTGATGCCCGAACTGCGCGCGCTGGCGCCGACGGGGGACAAGCGAATGGGGGCGACGCCCCATGCCAATGGCGGCCGGCTCCGCACCGTGCTGAAGCGCCCGGACTGGCGGGATTTCGCGATCGACATGCCCTCCCCCGGCAGCGTGACCGGCGAAGCGACCCGCATCCTCGGCCACTATCTGGCCAAGGTGATCGAACTGAACGCGGAGAAGCGCAACTTCCGCATCATGGGCCCGGACGAGACCGCTTCCAACCGGCTCGACGCGGTGTTCGGCGTCACCGATCGCGTCTGGCAGGAGCCCATATTATCCTATGACGAGCATCTCGCCCGCGACGGGCGGGTGATGGAGGTGCTGTCGGAACATCTCTGCCAGGGCTGGCTGGAAGGCTATCTGCTCACCGGGCGGCACGGCCTGTTCAACTGCTACGAGGCGTTCGTCCACATCGTCGATTCGATGTTCAACCAGCACGCCAAATGGCTGAAGGTCAGCCGCGAGCTGGACTGGCGGCGCCCCATCTCATCGCTCAACTATCTGCTCTCCAGCCATGTGTGGCGACAGGATCATAACGGTTTCAGCCATCAGGATCCCGGCTTCATCGATCATGTCTGCAACAAGAAGGCGGACGTCGTGCGCGTCTATCTGCCGCCCGACACCAATTGCCTGCTGCGCGTCGCCGATCATTGCCTGGGCACCTATGATCGCATCAACGTGATCGTCGCCGGCAAGCAGCCCCAGCCGCAATGGCTGGGCGCGGAGGATGCCGAGCGGCATTGCGCGGCGGGGCTCGGCATCTGGGGCTGGGCGGGGACGGATCGCGACGGCGGGCAGGCCGACGTGGTGATGGCCTGCGCCGGCGACGTGCCGACGATGGAGACGCTCGCCGCCGTCGACCTGCTGCGCCGCCACGTCCCCGGCCTATCGATCCGGGTGGTGAACGTCGTCGACCTGATGACGCTGCAACCGCATGACGATCACCCGCACGGGCTGACGGATGCGGATTTCGATGCCGTCTTCACGACCGACAAGCCGGTGATCTTCGCCTTCCACGGCTATCCCCACCTCATCCACCGGATGACCTACAATCGCGCCAATCACGGCAATTTCCACGTCCACGGCTTTCAGGAGGAAGGCACCACCACGACGCCTTTCGACATGGTCGTGCGCAACAAACTCGATCGCTTCCACCTCGCCATGGATGTGATCGACCGGGTGCCCGGCCTCGCCGATACGGCCGCGCACGCCAAGCAGGCATTCCGCGACAAGCTGATCGATCATCACCTCTATATCGCGGGCCATGGCGAGGACATGCCCGAAATCCGGAACTGGAACTGGCCTTACGGCAAGATCGCCCGGACGGGTGGCTGACGACGCGTGGCGATGGCCATCCTCGCGCTCAATATCGGCTCCTCCAGCCTGAAATTCGGGCTGTTCGATGAGTGTCCGGGCGACGCGCCGCCGTGCCTCGTCCTGCAGGGGCAACTCGCCGGGACGAACGGATCGCATCCCCATTTCCGGGCGAGACATATCGACGGAAAGGAGATCGACGAGGACTGGGCCGGCGGCGATCCCGACGCGCGGACCGGCCGCCTGCTCGACTGGCTGGAGAACGGGCCCGGCGGGCGCACGCTCGCGGCGGTCGGCCATCGGGTGGTGCATGGCGGACGGATGTTCCGCGATCCGGTTCGCGTCGACGGCGGCGTTATCCAAAAGCTGGAGACGCTGATCCCGCTCGCGCCGCTGCACCAGCCGGCCAGCCTCGCCCCGATGCGCCATATCGCCCGGCTACGGCCGGACCTGCCGCAGGTCGCCTGCTTCGATACCGCCTTTCACCACGATCTCGCCCCGCCGGTGAGCCGCTATCCCCTGCCCCGCGCGCTGGAGGAGGAAGGGGTGCGCCGTTACGGCTTCCACGGCCTTTCCTATGAGGCGATCGCCGACAGGCTCGCCGCCATGGACGACGGCGCGGCGGACGAGCGCGTTATCGTCGCACATCTCGGCAACGGCGCCAGCCTGTGCGCGATGCGCCATCTGCACAGCGTCGACACGACGATGGGCTTCACCGCGCTGGACGGGCTGATGATGGGCACGCGGCCCGGAACGCTCGATCCCGGCATCCTGCTCTACCTGCAACAGGCCAAGGGCTATGACGTCGGCCGGCTGGAGCATATGCTCTATCATGAATGCGGATTGCTCGGCGTCTCGGGATCGTCCGCCGATGTCGCGGCGTTGCTGGCGTCCGACCGTCCCGAAGCCCGCGAGGCGCTCGACCTGTTCGCCTTCCGCGTCGCGCGCGAGACCGCCGCGATGGCCGCCACGCTGGGCGGGATCGACCGTTTCGTGTTTACCGGCGGGATAGGCGAGCATGGGGGGGCGGTGCGCGCGATGATCGGCGCCCGGCTCGGCTGGCTGGGCGCGGAGATCGACGCGCGGGCGAACGCGGCGGGCGCGGGAACAATCTCCACCGCGCGCGGCAGGCTGCGCGTCCAGGTCCTCGCCACCGACGAGGAGGGGATCATCGCCCGGCACACCGCGCGGCTCCTGCGCCGATCCTGACCGTCCGCCCGTCGATCCCCGGGGCGCGGGGGCGAAGGGTGATCAGCCAAGGCCGATTGACTGCGAGCGCGAAAACCAGTCCATAGTCGCCTGAAGCGCTGCTGGTTCTTTCGGGGGAGCCCATCATGAAATCACCTTCCGTCCTTCTCCTGGCCGCATTCCTGGCGGGGGCGACGCCCGCCGCGGCCGCCGCGCAGACGGCGTTCGACATGGCGCCGGATGGGAAAACCCTTGTCCACCGCCAGAGCGGCACCCGCTTTCCCCAGCAGCTGGCCGGGTTCAGGCGCACGTCGGAGCATGTGTTCGACAGCCAGGGCGAATATATCGGCGTCGGCTACCAGTTGCCCCTGCGCGACGGGCAGCGGATCAGGATCCGCATCGCGGCGGTGCACATCGAGAAGATGACCCCGCAGGAGCATTTCGTCATCGCCAAGCCGCTGGGCCTCAAGGGCCTGACGGACATCAAAATCGTGTCCGAAGGGGTATATGACCGCCCCGGCAAGGGCGCGGACGGCTATCGCGGCATCTATGACGCGCGGGATCAGGGCAGGCCGGTGACGGTGGGCTTATGGGCGTTCAACCGCGGCTATTGGAGCCTTCGGGGATGGGCGGAATATCCCGCCAGCGACAATGGGCGCGCCCGGGCCAGGATAGATCGGTTCGTGGATGCATTCGTCGCGCTGGACCAGCCCTACAGGACGCCGACCGAATGAATGCCGCCGCCCGTTCGAACGCGCTTTGAGCGCAAGCGGCGGGAAGCACGGCGCGACGCGGCCCGCTACACGGCATGGACACGGCGGACAGTCCGCTTCGACCATGAAGGAAAATGACGTGACCTGTTCATACAAGACGATAGCGTCGCCTGTCGGCGAGTTGAAGCTCGTCGCGAGCGATCGGGGTCTGGTGGCGGTCCTGTGGGAAAATGACGATCCCGATCGCGTCCGCCTCGGGCACCTGGTCGAGGATCGCGCCCATGCGATCCTGATCGAAGCCGAACGGCAGCTTGAGGAATATTTCGCGGGAGAACGCGATAGCTTCGCCGTGCCGCTCGATTTCAGGGGCACGGCATTCCAGAAGAGCGTCTGGCAAGCCCTGCTCACGATCCCGTTCGGCGAGACCCGCAGCTATGGCGACATCGCCCGGCAGGTCGGCAGGCCGGGCGCGTCCCGGGCGGTGGGCGCGGCAAATGGCAGGAATCCGATCTCGATCATCGCCCCCTGCCACCGCGTCATCGGCTCGAACGGAGCCCTCACCGGCTTCGCGGGCGGGCTGGCCGCGAAGGAGTATCTGCTCGGGATCGAGGGCGGGCGAAATCGTGCCATCGCGATGAGCGTCGGCCGGGCCGCCGCCTAGTTCGCCGGCCTGATAAAGGTCAGCCGGTAGCGGCTGGCTGGCCGCCGGCCAGCGCGCAGCCGACGCCCTCGATCCGGCCGTCGCGAAGGTGATAGTGGATATATTGCCGCATCTGCCGCACTTCGCCGGCCCTGATCGGAAAGAGGCCGTGAAGATCGTTTCCGGCAAGCGTTCCGGCGTCCAGATCTTCCAGACCCTCTATCCGGACGGTGGCCTCGACGGCGGCCAGTTCGTCACTTGAAGCGAAACGTTCGACCTCCACCGTCTCGCGCACATAGCGATGGAGAAATCCGTAGAAGCGCTTCAGCTCCTCGCGTGAACGGATCTCGACACCGAAAAAGGAAATTCGAGGATGCTCGGCGTAAAAGTCGAACACGCCGTCATAGTCCCGCGCATTGAAGCAGCGGACGTAGCGCTCATAGTCGGCACGATCCATCTCTCTCCTCCCCCCTCCGCGATGGCGGGAGCGTCCTCCCCGGCGGCGGGCTCGGCAATCCGCTCAGAGCCGCGCGGGCGCGCCGTCGAGCAGGATCGTCTTGGTCTCCAGATAGGGATAAAGCCCCTCGACCCCGCCCTCGCGACCGATACCCGATTGCTTGAAGCCGCCGAAGGGAAGGCCGAAGGCGAGCTTCATGCCGTTCTGGCCGAAGCCGCCGGCCCGGATGCGGCGGCCGATCCGATAGGCCGCGTCGGCATCATGCGTGAGCACCGCGCCGTTGAGGCCATAGCTGCTCTCGTTGGCGATGCGGATCGCGTCCTCCTCGTCCTCCGCCGGGATCAGGCACAGCACCGGGCCGAATATCTCCTCCTGCGCGATGCGGCTTTGATTGTCGACGTTGGCGAACAGGGTCGGCTCCATGAAATAGCCCTTGTTCATGTGCGCCGGGCGTCCGCCTCCGGTCACGAGATCGGCCGAGGCCCTGCCGATCTCCACATATTCCTCGACCCGATCGAGCTGGCGCTTCATGGCGAGCGGGCCGAGCTGCGTTGCCGGATCATCGCTGTGGCCGATCCGGATGCCCTCCATCACGGACCTGATCGCCGCCGCGAGTTCGTCATGCCGCTTCTTCGGTACGATGGCGCGGCTGAGCATCGCGCACACCTGGCCGCTCATGATCGTGATCGTGTTGCCGAGGATCGCGGCTGCCAGCTCGATCGGGAAATCGTCCCGCACGATCGCGGCGGACTTGCCGCCCAGTTCCAGCGTGCATCGCGCGACACGGCGGGCGCAGACCTCGCCGATGCGCTTGCCCGCCGCGGTCGAGCCGGTGAAGCTGACCTTGTCGATCCCGGCATTCTGCACAAGATGATCGGAGGCGTCGCGCCCGCCGCAGACCAGATTGACGACGCCGGCGGGCAATCCCGCCGCCTCGGCCGCCTCCGCCATGATATAGGCTTCGAGCGGTGTTTCGGGCGACGGCTTCATGACGACCGTGCATCCGGCGACGAGCGCATAAGCCACCTTGCTCGACAGGATGCCGTAGGGCGCGTTCCACGGCGCGATGGCCGCGACCACGCCGGCCGGCTCCCTCGCGACGATCGCGGTATCGACCTGCTCGGCCTCGCGCTTCTCGACGAAGGGAAAGCTGTCCGCCATCGCGGCGATCGACTGGAACACCGCCGTCGCCCCGCCGGTCATCACCGGGGCGAAGCTCGCCAGCCCCCCTACCTGCGCGGTCCAGGCGCGGGCCAGCTCGGGCTCGCGCTTCCTGAGTTCCTCGCCCATCGTGCGCACCAGCGCGCCGCGCTCGCCCGGCGTCATATCGGGCCACGGCCCTTCATCGAAGGCTTTCCGCGCGGCCGCCACCGCGCGGTCCATGTCGGCCGCGGACGCCTCGGCGACCCGCCCGATCACCTCCTCGCTATTGGGGGACACAATCTCTATCCCGCCGCCGCCGATCGGCGCCACCCATTGTCCGCCGATATAGAGCCGGTCGGGATGCGCGACCTGAACGCCTTCGGGTATCATAGCTCAATCCTCTCCATCTCCGTGCCGGAACGCCCCGCGCCGGCGGAAATCCATTTCCAGCCGGCGGGACACGACGCATGCCCTGATCGATATCAAGCTAACAGTTGTTATAAATTCCTGCAACCGTCCGCCCGTTCGCCTTGCGGCCAGGCCCCCATATGGGCCGACATGACATCGCGGAGCGGCCTCGGCCTGTGTCCGGCGATCCGTTCCACGCAATCCGTCAGTTCCTCGAAATAGCCCTCCCGTATCG
>Ga0182749_1000655_pt1 | contig 30341 bp, 21 predicted proteins | sample eDN3rd37CKraftMG_FD_128875 | JGI IMG/M metagenome (GOLD analysis project Ga0182749, IMG submission 128875) | Enriched Miracle-Growth compost microbial communities from Emeryville, California, USA - eDNA 3rd pass 37_C Kraft MG (version 2) (version 2) ...
GACTCGGCCAGCAGCTTCTTCAGCCGCGCGTTCTCGGCTTCGAGCTCCTTGAGCCGCTTGGCCTCGGACACCGTCATGCCGCCGAACTTGCTGCGCCACAGGTAGTACGACGCCTCGCTGAAATCGTGCTTGCGGCACAGCTCCTTCACCGCTATGCCGGCCTCGGCCTCACGAAGGAAACCGATGATCTGCTCTTCCGAAAAACGCTTCTTCACGTCCAATCTCCTTCTCTCGGGGGATTGGACTCCAAACCGCGGTGCTACTCAAAAACGGGGGGACGTCGCGCGCAGACGAGAAAAACCCACGGTCGGATCAGCACACAGACAGGTAGCTGAGCCGACCGTGCCTTGCCGGCACCAGAGACGCGGGCCGATTCATGCGCGAAACCTGTGGAATCTCGCGTCTTAAGGAGCGATGCTCGTCGTCGAATACGCCGCATTTCCGGGCAATATCGCGCGGCCCGGAGACGCAGTCTCCGACCCGCAAGGTCGATGGCGGAGAGGGTGGGATTCGAACCCACGAGAGGCTCGCGCCTCTGCCGGTTTTCAAGACCGGTGCCTTAAACCGCTCGGCCACCTCTCCGGTATGTTCCGTTCACCCCGCCGCCCGGGCCGCTTGCCTGGCGGCGGTGTGCGGCATGATGGCAGACTTCCTGTGCTTTGTGACCGGGTTCAACAAACGCACGCCTTGTCAGACGTCCGCGGCGAGAACACACTGATCCGGACGGGATGGGGTGACCGGATGATCCGCATTGTACTGATCGACGATCACGAGCTGGTTCGCACCGGCTTTCGCATGATCCTTTCGCAGCAGCCTGGTATCGAGATCATCGGCGAGGCGGCCGACGGGGAGCAGGGGCTGGCGCTGATCCGCAAGTCGCATCCGGACGTCGCGCTGGTCGATGTCCACATGCCGGGGCTGTCCGGCATCGAGCTCACCGACCGCGTGCGCAAGAGCAAGCTCGCGACACGCATCGTGATCCTCACCGTCGTCAACGAAGCGCCGTTCCCGCGCCGCCTGATCGAAGCCGGCGCCAGCGGCTATCTCACGAAGGCGTGCGCCGCGGAGGAGCTCGTCCGGGCGGTGCGTCAGGTGGCGGACGGGCGCCGCTATCTGTCGCCCGACGTCGCCGAGCTGCTCGCGCTCGGTGCGCTCGACGGCAATTCGGCGTCACCGTTCGATGCGCTGTCGACCCGCGAGCTCGACGTCGCGCTGATGCTCGCGCAGGGCCAGGACATGCAGCACATCGCCAAGCACCTGAAGCTGAGCGCGAAGACCGTCGCCACCTACAAGTACCGCCTGTTCGACAAGCTCGGCATCGATAATCCGGTCGCGCTCGCGCATCTCGCGCACCTGCACGGCCTGCTCGACAACCGCGCGCGCTCGCTGGCTTAGCGAGCGAGCGGGCACGTTACGCGGCGTTGCCGGATTTGCGTTCGGCGGCGTCCTCGCTGCCGGTTCCCTCATCCGTGTCGAGACGCGGAGCGATCTGTTTCGCCGTGACCTGCGGCTGCGGTGGCTGGGGGTTCGCGACGGCGGCGGACGGCGCCTGCTCAGGCGGCGACAGCGGAAGCTCGAGCGTCTGTCCGCGATCGCTCCTCGCTTCCGGAGCAGGCTGGGCCGCTTCTGGCGGCCGAATCGGTTCCGTCCTGACCGTAGGAGGAGGAACTGCAGCGGAGGGCGAGGGCGATACCGCCGCCGGGCGCATCGTCTCCGCGTCGGGCGACTGCGCGACCGGAGAGTGCGACGATGGGGCCGCGGACGTCGCCATCGCTGCAGGTTCCGATGCGGCAGGCGCCGGACTCCGGGCGGCAGGTTTCGATTCGCGCGGCTTCTCCTCGTTCTGCGCTTGCGTCGTCGTCGCGGGCGTGCGCGGCGATTCGGCCGCGACTGCCGGAACAGGAGTGGGCGCAGGCGCCGGCGACGGATAGTCGGCAGGTGGCTCTGCCACCCGCGCTTCGGGTGTGAAGCCTGTGAGGCGCGGTGTCGCGTTCGAGGACTGCGTTTCGTTGCGCTGCGCGGATTTCTCGATGGTCTGCGCGTCCGGACCTGGAGCAGCTTCGGCCGTCGGCTTTGGCGGCGCGCTCGATGCCGGCTCCATCGGGCGTGGCTCCGTCGCCTCGGCAGGGGATCGCGCGGGCGACGTCACGGGATCGCTCGGCTGCGAGCGCGTCGCCCGGGCTTCGCGGCCGGCATCCTCGTCGTCGAAATCCTTCGCGCTGTCGGCGCCTGGCTGAGGCGAGCCGGCGCTGGTGTCGCCCACTGCGGCGGCAGCACCCTTGCGGCGCCGGCGACCGCCACGGCGGCCCCTGCGACGCGAACGCATCTCGTCACGCGGCGCGCCTTCGAGTGAGGCCGGGTCGAGTGTCGGCGCGGGAAGCGGCGGGCGCTCGGACGTCGCGGCCGTCGATGGCAACGGCGCCGGTGTGGTCGCCGCGGAGGCGGAACCGGGAGCAGGACTCGGTGCGGCCACCGGCTTCGCTTCGTTCTGCGGGCGCGGCTGCGCGGCGGCGCGTGGCTGAACCGCCGGCTGCTCGCCGGTCGTGCGGCCCGGCCGCTCGTCGCGACGCGGCGGCTGCGCACGCGACGGCTGCTGCTTCGCGTTCTGGCCTTGTGTGCCGCGTGCATCGCGACGGCCGGCCGTGGCTCCATCCTGCCGCTGCGGACGCTGCGAGGGCGAGGACGGCCGATTGGCGGACGCACCGCGGGACGCATCGCGCGGCTGCGGACGCTGAGCCGGGCGCTGCGTGGGCTGCGGTTTTGCCGTCGCCGTCGGCTCCGGCGCGGAACCGCCGCGGAAGAATCCGAACAGCTTGGCGAAAAAGCCGCCGCCGTTCGTAGCCACTGCCGTCGCAGCAGGTTTGATTTCGGCTTCGACCGGCTCCGGACGCTCCGGCGCCGGCGTCGCGCGGACGACGCCGGCCACCGCCGGCTGCTCGGGCTCCTCGCTGGGCCGCATCATCTGGGGCAGCGGGGTCGGCTGCGCGGGCGTGGTGCGCTGGTAGCTCGGCTTGACGTCGTCGCCGAGCTCCGACAAACGCAGGCGCTGGATTTCCAGGTGGGGCGTTTCGAGCTTGTCGTCGGCGACGACGATGACCGCAACGTCATGGCGCGCCTCGATCTCGCTGAGCTGCTTGCGCTTCTCGTTGAGCAGGAAGTTGGCGACGCTGGGAGGCGCCTGCACCAGCACCTGGCCGGTGTTCTCCTTCATGGCGTGCTCTTCGACGAGACGCAGTGCCGAGAGCGACAGCGACTCGACGCCGCGGATGCGGCCGTGGCCATCGCAGCGCGGGCAGACGATCTGCGTCGCCTCGCCGAGGCTCGGCCGCAGGCGCTGGCGCGACATTTCGAGGAGACCGAAGCGCGAGATGCGCCCGATCTGCACGCGGGCGCGGTCGAGCTTGAGCGCATCGCGGAGTTTTTCCTCAACTTCGCGCTGGTGGCGCGGCGAATCCATGTCGATGAAGTCGATGACGATGAGGCCGCCCGCGTCACGGATGCGAAGCTGCCGCGCGATCTCGACGGCCGCTTCGCAGTTCGTGTTGAACGCGGTTTCCTCGATGTCGCCGCCCTTGGTCGCCTTCGACGAGTTGATGTCGATCGCGGTCAGCGCCTCGGTGTGGTCGATGACGATCGAGCCGCCCGAGGGCAGGCGCACCTGGCGCTCGAACGCGTTTTCGATCTGCGTCTCGATCTGGAAGCGGGAGAAGAGCGGAGTGGTGTCCTTGTAGAGCTTGAGCTTGCGCAGGTTGTTCGGCATCACCTGCTGCATGAACTCGCGCGCGTCGTTGTAGAGCTCTTCGTGGTCGATCAGGATCTCGCCGATGTCGCCGCGCAGGTAATCGCGAAGCGCGCGGATGATGAGCTTGGATTCCTGGTAGATCAGGAATGGGGGCGGGCGCGACTCGGCGGCCTCGGAGATCGCCTTCCAGAGCTGGAGCAGATAGTCGAGGTCCCACTGAAGCTCTTCAGCGTCGCGGCCCATGCCCGCCGTGCGCACGATGAGGCCCATGTCCTCGGGCAGGTTCAGATGATCCAGGGCATCCTTGAGATTCTGGCGATCCTCGCCCTCGATGCGGCGCGAGACGCCGCCCGCGCGCGGATTGTTGGGCATCAGGACGAGATAGCGTCCGGCGAGGCTGATGAAGGTCGTCAGAGCCGCGCCCTTGGTGCCGCGCTCCTCCTTGTCGACCTGGACGACGACGTCCTGGCCTTCCTTGAGCAGCTCGCGGATGCCCGCCTTGTTGTGATCGACGCCGGCGGCGAAGTACTGGCGGGAAATTTCCTTGAGCGGGAGGAAGCCGTGGCGCTCGGCACCGTAATCGACGAAGCAGGCTTCCAGCGAAGGCTCGACGCGCGTGATGCGTCCCTTGTAGATGTTCGCCTTCTTCTGTTCCTTGGAAGGGATCTCGATGTCGAGATCGTAAAGCGTCTGGCCATCGACGATGGCCACCCGCAACTCTTCACGCTGAGTTGCGTTGATCAACATGCGTTTCATTGTCGTGTTCCTTCGAGCCGGCGCTCGACTGCCGTCGCGCGCTGCGCGGGTAACGCGCTGCGGGCGGACGGCGGCAGGAGCGCCTGCCTTTTTTCGCCGGCGCAATCCGCGCGCCGGCCTCATGGGGTTGTCGCGTGCCCGGCCGCTCCGGCCGTCATTCCGACGACGAGCAGCGATCGACTCGAACCGCTACGATGCGCTTCCGCTCCTGCCGACGCTCCGACGGAGAAACCGAGGGCTGGAGGCGGGAAGGATGTGGCGGACGAGTGCGCTAGTGACTGGCCTCCGACTCCCGCGGACGAGGTCGGGAAGCCTGCGCGATACGCAGGTGCAGCATATCAGTTTTCGATAGATTTTTTCAATGAAGACACAGACTTCGGCGGGTTTTCGCGATCCGGCATCCGCTCCGCGCGTCGAAACCGTCGAGGTTCCCGAGGATCGGGACGGGCAGCGCATCGACAATTTCCTTGCCGCCCGGCTGAGAGGCGTCCCAAAAAGCCTCGTTTATAGACTGCTCCGCACCGGCCAGGTCCGCGTCAACGGAAAACGAGCCAAGCCGGATCTCCGCCTCGCCGCAGGCGATGCCGTACGAATCCCGCCCGTCCGGACGGCCGAGCGTCCCGATTCCGGCGCGCCGCCCGCCGGTTCCGCGGCGCGCATCGAAGCGGCGGTCCTGTCCGAAGACCGCGATTTTCTCGTCATCGACAAGCCGGCCGGCATCGCGAGCCATGGCGGCAGCGGCATCAGCTTCGGCGCGATCGAGCTTCTGCGCGCCGCGCGCCCGCGCGAGTCGCTGGAGCTCGTGCACCGGCTGGACCGCGACACGAGCGGCGTGCTCGTGCTGGCGAAGAAGCGCTCGGCACTGACGGCGCTGCAGGCCGAGATTCGCGAAGGGCGGGTCGAGAAGCGCTACCTCGCGCTGCTCGCCGGCGCGCTGCCCCAAAAACGTCTCACGGTCGATGCACCCTTGCGCAAATCCGTGCTGCAGGGCGGCGAGCGCATGGTGCGCATCGACGAGGAAGGCAAGCCGTCGCGCTCGCGCTTCGGCGAAATCGAGCGGTTCGCGGACGCAACGCTGGCCGAAATCGCGATCGAGACCGGACGCACGCACCAGATCCGCGTGCACGCCGCTCACATCGGTCATCCGGTCGCAGGCGACGAGAAGTACGGCGATCGCGAGTTCAACCGCGCGATGCGCGACGCCGGCCTGAAGCGGCTGTTCCTCCACGCGGCCCGGTTCGAATTTTCGATGGGCGAGAAAAGCTACGGATTCAGCGCGCCATTGCCCGATGACCTGAAACGCGTGCTCGATGCGTTGTCCCGTCGCTCCCGCGAAAGCGGAGGGCCGGCGCCTTCAGCGACGCTTCGCAGGAAGCAAAGCCGCTAGGTTCCCGCGCTGATCGGCGACAATGCATTTCCGTCGTCCCGGCGAAAACCGGAACCATCGTGTTCTTCGCGGACGCAAAACGGACAGCCCGATTCTTCAGCCTGGCGAGAAACGTGCGCTCCGGCTTCCTGCTTCCACATGCGGCATTCGCAGGAACGGCGGACCAGGACGCCGTCACCGGGCGCCCGTCGCGATGTCCTCGACTTTCGCCGCGCAGATGAAATCGTTCAGCGACAGTCCGCCGACGTCGTGCGTCGAATAGCGCACGAGGCAGCGGTCGTAGTGCACTTCGAGATCGGGATGGTGGTCCTCGCGATGCGCAATCGACGCCACGGCGTTGACGAACGCCATGGTGTGGAAATAGTCGGTGAAACGGAACTCCTTCCTGATCGCGTCGCCGCCCGATTTCCAGCCCGGAAGATCCTTGAGATGAGCGGCGACGGCATCGGGGCCGAGGCCATCGTCCTTGCCCTTGCGCGGGCGGCAGTGTTGTGCGCGCAGTGATTCGATGCTCATGGCTTGGTTGCGATCGTGAACTCCGCGGAAAGTATAGACGCGTGACGCCTGCTCAATTCAGGACTAGAATGGTCCTGATTCAAGGTTTCCACCTGAACGTCCGCATGATCACGCTCTCCGAATCCGCCCAGGAACATTTCGCCAGGCTCATCGAGCAGCAGGGCATCGCCCAGCTCGGCATCCGTCTGCGCGCGGTGAATCCAGGCACGCCGAGGGGCGATTGCCATCTCGAGTTCTGCGAGCCCGGCGATCTCGACGGCACCGAATGGGAGATCGAATGCCGTGACTTCTCGCTCTTCGTCGATGCCGAAAGCCGCCCGTTTCTCGACGGCGCGACGATCGACTTCGATCGCACGCCGACCGGCGGGCAGCTGACGATTCGCGCGCCGGGCCTTCGAGGATCGCCGCCTGACGAGAACGCCAGCGTCGTCGAGCGCGTGCGCTATGTGATCGAATCGGAAATCAATCCGCAGCTCGCCTCGCACGGCGGCCGCGTCAGCCTGCGCGAAGTCACTGCGGAAGGCGTCGTCGTCCTGCAGTTCGGCGGCGGCTGCCACGGCTGCGGCATGGTGGACGCGACGCTGCGCGGCGGCGTGGAGCGCACGCTCCGGCAGCGCGTGCCCGAAGTGACCGGCGTGGCGGACGCCACGGATCACTCGACAGGCAGGAATCCGTACATGCGCCGTCGCGCCTGAGCGCAGCGGGTCGGCTGCTCAGCCCACCCGAAGCTTGGGGTAGGAACGGAACGCGAAACGAGACCGCTTGTCAGTCGCCGCCGACGTGACCGTGCAGGTCAGTCAACTTGCCGCCCTCAAGCGTCGAGAAGTACGCGGCGAGATCTTCGATGTCCTGATCCGACAGCGTTCCGGCGAAGCCGGCCATGATCGGATTCTTGCGGCCGCCGTCCTTGTACTCGTGCAGCGCACGCGCGAGATAGTCCGCATACTGGCCGGCGAGGCGCGGGTACTGCGGATCGATACCGGCGTTGCCGTCCTGCGCGTGGCAGGCCTGGCACGGAGCGGCCTTGGCCTTGCCGGCTTCGGCGTCGCCCTTGGCGAAGGCGGGGGTCGAAGCCACCAGCATCGCGAGTGCCAGCGGCGCGAAGATACGAAGCGTCATCTCGGGCTTCCTGTTCGATTCGGTCATTGGGCGAGGCCGGAAAGATAGGTGGCGATGTCGCGGATGTCCTCCTCGGACAGGCTCTCGCCCTGAGCGCGCATCGTGGGGTGCGAGCGCTCGCCTTTCTTGTATGCAGTCAGCGCGGCAACGAGGTAATCGTAGTTCTGCCCGCCGATCTTCGGAACGTGGTAGTTCGGATACGGATTCTTCCAACCCGTGATGCCGTGGCAGCCGGCACACGTGTAAACCTTGAGTTTCCCCGCCGCGGCATCGCCTTTTTCGGCGGCGGCGGCGGGCAGGGCAATCGAAAGGGCAGTGGCCAGCAGCAGCGCTCGGGTCATTGTGGATTCCGATTCTCTTGGCAGGACGCGTTCCGCGAACGCGGGTGTCAAACCGCGAAAGTATAACGTGTCCGTCGCGCGGGAACGCGCGGTGCGCTGCGCCAGCATGATGGCGCACAAGAAGAAAAGGCTGCGCTCCAGCCGGGCTCGCCGGATTCGTGCGGCAAACTGCCGCAACCAAACGCGCTCCGGGTGCATCTGACCAGCGGCGTGACTACCGGCTCTCGACCAGACTCGGGCCGGCGACCATGCTTCGCTGCAACAAGAAGAAAATCCCGCCTCCCCCTCTTGCGGTTATCTAGTGATGTAGTATACTATAACACTAGATCAACCAGACAGGCCGCCACCATGCCTTCGACCCGTCTTCTGCCTCGCCCATTCAGGGTTCGTGCTGCCCGCACGCTGACCCTGGCTGTCCTGATCGCCGTCTCCGCGGGCTGCGGGGGCGGGCATGAACCCTCGAAGGACGCGACCGCACAGGCCGCGATTCCGGTCGAGGTCGCTCCGGCGTCGCACCAGGCCGTCACCGCCAATTATTCGGGCACGGCCACGCTCGAGGCCGTCGGTGAAGCCCAGGTGGTGGCCAAGACCAGCGGCATCATCCTGAAGCTCTTCGTCGAAGAAGGCATGCACGTCGAGCGCGGCCAGCTGCTGGCCCAACTCGACGATGATGCGGCGCGCAACAAGCTCGCCCAGGCCGAGGCCACCCTGAAGAAGGCGCAGGCCGCGTTCGACAAGTCCGAGAAAGGCATCGCCAAGAACCTGATCCCGCGCGCCGACTATGACCGCGACAAGTTCGATCTCGAAGCGCAGAAGGCCGTCGTCGAAGGCGCCAAGATCGATCTTTCCTACACGCGCATCGTCGCGCCGATCTCGGGCGTGATCGCGAAGCGTTCGGTCAAGGTGGGCAATCTCGTCACAGTCAATCAAGCCCTGTTCCAGATCGTAGACATGGAGCCTCTGCAGGCGGTCCTGAACGTGCCTGAGCGCGATCTCGGCACGTTGAAGGCCGGCCAGCCCGTGCGCCTGCGCGTCGACGCGCTGCCCGAGCAGACATTCGAGGGCACAGTCGCGCGCATCGCACCGGTCGTCGACGCGACCAGCGGCACGTTCCGCGCGACCTGCGAATTCCGCGACCCGACCAGGACGCTCAAACCCGGCATGTTCGGCCGCATCGACGTCGTCTACGACCAGCGTCACGACGCGCTCGTCGTGCCGCGCTCGGCGCTGGTCGAGGAGGACGGCGAAGCCTCCGTGTTCGTGATCGAACCCGCGCCGAAGAAGAAGGACGAGGCGAAGGACAGGCCCAAGGAAGTGAAGGGCAAACCCGGCGAAGCGGTGGCCGCCGAGAACACCAAGCCGCCGGCGCCGCTCTTCATCGCCAAGCGCCGCGTCGTCAAGATCGGCTATTCCGAGAGCGACCGCGTCGAGATCCGCGAGGGGCTCGCCGACGGCGAGCGCGTGATCACGATCGGCCGCAACGCCGTGCGCGACGGCACCGAAGTGACCGTGCTCAATCCGGTAGAGACGGTGGCCAGGACGACGGAGCCCGCGAAGTGAGCCTCCCGGAGCTGGCCACGCGCCGGCGCGTCACCATCGGCATGCTGACGCTGACGATGGTGCTGTTCGGCCTGATCGGACTGTCCGGGCTCAAGGTCAATCTGCTGCCGGATCTGTCCTATCCGACGCTGACCGTGCGCACCGAGTACGAGGGTGCGGCGCCGCTCGAAATCGAGAACCTGATCAGCCAGCCGGTCGAGGAAGCCGTCGGTGTGGTCAAGAACGTGCGCAAGGTTCACTCGGTGTCGCGCACGGGCCAGTCCGATGTCGTGCTCGAGTTCACCTGGGGCACCGACATGGACATGGCGAGCCTCGAAGTGCGGGACAAGCTCGACGCGCTGCAGCTGCCGCTTGAAGCGAAGAAGCCGCTGCTGCTGCGTTTCAATCCGTCCACCGATCCGATCGTCCGACTCGGCCTGACCACCGATCCCTGCAGCGGCGGCGACCACCGTGATGACTCGCAAGTCGAAAAGGCTGCGGACGCGAAGGGGCAGGGCACGGACTGCGCGCCCGCGGTCGTCAGTGAAATCCAGCTCAAGCAGCTGCGCCGCTTCGCCGACGACGAGCTCAAGAAGCGCATCGAGCCCGTGGCCGGTGTCGCCGCGGTCAAGGTTGGCGGCGGTCTCGAGGACGAGATCGACGTCTCGATCGACCAGCAGCAGCTCGCGCGCCTCGGCATCGACATCAACGAAGTCATCACGCGGCTCAAGAACGAGAACGTCAACGCGTCCGGCGGGCGCATCGACGAAGGCAGCCAGCGCTTTCTCGTGCGCACGATCAACCAGTTCAGAAGCCTCGACGAGATGCGCGAGCTACTGATCAAGATGGACGGCGGCGTGCCGATCCGCCTCAAGGACATCGCCACGGTCACGCAGGGCTACAAGGAACGCGAGGGCATCGTGCGCATCGACGGACGCGAGGCGATCGAGCTCGCGATCTACAAGGAAGGCGACGCGAACACGGTCAGCGTCGCGAAGGCCGTCAACGCGCAGGTCGCCAAGCTCAAGGACTCGCTGCCGAGAGGCGCGAAGCTCTCGACGATCGAGGATCAGTCGATCTTCATCGAACATGCACTCAGCGAAGTCAGGTTCGACGCGCTGCTTGGCGGCGTGCTCGCTGTCCTGATCATCTTCTTCTTCCTCGGCCACGCGTGGAGTACGTTCATCATCTCGCTCTCGCTGCCGGTGTCGCTGATCGCGACCTTCTTCTTCATGGATCAGTTGCACCTGTCGCTCAACGTGATGTCGCTCGGCGGCCTCGCGCTCGCTACGGGCATGGTCGTCGACGATTCGATCGTCGTGCTCGAAAACATAGCGCGCCTTCGCGAGAAGGGGCTCGGCATCGTCGAGGCGGCCGTCAAGGGCACCGCCGAGGTCGGCATGGCCGTGACGGCATCGACGCTGACGACCGTCGCCGTGTTCTTTCCGCTCGTGTTCGTGCAGGGCGTCGCCGGTCAGCTCTTCCGCGACCAGGCACTGACGATCACGTTCGCGATGCTGATCTCGCTTGTCGTCGCCATGACGCTGATTCCGATGCTGGCGTCGCTGCGAGGCCGGGCGCCGCTGTCGTACAAGGACGAGCCGGTGCCACCGCCGCGCCCGCTGCCGCGCAATCGGGTTTTGCGCGGTGTCGTGCGCGTATTTCGTGCGATCGGCGAGTTCTTCTTCCAGATCCTGCCGCGTGCCTTGACGTGGCTCGTCGCGGTGGCCTCGCGCTTCGTCGGGAGGCATGTCGGACGCGCGCTGCGATTCGCAGGCCGCGGCATCACGGTGCCCTACGAGCGCATGGCTCGCTTCTATCAGCGTTCGCTGCCGAACGCACTCGCGCACCCGTGGCGCGTGCTGGGCTTCGCGGCCGCAACATTCGCGATCGCGCTGGCTCTGGTGCCCACGCTGGGGCTGGACCTCATTCCGCAGCTCGCGCAGGGACGGTTCGACATGACCGTCACGCTGCCGCCCGGCACGCCGCTGGCCGAGACCGACAAGCTCGTCCGCGAGATCGCGACGCGACACGCGAAGGATCCCGGCGTCGAATCGATCTATGGCGTCGCCGGTGCCGGCACGCGTCTCGATGCGAATCCCACAGAGTCAGGCGAGAACATCGCGCGGCTTTCGATCGCGCTCGCGAACGGCGGCAGCAAGAAGATCGAAGCGGCCGAAGTCGAGCGGCTGCGTGCCGGCATGGATAGCCACGCCGACACCGAGGTGAAGTTCTCGCGCCCGCAGCTCTTCAGTTTTTCGGCGCCGCTCGAGGTCGAGATCCGCGGCTACGATCTCGATGCGCTCGCCAAGGCTGGACGGCGGCTCGGCGAGCTCATGAAGCAGTCGCCGCGCTTCGCCGACATCGAATCGACGGTCGAAAGCGGCTATCCCGAGATCCAGATCAAGTTCGACCAGGACCGCGCGGCGGCGCTCGGCCTCACGACACGCGACATCGCCGACCGCGTCGTGCGCAAGGTCAAGGGCGAAGTGGCGACGCGCTATGACTTCCGCGACCGCAAGATCGACGTGCTGGTGCGCTCGCGCCTGTCCGATCGCGGCAGCGTGGACGACATTCGCAATCTCGTCGTCGGCTATGTCTCGCCCCAGAACGCCGACAGCGGAGTATCGAAAGGTTTACCGTCCAGCGGCGTGGCAAGCGGGACAGTCACAGCGACCTCGACGTCGTTGACGACGAACATGTCAACCCCTTCCGGCACGAACAGCACGACCTCAGTCTCCGACACAGCACGCACGTCGTCCGACACGCCGATACGGCTGTCCTCCGTCGCCGAGGTCATCGCGACGGAAGGCCCGAGCGAAATCCATCGCGTCAGCCAGGAACGCGTCGCGATCGTCTCGGCGAACCTGCGCTACGGCGATCTCGCCAGCGCCGTCGCCGAGATCGAGAAGATCGTCGCGAAGAACCCGCTCGCCGCCGGCGTCAAGGTTCATGTCGGCGGCCAGAGCGAAGAGCTCGACGCGTCGGTCAAGTCGCTGATGTTCGCGCTCGGGCTCGCGATCTTTCTGGTCTACCTCGTGATGGCCTCGCAGTTCGAGTCGCTGCTGCACCCGTTCGTGATCATGTTCTCGATCCCGCTCGCAGCGGTCGGCGCAGTGCTCGCTCTCAAGCTGACGAATTCGCCGATCTCGGTCGTCGTCTTCATCGGTCTCATCATGCTGGTCGGCATCGTGGTCAAGAACGCCATCGTGCTGATCGACCGCGTGAATCAGTTGCGTGAAGCCGGCGTGCCCAAGCGCGAAGCGATCGCACAAGGTGCCGAATCGCGTCTGCGACCCATCGTCATGACGACGCTGTGCACGTTGATCGGCTTCTCGCCGCTCGCGATCGGCGTCGGTGAAGGCGCGGAAGTGCGCGCTCCGATGGCGCTTACCGTCATCGGCGGCCTCGCGGTATCAACACTGCTGACGCTGGTGGTGATCCCGGTCGTGTACGACCTGCTCGACCGGCGCGGCGATGCGTGGTACCGCGCACGCGGCGAGCGCCATCGCGCGAAAGCGATGAAGACGCACGCCGAAAAAGAAGGCGATGACATCGCGGGCGAGGCCGAGGGCCAGCACGCATGACACTTGCCGAGCTCAGCCTGAAGCGCCCCGTCACGGCGATCATGTTCTTCGTCTCGATGGTCGTCATCGGGCTGATCGCCGCGATGCGCCTGCCGCTCGAGCAGTTTCCGAGCCTGGACGCGCCGTTCCTGTTCGTCAACATCCCGTATCCGGGGTCGACCCCGACCGAGATCGAACGCACCATCACGCGTCCGGTCGAAGAGGCTCTCGCCACGCTGCCCGGCATCAAGCGCATGCAGTCGACCTCGGACGCCGACAGCGCGCAGATCTTCCTCGAATTCAAGTGGGGCGAGAGTACCGCGATCAAGGCCGTGCAGGCACGCGAGAAGATCGACGCGATTCGCGCCGACTTGCCTTCGGATCTGCAGCGCTACACCGTGCAGAAATTCTCGACGTCGGATGAGCCGATCCTGAAGCTCCGCGTCGCGAGCGAAAGCGGCGCCGACCTCTCGAACGCGTACGACCTGCTCGATCACGAGATCAAGCGGCCGCTGGAGCGCATTTCCGGTGTCGCTCGCGTCGACCTGCAAGGTGTCGGCAAGCCCGAGGTGCAGATCGAGCTCTCGTCCGACCGGCTCAGCGCGCACAACATCAACCTCAACGACCTGTACACGCGGCTGCAGGCCGCCAACTTTTCGATTTCGGCAGGGCAGGTAAGCTCCGGCGGCTCGCGCTTCCGCGTGCAGCCGCAGGGGCAGTGGACGAGCCTCGACGACATCCGCGGCATTCCGCTCGACGCGAAAGGCCTGCGCCTCGGCGACATCGCGACGGTGACGCTCCGGCCCGAACGGCTCAACTACGCGCGCAGCCTCGACGGGCGTCCCGCCATCGGCTTCGACATCTATCGCGAGCGGACGGCGAATCTCGTCGAAGTCGGCATGCAGGTGCTCGAGACGATCAACCGGATCCAGGATTCGCCGGAACTGCACGGCATCCGTGTGTTCCTGATCGACAACCAGGCCGAGAGCGTCACGGGCTCGCTCCGCGAGCTCGGCAAGGCGGGCCTGGAAGGCACACTCCTGTCGGTGCTCGTTCTCTTCTTCTTCCTGCGCGACTGGCCGTCGACGCTGATGGTGTCGCTGTCGATCCCGATCTGCCTCGTCATCACGCTAGGCTGCATGTATTTCTTCGGCATCTCGTTGAACGTGCTGTCAATGATGGGACTGCTGCTCGCGGTCGGCATGCTCGTCGACAACGCGGTCGTCGTGGTCGAGAGCATCTACCAGTACCGCGAGAAGCATCCGGACAAGCCGTGGTACAGCGCCGTGCAGGGCACGCAGGTCGTCGGCATCGCGATCGCGGCGGGCACGCTGACCAGCATGATCGTGTTCCTGCCGAACATCTTCGGCGAGGCGAACGACATCTCGATCTTCCTCGCCCAGGTCGCGATCGCGATGTCGATCGCGCACCTCGCGTCGTGGCTGGTCGCGGTGAGCCTGGTGCCGATGCTGTCCTCGAAGCTACCGCCGCCGAAGTTCATTGGCCGCGAGACTATGATCACCCGCCTGCGCGAGCGCTACGGGCGCTTCATCGCGTGGACGCTCGCGCACCGGCGAGTGACCATGGCCGGGATCGTGGCACTGCTGCTGGCGAGCTTCGTCCCGATCGCCATGACAAAAAAGGACATGTTCGACTCCGGCGAATCGCGGCGGCTGTTCCTGCATTACGAGCTCAACGCGAACTACCGGTTGCAGGATCTAAAGCCCGCCGTCGCGACCGTGGAAGATTTCCTGGAGAAGAACCGCGAGCGCTTCGAAATCCAGACGATGTACACGTATTACTCGGAGCAGGGCGAGGCGACCACCTCGCTGCTGCTGACCGACGCGGACAAGGCCAAGCGCAGCACCGCCGAGATCAAGGAGGACATGCGCAAGGATCTGCCTGTGCTCGCGGTAGGCAAGCTCAGCTTCGACTTCCGCAACTCGACGGGCGGTGGCGTCGACATCGCCCTGATCGGCGACTCGATGGATCAGCTGCGCGAGCTCGCGCCGACCGTCGTGAACGTGCTGTCTCGGCTGCCGTCGCTGAAGGACGTGCGTACGGAGAAGGGCAACGGCGATCGCGAGGTTGCGACGCAGGTCGACCGCGTGCGCGCGAAGACCTACGGCTTCGACGCGCAGCAGGTCGCGAACTACATCCAGATCGCGCTTCGCGGCATGCCGCTCAAGGATTTCAACGCGGGCGACCGCCAGCTGCCGGTCTGGCTCCGCTTCCAGGGCGCCGACACGCAGAGCCTCGCCGGTCTTTCCGATTTCAAGCTGCGCGCGCCGGACGGCACGCAGATTCCGCTGCTTTCGCTGATGCGGGCCGACACACGCGACACGCCGACGGCGATTCAGCGCGTCGACCGCATGACGGCGCTCAAGATCACCGCGAACCTCGCCGAAGGCAAGACGATGCCCGAAGCGCGCGAGGAGATCACGAAGGCAATGAACGCGTTCGCGCTCCCGCCCGGCTACCGCTGGAACTTCGGTGAAGGCTTCAACCGCGACCAGGACGCCGCGCAGCAGATGCTGTTCAACACGCTGATCGCGCTCGTGCTCGTCTACGTCGTCATGTGCGCGATGTTCGAGTCGCTGATCTTCCCGGCCGCGATCCTCACCACGTTCGTCTTCTCGGTGCTCGGCGTGTTCTGGCTGTTCTGGCTCACGGGCACGATCTTCTCGATCATGGCTTTCATCGGCATCCTGATCCTGATGGGCGTCGTCGTGAACAACGGCATCGTCATGATCGTGCACATCAACCAGCTCCGGCACGAGGGCCATCTGCGCACCGAAGCGCTGATCCTGGGTGCGAAGGAGCGCCTGCGTCCCGTGCTGATGACGATGGCGACGGCAATCCTCGGCATGATGCCGCTCGCGATCGGCAGTGCGGAGGCATGGAGCGACGGTCCGCCGTACTCGCCGATGGCCCGCGCCATCGCCGGAGGTCTCACGTTCTCCACGATCGTGACGCTGCTCGCGCTGCCTTGCATCTACTCGCTGCTGGACGACGCGCGGCTGTGGGTCCGCAGGGTGTTCCGCGATGCGCGGGAAGGCCGCGTGCTGCGCCATCGCGAGGCCACGGCGGCGCTGACCGCGCAGGTGCCCTGAGCGACGCTCCACAGCGTCGGACGCGACACCTCAGGGCAGCGTTTCGATCGCGGCGGCGAGGTCGCGGCGCAGCCGCTCGTCGAGTTCCGCCGAAGCGGGCGGAAGCTCGGTCCAACGTGTGAGCCAGTCGGCAAGCTCCTGGTGCGGTGTCGCAGCGGGCCCGCCGCGCAGGCGGGCGGACAGCCGCTCGATCTGAAGTTCGCGGCGCCGCTCGTGGTCTTCGCGCGGCGATTCGACGCCAGCGAAAATCTCTATACGGATCAGCATGTCGCGCAGCTCGGTTTCATCCGACGCGCCGGTGTCCGTTTGCGCGAAGCCGCGACGCTCGATGGCCGCTTCGAAACGCGCCGCCAGCGCGGAAGCCGCGATCTCTCCGGCGGGGGCACCGTCCCACGCTGCGCGCAGCTCGTCGGCGGTCGTGTCGCCGCGCGTTTCCGCCGCACGGCACAACGTATACCGCGCGAGCCAGGCTTCGTACGGACCGCGTCGTGCGGCGCGTTCACGGCGCGTGCCTGCGTCGCGCAGCGTCGCCTGCGCGGCGCGGAAGCGGCGCTGGAGCGCGTCATCGCGCAGCCTCAGCGACTCCCATTCGCTTTCAAGTTTCGCCAGCGTGGCGCGCGGTGGAGGCTCGTCGTTGGTCGCGTATTGCTCGAGCTCCGCGCACAGCTCGGCCGCGCGCGTCCGTGCCTCGGCGTCGCGCGCGATACGTTGCGAGCGATCGGCGTCGAGCTTGACGAACACCGCGTCGAGCGCGCTGCGGAACGCTTTCCACTGCGCCTGGTCACGATCGCGTCGACCATTGCCGATTTCGCGCCAGCGCTGTTGCAGGGCGCGTGCCGCAGCGGCGGCGCCGCGCGGCGGCTCGCTTGCGGCGAGGGCTTCGGCTTCAGCGATCAGCTCTGCTTTCGCGCGCTCGACCTCACCGTGGCGCACCGCCAGGCGGGCGTCCATGGAGGCGAGCGCGGATTTCAGGTTTTTCGCTGCGGCCTTGCGTTCGTGCGGGTCGATGCGGTCCAGCGTGCGCAGCGCGTCGACGATCGCATGGCGGGTTCTTGCCAGCAGCGGCCAGTCAGTCGAGTCCTCGGGAATCGCGCGTACCTGTTCGAGCAGGTTCGCGACGGCCTGAGCGTGTGTCTTGCGCAGTTCCTGACGCTTTCGGAAATATGATTTCGCCGGCTCCAGCGCGTGCCTGCACGCGGCGTGAAAGCGCCGCGCCCAGCCGTGTGCGGCATTTCCGCTGCTGTGGCCTTCTGCCGCATCGAGCCGCGACCATTCGGTTTGCGCCTCCCGCACGCGCGTCGCGATCGCGTCGGGGTGCAGTCCGCTGCCCGAAAGCTCCTCGATCGCCTCGCAGAGCTGACGCCGTCGCTGGTTGTCGCTCCAGTGCTGCCATCGGCTGAGCTCCGCATAGCGGCGCTCGGCTTCGGCAAGCCGGCGCGACAGGGCGCGCGGCATCGGTGCGTTGCGCAACTCGACAAGCTCTGCATGCGCCGCGTGAGCACGCGCGACGACACCGTCCTCGACCGCGCTTTCGAAAACCGCGATCGCGCTCTCGATGCGTGTCTTGCGTTGATCTTCTTCCTGCCGCTTGATCGCGCTCGCGGCGTTCAACGAAGCCGAGAAGCGCGCCTGCGCCGCAGCAGCGATGACATCCTGCGCCGTAACCTTGGCATCCTCGTCGTCCGGTGCCGCCGTCGCGGCCGGAGCATCGCGCCCGGTCGGAGGCGTCGCGTCGGTGCTGGCGGGCTGGCCGGCCGTTTCGTCGTTGATTTCGTCGTCGTGGTGCACGTCCGCTGCGACGGGCGCGGGCGGGGACACCTGCGCAGCCTCTCGCGCCGCTGCCAGCAGCTGCCGCGCGGCGCGATAGCGCGAGCGGAGAGCCTCGGACACCTGCGTCTCGAGCGCGGACCATTGCGCTTCGATGTCGGCTTCGGCGACGGCGTCCTGCGGATTACGCACGAGATGCTCGAGCCGCTCGCACAATGTGCGCGCCCGCGCTTCGGCGACGTTGCTGTCGCCGGCGGCAATGCGCAGCGCGTCCGCGCGCTCGCGTGCGCGCCGGCTGACACGCTTGTCGGTCTTGCGCGTGCGCTCAGCCAGGCGATCGAGCAGGGCAGCGTCTGCGATGCGCTCGATCGCCGCCAGGCGAAGCTCGGGCGAGGCGTCTTCGACGGCGCGCTCGGCTAGAAACGCGGCGCGCGTAGCGCGTGCGAGCGCAGCGGCGCGCAGTTCGGTGTCCTGCGCCGTGCGCGCGACGTGTTCAATCAGCGCGGCATCGTCCTGTGCGCGCAGCAAACGCGCGCACTCGGCGGGCGAGGGCGATTGCGGATGCGTCGCGGCGAGCAGGTCCGACCAGAGGCGGCGCGCGTCAGCGCGGACGCCGGCGTCCGCATCCTCCTGTGCCAGCCGTTGCGCGAGAGCCGGATCAGCGAGGCGCTTCAGCGCGGCGCTGCGCACACCGGGATCGGAGTCCTCGCGGGCAATCGTCGCAAGATTCGCGAGCAGCTCGGCATCGTCGTCCCCGGCGACACCCGCGCGCCGCACCGAGGCCTCCTTCGACTGCCAGCGCGGCTTGTTGAGAAATCCAGGCAACTTCATCGAGCGAGTATGCCGCTGCGACGAAAGAGGGGGAATAGGGAACGGGGAATCGGGAATGGAAGTGCGGCGCTTTCCCGTTCCGCATACCCTCAACTGAACAGGCTCCTCACGATATGGAAGCCGGCCAGGTATTCACCCACGATTGTGCCGAGATTGGTCAAGAGGAAAACGAGCAGCGTGCGCGATACGCGATTCTTCCACCAGCCGGTCCAGTGGATGACGTCGTCGCGGAGCGAATCGAAATCGGCGACGCGAGGGCGGTGCAGCCAGAGCTCGGCGGCGGCGCTTGCGGCGCCGGCGGGCACGCCCGGGCGGAACGGTTTCAGCGGTGCGACGAGGAACGCGGCGAGCACGCTGAGCGGATGCCCGCCGCCCGCGAGCGCGCCCAGGGCGGCGCAGCCGCCGGTGAACAGAACCCAGTCCCGGAGCGCGTCGGCGCCGAGCGAAGCGCCGCGGCTGAACGCGATGCCGATGGCGATCGCGACGACGACGAGCAGACCGATCGCGATCCATTTCGGCCAGGGCGACGCGGCCGGCACGGTCGAGAGCTTTTCGCGCAGCGCCTGTGCAGGCTCGATCTGCGAGGCCAGCTCGCGTTCGATGCCGGCGAGATGCCCCGCGCCGATCACGACCAGCACGCGCCTGACCGGATGGCGCATCGCTTCGTCGCGCAGCGAAGCGGTCATGTAGCGATCACGCTCGGAGATCATCGCCTCGTAGAGCGGTGGCGATTCGCGCGCGAACTCGTTGAACATGCTGCCGAGCAGGTCGCCGTGCTTGAGCTTCTCGATCTCGTCCTCGCTGACTTCCTCGCGCGTCAGCAGGGACGCGCCGAGCCCGCCGACGATCGAGAGCCGGTCGAGAAAGCCGACGCTCCGGTACGCACGCTTCAGCGTGACGCCGACTTCGCGGTCGATCAGCCAGACCGGAAGCCTGCGGGCCTCGGCGCCTTCGATCGCGGCCTTCATCTCGGCGCCGGGCTCGATGCCGAACTGCTCGGCGAGCCGGCGCTGGAAGGCCGACAGCGCGAGATTCGCCGCGACCAGCCCGGCCTTGCCCTGGCGGATCACCTGGAACAGATCGAGCTCGCGAAATGCTTCGGGATTGCGCAGCGAGCGGAAGCGCGATTCGCAGAGCTCGACCGCGACGGCGTCGAACGTTTCCTGTTCGAGCATGGCGCGCACGGCTTCGGCGCTCGCGCGCGACACGTGCGCCGTTCCGAGCAGCACGAACTCGGTCTCGCCGCGGCGCACGCGCGCGACGGGCTGGTCGGACAGCGGCTTCGCGCCGATGGAAGGAGTCGTGGGCTCGGAGGTCACGGATGTGTGGGTCAGTCGCGAAAGCGCTTGAGGAGATCGCCGTAGGCATCGATGCGGCGATCGCGGAGGAACGGCCAGATGCGGCGCACGTTCTCGCTGCGTGCTAGATCGATGTCGGCGATCAGGAGCTCGCGCTCGTCGCTGCCGGCGCTCGCCAGGATTTCGCCCTGCGGGCCCGCGACGAAGCTCGAGCCCCAGAACCGGATGCCTCGCCCGCCGTCGGGCGAGGCTTCGAAGCCGGTGCGGTTACAGGCGAGCAGCGGCAGGCCGTTCGCGACGGCATGGCCGCGCTGCACGGTGATCCAGGCGTCGCGCTGGCGCTGCTTCTCGTCGTCGGTGTCGTCCGGATCCCAGCCGATTGCGGTGGGGTAGAGCAGGAGATCGGCGCCGCCGAGCGCCATCAGCCGTGCCGCTTCGGGATACCACTGGTCCCAGCAGACCAGCAGGCCGAGCTTGCCGACCGAGGTGGTGATCGGCTCGAAACCGAGGTCGCCCGGAGTGAAATAAAACTTTTCGTAATAGGCGGGATCGTCTGGAATGTGCATCTTGCGATAGCGGCCGGCGAGCGCGCGCGAGCGGTCGAAGACGACCGCGGTGTTGTGATAGATGCCGGCCGCGCGCCGCTCGAACAGCGAGGCGACGACCACCAGGTTCAGCTCTTCGGCGAGCCTGCCGATGCGCTCGGTGCTCGGTCCCGGAATCGGCTCCGCGCGGTCGAACTCGCCGACGTTCTCGTGCTGGCAGAAATACGGCCCGTTGTGCAGCTCCTGGAGCAGCACGAGATCGGCACCGGCGCGACGGGCGTCGCGCAGGCCGGTCTCGATCGCGTCGAGGTTGGCGTCGCGGCTGCCGCGGTCGGTTTCCTGGAGAAGCGCGACCTTGAGCACGCGCGGATTCGTCGATGTCATCGGAGCTATTGTCGCAGGCCGTCGAGGTGATGTCGTGCGGGTCGTTGACCGGCGTTCCCGGGCAACGACAGATGAGGGCGGTTGCGGCTTACGCCAGTGCTCCCGCCGGCACCTGCATGGTCAGGCAGTGGACGCTGCCGTTCTGCCAGATCAGCGGGCGTGCGTCGATCGGGACGATTTCGCGGCCGGGATGCGCCGCGCCGACGACTGTGGCCGCGCGTGCATCGGCCGGATCGCCGTAGGCCGGCATCAGCACGGCGCCGTTCACGACGAGATAGTTCGCGTAGGACGCGGCGAGCCGTCGCCCTTCGTCGATGATCGCTCGCGGCCAGGGCAGGGCGTGCAGTCGATACGGACGACCTCCGGTCGTGCGGAGCGCCGCGAGCTCGTCCCGCATGCGGGCGAGCTCCGCATGGTGCGGATCGGCGGGGTCGTCGCACGCCTGGAACACGATGGCGTCGTCCGGAGCGAAGCGCGCCAGCGTATCGATGTGCGCGTCGGTATCGTCGCCTTCGAGGTAGCCATGCTCGAGCCACAGCACCCGCTCGGCACCGAAGGCGTCTTCGAGCAGGCGCGTCATGTCCTCGCGTTCCGTCTGCGGGTGCCGCTGGTGCAGGCAGCGCCAGGTGGTTAGGAGCGTGCCTTTGCCGTCGGATTCGATCGCGCCGCCTTCGAGCGCCCAGTCGATGCGCTGATGCGAGACGGTACGGAAAAGGCCGCGGGCGATCAGCATCTCAACCAGCCGGTCGTCGCGATCGGCGCCGAACTTGCCGCCCCAGCCGGTGAAGCGGAAATCGAGCAGGCGAAAGTCGACGCCGTCGGTCAGCGTCAGCGGTCCCGAATCGCGCAGCCAGGTGTCGTCGTATTCCGCCTCGACGAACCGCACGCGGGATTCGGGCACGCCGGCATCTTCGAGCGTGCGCGCGGCGCGATCGCGCACCGACTCATCGGCTGCGCAGATGATGACCGGCTCGAAGCGTGCGATGGCGCCGGCGAGCCCGGCATAGGCCTGCTCGATCCGCGCAAGGCGGGGCGCCCAGTCAGTGCCTTGATGCGGCCAAGCGATGATCGCCCCAGCCTGCGGTTCCCATTCCGCAGGCAGGCGAAAGCGGGATCGGGTCATTCGGCTCAGTTGCTGGATCGCACCGCTGCGTCGACGACGCTGTGGATGACGCGGTCACGCTCGAAATAAACCGTGTAGCCGTTGTAGCGCCAGCGATTGATCGGCGGATGAAGCGGTGCATCGCCGCCGGCGGTGGGCAGCTTTTCGACCGGCGTGCCGAAGTTCCGCTCGACCTGCGCCATCGTCATGCCCCGACGCGGCAGATCGGCGCGCGTGCTGAGCGCGGCGTTCTTGCGGACGTCGAACGTATCGGCATGGGCGGTGGACGCTGCCAGCAGGCTTGCAACGAGAAGAACGTGCGCGCTACCGAGAACGAACTTCAACTTCATGGCTCAAGCTCCTGTCCCGACTGGCAAGTGGCGCTGTTGTAGCAGAAGCGCGGGGGCCGTTCCATGACGGCCGTGGCAACCCCGAAATCCCGCGCCGCATACGCGAAGGGCCGCATCGAGCGGCCCTCTGGTTTCAGCGTTCGCCGAGGCGCCTCAGCGCTGGCGGGCCTTGAAGCGCGGATTGCTCTTGCAGATCACGAAGACCTTGCCGCGGCGGCGCACGACCTTGCAGTCGCGGTGCCGCTTCTTGGCGGACTTGAGGGACGAAAGCACTTTCATGACAGACCTCGAGGCGTTTCCGGAAGGCGAAAGCGCGGAATTCTAAAGGATTTTTTACGCCCGAGCAAAGCCGCTGGAGCTGCCGTGCCGGCGGCCGCGTCGCCCGCAAGGCGTTCCGATGGCGTTGGCGGATCACTGGCTAGGCTGTGGAAGCTGGACCCGGCGAGGCGTGCAAGCCAATCCGGGCCGTTCCGCGGACGGCACAGGAGGTCGAGGCCATGCGATCGGCGCTGCTCGTGATCGACATGATCAACACGTTCGAGTTTCCCGGCGCATCGGCTCTCCTGTCTAGGACACGACGCATCGTGCCCGTGGTCGCCTCGCTGAAGCGACGCGCCCGCGCCGCCGGCTGTCCCGTGGTCTACTGCAACGACAATTTCGGCCAGTGGCGTTCGGATTTCCGGGCCCTGGTCGCCCGGTGCACGTCGGGCGAGGCTCCGGGACGCGAGATCGTCGAGGCGCTCCGGCCGGACGCGTCCGACTATTTCGTGCTCAAGCCGCGGCACTCGGCGTTCTATCAGACGCCGCTCGAAACCCTGTTGACCCGGCTGAGGGCCCAGCGGCTCGTGCTTACCGGCATCGCCGGCGAAAGCTGCATCCACGCCACGGCCGTGGAGGGTCACGTCCGCGAGTACGACGTCGTTGTCGTCGCCGATGCGACGGCTTCGCAGACGGGAGTCCGGCACCGGCGCGCGCTGAGGCACCTGGCGGATACGAAAAGCGCCGTGATCCGGACGGCGCGTGGCCTGCGGTTCTGATTGCACGGAGGTTGGAGGAGTTGTACACGGCGCCTAGGTAGGTGGGTTCTGTGTCCTGGAGTCCTGGGTCCTTATATGTGTGTAATGTCTATTATGTAAAATATAGTGAATCGAGAATACCTCCGGACCTCATAGCCGGGACCGGTCAGCACAACGGATCGTCTTCCGGCACGAAGCTGCGTATCCGTCCGGCGGCGTCATCGCCTCCGCCGGCATCACGGCGCCGGCGCGCAAGCTGGGGGCTGCGTCGCCGGGTCGCCGCACACACGTGCAACGAGTGTGTCGACGTAGTCGCGGGTCGATACGGGTGCGTTCTCCAGGCTCGCAAGCAGCGTCCGCGTTCGCTGCAGCAGGCTCGCCGCATCGGCCATCCGGCCCTGCGCGAGGCGCGTCGCTACCAGCGCCGCGAGCGCATTGACCTGGTAGTGATGGCTTTTGTCGGGATACAGGCGATCCGCCATGGCCGCCGCCTTTTCCGACCATTCCGCGGCAAGGTCCAGCTTTCCCGTGTCGAGCGCCTGCCGCGCGAGATTCGTCATCGGCACGAGCACCATGACGTGATCGCCCTTGAACGAGCGCCGGTGCATCGCGACCGCTTCGGTCTGCAGCGTGATCGCCCCGTCCTTGTTGCCGCGCACCCAGGCCAGGCGTGCGCGATTGTTCAGGATCACGGCGAGATGCGGACCGCCCTCCGGATACAGTGCTTCGAGTACGGGCTGCGCCTGGCGGTATAGCGCATCGGCCCGATCCAGATCGCCGCGGCCGCGCGCCGCCTGTGCCAGATTGGCCAGCGTGCGCGCTCGCTCGTCGAGAGCGGCAGGCTCGGTCGAGCCGCGATCGCTGTCGACGGCGCGCTGCAGATAGCCTTCGGCTTTCGCGAAATCCTCCTGGATGAGATACATCACGCCGAGGTCGTTGAGCACGGTCGCATAGAGCGGCAACGCGGTCTGCCCGCTCCGCTCCAGGCGACGCAGCGCCTCGTCGAACAGCGTCTGCGCCTCGTCGATGCGATCCTGATCCTTGCGTACGCTGGCGAGTGTGGCGATCGCGAGAACCGTGCGCGGATCGTCGGGCCCGAACACGCGCTCGCCGTCGTCCCGCGCCCTCAGAAGCTGTGCTTCCGCGGCATCGAGGCGGTAGCGTGCGAACATGCTCTCGCCGAGCGCGTTGCGGATGTCGATGGCGAGATCGGGCCGGTTGCCGAAGCGTTCGTCGACCTTGGCAGCGGCATCGTCCAGTGCTTCGCTGAGCGTGATCTCCGAACCGGTCAGATACGGATTCGACACCTTGAGCACGTCGACAAGAAAGGTGTTGATCAGAGCCGTGTCGGACGCCGCGCGCTGCGCCTGTTGGGCCTGGATGAAAGCGACGGTGCCGGCTCCGACGATGGCCGCGAGCGCGATCGACGCCGCGGCCGTACCGATCCGATGACGCTGCACGAACTTGCCTGCGCGATAGCCCAGTGAATCCGGATGCGCCAGCACCGGCCGTCCGTCCAGATGGCGGCGCAGGTCGTCGGCGAAGGCCTCGGCGGAGCCGTAGCGGCGTTCGGGTTCCTTGCGCAGCGCCTTGGCGGCGATGCGCTCGAGATCGCTGTCGATGCGCGTCAGGCGCGCGCGGCGTTCCGGCTCGGGGAGATCTCCTGTCGAAAGAGCGCGACGCAGCGTCTGCGGCACTGTGTTGCAGACGACCTGCTCGCTCTGCGCGGGGCTGAGCCCCCGCAGCGAATACGGCCGCGCGCCCGTCAGGAGCTCGTAGAGGACGATGCCCAGTGAATACACATCCGACGCCGTGGTCAGCGGCACCAGTCGCACCTGTTCGGGGCTGGCGTAGGCCGGAGTCATGGCGAACATCCCGGACAGCGTGAAAGCGGACGACGGATCGGGATCGAGCACGCGCGCGATGCCGAAATCCAGCAGCCGCGGCTCACCGTCGCCGCCGACGAGGATGTTCTGCGGCTTCAGGTCGCGATGCACGATCAGGTGCCGATGCGCCGCCTGCACGCCATCGCAGACCTTGCAGAACAGCGCGATCCGCGCAGCCACGTCGAGCCGCCTGCGCTCGCAATGGTCGATGAGCGATACGCCGTCGATGTACTCCATCACGAGATACGGCATGCCGCCGGGCGTGCTGCCGCCGTCGAGGATGCGCGCGACATTCGGATGGTCGATCCGTGCCAGCAGCCGGCGTTCGTTTTCGAACCGCGCGATCATTTCGCGGCGGCGCTGCGCATCCAGCAGCAGATGCTCGGTGCGGATGAATTTGACGGCGGCCTGCTGATCGTAGGCGCCGTCATCGCGTCGCGCCAGGAACACGCTTCCCATGCCGCCGGCGTCGAGCACGCGCACAAGCAGCCACGGGCCCAGGCGATCGCCCGACGCCGGCACCTCGGCTGCAGCGCGCAATGCGTCGCGGCTGGCGGGCCGCTGCAGGAATCCTGCCGTAGCGTTCCCGCTTGCAAGCAGCGCGCGAGCCCGCTCGAAGACCTCGGTCGGGACGGCCTGCGCGTGCAGCCATGCGCTGCGATCCTCGGGGCGCAGTTCCATGGCGCCTTCGAGCAGCCGCATGGCCGCGATCTCGATCGAAAGATCCATGGCGCCCCCTCCGCCGGAGATCCCGGCCCGCACTATAGGGGCTCGCGACGCCGCGCGGAAAGGCGCAGTAGACTAGCGGGCCATGCCCGTTGCGATCACGCAGCTGCTGTCGGACTGGCGCGCCGGCGACATCGGCGCGCGCGACCGTCTCATCGCCGCGCTTTATCCGGAGCTGCACCGTGTCGCCGAGCAGATGTTCCGCAGCGAACGCAGCAACCACACGCTGCAGCCGACCGCGCTGATCAACGAGGCGTGGCTGCGCCTGTGCGGGGTTGCAGTCGCCATGGGCGATCGCCATCACCTCTTCGCGATCGCTGCACGGCTCATGCGGGAGATACTGATCGATCACGCGCGCCGGCGTGCCCGCCAGAAACGCGACGGCGGCGAACGCATCACACTGAGCGGGCTGGACCTGCCTGAAAGCAGCCATGACGTCGATCTCCTCGAGCTCGACGATGCGCTCGGCCGGCTCGAGCAGATCGACGAGGTCAAGGCGCGCATCGTCGAGCTGCGCTATTTTGCCGGGCTCAGCATCGAGGAAACCGCGCAGTCGATGGCGCAGTCGTCGGCGACGGTGAAACGGCACTGGCAGGCGGCCCGCATCTGGCTGTTCGATGCGCTGTCCGGTGCATCGACTTCAGCCGCTTCCATCTGAAGCCCGCGCTTCGTACGCCGAAATCGCCGGGGCTCCATCATCTCCGCCGATCAGGACGGCGGATTCCCGAGCTCGCGCAACACATCGGCAAGGTCGTTCAACCGGTACGGCTTGGCAAGGAACGCGAATTCGCGAAAGTCCTGCTCGAGATCGAATGCATCGCGAGGATGTCCCGAGGCAAGCAGGATGCGTAGGTCCGGACGCAGTGCACGCGCTTCGCGCGCGAGCGTCACGCCCGACATCCCGCGTGGCATGACGACGTCGGTGAACAGGATGTCGATGTCGCCATCGTCGCGCAGGCGGTTGAGCGCGTCGGGCCCGTTGGTTTCGGCGATGACGCCGTAGCCGAGCAGCTCAATCGCTTCGTGGGTCGAACGTCGCACATTCTCGTCGTCCTCCACGAGGAGGATCGTCTGGCGCGGAGCTTCGCTGGGCTTGAGCCGCTCCCTCGACGTGAGCGGCAGATAGATCGTCACGCGCGTCCCGTCGCCGACGTTCGTGACGATACCGACGCCCCCGCCGCTTTGCGTCGCGAAACCGTAGACCTGGCTGAGGCCAAGCCCGCTTCCCTGGCCGATCTCCTTGCTGGTGTAGAACGGCTCGAACACGTGCTCCAGCGCGTCCGCGGCGATGCCGCAGCCGTTGTCCGCAATGGTGATCGCTGCGTAGAGTCCGGGAGCGAGGCGCGGCGAAACCTCGGCGTCCTCGCCGATGTCGACGAGCCGCGTCGTCAGCACCAGCCTGCCCTCGCCCGCCATCGCTTCGCGCGCGTTGACCACGAGATTCAGCAGCGCCGCCTTGAATTGCGTCGCATCGAGGCTGATGCGATCCAGCGAATCGTCCAGATCCAGCTGCAGGTCGATGGCGCTTCCGGCAGCCCCGCGCAGCACCGAGGCGAAATGGCTGATCAGCGCGTTGATGTTCTGCGGGCTCTGCTGCAAGGGCTGGCTGCGCGCGAAGGCGAGCAGCTGGCTGGTCAGGCGCGCACCCTGCTCCACCGCCTGCTGCGAATTCTCGATCAGGTGGCGGTTGCGGCTCATGCTGCCCGGCGCTCGCGCCATGACGTCGAGGTTGTTCATGATGATCGTGAGCAGGTTGTTGAAGTCGTGCGCGACGCCGCCGGTGAGCTGGCCGATCGCTTCCATGCGCTGCGAATGCGCCATCGCCGCCCGGTTGCGCTCCAGCTCGGCCTGCATCTGCATGCGGTCGGTGATGTCACGCGTGATCTTGGCGAAGCCGATCAGCTCGCCGGTTTCGGAACGGATCGCATCGACGACGATGCTTGCCCAGAAACGGCTGCCGTCCTTGCGCAGCCGCCAGGCTTCGTCCTCGTAGCGCCCGTGTTCCCTGGCCTGCGCGAGCGCGCGCTCGGGCTCTCCGCGTGCGCGATCCTCTTCCGTGTAGAAACACGAGAAGTGGCGGCCGACGATCTCGTCCTGCTCGTAGCCCTTGATACGTTGTGCGCCGGCGTTCCAGCTCGACACCACGCCCTCGGAATCGAGCATGAAGATCGCATAGTCGACGACGCCGTTGACGAGCTGGCGGAAGCGCCACTCGCTTTCGACCAGAAGCGGATCCGGGCGGTCCGGGCGGCGGATGAGGCCGGCGAACCTGTCGGCGGCGAGCGGATAGACATGAATCGAGGCTCGCATGCGGCTGCCGTCCTTGTGAATGCAGCAGCCGTTGCCTTCGAACGTCGTGCGCTCGTGTGCGACACCGACGAGCTCGGCAAATCCATTCGTCGGCGTGTCCGCGACAGAGCTGACGAACGCTGTCACCGACATCCCGAGCGCTTCCGGGCATTCATAGCCGAGCAGTGCCGTGGCGCCAGCGTTCCAGCTCGTCACGCGCCCTTCCATGTCCAGCGTGAAGATCGCGCAATCGGAAATCGCGTCCAGCAGCGTGCGCTCGGCAGGCGGATCGCCGGTATCCGTAGGCGCCTTGGCTTCGACGATCATCGCACAGGCAGGTTGGGAGGGCTGGGGCGGCACGGGGAAACGTGAGCCCATGTTCTGGCGTCGCTTCGGTCGCGGACGCGGTGATGGAGGCGCGTCATGTGGAAGAACGGAATCCGCTGCATCGCCATGTTTCTCTTGGAAGCGCGGGTAACGGTCCGAACAAACGCGCGACGAAAGATTACGTCCTAAAGCGGCCGCGTTCGTGACTCTCGGCTAAGCGGGCTCGGCCGCGTGCCGGACGCGACCTGTTCATGCGTTTTTACGGATTCCTTGACAAATCAGGCGTGTGTCCACGTCGCTCGCACGTTACTGCCAACAGATTGTTAAGCAAGCGAACACATCCGCCTCACGAATTGTTGCTATGGCTGAGCTACTAATGGTGCTTTCGAATGGGAGGCTTCATGCCCGTGAGCGCAGCGGCGGGGCACGTTCTCGTCGTCGATGACAATCCGGAGTTCCAGTCTCTGGTGGCGGAGTTCGCGCGGCTGTCGCGTTGCAAGGTGACGTGCGCGGCGACCTTGCGCGCGGCGCGCCAGCTCGCGGCGGATGACGAGTTCGATCTCCTGATGGTGGATCTGGACCTGCCGGACGGCAACGGGCTGGATCTGATCGCCGACATCGATCTCACCGCGCACGGTCAGATCGCGATCGTGACCGGCCACCCCAGCATCGAGACGGCGGCGCGGGCGGTGCGCTCGCCGGTGGTGGAGTATCTGGTCAAGCCGGTGGGCACCGATGCGCTGGCGCGGCTGATCGAAGGCGCGCAGCAGCGGGCCGAGTCGCGGCGCGCGCCGCCGCCGCGCGGGCTGGGCGGGATGATCGGACAGACGCCGGTGATGCAGGGCCTGTTCGAGCAGATCCGGCGCGTGGCGCCGCTGGACGTGTGCGTGCTGGTGCACGGCGAGAGCGGCACCGGCAAGGAGCTGGTGGCGCGGGCGCTGCACGATCTGTCGAACCGGTCGGGGCGCTTCGTCGCGGTCAACTGCGGGGCGATCGCGCCGGATCTTCTGAGCAGCCAGCTGTTCGGCCACGAGCGCGGTGCGTTCACCGGCGCGCTGCAGTCGCACGCGGGCTTCTTCGAGCAGGCCGAGGGCGGCACGCTGTTCCTGGACGAGATCACCGAGATGCCGCCGGCGGCGCAGGTGTACCTGTTGCGCGTGCTGGAGTCGCGCGCGCTGACGCGCGTCGGCGGCACGCGCGAGATCGCGGTGGACGTGCGCATCGTGGCCGGCACCAATCGCGATCCGCAGCAGGCGGTCGCCGACGGCGCGCTGCGCGCGGACCTTTATTACCGGCTGATCGAGTTTCCGCTGTCGGTGCCGCCGCTGCGCGAGCGGCGCGAGGACATCGCCGGGCTGGCGCAGTACTTCCTGGACCGCCTCAACGAGCGCTACCGCACGCAGCGCGTGTTCGCGCCGGGTGCGCTGCGGATGCTCAGCGAGCGGCCGTGGCCGGGCAACGTGCGCGAGCTGCGCCATGCGGTGCAGCGCTATTACATCCTCGGCGACGGGCCGATCGAGGTCGACGCGGGCCCGGCGTTCCGGCCGGTCGAGGACGGCGACGGCACGGTGCGCTTTCGGGTCGGCATGACCTTCGACGACATCGAGCGCGAGATGCTGCTGAAGACGCTGGCCTACTACAACAACAACAAGCGCCAGGCCGCGCGCGCGCTCGGCATCACCACCAAGACGATCTACAACCGCCTGCTGCGCTATCGCTCGCTCGGGCTCATCGACGACGC
>Ga0182749_1000659_pt1 | contig 30267 bp, 24 predicted proteins | sample eDN3rd37CKraftMG_FD_128875 | JGI IMG/M metagenome (GOLD analysis project Ga0182749, IMG submission 128875) | Enriched Miracle-Growth compost microbial communities from Emeryville, California, USA - eDNA 3rd pass 37_C Kraft MG (version 2) (version 2) ...
CGCAGTTCGCCTTCCGCCACCCGATACGCGCACCATGTGTAATGCGCATGCACCGGCGTACGCTGTCCCGCCTGCCAGACCAGCGCCACCACCGAAAAACGGCCCTTGGCGTCAGCGTACAGCAAATGCCGCATGTAGCCGCCGGCGCTACCCTCCCGCTGCTGCGGCAGCAGCAGATCGCCCGGCTCGCCGTAGCGGCACAAGGCTTGCGCCACGGCGGCAGGCACTTCGGCCGCGGGACCGGCGCACGCGGACTCGATCGCCTGCGCCAACCGCGCGAGCCCCGTCACCTCGGTTCCCTCTTCCATTGCGTGCATATCGCCCCCCCTGAAAAACAACAGGTACCGGCCAAATACTACGCAACGAAGCGAGGAAAAGGGTTCTATTTTTACCAAGATACCCTATTATATCTAGGATGGAATTCTTTATATCTCAATATTCTTGACAAGAATTTGCATATAAGAAGAAATTACATTCCACAAGCGCGCGCGGGGCCGCCTTCCGGCCCGCCGCATGGGGAGCACCAGGAAATACCATGGACAAAAAAGATCGCAAGCTCCTGGAGTTGCTCCAAGAAGACGCGGGCATCCCCTTGAACGAACTCGCGCAGGCCATCAACCTCTCGCCGACCCCGTGCTGGAGACGCATCCAGAAACTGCGCGAAACCGGCGTCATCCGCAAACAGGTCGCGCTGTGCAGCCAGGACCATCTCAACCTCGGCCTGACCACCTTCGTCACCATCCGCACCAGCCAGCACAACGAAGCCTGGATGCGCCGCTTCGTCGCGGCCGCCACATCCATTCCGGAAATCGTGGAAATCTATCGCCTGAGCGGCGACGCCGACTATCTGTTGAAGATTCTCGTACCGGACATCGCCCGCTACGACAACGTCTACCAACGCCTGATCAAGGAAATCGACCTCCTGGACGTCAGCTCCGCCTTCGCCATGGAAATCATCAAGTGCTCGACCGCACTCCCCCTGGACTACGTGGACGACCGCGATTGACCTCGCCGCCCGGAACGACTCTCCACCGATCGACACCCCGAGACGCCGCAAGCCTCGCTTTGTCGGCCGAGTGCCGGGGCCGGCGCCGCGCAGGGCCTGGCCGGCCAATTGGAGAGAGAGGCAGTCCCGCGCAGCGGGACCGAGGGCCCGTGATTTTGGGCCCGAGCCGAACGACTTGGCCGGCCAGGCCCTGCGCGGCGCCGGCCCCGGCACTCGGCCGACAGAGCGAGGTGTCCAAAGAACCGGAACGCCCCGCCTAAAAAAACCCCGAGGCAGAAAGGGATAGACACTCCCTACGCCAGCTTCCCGTGGCAATGCTTGTACTTCTTGCCGCTCCCGCAAGGGCAGGGATCATTGCGCCCGACCTTGGGCAGGAAGTTGCGGACCGTCCCCGTCGCCACCGGCGGCGCCGCCCGGACGGGCGCTTCGGCTGCGGCCGCCTCGCCGCCTCCGAGCGCCTCGTCATAGTCCGAGTGGTGATACTGCACATTCTGGACCTGGGCCTGCGTCGCCTCGGTCTGCTCCACCTGCTCCGGCGACTGGATCCGCACCGTCATCAGCACGCGCACCACATCGTTACGGATGCGATCCAGCATGTCCGAGAACAGCTCGAACGCCTCCCGCTTGTATTCCTGCTTGGGATTCTTCTGCGCATAGCCGCGCAGATGGATCCCCTGCCGCAGATGATCCAGCGACGACAGATGCTCCCGCCAGTGCGTATCGATCGCCTGCAGCATGATCGACCGCTCGAACTGGGACCAGTTCTCCTGCCCGACCCGCTCCACCTTCGCGCGATAGGCTTCCCGCCCGGCCTCCTGCACCCGCCGCAGCAGGTCCTCGTCGTCCAGCTCGGCTTCTTTCTCGAGCAGGTCGACCAGCGGCAGCTCGAGCTGCCAATCCGACTCCAGCACCCGCTGCAGGGCCGGAACGTCCCATTGCTCCTCGACCGACCCGGCCGGCACATACGTGCGCACCACTTCCTCGAACGTCGCGTCGCGCAGATTCTCGACCATATCGCCCACCGACGTGGCCTCCAGCACCTCGTTGCGCTGGGTGTACAGCACCTTGCGCTGGTCGTTGGCCACGTCGTCGTATTCGAGCAGTTGCTTGCGGATATCGAAGTTGCGGCCCTCGACCTTGCGCTGGGCGGTCTCGATCGAACGCGTCACCATGCCCGCCTCGATCGGCTCGCCTTCCGGCAGCTTGAGCCGCTCCATGATGGCGCGCACGCGGTCGCCCGCGAAAATGCGCATCAGCGGGTCTTCGAGCGAAAGATAGAAGCGCGACGAACCGGGATCGCCCTGGCGGCCGGCGCGTCCGCGCAACTGGTTGTCGATGCGGCGCGACTCGTGCCGCTCGGTGCCGATGATGCGCAGGCCGCCGGCGCCCTTGACCTGCTCGTTGAACGGTTTCCAGTCGGCGCGGATCTTCTCGATGCGCGCCGCCTTCCCGGCTTCGTCTAGCGCGGCGTCGGCGTGCACCAGGTCCACCTGCTTGTCGGCGCTGCCGCCCAGCACGATGTCGGTGCCCCGGCCGGCCATGTTGGTGGCGATCGTGATGCGCCCCGGCTTGCCGGCCTCGGCCACGATCTCGGCCTCGCGCGCGTGCTGCTTGGCGTTGAGCACCTCGTGCGGCAACCGCGCCTGCTTGAGCAGGCCGGACAGCAGTTCCGAGTTCTCGATGCTGGTGGTGCCCACCAGCACCGGCTGCCCGCGTTCGTGGCAATCGCGGATATCGTTCAGGATGGCGTTGTACTTTTCCTGGGCCGTCTTGAACACCTGGTCGTTCTGGTCGTCGCGCACCATGGGACGGTTGGTGGGCACGATGACGGTTTCCAGGCCGTAGATTTCCTGGAATTCGTAGGCTTCGGTGTCCGCCGTGCCGGTCATGCCGGCCAGCTTCTCGTACATCCGGAAGTAGTTCTGGAAGGTGATCGACGCCAGCGTCTGGTTCTCGTGCTGGATCTTGGCCCCTTCCTTGGCCTCGACCGCCTGGTGCAGGCCGTCCGACCAGCGGCGCCCCACCATCAGGCGGCCGGTGAATTCGTCGACGATGATGACTTCGCCGTCCTGCACGACGTAGTGCTGGTCGCGATGGAACAGGTTGTGCGCGCGCAGCGCCGCCATCAGGTGGTGCATGAGCGTGATGTGCCGCGGCTCGTACAGCGACTCGCCCTGCGGCAGCAGCCCCAGGCGGGTCAGGGCGTCCTCGGCGTGCTCATGCCCCGCTTCCGACAGGTAGACCTGGTGGCTCTTCTCGTCGACCCAGAAATCGCCTTCGGGCTCGGGTTCGTGCGGCTTGGGTTCCTCGGCCATGCGCTTGAGCATGGGAGGCACCGCGTTGATGCGGATATACAGCTCGGTGTGGTCTTCGGCCTGGCCGGAGATGATCAGCGGGGTGCGGGCCTCGTCGATCAGGATGGAATCGACCTCGTCGACGATGGCGTAGACCAGGCCGCGCTGGCGCCGGTCGTCGACGCGGTACTCCATGTTGTCGCGCAGGTAGTCGAAGCCGAATTCGTTGTTGGTGCCGTAGGTGATGTCGGCGGCGTAGGCGGCCTTTTTCTCTTCGTTGGGCTGCTGCGGGACCACCACGCCCACCGACAGGCCCAGGAAGCGGTAGAGCCGCCCCATCCATTCGGCGTCGCGCCGGGCCAGGTAGTCGTTGACCGTCACCACGTGCACGCCTCGGCCGGTCACCGCATTCAGGTAGACCGGCAGCGTGGCCATGAGGGTCTTGCCCTCGCCGGTGCGCATTTCGGCGATCTTGCCGTCGTGCAGGACGATGCCGCCGATCAACTGGACGTCGAAGTGCCGCATGCCCAGCACCCGCTTGCTGGCCTCGCGTACCACCGCGAAGGCCTCGGGCAGCAGGTCGTCGAGCGATGCGCCCTGCTCGAGCCGGCCGCGCAGTTCCGGCGTCTTGGCCGCGAGCTGTTCGTCGGTCAAGGCCGCGATCCCGGATTCCAGCTCGTTGATGCGGGCGACTTGCCGACGGTACTGCTTGAGCAGCCGGTCATTGCGGCTGCCTACCATTTTCTTTAGCAGGGAAAACATGCGTATTGGGACTCTGCAGGGGCGCACCGGGCGCTCGCCTGCCGTGCGTGTCTTGGGTTGAGCGGCCAGGGCCGCCGGAAACGATCGAGTTTAACGCACCTGGTGTTGCCCGGGACCCCCGCCCGAGGCGTCGGCGACGGTCGCCGGTATCGACGGCTTGCCCAGGAACAGCTTGGGATCCAGGGGCTGGCCCGCCATGCGCACTTCGAAGTGGAGATGCGGCCCCGTGGACCGCCCGGTGGACCCGACGCGGGCGACGGGCTGGCCCCGCTCCACGAGGTCGCCCGGCGAGACCAGCAGCTTCTGCGCGTGGGCGTAGCGCGTCACCAACCCGTCCCCATGGTCGATCTCGACCATGTTGCCGTAGCCCGCGTGGTACTTGGCGTCGACCACCACCCCGCCCGAAGCCGCCAGGATAGGCGTGCCGGGAGGCGCGGAGAAGTCCAGCCCTTCGTGCATGGCGAAGCGTCCCGTGACGGGATTGCGCCGCCAGCCATAGGACGAGCTCAGGTAGGGATAATCGCGCACCGGCATGGCCGTCGGCAGGCGGGCCTGGTCGGCGCTGCGCCGGGTCAGGGCCACGTCCAGCAGGGATAGCGAGTCGGCCTGCATGGCCAGCCGCGATTGCAGCAGGTCAAGCTGGCGGCCGAGGTCCTCGGCGGACCGGGCATGCTCGGCGGGATCGGCCTCGGTGAACAGGTCGTCCATGGCGCCCGTGGCTTCCGGGGCCATGGCCCCGGCCAGTTCCGGGTCGGTATACGCCACGCCCGCCACCTGGGCCACCCGCCGGCCCAGCCCGTCGATACTGACGAGCTTGGCCTGCAGGGCGCCCACCTTGGAAGCCAGCATATTGATGTTTTCCCGGACAAAGGCGGCCTCGCGCACCGCCTGCTGCCCGGGCACCGAGTCGACGACGGCGGCGTGCGCCGCGGGCCAGACGGGTGTACTGTAGCGCTGGAGCGCCGCTCCGGCGCCCGCGGCCATGACCAGGCCTGCCCCCAGCAACATGGCCAGACGCATGCCGCCGAGGGTCAATTGTCCAGCCTGCCCGGCGCGGGCATGCATAATCACGATCTTCACGTTTTTGCTTCCTCGAATTCGAACGGCATGACCGGAACCGCATCACGCCGAAACCGCTCGTTCCCGCCCAGGGAAACCACCCTTCTGGGCTGGCTGGGCCACGACCCCCAGGGCGCTGGCGTGCTTGCCACCGCGCGCAGGCTCATGCAGGTGCGGCAAGACATCGCAGCCACCCTGCCGGCTCCGCTGAACGCAGTCTGCCAGGTCGCCAAGATAGAGAATCAGCGGGTGATCCTGGCCGTTCCCAGCGCCGCCTATGCGGCCAAGCTGCGTCAGTTGGCGCCGCGCATGGCCCAGGCGCTGACGGCCCGCGGATGGAACCTTAACGAAATTGCCGTCCGGGTTCAAGCCGGCTTGGCCGGCATCGGGACCGAAATATCCCGCCCGCCTCGCGAGACCCAGCCCCTGGACGACCAGGCGCTCGCCGCCTTCGAGGCGCTGCGGGATCAACTGCGGCCCGGCCCGCTGGCCGACGCGGTGGCCAGGCTGCTGGTCCACCATGGAAGGACCCGCTGAAAAGCCGAAAGTTCGGGCACGGACAGGGCCGTGTCCAGGAAGTTGGCCGTCAGGCCAGTTGCCATTCGCGGCGAAAAGCCTGGGGAGCCTCCGCCTGCGATGCATAGGTAACCAGTTCCCAGGCATCCTGTTGCGCCAGCAGCGCACGGGCGAGCTGGTTGTTCAGCGCATGGCCGGACTTGCAGGCGACGTAACGGGCCACCAGCGGCTTGCCGATCAGATACAGGTCGCCGATGGCGTCCAGGATCTTGTGCTTGACGAATTCGTCGTCGTAGCGCAGGCCGTCGCTGTTCAGGACGCGGTATTCGTCCATGACGATGGCATTGTCCAGGCTGCCGCCGCGGGCCAGGCCCACCGACCGCAAGGCTTCGACCTCGTTCACGAAGCCGAAGGTGCGGGCGCGCGCGACTTCACGCACGTAGGAATGCTTGGCGAAATCGATTTCGGCGAAGTTCGCGGTGGAATCGATGGCCGGATGCCGGAAATCGATGGAGAAAGCCAATGCGAATCCGTCGTGCGGCTCCAGGCGGGCCCACTTGGCCTGTGTGCCCTCGCCTTCGCGGATTTCGACCGGCTTGCGCACGCGCAGGAAATGCTTCGGCGCGTTTTGCTCCACGATCCCCGCCGAACGCAGCAGATAGACGAAAGTTCCCGCGCTGCCGTCCATGATGGGGACTTCTTCGGCAGTCAGGTCGACATGGAGGTTGTCGATGCCCAGGCCGGCCAGGGCGGACATCAGGTGCTCCACGGTGGATACGCGCACGTCGCCTTTCTGGAGGACCGAGGCCATGCGGGTATCTCCCACGCCGTCGGCCTGGGCCGGCAGGTCGACGACCTCGGGCAGGTCGATGCGGTGGAAGACGATGCCGGTGCCCGGCGCCGCCGGACGCAGCGTAAGCTCGACCCGCCGCCCCGAATGAAGGCCGACACCGGTCGTGCGCACGAGATTCTGGATACTGCGTTGACGGAACATGACAGACACGGAATTGAAATGCGAAGGCGGCAAAATGCGACGTTCCCCAATTTGCCACCATGAACGCTAATATTGTAACGCCGAAGCCGGGGCGGCACCATTGATCGCCCTTGCATCGATATTTCCCCGGGTTTCAAACCCGCGTGGGGCTGCGCCGGAAAAGCTCGGCCCGCCGGCGCGGACCGGCATATCCTGGCCTGCCCGCCCCCGGGGCGAGGCGGGCAGGCCGTGAGGAAGTCGACTACGGGTTAACCCGCAATCAATCCGCCTGCTTGCGCAGGAAGGCCGGAATGTCGAAATGATCCATGCCGGCGGTCTCCAGCGCGCGGACCTGGGCGGAAGCCGCCTGGTTGCGCGGATTGCGGATCACCGAAGGCATGTCCAGGTTGCGGTAGTCGGCCTGCATGCCCATGGCCATGTTGTCCGTGCCGGTGCGCAGCAGTTCGGCGGTGTTCTGCACCAACTGCGGACGGCTGGCCGCGCGGCCCAGGCCGGTGGCGACCACGGTCACGCGCAGGCTTTCGCCCATGGCCTCGTCGTAGGCCGTGCCGAAAATCACGGTGGCATCGTCCGAGGCGTAGCTGCGGATGGTGTCCATGATCTCGCGGGTCTCGCGCATCTTGAGCGAACGGCTGGCGGTGATGTTGACCAGCACGCCGCGCGCGCCGTTCAGGTCGATGCCCTCGAGCAGCGGGCAAGCGATCGCCTGCTCGGCCGCCACGCGGGCGCGGTCGGAACCGCTGGCCGTGGCCGTGCCCATCATTGCCTGCCCCTGTTCGCCCATGATCGTCTTGACGTCCTCGAAGTCGACGTTGACGTTGCCCTCGACATTGATGATCTCGGCGATCCCGGCGCAGGCATTGTGCAGGATGTCGTCGGCGGACCGGAAGCAGTCCTCCTGCGTGGCATCCTCGTCCATCAGGTCGTACAGGTTCTCGTTCAGGACGACGATCAGCGAATGCACATGGCGCGAGAGTTCCGAAATACCGTCCTCGGCCATCTTCAAGCGCTTGTTGCCCTCGAACGCGAACGGCTTGGTGACCACGCCGACGGTCAGGATGCCCAGCTCCTTGGCGACTTCGGCCACCACGGGGCCGGCCCCGGTGCCGGTGCCGCCGCCCATGCCGGCGGTGATGAACACCATGTGGGCGCCGGTCAGCGCCGAGCGGATTTCCTCGCGCGCGGTTTCGGCCGAGGCCCGGCCCTGCTCCGGCTTGGCGCCGGCGCCCAGGCCGGTGCGGCCCAGGCGGATCTGCACCGGGGCCTCGGTCGCGGCCAGCGCCTGGGCATCGGTGTTGCAGCAGATGAAGTCCACGCCCTGGACTCCCGAACGGATCATGTGGGCCACGGCATTGCCGCCCGCCCCGCCTACGCCGACCACCTTGATCACGGTGCCCTTGGCGTTGTTGTCCAGCATTTCAAAGTTCATCATGATGACTCCCTCACAAGTCCTGAATAACGAATCGGAAAAATCCCCAAACAGCTTCTTTTCGAAAATCGCTTCAAAGTCGGCGCCGGCTCTTTCCGGCCCGCTCCGAGTTTGAAGCGCCTCCCTGAAAGCCGGCCGGCTCGCGCCGCCCCGCTCCCACAAGGCCCTCGCGGGCCCTGATTCAATTCATGAACCACTCTTTCATGCGCGTCAGCAATTGCTTGAAGCTCCCCGTCTGCGCCGCCACCTTGCGTCCGCGCAGGCGCTGCATGCGGGCCTCGGCCAGCAGGCCCATGACGGTGGAGAAGCGCGGACTGCGCATCACGTCCGACAGGGCGCCCTCGTAATCCGGCACCGACACCCGCACCGGCTTCAGGAACACGTCCTCGGCCAGCTCGACCATGCCCGGCAGCAGCGACGAGCCGCCGGTCAGCACGATGCCGGAAGCCAGCAGGTCTTCGTAGCCGGAATCGCGCACCACCTGCTGCACCAGCGTGAACAACTCCTCCACCCGCGGCTCGATGACGGCGCCCAGGGCCTGCCGCTTGACGTGGCGCGGTCCCCGGTCGCCCAGCCCCGGCACCTCGACGTTCTCGTCGGGACTGGCCAGCACCTGCTTGGCCACGCCGTGGCGCAGCTTGATTTCCTCGGCGTCCGGCGTGGGCGTGCGCAGCATGGCGGCGATGTCGTTGGTGATCTGGTCGCCCGCGATCGGGATCACGGCCGTGTGGCGGATCGCGCCGCCGGTGAAGATCGCGACGTCCGTCGTGCCGCCCCCGATGTCGACCAGCACCACGCCCAGCTCCTTTTCGTCGGAAGTCAGGCAGGCCATGCTGGAGGCAAGCGGCTGCAGGATCAGGTCCTGCACTTCCAGCCCGCAGCGGCGCACGCACTTGACGATGTTCTGGGCGGCGCTGACCGCGCCGGTGACGATATGGACCTTGACCTCCAGCCGCAGCCCGCTCATGCCTATGGGCTCGCGGATGTCCTCCTGGCCGTCGACGATGAACTCCTGCGTCAGCACGTGCAGCACCTGCTGGTCGGTCGGGATGTTGACCGCCTTGGCCGTCTCGATCACCCGCGCCACGTCGGTGGCCGTCACTTCCTTGTCCTTGACCGCCACCATGCCGCTGGAATTGAAGCTGCGGATGTGGCTGCCGGCGATGCCGGTGTAGACGTCGCGGATCTTGCAGTCGGCCATCAGCTCGGCTTCCTCCAGCGCGCGCTGGATGGAATTGACGGTCGTCTCGATGTTGACGACCACGCCCTTGCGCATGCCGCGCGATTCGTGCTGGCCCAGGCCGAGCACTTCGAAGCGGCCTTCCGGCAGGATCTCGGCCACCACCGCCACCACTTTGCTGGTGCCGATATCCAGGGCTACGATCAGGTCCTTGATGTCTCGGGTCATGGCTTCAGTGTTTCTTTTGAGGTTGTGAATCGGGAACGGCCGCCAGCCTCAGGGCAAAGCCGTTGGGATAGCGCAGGTCGGCATGCTCCACCGTCCTGCCCTCCAGGCGCTGCATCAGCGCGGGCCAGGCCTGGACGAAGCGCTGGATGCGCGCGCCGAACGGCAGGGCGCCCGGCAGGCCGTGCGGATCGGGCGCCTCGGCTCCGGGATCCCTGCCCAGGTCCAGCTTCATGCCGTTGGACAGTTCCGCCTGCCAGGCATAGCGCGGACTCAGCGCGATGCTGTCCACGTTCATGCCCAGCGGCGCGAACCACCGCGCCAGCTCCGCGTAGCGCTGGACCACCAGGCTTTCCGTGCCCTCGGGACCCACGAATTGCGGCAACGACGATTCGTCGTCCAGCTCGCCGAGGTTGGCCGTGAAGGCCTCGCCCCAGGTATTGATCATCTGGTTCTCGTTCCACAAGGCCAGCGGCTGCTGCTCTTCGAGTTGCACCCGCAAGGTATCCGGCCAGACCCGCCGTATGGTCGCGCGCCGCACCCATGGCACCGATTCGAACAACTCGCGCGCTTCGTCCAGGTCCACCGTGAAAAAGTTCCCGGTGAGCCGTCCGGCGATGCTGGCCCGCACGCTGGCCGTCGAGACATAGTGCAGCTCGCCGCCGGGCGCCGGCTCCAACTGTATGGCCGCCAGCGTGAACATCGGGCGCTGCGCCAGCCAGCCCACTCCCGCCGCGAGCATGAGCAGCGCCGCTGCCACGGCCAGCGTGTTGGCGATCAAGTTGGTCGTGCGCGCGTCGTTCCACACGGATCATCCCGCTTGTGCTTCGGTGTTGGCGCCCCGCACCTTGCAGGACGCATCGGACAGGATCGCCAGGCACAGTTCCGGGTAGCTCATGCCGGCCGCCTTGGCCGCCATGGGTACCAGCGAATGCCCCGTCATGCCGGGCGACGTATTCATTTCGAGCAGCCAGGGCCGGCCCTGGCCGTCCAGCATCAGGTCGGCCCGCCCCCAGCCTTCGCAGCCCAGGGCGCGATAGGCGCGCACGCTCAGCGACTGCACATCGCGGGCCAGGTCGGCCGGCAAGTCGGCCGGGCACAGGTACTGCGTATCGTCGGAGAAGTACTTGTGCTCGTAGTCGTAGTTGCCCTGGGGCGCCACGATTTCGACGATCGGCAGCGCCCGGGCCTCGTTGCCCTTGCCGAGGATGCCCACCGTCAGTTCGCGGCCGGCGATGAACTGCTCGGCCAGCACTTCGGCGTCGAAGCGCGCCGCCTGTTCGTAGGCCGCCTTCATGTCCGAATACCCGACAACCTTGGCCACGCCGAGCGTCGACCCTTCGTGCGGCGGCTTGACGATCAGCGGGAGGCCCAGGTCGTCGGGCACCCGCCGCAGTTCCGTCTCCGGATGCAGCACGGCGTAGCGCGGCGTCGACAGCCCCTGTTCGAGCCACACCCGCTTGGTCATGATCTTGTCCATGGCCAGACTGGACGCCATGGGGCCACTGCCCGTATAGGGAATGGCCAGCAGCTCGAGCGCGCCCTGGATGGTGCCGTCCTCGCCGTAGCGGCCGTGCAGCGCGATGAACACCCGCTCGAAGCCGGCGCGGGCCAGGTCGGCCAGGCTCTGCGTGCCCGTGTCGAACAGGTGCGCGTCGACACCCGCGCTGCGCAATGCCTCGCACACGCCCTTGCCGGACATGATGGAGATCTCCCGTTCGGCGGAACGGCCTCCGTACAGCACGCCGACCTTGCCGAATTCGCCGCTCATGCCAACTCTCCCACCCGGACCGGCACCCTGCTGATGGAGCCGGCCCCCATGACGATCACCACGTCGCCGTCCCGCACGAAATCCAGGATGGCCTGCGGCAGTTCGGCGACGTCTTCCACGAACACGGGTTCGACGCGGCCCGCCACGCGCAGCCCGCGCGCCAGGGCGCGGCCGTCGGCCGCCACCAGCGGCGCCTCGCCGGCGGCGTAGACTTCGGTCAGCAATACCGCGTCGGCCGAGCTCAACACCCGCACGAAATCCTCGAAGCAGTCCCGGGTCCTGGTGTACCGGTGCGGCTGGAAGGCCAGCACGACGCGGCGCCGTGGCCATGCGCCACGGGCGGCCGCCAGCGTGGCGGCCATTTCCGCCGGATGATGGCCGTAGTCGTCGATCAGCGTGAAGGTGCCGCCGCCCTGCGCCGCCGACACGGCGAAATCGCCGGTCTGCGTAAAGCGCCGGCCGACGCCGTTGAACGAGGCCAGCGCCTGGCAGATGGCCTCGTCGGGCACGCCGAGTTCGGAAGCCACGGCGATCGCCGCCAGGGCATTCTGCACGTTGTGCAGGCCGGGCAGGTTCAGTTCCACGGACAAGGACGGCAGCGTCGTATTGCGGTCGCGCCGGCGCACGTCGAACTTCATGCGGGTGCCTTCGGCGCGCACGTTCTGCGCCGAGACCTGCGCATCGTGGTTCAGGCCATAGGTCGTGATCGGGCGCGACACGAACGGCATGATCTCCCGCACGTTCGGGTCGTCGGCGCACAGGATGGCGCTGCCGTAGAACGGCAGGCGGTGCGTGAACTCGATGAACGCGCTCTTGAGCCGCGCCACGTCATGCCCGTAGGTGTCCATGTGATCGGCGTCGATGTTCGTGATCACCGCCATGACGGGCAGCAGGTTCAGGAACGACGCGTCCGACTCGTCGGCCTCGACCACGATGAATTCGCCCTGGCCCAGCCGCGCGTTGGCGCCGGCGGAGTTCAGGCGGCCGCCGATGACGAAGGTCGGGTCCTGGCCGCCGGCCGCCAGCACGCTGGCCACCAGGCTGGTGGTGGTGGTCTTGCCGTGGGTGCCGGCCACGGCGATGCCGCGCTTCAGGCGCATCAGTTCGGCCAGCATGACGGCGCGCGGCACCACCGGGATCCGCGCGGCGCGGGCCGCCAGGACCTCCGGATTGTCTCCCGCCACGGCCGTGGAGGTGACGATGGCGTCGGCGTCGCCCACGTTCTCGGCGGCATGCCCGATGGCGATGCGCGCGCCGAGCTGGACCAGGCGGCGGGTGACGGCCGAATCGTTGAGGTCGGAACCGCTGACGGCATAGCCCAGGTTCAACAGCACTTCGGCGATGCCGCTCATGCCCGAGCCGCCGATGCCCACGAAATGAATGCGTTGTATGCGATGTTTCATGATTGTCGTCCCGCCGCTGCTTCGCAGGCGTCCGCGATGCGGGCCGCCGCGTCCGGCGCGGCATGCTCGCGCGCGCGCCCGGCCACCTCGCGCAGTTCCTGCCGCGAGCGCCCGCCCAGCCATTGGGCGAGCCATTGCGGGTTCAGTTCCTTCTGTTGCCGCAGCCATCCCGCTCCGACATCGCTCAGGAAGCGGGCATTGGCCGTCTGGTGATCGTCGACGGCATGCGGAAAGGGCACGAAGAGCGCCGCCACGCCGGCCGCCGCCACTTCGGCGACCGTCATGGCCCCGGCCCGGCAGATCACCACGTCGGCTTCGCCCAGCGCCGAGGCCATGTCGCGGATGAACGCCGTGCATTGGGCCGTCACGCCCGCGGCCGCGTACGCTTGCCGCAGGGCCTGGATATGTTGTTCGCCGGCCTGATGGACCACGCGCGGGCGCGCGGATTCCGGCAGCAGCGCCAGGGCCTGCGGCACCGTTTCGTTGAGCGCCCGGGCGCCCAGGCTGCCGCCGACCACCAGCAGCCGCAAGGCGCCGTCGCGCGCGCCGTAGCGTTCGGCCGGCGGGGGAAGCTCGCGCACTTCGCGACGCACGGGATTGCCCACCGCCGCGGCGCGCCGCAGCGCGCCGGGGAAACCGGCCAGGACCCGGTCGGCCACGCCGGCCAGCACGCGGTTGGCCATGCCGGCGACGGCATTCTGCTCGTGCACCACCAGCGGCACGCCGCGCAGCGCGGCCATCATGCCGCCGGGAAAGGCGACATAGCCGCCCATGCCCAGCACCACCCGGGGACGCAGCGCGCCCAGGCGGCGCCACGCCTGGGCGAAGGCGCCCAGCAGCAGGAAGGGCAGCTTGAACAGGGCGACCGGCCCCTTGCCCCGCACGCCGGCGAAACGCAGCGGCACCAGTTCGATGCCGCGCTCGGGCACCAGGCGGCCTTCCATGCGTTCCGGGTGGCCCAGCCACAGCACGCGCCAACCGCGCGCCTGGAGCACTTCGGCCACGGCCAGGCCGGGCATGATGTGGCCGCCGGTGCCGCCGGCCATGATCAGGGCGAGGGGAGCGACGCTCATACGCGGCCTCCCCTCATGAGGATGCGGTTCTCCAGGTCCACCCGCAGCAGCAGGCCCAGGGCGCACAGATTCATGACGATGCCCGAGCCTCCGTAGCTCATGAGCGGCAGGGTCAGGCCCTTGGTCGGCAGCAGGCCGAGGCAGACGCCCATGTTGATGAAGGCCTGGACGCCGAACCAGAGCGATACGCCCTGCGCCGCCAGCCCGCCGAAGGTGCGCTCCATGGCGATGGCCTGGCGGCCGATCTCGAAACCGCGCTGCACCAGGATGAAGAACAGCGCCACGACCACCGTCACGCCGGCGAAGCCCAGTTCCTCGCCGACCACGGCCATCAGGAAATCGGTATGCGCTTCCGGCAGATAATGCAGCTTTTCGACGCTGGCGCCCAGCCCCACGCCGAACCACTCGCCGCGGCCCAGGGCGATCAGCGAATGCGAGAGCTGGTAGGCGCTGCCGTAGGCGTTGTCCGGGTTCCAGGGATCGAGGTAGGCGAACAGGCGCGCGCGGCGCCAGGGCGACAGCCAGATCAGCATCAGGAAGGTGCCCACCAGCACGCCGACCAGCGAGGAGAACAGCTTGCCGTTGATGCCGCCCAGGAACAGGATGCCGATGGCGATCGCCACCACCACCATGAAGGCGCCCAGGTCCGGCTCCAGCAGCAGCAGCATGCCCACCGCGGCCATGGCGCAGGCCATGGGCATGAAGCCGCGGGTGAAATTGTCCATATGCCCCTGTTTGCGCACGGTGTAGTCCGCGGCGTAGAGCAGCGCGGCCAGCTTCATGAGTTCGGAGGGCTGGAAATTGACGGGGCCCAGCGACAGCCAGCGATGGGCGCCGTTGACTTCGCGCCCGATACCCGGGATCAGCACCACCAGCAGCAGGACCAGGCCGGCCAGGAACATGGGCACGGCCAGGCGCTGCCAGGCGCGCAGGGGAATGGTCAGCGAGACGGCCAGGGCCGCCAGCCCGATCACGATGAAGAAGGCGTGGCGCACCACGAAGTAGTAGCGGCCGTAGCTCGCATAGCGCGGACCGTCGGCCAGGGCGATGGAGGCCGAATACACCATGAGCAGGCCCAGCGCCAGGATGGTGACCGTCGACACGACCAGCGGCATGTCGAAATTGCGCATGCGAGTGCGCCCCGGGCGCACGGCATTCACGCTGTTGGTCAGTTCCGCGAACAGGCTCATGCCACCTCCCCGCGCAGCAGGGCCGCTTCCTCGACCGCTTCCGCGTATGCCTGGCCGCGATGCGGGTAGTTGCGGAACATGTCCAGGCTGGCGCAGGCCGGCGACAGCAACACGGCGTCGCCCGGCTGCGCCAGGTCCAGCCCGCGCCGCACGGCGTCGGCCAGGGTGGCCACGGGTTCGCAATGCACGCCGGTCGCGGCCAGCGCCCGGCCGATCTCCGGCCCGTCCTGCCCGATCAGCAGCACCGCCCGCGCATGCTGCGCCACCACCGGCACCAGCGGCGAGAAATCCTGGCCCTTGCCCTGGCCGCCGGCGATCAGGACCGCCTTGCGTCCCAGGCCTTCCAGGCCGGCCACGGTGGCGCCGACATTGGTGCCCTTGCTGTCGTTGATGAAGTCGACGCCGGCGATCGTGCGCAGGAATTCCATGCGATGCGGCTCGCCTTCGTAGTCGCGCACCGCGCGCAGCAGCGGCCCCCATCCCAGGTCCAGGCAGCGCGCCAGCAGCAGCGCGGCCTGCGCGTTCAGCGCATTGTGCAGGCCGCGGATGCGCAGCGCATCCGCCGGCATCATGCGGACCGTGCGGCCCGCCGGCCGCGGCGGCGGCGGTGCCGCCGCCTTCTTGCGCCGCACAGGAGCCTCGGGTTCGTCGAAATCGGTCGGCTCCGCCGCCGCCAGCCAGGCCACGCCATGGCTACGGTCCAGTCCCATATCGCCGACCCGTTCCGGCAAGTCGCGGCCGAAGCTGCGCACCCGGCGCTCGCCGAGCGATTCCACCATGGCGGTCACGCGGGGATCGTCGCGGTTGACGATGGCGATGCCGGCGCCGTCATAGATGCGCGCCTTGGCCGCCGCATATTCTTCCATGTCGGCATGCCAGTCCAGGTGGTCCTGCGTCACATTCAACACCACCGCGGCATCGGGCCGCAGGCTGCGGGTGGTCTGGAGCTGGAAGCTGGACAGCTCGAGCACCCAGACCTGGGGCAGCGCCTGGCTGTCCAGGGCCTCCATGAGCGCGGCCAGGGCGGCCGGGCCGATGTTGCCTGCGGCGCGCGCGCTCAGGCCTGCGGACGCCGCCAGGTGGCGGGCCAGCGCTGTCACCGTGGTCTTGCCGTTGGTGCCGGTCACGGCCAGCACCCGCGGCGCATAATCCTGCGAGCGCGCCAGGTCGGCCAGCGCGCGGGCGAACAATTCGATCTCGCCCACGATCTCGATGCCTGCCGTCCGCGCCTGCTCCAGCAGGCCGCCGACCGGCGATCGCGTCGGCGCCAGGCCCGGGCTGAGCACGATCTGCGTCACGCCCGCGAGCAGGCCGGGTTCGAAATGCGCCTCGCCCAGGCGATAGTCCACGCGGGCATCCGCCAGGTCGCGCCGCAACGCCTCCAGTCCGCCCGGTTCCGTCCGGGTGTCCGCCAGGCGCAGCGCGGCGCCGGCGCGGGCGCACCAGCGGGCGGCCGCGCAGCCGGTCTCGCCCAGTCCCAGGATCAGGACCAGCGCGTCGGCGGAAGAAGGTTGGACTTCGGCGTTCATCGCAGCTTCAATGTGGAAAGACCGACCAGGACCAGCATCATGCTGATGATCCAGAACCGGACGACGACCTGGGTTTCCTTCCAGCCGCCGACCTCGAAATGATGATGCAGCGGCGCCATGCGCAGGATGCGCCTGCCCTGGCCGTAGCGCCGCTTGGTGTATTTGAACCAGGCGACCTGCACCATCACCGACAGCGTTTCGGCCACGAACACGCCGCCCATGATGAACAGCACGATTTCCTGGCGCACGATGACCGCGATGGTGCCCAGCGTCCCGCCCAGCGCCAGCGCGCCGACGTCGCCCATGAAGACCTGCGCCGGATAGGCGTTGAACCACAGGAAGGCCAGCCCTGCCCCGGCCAGCGCGGCGCACAGCACCATCAGTTCCGCCGCGCCAGGAATATAGGGAAACAGCAGGTACTTGGAATAGTCGACCCGGCCGACCACATAGGCGAAGATGCCCAGCGCGCTGCCCACCATCACGGTCGGCATGATGGCCAGGCCGTCCAGGCCGTCGGTCAGGTTGACGGCATTGCTGGTGCCCACGATCACGAACCAGGTCAGCGCCACGAAGCCGAGCACGCCCAGCGGATAGCTCACGCTCTTGAAGAACGGCACGATGAGGTCGGCGCGGGTGGGCAGCGGCATGGAAAACCCGCTGCCCACCCAGTCGCGGAACAGCGGCCAGAGATCGGTGTTGGCGGGCGCCGAAACCGCGAAGGCCAGGTAGACCGCCGCGATCACGCCGATCAGCGCCTGCCAGAAGAACTTCTGCCTCGCCGGCATGCCTTCCGGATCGCGGTGGACCACCTTGCGGTAATCGTCCATCCAGCCGATCAGGCCGAAGCCGAAGGTCACCAGCAGCACGACCCACACGAAACGGTTGGTCCAGTCGGCCCAGAGCAGCGTGCTGACGCCGATCGCGATCAGGATGAGCGCGCCGCCCATGGTGGGCGTGCCGGTCTTGACCAGGTGGCTTTCCGGGCCATAGGCGCGCACGGCCTGGCCGATCTTGAGTTCGGTGAGTCTGCGTATGACCCGCGGTCCCGCCATCAGGCCGATCAGCAGCGCGGTCGCGCAGGCCAGCACCGCGCGCAGGGTGATGTACTCGAACACCCCGAAGGCCCGGATATGCTCGTCCGAGAGGTAGCGGGCCAGCTCAAGCAGCATGTCGGTCTCCTTGGCCGTGCTCGGTTGAATTGTTGTTATCGGCCAGAGCGGCCACGACGCGTTCCATGCGCATGAAACGGGATCCCTTGACAAGCACGCTGGCCGGTCGGGCCTGCAGCAGTCCGGCGACGATTTCCTCGACCGACGCGCAGGCGCGCGCGGCCGCGCCGAACTCGGCGCTCGCCAGTTCGCTGGCCGGTCCCAGCGTGTAGAGCATTTCTATGCCGCGCTCGCGCGCGTAGCCGCCGATCTCGCGATGCATGGCCGGGCCATCGTCGCCCACCTCGCCCATGTCGCCCAGGACCAGGGCCCGCGGCGCGGGCAAGGCCGACAGCACATCGATCGCGGCGCGCACCGAATCCGGATTGGCGTTGTAGGTATCGTCGATCAGGATGCGGCCGTCGGCCAGGCGGCGGCTCTGCATCCGGCCCTTTACCGCGTCGAATCCCGCCAGCCCCCGCACCGCCGCCTCCAGCGGCGCGCCGGCGGCCAGCGCGCAGGCCATGGCCGCCAGCGCGTTGCGCACGTTGTGGAACCCGGGCACGGCAAGCGCCAGCTCGGCCGCGCCGGCCGGCGTATGGATCGTGCAGGCCGTGCCGTCGGCCGTCGGCCGCAGGTCGGCGGCCCGCACTTCGCAAGACGCATCCAGGCCGAAGCGCAGGCGCCGCCGGGACCCGGCCAGTTCGTCCCAGATCGCGGCATGGGGATCGTCGCCGGGATACACCGCGACGCCATCGGCCGGCAAGGCGGCCAGCACGGCGCCGTTTTCGCGCGCCACGGCCTCGACGCTGTGCATGAATTCCTGGTGTTCGCGCTGGGCGTTGTTGACCAGCGCCACCGTCGGCGCGGCCATGGCGGCAAGCGCGGCGATTTCGCCCGGATGGTTCATGCCCAGCTCGACCACCGCCGCGCGATGGGTGCCGCGCAGGCGCAGCAGCGTCAGCGGCACGCCGATGTCGTTGTTGAAATTGCCGGCCGTCGCCAGCCTGGCGTCGGCGCCCAGCCAGGCGGCCAGGATGGCGGAAATCATTTCCTTGGTGGTGGTCTTGCCGTTGCTGCCCGTCACGCCGATCACGGGCAACGCATGGCGGGCGCGCCAGGCCGCGCCCATGCGGACCAGGGCGCGCCGGGTATCGCCCAGCACGATCTGCGGCAGTCCGCAATCGGCCACGCGGCGCGCGACCACCGCGGCGCAGGCCCCGCCGGCCTGCGCCCGCGCCAGGTAATCATGGCCGTCGAAATTCTCGCCGGCCAGCGCCAGGAACAGTTCCCCCTGCGCGATCCGCCGCGTATCGGTGGACACGCCGGGCACGCGCGGCAGCAGCAGCGCCAGGCGGGCCCATTCGCGATCGTCGAACGGCTCGCGCTTGCCCGCGGTTTCCTGGTAGGTTTCGTGGCCTTTTCCGGCCAGCAGCACCACGTCTTCGGGCGCGGCGCTCCAGACGGCGCGCATGACGGCGTCCGCGCGCTCCGCGATGACCTCGACCCGCAGGCGGGCCTCGGGCGGCACGCCGGCCAGGATCTGCCCGATGATCGTCCGCGGGTCCTCGCCGCGCGGATTGTCGCTGGTCACGACGAGTCGATCGGCGGCCCCGGCCGCGACCCGGCCCATCTCGGGCCGCTTGCCCGCATCGCGCTCGCCGCCGCAGCCGAACACGCAGACCAGCCTGCCGCCACGCGCCGCGGCCAGCGGGCGCAGCGCGGACGACACGCGCGCCAGCGCGTCCGGCGTATGGGCATAGTCGACGACCACCGCGGGCCCGTCGCTGTCCGCCACCGGATCGATCGTCTGCAGGCGCCCGGCCACCGCCACGGTGGCCGAGAGCGCCCCGGCGATCCGGGACAGCGGCCAGCCCAGCGCCCGCAGCACGCCGGCCACCAGCAGCATGTTGGACACGTTGTGTTCGCCCGGCAGCCGGGTCACGACCTGGGCCTCGCCTTCCGGCAGGACCAGGTTGAACACCAGGCCGTGCATGCTTTCGCGAATGCCGGTCGCCCGTATGGGCGCCTCTGCGCGCAACGCGAACGCGGTGCACAGCTCGGCGGGCAGCGCGGCCAGCAGGCGGCGGCCGGCGGCATCGTCGGCGTTGACGATCGCGGCCCTCAGTTCGTCGCGGTAGAACAGGCGCGCCTTGGCCTGCTCGTAGTTTTCCATCGTCCCGTGATAATCCAGGTGATCGCGGGTCAGGTTGGTGAAGCCGGCGATGCCGATGCGCACGCCGTCCAGCCGTCCCTGCTCGACGCCGATGGACGACGCCTCCATGGCGACCACCTGCGCGCCGGCATCGCGCACCTGCGCCAGGGTCCGGTGCACGGTCAGCACATCCGGCGTGGTCAGCACGCCCGGCAGCGTCTGCCCGTCGGGCAGCGTGGCACCCAGCGTGCCGATGACCGCGCACGGTTCCCCCTGGCGGTTGAGCGCATCGGCGATCCAGTTGGCGCAGGAGGTCTTGCCGTTGGTGCCGGTCACCGCGATCACCGTCAGGGCCTGGGACGGCCGCCCGTACCATTGGTCGCCCAGTTCGCCCAGCAGGGCGCGCAGGCCGGGCACGGCCAGCGACGGGACATCGAGCGCGGCGAGATCCGGCCATGCGCCGCGCGCATCGGCCTCGAACACCACGGCGCCCGCGCCGCGCGCCAGCGCGTCGGACACATGGCGCCGGCCGTCGCCCGTGACGCCGGGGCAGGCGACGAAGACGTCGCCGGCGACCACCGTGCGCGAATCCAGGCGCAGGTCGGCGCCTGGCGCGGACTGCTTCAGCCATTCCAGCACGGATTGCGCCTGTCCTTCCCGGCGGGCGTCGAAGACGGCGTTCATCGCGCGTTCTCCAGGGCGCCGGCCACGATGGTCGACTCGAAGGGCGCGTCGGGCTGCACGCTCAACATGCGCAGGCTGGCGCCGACGATCGTGGAGAAGACCGGCGCGGCGACCTTGCCGCCGTAGTAGCCGCCGGCCTGGGGCTCGTCCACGGTCACCGCCACGACGATGCGCGGATTGGAAACCGGGGCGAAACCCACGAAAGAACTGCGGTAACGGCTCTTGCTGTACTTGCCGTCCACGATCTTGCGCGCCGTGCCGCTCTTGCCCGCCACCCGGTACCCTTGCACCTGCGCCAGCTTGGCGCCGTCCGGGCCGGCGGCCGCCTCCAGCATGTCGCGGATCTTGGAGGCGATGGCGGGCGGATAGACCTTGACGCTGGTCGGCTCGCTGTCGCGCTTCATGAGCGTGAGCGACACCATGTCGCCGTTGCGTGCGAACGCCGTATAGGCGCGCGCGATCTGCAGCAGCGATACCGACAGGCCATAGCCGTAAGCCATGGTGGCTTTCTCGATCAAGCGCCAGCGCTCCCAGGGCCGCAGGCGGCCGGCCGCCGCGCCGGGAAATCCGGTCTTGGGCGCCTGCCCCAGCCCCAGCTCGGTGAAACGGTCCCACATTTCCTGGGGCTGCAGCCGCTCCGAAATCATGGTCATGCCGATGTTGCTCGACCTGCGCAGGATGCCGGCGACGTCCAGCACGCCATTGCGGCTGACGTCGCTGATGGTCGAACCCTGGTACTGGAAATGGCCGTTGCCGGTATCGAACAGCGTTGAGGTGGTGATGCGGCCCAGGTCCAGCGCCAGCGCCGCGGTGAACGGCTTCATGATGGAGCCCGGCTCGAACGTGTCGGTCAGGGCGCGGTTGCGCAGATTGTCGCCGCTCAGCGTCTCGCGGTGATTCGGGTCGAACGAAGGCAGGTTCGACAGCGCCAGGATTTCCCCGGTCTGCACGTCGAGCACCACCGCCGCGGCCGCCCGGGCACGGTGCTCCTCGATGGCGTCGTTCAGCGCCTTGTACACCAGGTACTGCAGCCGCGTATCGATCGACAGGCGCAGATCGCGGCCGTCCACGGGCAGGTTGACCGCCCGCACGTCCTCGATCACGCGGCCCAGCCGGTCCTTGATCACCCGGCGGCTGCCGTCGCGCCCGGACAGCACCTTGTCGAATGCCAGCTCGACGCCTTCCTGGCCGTGGTCCTCGACATTGGTGAAACCGACCACGTGGGCCATGACTTCGTTCTCGGGATAGTAGCGGCGGGTCTCGGGCTGCTGGTGAATGCCCGGGATCGCCAGCGCCTTGATCCGCTCGGCCACCTCCATCGGCACCTGGCGCTTGACATAGACGAAGTTCCGGTCTTCCGCGATGCGCGCCTGGATATCGCGGACCGGCATGCCCAGCAGCCGCGACAGGTCATGCAGCTGGCCCGGCGTGGCCTGCCGCGCGTCGTCCGGAATCGCCCACACCGCGCGGGCCGGCACGCTGGAGGCCAGCACCACCCCATTGCGATCCAGGATCTTGCCCCGGGTGGCGGGCAGGGTCAGCGTGCGTTCGTACCGGCGCTCGCCCTGCTGCTGGAGGAATTCGGTGGACAGGCCCTGCAGGAACAGCGCGCGGCCGATCAGGGCCAGGAAACCGGCCGACAGCAGGATCAGCACGAGCCTGGCGCGCCAGGTGGGCAACTGGGTGCGCAGCACCGGATTGTCGAAGAACGGCATGCGCTTCATGGCCGGGATTCCTCCCTGCCCGGGGCCGGGGCGCGACCGGCGTCGGAGGGCGCCTGCTGGTTCAGGTAAATCGTGCGATCGGGCACGATGGAGATCATGTGCAGTTCGCCCCGGGCCACCTGGTCGACGCGGGCGTTGCGGGCGGCCTCGGCGCGCTCGAGCTGCAGGCGGCGCCATTCCGTGTCGAGATCGCGCGCCTGCGCGGCGCCACGGTCCATGTCGATGAACAACTGGCGCGCCTGATAGCGGCTGGTCACGAGGGAAATGGCCGACAGCATCAGCAGCGCGGCCGCGAACAGGCTCACGCGCCCCATGTCGCGCGCCTCCGGTGGGCGGGGCGGGATGCCCCGGGCAGCAGTCGGCGCGGCACGAATCGGGCGGCGTCGCCTTCGGACAGCGGCGCGTCGGTGCGCTCGGCGGCGCGCAGCACGGCCGAGCGCGAGCGCGGATTGGCCTGGATCTCGGACTCCTGCGGGAGCAGGCGGCCCAGCGCGCGCAGGGCGGGAGGAGGCAGTTCGCTTTCGCGCAGGGGCAGGCGGGCCAGCGTCGCCGCGGGGCGGGCAGCCGCGGCGATGCACTGTTTGACCATGCGGTCCTCGAGCGAATGGAAACTGATCACGGCCAACCGTCCGCCTGGATTCAAGAGATTCAGAGCTGCCTCGAGGGCGTGCGCGAGCTCTTCGAGTTCCCGATTGATGTAAACCCGTAGAGCTTGAAAGGTGCGTGTGGCCGGATGCTGGCCCTTTTCGCGCGTGCGGACGGCGCCTGCCACGAGCTCGGCAAGGTCGAGCGTGGTAAGCAACGGCCGTTCTGCGCGGCGAGCAGCAATCGCCTTTGCAATCTGAAAAGCAAACCGTTCTTCGCCATAACCTGCTATGACCTCCCGCATTTCATCCACGCCGGCTTGCGCCAGCCACTCCGCGACCGTGGGGCCGCGCGACGTATCCATCCGCATGTCGAGCGGGCCTTCCTTCATGAAGGAGAAGCCGCGCCCGGCATCGTCTATCTGGGGCGACGACACGCCCAGGTCGAGCATGAGGCCGTCCATGCCGGCTATTCCCTGCTCCGCCAACGCGGCCTGCATGTCCCCGAAGCCGCCATGCACCACCGTCACTCGTCCGTCCGTCGCTGCCAGCGCCCGCGCGGCTCCGATCGCGACCGGGTCCTTGTCGAACACCACCAGCCGGGCCGTGGGCGCGAGCCGCGCGAGCAGCGCCCGGCTATGTCCGCCGCGGCCGAACGTGCCGTCGACGTAGACGCCCTCGCGGCGCCCCGCCTCGGCCCCCCGTGGATCGCGGCCGGCGCGCCTGCCCCCGAATCCGGGCAGCAACAACGCGTCTACCGTCGGCTCCAGCAGCACGGGCCGATGCTCGAGTTCCATGTCGGTTTCAGAACGAAAACTGGTTCAATACATCCGGCATGCCCTGGGCCAGATCGTCCGCTTCGCGGCGGGCCAGGGCGGCGGCGTCCCACAGCTCGAAGTGCGCGCCCATGCCGAGCAGCATCACGTCTCGCGTCATACCGGCAGCATTGCGCAATTCGGGGGCGATCAGGATGCGGCCGGACCCGTCCAGTTCCACGTCTTGCGCATTGCCCAGCAGCAGGCGCTGCAAGGCGCGCGCGGACATGGGGAAGGCGGCGATCTGCTCGCGCTTCTTTTCCCATTCCGGACGAGGGTAGACCAGGAGGCAGCCATCGGGATGGCGGGTCAGGGTCAGCCGGCCTTCGGCCTGCGCCAGCAGGGCGTCACGATGCCGGGTGGGGATCGAAACCCTACCCTTGGCATCCAGCGTGAGCGCGCTGCTTCCTTGGAACACCACCTTCACCCCACTTAATTGCACAAAATCCTACTTTTTCCCACTCTAAGGGAATGGGAAAGCGCGGTCAAGCGGAATATGTAATTTTTCCAATCACAACAAGGACTTAGAGCCGCTTCGCAGAAATTCGGCCCAGAAAAATATGTGGAAAATCAGGGGATTGCGAAATGAACTAAAAGTCTTTCGTCAATTTCGGGCGAAAATGCATGCAATTGTTTTTATCTGCACCCGATCCCCGCGTCTCGCCATGGAGACGGGAAGGCAAGACAGGCCTGTAGGCCGGATTCTGTACGCCGGGTCGCCCCGGCGGGCAATCATTCCTCTGGACGGACCATTGCTGGACCGCTCTAGCCACCTACCCGCATGCTCGGACGGGCCGCCCTGGACGGCGCGAAGCCGTGCGCATGCCTATTTGGTGTTGCTCCGGATAGAGGTTGCCGCGTTTCACCCTGCGATGCCGCCGTCCGTCGCCGGACGGCGCGGCACGGAGATGGCCGTGCCGGTGCGCGCCAGGCGCGCCCGCCCCGCAGACTCGTCTCTGTGGCCCTGTTCCTCGACGGGCCCGGCGCGAACCGGGACCGCCGGACGGCCGTTAGCCGCTATCCCGCCCTGTGGAGTCCGGACCTTCCTCGGTGCGCGCGCGCACCGCGATTGCCCGGCCTGTCTTGCCCCGTCATTTTACCGGAGACGCCGCCCGGGCCCGAAAGCCGCCTCGCGACGCGCCGGCGCTCGCGGGTTGGGGCATGGGCGCTTGCGCCGCCGGCCTGCGACAATAGCGCCTGGCTTTTCGCAATCCCGACGTCCGCCACATGGCTCCCCCTACCCTCATCACCCTGACCCGAGCTCAACTGGCCTACGGCCACCACGACCTGCTCGACCATGCCGACTTCTCCATCCAGGCGAACGAACGCATCGGCCTGATCGGCCGCAACGGCGCCGGCAAGTCGTCGCTGCTGCGCATCCTGGACGGCCGCATCCAGCCCGACGACGGCGAAGTCATGCGCGCCGGCGGGCTCCAGGTCGCCACCGTGGAGCAGGAGCCGGTGCTGGACGACGCGCTGACCGTGCTGGACACCCTGTGCGGGCCGGATGACCCGCACGAGGACTGGCAGCGGCCTGCCCGCGCCCGGGCGCTGCTGGACCAGCTGGGCCTGGACCCGGAAGCCCCCGTGGCGGGCCTGTCGGGAGGCACCCGCAAGCGGGTCGCCCTGGCTCGCGCCCTGGTGGGCGAACCCGACCTGCTGCTGCTCGACGAGCCCACCAACCACCTGGATTTCGAAGGCATCGCCTGGCTCGAACGGCTATTGCTGCAGGCGTCGTGCAGCGTGGTCGTCATTACGCACGACCGCCGCTTCCTGGACGCGGTCGCGACCCGCATCGTCGAACTCGATCGCGGCAGGCTGCTCAGCTTCCCGGGCAATTTCGGGCAATGGCAGGCCCGCAAGGCCCAATGGCTGGAGGCCGAGGCCCTGCAGAACGCGCGTTTCGACAAGCTCCTGGCCCAGGAGGAAGTCTGGATACGCAAGGGTGTCGAGGCCCGGCGCACTCGCAACGAAGGCCGCGTGCGGCGCCTGGAACGATTGCGCGCCGAACGCAGCGAACGGCGCGAACGGCTGGGCAACGTCACGCTGGCGGTGGCCGAGGGGCGGCGCTCCGGCAAGCTGGTGGCCGAACTCGACCACGTGGACAAATCGTTCGGCGAGCGCCGCGTGGTCGTCGACTATTCCACCACCATCATGCGGGGCGACAAGATCGGCATCGTCGGACCCAACGGCGCGGGCAAGACGACGCTGCTGAAGCTGATCCTGGGCGAACTGGAGCCCGATCGCGGCACGGTGCGCCTGGGCACCCATCTGGAAGTGGCCTATTTCGACCAGATGCGCGCCCAGCTCGACGAAAACGCCACGCTGGCCGACATCATCAATCCCGGCAGCGAATGGATAGAGATCGGCGGCCAGCGCAAGCATGTCATGAGCTATCTGGGCGACTTCCTGTTCTCGCCTGCGCGAGCGGGCTCGCCGGTGCGCAGCCTGTCCGGCGGCGAGCGGGCGCGGCTGCTGCTGGCGCGGTTGTTCGCGCGCCCCGCCAACATCCTGGTGCTCGACGAACCCACCAACGATCTCGACATCGAAACCCTGGAACTGCTCGAGGAATTGCTGCAGGACTACGGCGGCACCGTGCTTCTGGTGAGCCACGACCGCGTGTTCCTGAACAACGTGGTCACGCAGACGATCGCGGCCGAAGGCGGCGGGACCTGGCGCGATTATGTGGGCGGCTACGACGAGTGGGTGGCCCAGCGTCCGGGGCCGGCCGCGGAAGCCGGCCCCGGAACCGCGGGCGCCGCCGACCCGGCCTCGAAAGCCGCCGCCAAGGCTCCGGCGGCAGGCCCGGCCGCCGAGCCCAGGCAGGCGAATGCCCGCCCCGCCGGCAAGCGCCTGGCTTCCTGGGAGTTGCGCGAGCTCGACCAACTGCCGCAAGCGATCGCCGACCTGGAAGCCGAACAGGAAACCTTGCTGGCCCGCCTGTCCGACGGAACCTTGTACCGGGACGCGCCCGACGACGTTGCGCGCGTCAACGCCCGGCTGGCCGAACTCGAAACGGAACTGGCCCGGCGATTCGAACGCTGGGAAGAACTGGAATCGCGCCAGGCGGGCGGCGAGGCCGGCGCATGATACGGCGCATGGCGCCGAGCTGCCGTAGCCCTGGCCGCGGCGCCGGCTCGTGAGGACGGACGATCCGCCCCACCCGCGCTCAGGTCGCGACCGACCATTCCAGCAATTCGCCCGCCGCCAGCGGCACCAGCGCTCCGTCGCCGAACGGCAGTTCGTCGGGAATCGCGTAGGGCTTGCGCACCAGGGTCAAGGTCCCGGCATTGCGCGGCAGACCGTAGAAGTCGGGGCCGTTGAAGCTGGCGAACGCCTCCAGGGCAGGCAGGCGGCCGGCGCGCTCGAAGGCGGTGGCGTAGAGTTCCATGGCATGCAGCGCCGTGTAGCAGCCCGCACAGCCGCAGGCGTGTTCCTTCAGGCCCTTGGCATGGGGCGCGCTGTCCGTGCCCAGGAAGAATCGCGGGCTGCCGCCGGTCGCGGCTTCGACCAGCGCCTGGCGATGCGTTTCGCGCTTGAGTATGGGCAGGCAATACCAATGCGGCCGCAGGCCGCCGCGGAACATCTCGTTGCGGTTGTACAGCAGGTGATGGGCGGTGATCGTGGCGGCCACCGGTCCGTCGGCGTCGCGCACGTAATGCGCGCCGTCGCGGGTCGTGATGTGCTCGAATACGACCTTCAGGCCCGGATAGGCCTGCCGCAGCGGAATCATGACGCGATCGATGAACACCGCCTCGCGATCGAATACGTCCACCGCGGGATCCGTGACCTCGCCATGCACCAGCAGCGGCATGCCGCATTTTTCGAGCGCCGCCAACGCCGCGCGGCAGCGGCCCAGCAGGTCGGTCACGCCGGCATCGGAATTGGTGGTGGCGCCCGCCGGGTACAGCTTGACCGCATGCACCAGTCCGGAGGCGTGGGCGCGTTCGATTTCTTCGGCCGGCGTGTTGTCGGTCAGGTAGAGCGTCATCAGCGGCACGAAGACGTCTTCCGCAATGCCGGCGCGGCGCAACGCGGCCACGATGCGGTCGCGATAGGCCAGCGCCTGGTCGGTGCGCACCACCGGCGGCTTCAGGTTGGGCATGATGATGGCGCGCGCGAACTGCCGCGCCGTGTCGGCGGCCACGGCGTCCAGCGCCGCGCCGTCGCGCAGGTGGAGGTGCCAGTCGTCGGGTCGGGTAATGGTCAGGGTCTGGGCTTGCGCCTGCTGTTGCATGGAGAGGGGGTCCGTTATTCGGCCAAGGGCATGCCGCGTTCGGCCAGCGCGCAGAACATGGCGCTGCCCAGGGGAATCACGGCGTCGTTGAAATCATAGGTGGAATTGTGCAGCAGGCAGCCGCTCTCGGCGCCGCCCTGCCCCAGCCGGAAGTACGCTCCGGGCCGGGCCTGCAGCATGAAGGAAAAATCTTCGGAGCCCATGGAGGGCGCCAGGTCCCGCACGACCTTGTCCTTGCCCAGCATCTCGGTGGCCAGGTCCGCCACGACATGGGCCTCGTGCGGAGTATTCAGGGTCGCGGGATAGATTCGCTCGTATTTGACTTCGGCCGTGGCGCCGAAGCTCGCGGCAATGGCCGTCGACAATTCGTTGAGACGGGTCTCGACCATTTCCTGGACCGTCTTGCGGAAGGTCCGCACCGTGCCGACCAGCCTGGCCTCGCGCGGAATGACGCTCATGGCGCCGGGGTGGCCGGCCTGGACCGAACCGATCGACACGACCGCGGAATCGAGCGGATTGACGTTGCGCGACACGATGGTCTGCAAGGCGGTGATCAGGTGCCCGGTGGCCACCACCGGATCGATAGTCTGGTAGGGATGCGCGCCGTGGCCCCCGCGACCGGTCACCACGATCTCGAAGCGATCGGCGGCCGCCATCATGGGGCCGGGATTGATGCCGATGGTGCCGGCCGGCAGCCCGGGCCAATTGTGCAGCGCATAAATCGCATTGCAGGGAAAGGTATCGAACAGGCCGTCTTCCATCATGGCGCGGGCCCCGCCGCGCCCTTCCTCGGCCGGCTGGAATATGAGGACGGCGGTCCCGTCGAAGTTGCGGGTTTGCGACAGGTAACGGGCGGCGCCCAGCAGGATGGCCGTATGGCCATCGTGGCCGCAGCCGTGCATCAGGCCTCCCTTGGTCGACCGGTAGTCGAACGTGTTGTCCTCGGTCATGGGCAGGGCGTCCATGTCGGCCCGCAGGCCGATCATCCGCCCGCTGTCGCAGCGCTTGCCCCGGATGACGCCCACCACGCCCGTCTTGCCGATGCCGCGATGCACCTCGATGCCCAGCGCCTCCAGGGACCCGGCGACGATGCCGGAGGTCCTGACCTCCTCGAATCCCAGTTCCGGGTGGGCATGCAGATCGCGACGCAGGGCGATCAGGTCGTCATGGAACAGCCGTATGGACTCCAGCGGGGATCGTGGATACATGAGCCGGATGCAGGTTGATGGATGCCCCATGCCGCGCCCTCGGCTTGCGCCACCCCCTGGGAGGGGGCCGCTTTTGCCATGGGGCGGCCCGGCGGCAAAAAGGAACTCCGAAGCCCTTATTTTAGTTGCTACAGAGGATAAATGCCTTTGTCTTTACCGCCGAGACACGTTATGCTGCGGCCGCAGGACATTTTTCAACCTCCCGAGAAGGAGAGCCGTATGGCCACAACCTCCAAGACTGCGCGCAAGCCGAATGCCGCCTTCATGAAGCCCCTGACTCCCAGCCCCACCCTGGCCGCGGTCATCGGGCCGCAGCCGGTACCGCGCACCGAGGTCACCAAGAAAATCTGGGAATACATCAAGCAACACAACCTGCAAGACGCCAGCAATCGCCGTAATATCAATGCGGATGCCAAGCTGCGTCCCCTGTTCGGCAAGGACCAGGTTTCGATGTTCGAGCTGACCAAGCTGGTCAATGCCCATCTGAAATAAACCGGACGGGGCGCACCGTACGGGCGTGCGTCCAATCCCGAACCTGCAGGCAGGGGCCGGCCGCCGGCCGATGCTCCCCCTACGCAGGGGTCTGGCCGGACCGGCTCCGCGATCGGACTATTGATATACCGCCGGAGCGCGGTTTTCCAGCAAGGCCAGCCAGCCTTTGATCAGGCGATAGAGCACCCACACCACGGTGATCACCACGCCGATCCATCCGATGAAAATCAGCAGGGCGATCGCACTGATCGCCAGCCACAGCAATCCCCACCAGAACGTGCGCAGCAGCCAGTCGAAATGGGATGCATACAGCGTTCCCGCGGCATCGGCACGCTTGAGATAGATCAGCACCACGGCCGCCAAGGTGGCCAGGCCCAGGAAACCCGCCGTCACGAAACCCAATGCGAACAGCCCATAGGCTGCATGGGTCAGAGTGCGCATCGTCGGCCCGCCTGCTTCGGGCTGCAGCATGTCCGTCATGGTAAGAAACTCCCTAAGCCTGGATAGTGCAATCTTACCGTAGAGCCGGCGCCCGGCCGGCGTGGAGTGCCGGAGCGAGGGGATCTTTTCGAAGGGGCGTGGTATTTCGCCGACTCTCGCCCCGAGCAGGTGTCCTGGCGGCGCGCCCGGCGCCGCACGCGGCACCATGATCGACCGGCTCTTACATGCCCCGTGGCGCGAGCAGGGGCGGGTCCGTGGTGCGCGGCCTAAAAGCAAAACCCCTCGTCCACACGGGCGAGGGGTTTTGGGGATAAGAGCCTGACGATGACCTACTTTCACAGACGAACG
>Ga0182749_1000660_pt1 | contig 30265 bp, 31 predicted proteins | sample eDN3rd37CKraftMG_FD_128875 | JGI IMG/M metagenome (GOLD analysis project Ga0182749, IMG submission 128875) | Enriched Miracle-Growth compost microbial communities from Emeryville, California, USA - eDNA 3rd pass 37_C Kraft MG (version 2) (version 2) ...
GTAGCGGTTGCCGTAGGGCCCCGAGCCGTACGGGTTCTCGGCCGCCGAGGTGAGGCGGAAGAAGCACAGCTGGCCGATCTTCATCCCCGGCCACAGCTTGATCGGCAGGGTGGCGACGTTCGACAGCTCAAGGGTGACGTGTCCCGAGAATCCGGGATCGATGAACCCGGCCGTCGAGTGCGTCAGCAGCCCGAGGCGCCCGAGCGACGACTTGCCCTCCAGGCGCGCCGCGACGTCATCGGGCAGCGTCACGGTCTCGAACGTGGAGCCGAGCACGAACTCGCCGGGGTGCAGGATGAACGGCTCGTCGGCCGCGACCTCGACCAGACGGGTGAGGTCGGGCTGGTCCTCCGCCGGATCGATGAACGGGTACTTGTGGTTGTCGAATAGGCGGAAGAACCGATCGATCCGCACATCCACGCTCGACGGCTGGACCATCCCGAGATCCAGCGGATCGAGCCCGATCCGCCCCGACTCGAGTTCGGCCTTGATGTCGCGATCCGAGAGCAGCACGCCACCAGCCTATGGCGTGTCGCCTTCCGCTCGCCGCCCGGCGGCACGGAACCCCGCCGCCGCGCTGTTAGCATGTCCATACGCGTCTGCGCGGGGATGTAGTTCAATGGCAGAACATCAGCTTCCCAAGCTGAGAGCGCGGGTTCGATTCCCGTCATCCCCTCCATCTCGGTCCTCCGCCGCCCGCACCCGCCTCGCGCGGGGGTAGCGTGTGCCCCATGGCGGACTTCAATCAGCGCATCATCGACGAGTTCCGTGCGAACGGCGGCGATGTCGCCACGGCGGGATTCGGCAGGGGGCTCGTCCTCCTTCACCACATCGGCGCGAAGAGCGGCATCGAGCGCGTGTCACCGGTCGCGGCGCGCCGCGTCGCGCCCGACGTGTGGCACATCGCCGCATCGAAGGGCGGCGCACCGGAGCACCCCGCGTGGTACCACAACCTCCTGGCGCACCCGGATGTGCAGATCGAGACGCCCGACGACGGCGTCGTCGCGGTGCGTGCCCGCGACCTGCCGCGGGAGGAGCGCGACGCCGCCTGGGCGCACTTCACCGCGATGAGCTCCGGCTTCGCGGAGTACGAGCGCCGCACCGATCGGATCATCCCGGTCGTCGAGCTGCGCCGCCGCTGACGCCCTCCGCCCGCGGCGGCCCCGGGCGGCCCCGCGCAATCGCCGGAGCGGCCGCGCAGTCGTCGGAGCGGAGCCGCGGAACGCGCCCCATCCGCCCCGGGAGGCCACACCTGCCCCACCGATCCGACGAACGGGTCGCCCGCTCCGACGACCGAGCCGATGTCACACTCCGGGCGCGGCATCCGACACACCTGGTGACCCCCAGAAAGGATCACCATGACCCGCATCGACATCAGCCGCACCAACCGCCTGGGCTACGCCGCCGTCATCGGCATGGAGGGACACGCCCGATCCTCCGTCGACCGGCGGCTCCTCGAGCTCCTGAAGATCCGCGCCTCGGTGCTCAACGGCTGCACGTTCTGCGTCGACATGCACATGACCGACGGCCTGCGCGCGGGCATCCCGCAGCGCGTGCTGGTCGCCGCGACCGCGTGGGAGCATGCGGGCGATCTGCTCGACGAGCGCGAGAAGGCCGTGCTCGCGCTCACCGACGCCGTCACGCGGCTCGGGGAGGACGCCGTGAGCGACGAGGTGTGGAACCGCGCCGCGGCGCACTTCGACGACGGCGAGCTCGGCGAGCTCGTGCTCGCGATCGCCACGATCAACGTGTGGAACCGCATCGCGATCGCCACGCGCATGACCCCGCCGGTCGATGCCAAGCACCCGGTCGTCTGACACGCTGGCTTCCGTGACGACATCGCTCGCGGCTCAGGCGTGGGGGCGGGAGCGCGGCCGGCTGATCGGCATCGCCTACCGCATGCTGGGCGATCTGGGCGAGGCCGAGGACGTCGCAAGCGATGTGGCCGAGTCGGCGCTGGCCGCCGAGCGGCGCGGCGACGACGTGCGCTCGTGGCCGGCGTGGCTCACCACCGCCTGCGTGCGCCGATCGATCGACCGGGTGCGCGCGCTGGCCGCACGACGCGAGACGTATCCGGGGCCGTGGCTGCCGGAGCCGGTGTCGCCCGATCGGCTTCCCGACGAGGTGGCGGCCACGCGCGAGCTGCTCTCGCTCACGCTGCTGCACCTGGCCGAGCAGCTGCGCCCCGAGGCGCGCGCCGCCCTGGTGCTGCATCGCGCGTTCGGGATGACGGCGCGGGAGATCGGCGAGATCCTCGAGCGCTCCCCCGCCGCCGTGCGGCAGTCGATCTCGCGCGCGGAGCGCACGCTGCGCATCGCGCCCGGCGATCCCGCGCCGCGCCCCGCCGATGCCGCCGCGCTCGGGCGCCTCGTCGCGGCGATCGAGACCGGCGACGTCGCCCAGGTGCTGGCCCTGCTGGACGACGACGTGGTCCTGTGGAGCGACGGCGGCGGCCGGGTGAGCGCCGCGCGGCGGCCGATCGTCGGGGCCGATGCCGTGGCGCGGTTCATCCTCGGCGTGCTGGACAAGGCGGTCCGGGCCGGCACGCCGACGACGCTCGCCCCGCTCGTCGTGAACGGCGAGGCGGCGCTGGACCTGCGCCGCGCCGGGCGGCGCGATGTGGTGGTGCTCGAGCTCACGGCCGAGGGACGGGTGCGGGGCGTGCGGCAGGTGTCGAACCCCGACAAGCTCACGCGCGTGTGAGCCTCACGCCAGCGGCATGACGCCCGCGTAGACCCGGCGCGAGTCGTGCGTCCCGGCGCCGTCGAACACGTGCGCGATCTCGCTCGAGCCCCACGGCCGCCAGTCCGCCGTCCCGTCGCGCACGAACGCGGCGGCCGCGCCGTGGTACGCGCGGGCGAGACGCGCCGGGGGACGGAGACCGGCGATCGCCGCGACGCCCGGCGCGTCGAGCACGTCGAAGAAGAAGGGCACGTCGAGGCAGTGCAGCGCCCAGCGCCGCGTCGGCGACGGCCACGTGAAGGCGTAGACCCACGTGAGAGCCGCCGCCGACGCCCGCGCGCGTGCCACCCGCACGACGTCGCGGCGCATCGTGAGGTCGCTGACGAACCGCCCGACGAGCCGCGTCGCCCCGCGCGAGCGGAGCTCGGCGTTCGCCGCCAGGTAAGCGCGCAGCCGCTCCCCGCGCAACCCGAGCACGCGCAGCGGCAGCGACGCCGGAAGCAGTCTCAGCACGCCGGGCAGGTCGTCCGCGATCATCGAGAACTCGTCCTCCATGCCGCCGATCACGAGCGGGCGATCGCCCCCGCCGCCGGCGGCGAGCGCCTCGATCGTCGACACCGGGATGAGGTCGCCGTCGACCGTCGGTCCGATGTTCGGGACGCCCCCGTCCAGCTCGCGCGCCAGCGCGCGCAGGCCGCCGCCGAGCGGGTTGGGAATGAGGTCGTGCAGCCGATCGCTCGGCACCGCACCCAGCGCCTCGGCGGTCGGCGCGCCGACCCCCGCGCGCCCGGCCACGGTCTCGCTCACGGCGCGGGCGGCGGCCTCCGAGATCGTGACCGCGGTGGGCGACATGCTCCACGCGCGGTGGAAGAGCGCCCGCGCCGCCGGCATGCCGAGCAAGGTGAGGACGGCGCCGCCCCCGGCGGACTGGCCGGCCAGGGTGACGCGATCGGGGTCTCCCCCGAACGCCGCGATGTTGCGCTGGACCCAGTCGAGCGCGAGCAGCCAGTCGCGCACGCCGCGGTTCGGGGTGCCGTCGGCGACCCATCCGAAGCCGTCGAATCCCACCCGGTAGGCGACCGTGACGGTGACGATCCCGTCGCGCGCGAAGGCGGCGCCGTCGTACCAGGGCGAGGCGATCGATCCCGACACGTACCCGCCGCCGTGGATGTACACGAGCACGGGGAGCCGCGCGGCGGCATCGGGGGCGGGGGTGAAGACGTTGACGTTGAGGATCTCGTCGCCGGGCACGGAGGGCTCGGGGATCAGGGTGACGCCGGCCGCGCCACGCTGCGAGGTGGGTCCAGGCTCGGTCGCGTCGCGCACCCCGTCCCACCGCGCCACCGGCACCGGCGCCGCGAACCGCAGCGGCCCCACCGGCGCCTGCGCGTACGGCACACCGAGGAACGCCGCGCCGGGACCGCGCCAGACCCCGCGGACCCGCCCGGCATCGGTCGCGACCTCCGGCGCGCGGCCCCGCGCCGCGCCATCGGTCCCGGGTGCCGTCACACCCGCGACGCTACGGGCGCGACTCGCCTCCGCGCAACCGCGCCGCATCGGCACCCGCGTCGTCGGCGACGAGCGCGTACTCCGTGCCGTCGCGGCGCCGCTCCACGAGACCCAGATCCACGAGGTATCGCCGCAGCACGGCGGTGTCTTCCGAGAACGCGGCGAGCCGCGCGTTGATCTCGCGCTCGTCGATCACCTCACCGGGCCGCAGGGCTCGGGCGGCGACCCAGCGCAGCAGCCGCTCGCGCTCGGACGGGTTCGCCGGGTACTGCGCGATCCGGCCGTCGCGGAGGAAGCGATCGATCCCCGTGGCCCGGCGCGCGGGCTCGCGGCGAAGCACGCGCTCGAACACGTCCTCCCGCAGGGTCAGGTCCTCGTCGACGATGCCGGCGCGCCGGAGCGCGGCGACGATGTGCCGTCGGCGCGAGGGCGACCTGCGCGCCAGGAACCCCTCGAGGTCGTCGCCCACGATGAGCAGCCCGATCGCGCGGCGCGTGTCCGGGTTCGCCAGTGCGGCGATGATCGGGCGCCACTCCTGGCCCATCGCGCTCATGCCTCCCCCTCGGTCACCCGTCCGCCGCTACCCGAGGCGCCCGCGCGCATCACGCCACGGGCTCCACGACCGGGGTCGGGCTGCGGCGGGCGGACATCCACACGGCCCCGGCGCTCGCGATGACGACCAGCGCGATGCCGACGACCTCGAGCCAGCGCAGGTCCTGGCCCAGGAGCAGGAAGCCCGCGGTCGCGGCGGTGGCGGGTCCGAGGCTCATGAGGATCCCGAACGCGGACTCGCTGAGCCGGCGCAGCGCGGTCAGCTCGGCCGCGTACGGGATCGTGGACGAGAGCACCGCCACGGCGGCGCCGAGCCCGACGAGGGCGGGATCGAGCAGAGCGGCACCGGCGTCGACGATGCCGAAGGGGAGCGCGATCACGGCGCCCACCGCCATCGCGAGCGCGAGGCCGTCGACGCCCGCGAACGCCCGGCCGACGGCCGCGCTGCCGCGGATGTAGCCGGCCCAGCTCGCGGCCGCGAGCAGGGCGAAGCCCACGCCGACGGGGTCGAGCTGGTCCCAGCCGCCCGCGCCGAGCGCCACCACGCCGGCGAGCGCGAGGCCCGCCCACAGCCACGCGGACGCCCGCCGCGCGAGCACGACCGACAGCACGAGCGGCCCGAGCACCTCGATCGTGACGGTGACGCCGAGATCGAGTCGCTCGAGGGCGAGGTAGAACGTGCCGTTCATGCAGGCGAGCACGGCGCCGAAGCCGACGACCGCGCGCCAGGCCGCGCGGGAATGGCCGCGCAGGCGGGGGCGCGCGATCGCGAGCAGGATGACGGCCGAGAACAGCAGCCGGAGCATGACCATGCCGAGCGGACCGGTGTGCGGGAAGACCAGCACGGCGATCGCCGCGCCGACCTCCTGGCACAGCAGCCCCAGCGCGACGAGCCCGACCGCGATGGCCGTGCGCGGCCCCGTCCGGCTCACGCGGCGCCTCCGGCCGCGATCACTCGCCGACGGGGCAGACCGCGGCGTCGGCGATCTGCTGGTGCACGGCCTCCGGCGTCCAGGGCAGGCCGAACTCGGGCTGGGTGCGGCCCTCGGCCGCCGGGGCCTTCGACGCGATCGCCGCCAGCTCCCGCCCGAGCAGGCCGGCGATCGTCTCGCCGCCCGCCGAGTTGTTCAGCACGACCGCCACGGCCATGCCCGTCGCCGGGTCGGCCCACACGCTCGTCGAGTAGCCGGGGACCCGGCCCTGCTGCCCCAGCAGCGAGCCCGCCTGATACGCGCCGCCGCCGTACGTGAACCAGCTGTCCTTCGACGGGTCCACCGGCAGGTTGTGATCGAAGCGGCCGTTGTCCTGCTCGGCCAGCGCCTTGGCGGCCAGCACCTGGCCGTAGCGCCCCAGGTCGGTGATCGTGGAGACCACGCCGGAGTCGGTGAAGCCGCGGCTCGATGACCCCTCCGTGTACTCGGTCGGCGCCACGCAGCCCGCCTCGATGTCGGTGCTCCACGACTGATAACCAGGCAGGTACGGCTCGGACACGCCGGGCGTCAGCACCGCGGGCGCGGGCAGCGCCGTGTGACCGAGGTCGTTCGGCGTGAAGATGTGCTCGCGCAGCAGCGCGGCGGCCGACGTGCCGGTGGCGCGCTCCAGCGCCTCGCCGAGCAGCAGGTAGCCCGCGTCGGAGTCCCGGAACGCGGCGCCCGGCGTGGTCCGGTCCTGCGTGATCCCGTACGACGCGATCTCGCGCGGGTGCCAGTGCCGGTCCGGGGTGGTGTAGAAGGAGCCGGCGATCGCGTCCCACGACGACCCCAGCCCGCTCGTGCTGTCGCACAGCTGCTGGAGCGTGATGTCGCCCGGGTCGTCGGCCAGATTCGGCACGCTCGAGACGTACTCCGTGATCGAGTCGTTCAGGTCGACCACATCGTCCGCGGCGAGGTCGTACAGCACGTCGCACGTCATGGCGCGCGTGACGTCGCCGACCCGGAACGACATGTCGGTCGTGACGGGCTCGCCCGCCCCCTGCGGCCGGGTGGTGCCGTGCGCGGTCACCCAGCTGCCGCTCCACGGCACCCACACGCCGACGATCGCGCCGGTCGATCCCGTCGCCTGCATGGCCTGATCGACCGCCGCCTGCATCTGCGCGACGGTGTCATCGGGCAGCGCGGCGTCGACCTGGTCGGGGAGGGCGACGCCGCGGACCTGGCCGTCGGCCGAGCAGCCGGACAGCGCGATCCCGAAGGCCACCAACGCCGCGAGCGTCGCTGCCGCGCGACGTGCCGTGATCCGCATACAACCCCCTGGTCTGGATGATCCGAGTCTAGGCCGTGCCCGCCGCGCGGCCGGGCGCCCGTCGGCGCGCTCAGCCGACGCGCATCTGCGCGCCCTGGCGCTCCCACACGCCGCGCATGAAGCGGCGCACGTCCTCGTCCACCCGGATGTCGCTCGGGCGCAGGGGGCGGCTGAGGTACAGCCCGTCGAGCGAGGTCAGCCGGCTCAGCGCGACGTAGGTCTGGCCCGGGGCGAAGGCGCCGGCGCCGAGGTCGACGATCGCGCGATCGTAGGTCTTGCCCTGCGACTTGTGGATCGTGACGGCCCAGGCCAGCCGCAGCGGGAACTGCGTGAACTCCGCCACCACCTCGCGCGTGAGCTTGCGGGTGTGGGGATCGTACGCGTAGCGGTACTTCTCCCACACGGACGGCTCGACCTCGAACTCCTCGCGATCGACCTCGACCTTGACCGTCTCGCCGAGGATCTTCGTCACGGTGCCGATGGTGCCGTTCACCCAGCGCGGCGGGTCGCCCTTGCTGCCGACGTCGTTGCGCAGGAACATCACCTGGGCGCCGACCTTGAGCTTCAGCTCCGGGTCGGCCGGGTAGACGTCGCCTCTGCCGAAGTCGCCGCTGATCTCGGCCCGCGCCGTCTGCTCCCGGCCGCTCAGCTGCGCGAGGTGCTTGGCGTTGATCGCGTTCACCCGGTCGTTGCGCGTGGCGAGCGTGATGATCGGGTCGTGCGGGTCGTCCGGCGGCGTGCGCGCCCCCTTGGCGTTGAGCGCGTCCGCGATCTCCTGGGTGACCCGCCCGTACCGCACCGCGTTGAGCATCGCCTTGAACCCGTCGTCGGACTGACGGTGGATGTGCGTGAGCTCGCGGATGTGCAGATCGGCGCCGTGGCGGCCGATGTCGATGAGCCCGTCGGCCGCGGGCGCCTCGCCCGCCCACACGTGAGCGTCGAAGAACCAGAACGAGCGGTAGTGGTCGGCGATGTAGCGCGCCTCGTCGCCCCGCGGCGGCACGGGCGCCAGCTGGTACGGATCGCCGAACATCACCACCTGGACCCCGCCGAACGGCTCGGCGCGGCGTCCCCGGGCCTGCCGGAGGGCGCGATCGATGCCGTCCATGAGGTCGGCGTTGACCATGGAGATCTCGTCGATCACGAGCGTGTCGATCGCGTTGAGGATCTTGCGCGTGGACTCGTTCTGATCGAGGTCCGTGTCGGCGATCAGTCCGATGGGCAGCCGGAACAGCGAATGGATCGTCTGCCCCTCGACGTTCAGCGCCGCGACCCCCGTCGGCGCGCAGATCGCGATCTGCTTCGAGGTATTCCAGGTGAGGTGGCGCAGCAGCGTGGACTTGCCCGTGCCCGCGCGCCCCGTGATGAAGACGTGCTCGCGGGTGTCCTCGATCAGGCGGAACAGGGCCTCCTGCTCCGCGGACAGTGCCGGCTCGCTCACTCGTCAATCGTAGGGAACCATCCGGCCGGGCGGGCCGGGCCCCGCCGTGCTGTGGACAGCCCGCGCGGCGCATCTCGGTCCGGTATCGACCGGAGGGGCGCCCAGGTTGTGCGCATCGGCCATCCATAGACTCGACGCATGCAGCAGGGGCTGGCAGACACCGCGCTGGTCGCCGATGCCGTGCCCGCACGCCGCCGTTCGCCGGCGATGGAGATCGGCACGATCGTCGTCATCGCGCTGCTGCTGATCGCGGCGATCGCGGCCGGGTTCGCCTCGCTCTATCGGGAGTTCTGGGGGCCGAGCGCGTTCGTCGAGCGCTACGTGCACCTCCTCGCCGACGGTCGCGCGGCCGACGCGCTGGCGGTGCCCGGGGTGAGCATCGACACCGCGGAGCTCGAGAAGGCGGGCCTGTCCGGCTTCGCCTCCGACGCCCTGTTGCGCTCCGCCGCGCTCGATGACGACATCACCGGCATCCGCGCCGTGTCGGAGACCACGGCCGACGGCGTCACCGAGGTGACGCTGGAGTACGCGATCCACGGCGAGCCGGGCCGCTCGACGTTCCGCGTGACGCAGGCGGGGACGAACGGCCTCGTGCCCGTGTGGCGTTTCGCGAGCAGCCCGCTCGGCGTGCTGGACGTGGCCGTGCACGGATCCATGACGTTCGAGGTGAACGGCTTCGAGATCGACAAGCGCCAGGTCTCCCCCGACGGCCTCGACGCCGATCCCCAGGCCTCGGTGCCGCTGCTCGCCTTTGTCCCGATGTCGTACGAGGTGGCCGTCGACACCGCCACGACGGCTGCCGACCCGCAGCGCGCCGTCGCCGACGAGCCGCTCACGGTCGAGGACGTCGATATCGTGGCGGAGCCGACCCCCGAGTTCCTCGACGTCGTGCGCGAGCAGGTGGCGAGCTTCCTCACCGATCAGTGCGCCTCGCAGCAGGTGCTGCAGCCGGCGGGCTGCCCGTTCTGGGTCTCGGTGGAGAACCGGCTCGCGCGCGGGTCGCTGCCCACCTGGTCGATCGTCCAGCAGCCGGAGATCTCGCTCGTGCCCGACGGCGCCTACTGGCGCATCGAGCAGACCGACGGCGTCGCCCACATCGAGATGGACGTGCAGTCGATCGCCACCGGCGTCGTGACGCACGTGTCCGAGGACGTGCCGTTCACGATCGACGGCACGGTCGACATCCTCGCCGACGGCTCCGCACAGATCCGGATCGGCGCCCCGCTGCTCGACGGACGGTGAGCGGGGTCACAGCCCCGCTCGGCGATCGCGCTCGGCCAGCGAGGCCAGGCGCGCGTTGTACGCGTCGAGCTCGGCGTCGCCCGTGCGGTCGGCGTGGCGGTCGCGGCGGCGCTGCGTCTTCTCGTCGCTGCGGCTCCACTGGATCGCCACCGTCACCGCGGTGATGAGGGTGGGGATCTCGCCGATCGACCACGCGATCCCGCCGCCGGTGTACTGGTCCTCGAGCGGCGTCGGGCCCCACATGCGGCCCATCGCGCCGTACCACTCGGCCACCATGAGCCCGCTCTGGCTCATGATCGCGATGCCGAAGAACGCGTGCATCGCCATCACCACGATGAGGGTCACGAGCCGGCCCGCGTAGGGCAGTCGGTACGGCACCGGGTCGATCCCGACGAGCGACATCACGAACAGGTAGCCCGAGATGAGGAAGTGGGTCACCATCCACTCGTGCCCGAGGTGGTCGTACAGGCTCCAGCGGAACAGATCGCTGAAGTAGAACAGCCACAGCGATCCGATGAAGATGCCCGCGGCCACGAGCGGGTGGGTGAGCACGCGCGCGATCGGGTTGTGCACGATCCACAGGATCCACTCCCGGCCGCCGCGGGAGCCGTCGTCGCGCTTCGGGATCGCGCGGGCGGCGAGCGTCACCGGCGCGCCCGGCACGAGCATGAGCGGGATCGCCATGCTCAGGAGCATATGCATGAGCATGTGGACGCTGAACAGCGTGTGCCCGTAGGCGTTGAGGGGACCGTTCGTCACCCAGATGAGCATGAGCATGCCCGCCACCCACAGCACGGTGCGGTACACGGGCCAGCGATCGCCCCTCGCGCGCAGCCGCCACACGCCGGCGAGGTAGAGGACGATGCCGAAGAGACCCACCAGCAGCCACAGCGGGTCGAGGTCCCACTCCGTGAGCAGGCGGAGCGGGGTGAGCGCGGGCGGCAGCGGCTCGCCCGTGAGGATCTCGGCCGGCGTCTGGGCGACGGGCGCCTCCTCGCCGACGGGCGGGGCCGAACGCGCGAGCGCGGCGGCGGCCCCCGAGGCGACGCCCATGAGCGCGAGCTCCAGCACGAGCACCCGCCAGAACGTGCCGCGGCGCTCCGCGGCGATCAGCCGCAGCCGGTACCACGCGCCGAGCGCCCCCATCGCGACGAGCGCGAGGATCTTCACCGTCAGCACGATGCCGTACGGGGTCGCCACCAGGTCCGCCGGCGAGGCGATGGCGGCCAGCGAGCGCAGCACGCCGCTCGCGGCCACCACCACGAACGCCACGAGGGCGATCGTCGAGTACCGCTCGAGCACCGGGCGCACGCGATCGGCATCGAGCACGGGACGCACCACGACGAGCAGGATGATGCCGCCGAGCCAGACGGCCGCCCCGAGCAGGTGGACCGCGAGCGCCGTGACGACGAGCCCGTGGCTGGCGAGATCGCCGGAGTGGCCCTGCGTGGCCATCGGGATGAGCGAGGCCGCGGCCAGGACGGTCGTCGCGAGCGTGGGGGTCCAGCCGCGCACGGCGAAGGCGAGCACGGTGATCACGGCGGCCGCGATGGTGGTGATCAGCCAGGCGCGCCCCAGCTCCGTGCCGACCAGGAACTGCCCCAGCTGCGCCCCGAACTCCGGACCGGCGCTCAGCTGCGGGTTGTAGACGCTCAGGAACGTGAGGAAGGCGACGGCGCCGCTGGCGACCGTGAACACGGCCGCGCCGATGGACGCGAGATCGAGCGCGACATCGAACTCGCGCTCCCCCGCCCGCAGCGCCCACAGGGCGGTGACAAGCGCCCCCAGCATGGTCGCGGCCGAGAGGTTGACCGCGAGCTTCGCCAGCGGCAGTCCCCAGCGCACGACGGGGCCGGGATCCCGCAGCGCGAGCGGATCCGCTCCCCCGGCGAACCCCAGCGCCCACACCGCCGCCGCCACGGCGGCGAGAACGAGGATCGCCGGACCGGCGACCCGCAGCAGGCGGGGTGTCACCCGATCAGCCTATGTCCGCCCGCCTGAACGCCGACGCGGAGCAACGAGCGGAGACCTGGGGGTTGGTGCCTCAGGTCGACGAGCGGTAGTTACGGCTCGTCGACCGAGCGGAGCGAGCGGAGACGGATCGAGCGACACTTCGGCTCGCTTCGCTCGCTCAGTGCGGGTCTCCGCGAGTCGAGATCTGGGGTTGAAGCCCAGGTCTCGACTTCGCGCCTGCGGCGCTGCGCTCGACCCGTCTCGGCTCCGGCGCTGCGCGCTTGCGGTCGACGAGCGGTAGGCGTGCAGGTCGTCGGAGGGGCGTTGCCGGTCGTCGGATCGATGGGGCGGGTGTGAACCGCTGGGGCGAATGCGTCCGCACCGGCGGCGATGATCCGACAACTGAGCACCCGGTCCGACGACTGGGCCCCACGGCTCGTCGACCGAGCGGAGACGGATCGAGCGACACTTCGGCTCGCTTCGCTCGCTCAGTGCGGGTCTCCGCGAGTCGAGATCAAGGGTTCACGCCGGCCTCGGGGACGCGAAAGGGCCGCCCCCGAAGGGACGGCCCCGTGGCGCGCGGTCTTACTTGACGGCGGCCTTGAGCTTCGAGCCGGCGGTCACCTTGACGCGCTTGCCGGCCGGGATCTTGATCTCGGCACCGGTCTGCGGGTTGCGGCCCGTGCGAGCGGCGGTCTCGACCTGCTCGAAGGCGATCCAGCCCGGGATCGAGACCTTCGAGCCCTTGGCGACGGCCTCGGAGACGGTCGTGAAGAGCGCGTCGAGGACGCCCGCGACGGCGGCCTGGCTCTGGCCGGTCGCGCTCGCGATGCTCGCGACGAGCTCGGTCTTGGTGATGTTCTTGTCGGCCATGTCATCCTCCAGCGGCGAAGGACGCCGCAGAACGTTGGGTTTTCAGCCGGAAACGGATGCCCCCGGGTGGTCGTTCGACCGCCTTGAATGTATCAACGGGCCCCGGCTTTCCGCGGATTTTCGCGCCTTTTGACGCAATCCGGGCGGCGTGTCGCGGCACAGGAGTGACGGATGTGACCCGTGAGCACGACACGAACGGCGATGCCCCCTCGCCGGGACGAGGGGGCATCTTGGGGGCGCCAGGGGTTCAGGACGCGTCGGAGGCCGCCGGGCGCCGGGTCAGCAGGAACACCGCGACGGCGCCCACGAGCAGCAGGCCCGCCGTCGTGGAGTAGAGGGCCACGTTGGTCCAGCCGGCGTCGATGAGCGTGCCGGCGGCGATCGGTGCGACGATCGCGCCCGCGCGCCCGACGCCGAGCGCCGCGCCCACGCCGGTGGCCCGGGCGAACGTGCCGTAGCGGGTCGGCGCGACGGCGTAGAGGCCCGCGACGCACCCGTTGACGAGCATGCCGACGACCACGCCGAGGACGAACGCGAGCACGAGGATCGACGTCGTCAGCACGAAGACGACGATCGCGGCGGCGGCCAGGAGCAGGAAGCCGAGCAGCAGCTTCTCGCGGTCGATGCGCGCGGCGCCCACGCCGTAGAGGACGGAGCCGAGCGCGCCGCCGATCGCGAGCATCATGCCGATGATCACGCCCTGCTCGGCCGTCATGCCCGCGTCGACCATGAGGCGCGGGGTCCACGAGTTGACGAAGTAGAAGCCGAACATCACCGTGAAGAACGCCAGCCACAGCAGCAGCGTCACGGTCGCGGCGCCGCCGCCGAAGATGCCCTTCAGGCCGGCATGCGTGCCCTCCGTGGCGGCCGACCGCTCCGCGACGACGGCGGCGCGGGCGGGGTCGAAGCCCACGCGGCGGGCGATGCGCGCGAGCGCCTTCTCGGTGCCGGGGCGGCGGGTGAGGAACTGCACGGACTCCGGCAGGACCACGAAGAGGATGAGGAGCAGGACGGTGCTGGCGATCGCGCCGGCGAGGAACACGGCGCGCCAGCCGAAGTCGGCCTGCAGCCCGTTCGCGGCGATGCCGCCGGCGAACGCCCCCACGCCGTAGCCGGCGGCGTAGATGCCGATCGCCAGCCCGCGCCACCGGTTGGAGGCGAACTCGGCCGTGATCACCGTGATGCTCGTGAGGATGCCGCCCACGCCCAGGCCCGTCAGCACGCGCCAGATGCCGAGCTGCGTGACGTCGGTGGCGGTCGCGGCCAGGTACATGCCGAGCGTCGCCAGGGCCGTGGAGCCGAGGACCGTCCAGCGCCGGCCGACGAGATCGGCGATGCGACCGATCGAGACCGAGCCGATCGCCATGCCGATCAGCGTCGCGCTGATCACCACGCCGAGCTCGGTGCCGCTGAGGCCGAACTCCTCCTCGACGCGCACCGACACGAACGACATCGACGCGACGTCGTAGCCGTCGAGGGCGTTCAGGAGCACGGCGCACGCGACGATCAGCCACTGGTACAGCGACATCGGGGCGCGCTCGAGGTGGTCGCGCAGATCACGCGCGGGGGCGGAGGGGGAGACAGTCGTCGTCATCGGTTGCGTATCCTTCGTCGGGTACCGGCTGCATTGCCACGCGCCAGCATAGGCGACGTTTCCCTATGCCGGTAGCCCTATAGACGTAGTGACAATCAGTCGTGGAGCGAGCGCAGCACCGTGACCACGTCGGCGTGCCAGCGGCGGGCCGTCGCGACCGCGCCCGTGTGGATCGCGCCGTCGTGCACCATGCCCTGGTACTGCACCGCCGACGCCTCCACGCCCGCGGCGCGCAGGGCGGCGGCGTAGGCGGATCCCTCCCCGCGCAGCGGGTCGTACTCCGCCGTGAACACCGCGGCGGGCGGCAGGCCCGCGTGCGACGACGCGAGGATCGGCGACGCGAGCGGGTTCCTCGCGTCGCGCCGGCGCGGCAGGTACGTGCGGACCACGGAGATCAGCTCGCGCGCCATGATCAGCATCGGCACGCCCAGGGCGCGCGAGGCGGCGAAGTCGATGTGCCGGCCCGTGAGGTCGACGACGGGCACCTCGAGCAGCTGCAGCCGCACGGGCAGCCCGTCGCGGTCCCGGTTCGCGAGCGCGACGGCCGCCGCGATGTTCCCGCCCGCAGACGTGCCCGCCACCGCGATCCGCTCGCGATCGATCCCGAGCTCGGTCGCGTGGGCGAACAGCCACCGCAGCGCGGCGACGCCCTGCTCGACGGGCGTGGGGAACCGGTGCTCGGGCGCGAGCGCGTAGTCGACCGCGACCATCGCCACGCGCGCCTCCGCGGCGCGGCGGCGGTTGGCGGCGTCGGTCGTGGCGTAGTCGATCCCGCCGATGCGGAACGCGCCGCCGAAGAACGTCAGGCACCCGGGGATCGGGTGCTCGGCCGCGACGTCCCAGTCCGCCGTCGGGTAGTACACGCGCACGCGCACGTTCGGGTAGCCGTCCACCTCGACCGTGTGCTCGACGGTGCGCACCTTCGGGCCCGGGGTCCCCGAGCGCGCGAGCTCCTTGCGATCCCACGCCCGCGCCTGACGCCGGTGCACCGCGCGCTTCTGCGACGGGCGCGGCTCGTGCGCGCGGATCGCCTCGCGCGCGTCCTCGCGGGCACCCCGCCGCGCGCGGTCCTTCTCGGCGCTGCTGACCGACCGCACGCCCTCCTCGGCCGCGGGCCGCATGAACCACGGCCAGCCCAGCCGGGACTTCAGGCGCGTGGTGGCCTGTCGGAACCAGTGCCGGCGGTCGCTCCGGACGCGCTCGGCGAAGAACGGATCGAGCGGCATGGTCCGATCGTATCGATCCGCCGGGACGCGAAAGGGCGGGACCTCCCGGAGGAGATCCCGCCCTCGACGTCGGCGCTGGTGCTTACCAGGACGACTTGGTCACGCCGGGCAGCTCGCCGCGGTGCGCCATGTCGCGGAAACGCACACGCGAGATGCCGAACTTCGTCAGCACACCGCGGGGGCGGCCGTCGATGGCGTCACGCGAACGCACGCGCACCGGCGAGGCGTTGCGGGGAAGCTTCTGCAGGCCGACGCGGGCGGCCTCGCGCTCCTCGTCCGACGCGTTCGGGTCGACGAGCGTCTTCTTCAGCTGAGCGCGCTTCTCGGCGTAGCGGGCCACGACCGCCTTGCGCTGCTCGTTACGCGCGATCTTGCTCTTCTTGGCCATGGATCAACGCTCCTCTCGGAACTCAACGTGCTTGCGGACGACCGGGTCGTACTTCTTCAGCACGAGGCGATCGGGGTTGTTGCGGCGGTTCTTCTTGGTCACGTAGGTGTAGCCCGTGCCCGCGGTGGAACGCAGCTTGATGATCGGACGGATGTCCTGAGCCTTCTTGGCCATTAGAGCTTCACACCCTTCGCGATCAGGTCCTTGACGACCGACTCGATGCCGCGGGCGTCGATGACCTTGATGCCCTTGGCCGAGACGTTCAGCGTGACCTTACGGCCGAGCGACGGAACGTAGTACGTCTTCTTCTGCACGTTCGGGTCGAAGCGACGCTTCGTCCGGCGGTGCGAGTGCGAAATGTTGTGACCGAATCCAGGCGTGGCGCCGGTCACCTGGCACACAGCAGCCATGGTTCACTCTCCTTCAATACCGTGGCCCCGGACGGGACCACCCAAGATCTCTTGTCTGCACAGACCGCACCCGCCCTCGCGGGCTGTGTTCAGGTGGGGAATGCACGAACTACGCGCAGGAGTGCACGCAGACAAACAACTACTCTAGCACGCCGGGCGTGTCTCCACGGACGCGTCACCGGACCCTCGGGCGTCACCGATCGCGTACCCCGGCGCGGTCACCGATCGCCGGGCCCCGGGGCCGCCTCGATCGCGCCGCGGCCGGGCCGGAAGGCGGACACCGTCGGGTCGCCGGGGATCCAGAAGCGCCACGGGTACGCCGACGTGCCCGCGACGCCCGCGACGCCGACGCGCGGCCCCGTGGCGATCCCGGCGATCGGCTCCGTCGGCAGCTCCAGGCGGGCGACGGCGCCGGCCCGCTCCCGTCCCGAGATCGCGTCGATGCCGTCGTGCAGCGGGTGACGCAGGCCGATCGCGTCGCCCAGCCGGCCCGGGCCGCGGGCGAGGTCGCGCACGGAGCGCACGACGCCGCGCACGGTCCGGCGCCGGTGCGCGACGTCGGCGCCGGCGATGATCTCGCCCGCGCGCAGCAGGCAGCCGTCGCCGCGCCCCTCGGGGCCGCACACCACGTTCACGCACGAGTGGATGCCGTGGCTGAGGTACACGTACAGGTGGCCGGGCTCGCCCCACATCGTGGCGTTGCGGGCGGTGCGGCCCATCCGCGCGTGGGAGCCGGGGTCCGGGACATCGCCCGACCCGGCGCCGTGGTACGCCTCGACCTCGGTGATGCGCACGGCGACCGTCTCGCCCGCCACGGTCGTCGTGAGGACCGCGCCGAGCAGCCGCGGCGCCACCTCGAGCGCGAGCGGCATCAGGTCCTCGCGCCGCGCCGCACGCAGGCCGCTCACCACGGACCCACCGCGCACCACGAGATGTCGAAGCCGTCGAGGGTCGCGACCTCCTCGCCCGTGCCGACGTCGATGATGCGGGTCTCGAGCGTGCGCGGCAGGGGCTGCGCCGCGGAGTCGTACGGGTTGTCCACGAGGTCGGGCGCGACCAGCGCCGCCGCGTACTGCCCGCTGGGCGAGACGCACACCTGCTGCAGCACGTCCGGTGCCATCACCTCGCCGAGCACGCGCGCCTCGCCCTCGGCGGTGACGTGCGCGACCGCCGCCCCCGCCGGCAGCCCGTCGTCGCCCAGTAGCGTGTACCGCCGCACGGTGGAGCCGTCCGGGAGCGGCGCCACGAACGCCAACTGCCCGGGCGCGGCATCCGGTTCGACGATCGGCTGCTCCTCGCCGGTGGCCAGATCGAGCGAGACGACGCCCGCGTCGATCCGCTCGACGATCGCCGTGTACGTGCCGCGTGTGACGGCGTCGATCGTCAGGGCCGAGCCGAGGAACGCCGGCTCGCCGCCGTCCGGCTCGACGAGGATCAGCTCGCCGTCGAAGTCGATCATGAGCAGCGCCGAGGAGTCCGGCACGAAACGCCACCGGTCGATGCTCGGCGCCTCGCCGCCCACCTCCACCGGCACGGGCGCCGCCGACGGATCCCGCAGCGACGACAGGTGCAGCACGGATTGCAGGCCCATCGCGCCCGACGCGTCGGGGAGGTCGGAGTAGGTGTAGCCGATCATCCCGCCGCGCTGCGAGACCTGCAGGCTGGTGACGATGCCGTCGCCGGGCAGCGTCACCTCGCGGGCGTTGGCACCGTCGCGATCGGTGACGATGAGCCGCGCGCGGCCGTCCTCGCGCACCGAGACGACGATCGCGTCGCTCGTGGCGCGGAAGTCGTCGATGTCGGGGTGGGTGAGCACGGCCACGCGCTCGCCGTCGAGGCCCTCGCGGTAGATCGTGTCGTCGCCCTGCTCGCTGCGCACGAGCATCAGCACCTGCGCGGGCGGGGTCGTGAACGACGTCTCGAACGTCGCGATGGGGCCGCCGCCGATGCCGCGCACACCCTCGACGCGGATGCGGTAGTCGGTCTCGGCATCGAGCGGCGCCGTGAAGCGGATCCCGATGCCCCGCCCGGCCGCCTCGACCGTGTGCGCCGCCGCGGGCTCGACCGTCACCTGCGCGGGATCGATCTCGGCGAGCGCCTGATTCGCCGTGAGGATCACCCGGCTGCCGGCCACGTCGATCGCGGCCGCGGGGTCGACCTCCACCGCGCTCAGGCGCGGCCCCTGCAGCAGGCTCACGGCCCCGCCGCCGCCCACCAGCACCGCGAGCGTGCCCACGACGGCGGCGAACGCGAGCGCGAACCGGCGGCGGCCGGCGCGGGCGCGGGCGGCGCGTCGCGATTCAGTACTCATACGGATCCTCGGGCTCCGGCACGGTCGTCACGCTCGTGGGCTCCACGACGAGCCCGCCGTCGGCGCCGGCCGAGATCACGCCATCCACTTGCACCCACTGCCCCACGGGGAACTCCCCCGAAGCGGCCTGGACGGGCAGCGACGCCGGCTGCGCGTCGATCACGCAGTGGGTGATCACCAGGCGCGCGAGGCGGATCCCGTCCTCGCCCTCCTCCGCCGGCGTGACGAAGCCCGTGAGCGTGACCTCGGAGCCGTCGAACGCGTCGGGGCTCGTGGCGCGCGCGAACACGGCCGCCCAGTCCCCCACGCCGAAGCCGCTGGTGTCCGAGCCGGCCGCGAGCACGACGTCGTCCGCGCCCGCGAACAGCGGCGCCGAGCCGGTGTCGCGCTCCATCGCGAGCTCCACCGACAGCGAGGCCGGCGGCAGCAGGATCGCGCCCGCCGCGACGCCCGTCGCGAGCACGCCGCCCGCCACGCCGATCGCGAGCGCGCCGCGCCCGGGCTCGTGGTGATGGGCGTGATCGTCGTCGGCGCCGTGCCCGTGCTCGGCCTCGGCCCCGAGCGGCAGCGCGAACGAGGCGATCGATCCGGCCAGCATGACGAACGCCATCCCGACCGCGAACCACGCCTGCGCGGGGTTGATGTACAGCGCCAGCCGGTCGGTCGCCCACAGCCCGATCGTCACGACGGCCAGCACCGACGCCAGCCCCGCCCCGAGCCAGCGCGTGCCGATCGATCCCGCCCTACGCAACGAGGTTCACCCCGATCCCGATCGCGAAGGCCGCCAGCACCACCACCACGACCAGCCCGGCCAGCACGCGCCACGTGAACGTGGTGCGCAGCAGCGCGAGCATCTTCACGTCGACGAGCGGGCCGACCAGCAGGAACGCCACGAGCGAGCCGGGCGAGAACGTCGACGCGAACGACAGCGCGAAGAACGCATCGACGTTGGAGCAGATCGCCACGGTGATCGCCAGGAGCACCATCGCGACGATCGACAGCACCGGGTTGGAGCCGATCGCGACGAGCGCGTCGCGCGGCACGAGCACCTGCACGGCGCTCGCGATCCCGGACCCGATCACGAGCGCGGGCATCACGGCGCGCAGCTCGACGACGAACTGGGCGGTGCTGCGCCGCGCGCGCGAGCCGCGCTCGCCCACGACCACCTCGCACGTCTGCGCGAACCGCTCCGTGAGCAGGCGCTGCGGGTCGGGGTGGCGGCTGTAGAGCCAGGCGATCAGGTTCGCGATCGCGTAGCCGCCCAGCAGCCGCGCCACGAGGATCCCGTCGCTCCAGCCGAACGCCTGGTGCGTGGTGAGGATCACGATCGGGTTCACGATCGGCGCCGCCACGAGGAACGCGAGGGTGTCGGCGGGGCCGATCCCGCGCATCATGAGCCCGCGGGCGAACGGCACGTTCCCGCACTCGCAGACGGGGATCGCCATGCCCAGCAGCGACAGGACGGCGCGCCGTGCCCAGCCGGCGCGCGGCAGCACGCGCTCGACCACGCCCGCGGGCAGCCACACCTGGATCGCGATCGACAGGATCACGCCGAGGGCGACGAACGGCAGGGCCTCGATCAGCACGCTCAGCGCGAGCGTCAGCCCGTCCTGCGCTCGCGTCGGCAGGTCGACGGCGAACAGCGCGGGGGCGAACGCGTCGATGAGGAACAGTCCCGCCACGACCGCGGCGCCGAGGCACAGCGCCGGCACCACGCGGCTGCGACGCCGAACGGCGGACGGGGTCGACGTCATGGCGCGGGAGTTCCTTCGTGGGGCATCGCGAGGGCTCGGACGCGGGGCCGGATCACGTCTTCGCGGCGCAGTCCCGGCACAGGCCGAAGATGTCGACGACGTGCTCCGCGTCGGTGAAGCCGTGGGCCGCGGCGGTGTCGTGCGCCCACTGCTCCACGGCCTTCGCCTCGATCTCGACGGCCTTGCCGCAGGATCGGCAGATCAGGTGGTGGTGGTGGCCCGTGCTGCGGCACGCGCGGTAGAGCGCCTCGCCGTCGGGGCTCTGCAGCGAGTCCGCCTCGCCGGCGGCGGTGAGCCCGGCGAGCGTGCGATACACCGTCGCCAGGCCGATGCCGGTCTCCGCCTCGCGCAGCGCCTGGTGCAGCGCCTGTGCGCTCACGAAGCCGTCGGCCTCGGCCAGCGCGCCGCGCACCCGCTCGCGCTGCCACGTGTTCCGCTGAGCCATGGCTCGATCCTATTCCGCGGGGGTCGGAACCGGCTGGGTGCGCCGGCGCACCGCTCGATCGCGCGACCAGGCGATCACGCGGCACACCAGGTAGATGAGGAACGAGATCGTGGTGATGTACGGGCTCACCGGCAGGGTCCCGGCGATCGCCAGCAGGATCCCGCCCACCGCCGAGACGAGGCCGAACAGCGCCGACAGCAGCGGCACCGACAGCGGCCCGTGCACGACCTTCATCGCGGCGGCGGCCGGCGTGACCAGCAGCGCCATGACGAGCAGCGCGCCGATGATGTGGACCGCGACCGCCACGATGAGGCCCATGAGCAGCATGAACAGCATGCTCACGAAGGTCGAGGGCACCCCGCGCGCGGCCGCCGAGTCGGGGTCGAGCGAGTCGAAGCGCAGCGGGTTCCAGACGAGCACCAGCGCGATGAGGACCGCGACCGAGATGCCGATCAGCCAGCCGAGGTCCGGCGTCGTGACGGAGATGATCTGCCCCGTCAGCAGGCTGAAGCGGTTGGCGCTGCGCCCCTCGTACAGCGACAGGAATAGGATGCCCAGGCCCAGGCCGAACGGCATGAGCACGCCCACGATCGAGTTGCGATCGCGCGCGCGCGAGCCGAGCAGCCCGATGAGCAGCGCCGCGGCGATCGCCCCCGCGAGCGACCCGGCCACGACCGATCCGCCGAACAGCAGCGCCGCCGCGGCACCCGCGAACGACAGCTCGCTCACACCGTGGACGGCGAAGGCCATGTCGCGCTGCATGATGAAGATGCCGATGAGGCCGCCGACGATGCCGAGCACGGCGCCGGCGATCAGCGAGTTGGAGACGAGCGCGAGCAGCTTGTCGTAGTCCTGGAACGAGAACACGTCGCTCCAGTCGAGGGCGGGGCGGATCATGCGTGCGCCTCGTGATCGTGCTCGTGCTCGTGGGCGTGGTGCGGGTCGGCGTCGGGGATGCCCACGACGACGAGGCGGCTGCCCGCGCGCAGCACCTGCACGGGCGCGCCGTACAGGTCGCTCAGCACGCTCGTCTGCAGAACCTCGTCGGGCGTCCCCAGCCGGAAGCGCCCGCCCGCGATGTAGAGGATGCGATCGACCTTGCCGAGGATCGGGTTGACGTCGTGCGTGACGAACAGCACGGCGGTGCCCTTCGCGCGCTGGGCGTCGATGATCGAGGTCACCGCCTGCTGGTTCGCCAGATCGAGGCTCGACAGCGGCTCGTCGCACAGGAGCAGGCTCGGGTCGTCGGCGAGCGCCTGGCCGACGCGCAGGCGCTGCTGCTCGCCGCCGCTCAGCCGCCCGACGGGGCTGTCCGCGAAGCCCGTGGCGCCCACCGCCTCCAGCAGCGCGTCGACGCGGGCGCGCGCGCCGCGGGGCGGGATCGGCAGGCCGAAGCGCGCGCCGTTGATCCCCAGCCCCACGAGGTCGCGGGCGCGCAGGCTCGTGTCGGCGGGGAACGGCAGCTGCTGAGGGATGTAGCCGATGCGCGGGTCGCCGCGCCGCACGGGCTGCCCCGCGACGCGGATCGATCCCTCGCTCAGCGGACGCAGCCCGAGGATCGCGCGCATCAGGGTGGTCTTGCCGGAGCCGCTCGGCCCCAGCACGGCGACGAACTCCCCGGGATGCACGTCGAGATCGAGCCCGCTCCACAGCTCCCGCCCGCGCAGGCGCAGCGCGGCGCCGCGGACCTCGAGCAGCGGTGACGTCATTCGACCACCCTATCCCCGATCCTGATAACGATTCTCGCCCCGCCCCCGCGCGCGACCCGGCGCCCGCGATCCCCGACCCCGCTTCTTTCCGCCGAGACTGCATCTTTGCGCCGAGACAGTGGCGATTCTCCACGCTCCCGGCGCAAACATGCAGTCTCGCGGGTGAGCGCGGGCGCCGGGCCCGAGCGCGGGCGCCGGGCCGAGCGGGAGCGCGGGGCCAGGGGGTTAGGCGAGGGCGGCGGCGAGGGCGTCGATGTTGGCCTGCATCCAGGTGACGTAGTCGTCGCCGTCGGGGAGGGTCTCGCCGTACTCCACGATCGGCACGCCCGCCGAGTCCGCCGCGTCGAGCACGGCCTGGGTCTCGGGACCGCCCGTCTGCGTGTTCGCCACGACCACGTCGACGTCGCCGCCCGAGATCGCCTCGGTCGCCCCCAGCAGCGTGGCGGGGGCGACGTCCTGACCCTCCTCCACGGCCTCGGCGAAGCCGTCGGTGGTGACGTCCTCGAGCCCGGCCGCCGCCGCGAGGTATCCGCCGATCGGCTCCGTGAAGAACACGGTGGCCCCCTCGTGTGCCGCCGCGATCTCGTCCAGGCTCGCCTCGAGCCCCTCGATCTGCGCGATCAGCTCGGCCACGTTGGCCTCGAAGTCCTCGGCGGCGTCGGGCACCAGCTCGGCGGCCTCGTCCGCGATCGCCTCGACGACGTGCACGATCGTGTGCGGGTCGTACCAGACGTGCTCGTTGAAGCCCTCGATGTGGTTGTGCTCGTGCTCGCCGTGCTCCGCGTCGGCGTGCTCGTCCTCCTCCTCGTGCGCGTGGTCATCGCCCTCCGCGCCGGGGTAGTCGTGGTTGAACTCGACGGCCGTGACGACGTGGGTGGTGCCGGCGGCCGCGACCGCGTCCTCCATGAAGTGGTCGTAACCGCCGCCGTTGAGGATCACGAGGTCCGCCTGGTCGACCGCGAGCTGATCGCGCGCGGTGGCCTCGTACTCGTGCGGGTCCTGCGTGGCCGAGTCGATGATCGCCGTCACCTCGATCGCGTCGCCGACGACCGCGGAGGCCAGATCGGCGTACACGCTGGTGGAGGCCACGATCGTCGCGCCGCCGTCGGCGGGCTGCGCATCGGCGTCGGCCGTGGCGCAGCCCGCCAGGGCGAGCGCGGTCAGCGGGACGAGCGAGAGGACGGGGAGGGCACGGCGCGTCATGCCCTCCACGCTACGCGAACGATAACGGTTCTCAAAATCGCGTGGCTCAGTCGAGCAGCAGCGCGGGCTCCTCGAGCACGGCGGCGATGTCGGCGATGAACCGGCTGATCTTGTCGCCGTCGACGATGCGGTGGTCGAACGATCCCGACACCGTCGTCACCCACGCCGGGCGGACCTCGCCGTCGACGACCCACGGCTTCTGGCGGATCGCGCCCATGGCCACGATCCCGGCCTCGCCGGGGTTGATGATCGGGGTGCCGGCATCCATCCCGAACACGCCGATGTTCGTGATCGTGATCGTCCCGCCCCGCTGATCCTCGGGCGTCGTCTTGCCGTCCCGCGCCGTCTGCGTCAGGTTCTGCAGCGCCACGGCGAGCTCCCGCATCGACATCGCGTGGGCGTCCTTGATGTTCGGCACGAGCAGCCCGCGGGGCGTGGCCGCCGCGATGCCGAGGTTGACGTAGTTGCGCACCTGGATCTCGGCGCCGTGCTCCGTGTCGATCCACGCGGAGTTGATCTCCGGCGTGCGCTGCACGGCCCACAGCAGCGCGCGGGCGAACACCAGCAGCGGCGAGATCCGCACGTCGGCGAACTGCGGCTGCTGCTTGAGCCGCTTGACGAACTCCATCGTCCGGCTGGCGTTGACGTCGGTCCACACCGAGACGTGCGGGGCGGTGTGCACGGAGCCGACCATCGCGTTCGCGGTCGCCTTGCGCACGCCCTTGACGGGGATCGTCTCGTAGCGGTCGTCGGTGGTCTGCGGTGCGACGGGGATGCGGCGCTCGCGCTCGGCGGGCCACTGCGGCGTCTCCAGGTTGCGGAACACCTTCGCCTGCTCGGCGTGACGCAGCACGTCGTCGCGCGTCACCTCGCCGGCGGGGCCGCTCGCCGTCACGTCCGCGAGGTCGATGCCGAGGTCGCGGGCGAGCTTGCGGATGGGCGGCTTGGCGACGACGCCCACCGAGGAGGTCACCGCGGCCTCGTGGCGGTGCTTGCGCCGCCGGGTCTTCACCTCGCCACCCGTGCCGTAGCCCACGAGGACCGATCCGCCGGGCTCCGCGGCCTCCGGCTGACCGGCCGCCGGGGCCGCGGCGGCGGGCTCGGCGGCGTCGGCCACGGCGAGGATCGGCGTGCCGACGTCGACGGTCTCGCCCTCCGCGACGAGCAGCTCGGACACCGTGCCGGCGAAGGGCGACGGCAGCTCCACGAGCGACTTGGCCGTCTCGATCTCGGCGACGACGTCGTTGACGGCCACCGTGTCGCCGGGCTTGACGTGCCACTGCACGATCTCGGCCTCGGTCAGCCCCTCGCCCACGTCGGGCAGGTTGAACGTCTGCATCCCGTTTCCTCCGAAATCAGTAGGCCATGGCCCGGTCGACGGCCTCGAGCACGCGATCGGCGTCCGGCAGGTACGTCCCCTCCAGCTTGGCGGGAGGGAAGGGCACATCGAAACCGGAGACCCGGATCACGGGCGCCTCCAGCGAGTAGAACGCCCGCTCGGTGACCGTCGCGGCGATCTCGCTGCCGACGCTCACGTGTCCCGGCGCTTCCTGCGCCACCACCATGCGCCCGGTCTGGCGCACCGAGTCCAGCAGCGGGCCGTAGTCGATCGGCGACAGCGAGCGCAGGTCGATCACCTCGCAGCTCGTGCCCTCCGCCTCGGCGAGCGCCGCGGCCTGCAGCAGCGTCGTCACCATGGCGCCGTGCCCGACGAGCGTGACGTCGGTGCCCTTGCGCACCACGCGGCTGCCGTGCAGCGGCATCGCGCGCTGCTCCAGGTCGACCTCGCCCTTGTGCCAGTAGCGCGACTTCGGCTCCATGAAGATCACCGGATCGTTGGAGGCGATCGCGTCCTGGATCATCCAGTACGCGTCGTTCGGCGTCGACGGCGACACGACGCGCAGCCCCGGCGTGTGGGCGAAGTACGCCTCGGGGCTCTCCTGGTGGTGCTCGACCGCGCCGATGTGCCCGCCGTAGGGGATGCGGATCACGACCGGCAGCGCGAGGGCGCCCTCGTGGCGGTTGGTGAGCTTGGCCAGCTGGGTGGTGATCTGATCGAAGGCGGGGAAGACGAACCCGTCGAACTGGATCTCGACGACGGGCCGGAACCCCGCCATCGCCAGCCCGATCGCGGTGCCGACGATGCCGGACTCCGCGAGCGGGGTGTCCAGCACGCGGCGCTCCCCGAAGGAGGCGAGCAGGCCCTCGGTCACGCGGAACACGCCGCCGAGCCGCCCGATGTCCTCGCCCATCATGAGCACGCGGTCGCTGTCGGCCATGGCCTTGCGCAGCCCGGCGTTCAGCGCCTTGCCGAACGTCATCACCTCGACGGTCACTCGCCCGCTCCCTCGAACGACGCCTCATAGTCGGCGAGCCACTTCGCCTGCTCGGTCATGAGCGGGTGCGGCTCGGCGTACACGTGCGCGAACATCGACTCGTGCGACGGCGCCTCGAGCGCCAGGGTCCGCACGCGCACGTCCTCCGCGTAGGCCGCGGCGGCCTCGTCGACCTCCGCGAAGAACGCGTCCGCCGCGCCCCGGGCGCGCAGGTAGCGGCGCATGCGATCGATCGGGTCGCGCTGCGCCCAGCGCTGCTCCTCGTCGCTCGTGCGGTACTTGGTCGGGTCGTCGCTGGTCGTGTGCGCGCCCATCCGGTAGGTGACGGCCTCGATCGCGCGCGGTCCCCCGCCGGATCGGGCGTCGTCGAGCGCGAGCTTGGTCACCGCGTAGCTGGCGAGCACGTCGTTGCCGTCGATGCGGATGCTCTCCATGCCGTAGCCGCGGGCGCGATCGGCCAGCGGCACGGGCGACTGCGTGGCGACGGGCACCGAGATCGCCCACTGGTTGTTCTGCAGGAAGAACACCTCCGGCGCGCGGTAGCTGTTCGCGAACACCATCGCCTCGTGCACGTCGCCCTGGCTGGAGGCGCCGTCGCCGTAGTAGACGATGACCGCCTCGTCGGTGTCGGCATCGCCCGTGCCCGACCTGCCGTCGAACGCGAGCCCCATGGCGAACCCGGTCGCGTGCAGGGTCTGCGATCCGAGCACGAGCGTGTAGATGTGCGTTCGGCCGTTCTTCGGGTCGGTGGGGTCCCAGCCGCCGTGGCTGACGCCGCGCATCAGCTTGACGATGTCGACGGGGTCGACCCCGCGGACCGTGCACACGACGTGCTCGCGGTACGACGGGAAGATGTGGTCCTGCGGGCGCGAGGCGCGCACGGAGCCGACCTGCGCGGCCTCCTGCCCCTGGGACGGCGGCCACAGCGCCAGCTGACCCTGCCGCTGCAGCAGCGTCGCCTGCCGATCGAAGGCTCGGACGGTCACCATGTCGCGGTAGAACGTCTCGAGCGCGGCGTCGTCCAGCGCATCGATCACCGGCAGGTAGCGCTCGGCCTCGGCGGTGGGCGCGATCGTCCCGTCGGCGCCGAGAATGCGCACCAGCCGGTCGTCCGTCTCGCTCTGGGGCTCAGTCACCGTTCCACGCTATGTCCGCCATCGCGCTTCGCCGGGGCGACATCCCCGACAACGCCGCGACGGATCCCATGGTGGATCCCCACAGTCGTATGCGGCACTCGGCACGCGTCGCGCGCCGAGGCGATCACAGCACCTCGAGCGAGCGATCACCGAAGCGGATGCGGTCGCCCGAGCGCGCGCGCGAGGGGACGTTCGCGCGCAGCGGCACCTCGCGCGTCCCGCGCACGAGCACGCTGCCGTTGGACGATCCGCGATCGGTCACGATGAGCCCCTGCGCGTCGACGTGGAGCGCCAGGTGCGTCTTGGACACCGAGCGCGTGTCGTCATCGATCGCCACGAGCGCCGCCGCGCCCTCGGCGAGCGGCTTGCGGCCGATCAGGGTGGGCCCCGTCACGACGAGCGAGCGACCGTCATCGAGGCGCACCCGCACCGACGCCGTCGCCGCGGGGGCCGGTTGCGTCGGGGCCGCGGGCCGGGCGGGGGCCGCGGGTTGCGGCACAGGCGCCGCGGGGGTCGGCGCGACGCCCGGCGCGAGCGAGGGCACCGGACGCGGCGCGGGCGCGGGGACGCCGGGCGCGGGCACGCCGGGCGCGGCGGCACCGGGCGCGGGGGCCGGTGCGGCGGGCGCCTGCGGCGTCGCCCGTGCCGCGTTGGCCAGGCTCACGCTGCGCACGCGCGCGCGGCCGCGGGCGTTCTCGAACGCCACGGGGTCGGTCGGGTCGACGGCGCGCAGGTCGATCATCCACGCACCGACGGCGTGGTCGTGCCACCCGCGACCGCGCTTCTCGGGGTCAAACAGCGGCGAGAGCGCCATGAGGGCGGTGCCGACGACCGGCACGACGCCCGCGGCAGCGAACAGCGCGGCGTGGCCCAGGGCCCGCCCGAACCGGATCGGCCGGAAGGTCGTCGCGCGGATCGTGCGCAGGCGCATCATCTGCTTGCCGAACGTCTGCCCCCGCCGGCCGTGGGATCCGACCTGCAGGAGCGCGTAGATCACCATGAGGAGCAGTCCGACGGCCGCGAGGACGACGAGCAGAACGCCCTGCCCGTCCGGCGCCGACAGCGCCGCCGGCACGAACCAGAGCGGGATGGCGAAGACGATCACGGGCAGGGCGTCGATGATCGTCGCGAGCACGCGGCGCCCGTACGGCGCGCGACGCACCCCGAGCAGCTCCGCCCGGGCGACGCTGATGGGCGTCGGCTCCGGCGCCGCCTCGGCCTCGCTGATGATCGACCAGCCGCTCACACTGTCCTCCCCGCAGAAGCCTAGTTCGCGCGGTCGCCGCACGATGGCCGCGCTCGACGCCCCGGCGCGTGCCGGGCGCGTTCGGCGATCAGGACTGCGGACGCGCGATCCGGCGCGCGGCGTCCCCGTCCCACGCCGCCTGGGCGGTGCGCCCGTCCGCGGCCTCCAGCCACACGTGGACGATCCCGTGCTCGCGGTCCTCCATCGTCTGCAGGATCATCTTGCCCCGCGTCGCGTCGCCCTTGGGCAGCGGCGCCGTCAGCGTGCGGGAGAAGATCTGGTGCGCCAGCTCGTCGAATCGATCGGCCGTGGGGTAGCGCTCGACGAGGCCGTTGGTGAGGATCGCCCCCGTGGTGCGATCCCGCCAGCTCTTGGCGTCGAAGATGCCGGTGTAGGCGAAGATCCCGCCGATGATGAGGCCGAGCGCCCCCGCGAGCATCACGCCGACGAACGCCGCGCCCGGGCCCCGGCCGATGCGGATGTTGTCGACACCGGCGGCGATCTGGGCCTCGAAGTGCGCCCAGATCCACGGCGAGGCGACCGCGATGCCGATGCCGATGAGCAGGAACGGCGCCGCCGCGATGAGCCACCCGGCGCGCTTGCGCGCGTTGGGCACGCGCTCGAAGCGGTGCGGCTGCGCCTCGAAGTACCCGCGATCGATCTCCTGCAAGGCCATGCGTCTCACCATCCCTGGAAGCCCTGGCATGCGATGCCGAGGCGGTAGAACCCGGAAGCCTGATCGGTGAACAGCTTGTACGAGGTCTCGGCGTCGCCGCGCTCCAGCGCGTCGATCATCGCGGCGACGGTGCGACGCCCGGTCGGCAGCCAGTCCGTGAACCCGCCCGGCTCGATGCCGGAGGCGTCCTCATCGAGGATCGCCTTGACCGCGCGCGCCGCCGCGAGCGCGTCGTCGATCCCGGTGGGGCTCACGGCGGCACCGAGGCTGGTCGCCGCCAGCGAGGTCACCGGCTGGACCAGTCGTTCGCAGCGCTCCTGCAGCGTGTCGGGCATCGCACCTCACCTCTCGGCCGTTCACCCAGAAGCCTAATCGGCCCGCACCCTCGCCCACGGCCCCTGCCACCGGGTCGAACTGCCCATCGATGCGTCCGCGACGCGGGGCCGCGCTCACTAGGGTGGAGCCATGTTCGAGGGACTTCGACAGCAGCTCGATGCACGGGGCCTGACTCCCGCCATGGTGGTCCTGCCGGGCGACGCGCCTGTGCCGCCGCTCGAGGGAGCGTTGCACCTCGATCCCGCCGAGGCGGGCGAGGGGTTCGTCCTCTCGACCGTCGACTATGGCCGCAAGACGCTCCTGCGCACGGCGCCCGATGAGGCGTCGGCGGCGCAGGTCCTCCTGGCCTACCTCGATCAACCGCTGCCCCCGGTCGCCGAGTTCGCCCGCGCGGATGTCGACCAGGCGGTGAACGCCGCGAGCCCGTACATCGCGGACCTCGTCGATCGCGCCCAGCACGAGTCGCTGCTCATCCAGCTGCCCGTCGGGCTTCTGCTCGATCGCATCGGCGTGCTCGACGGCGTGCACCTGTTCCCGTACGGCACCCGCTTCGAGGCGCGCTCGCTCCCCCCGACGGCGCTCGCGCGGGGCGCGGAGCGGCACGCGCTGCTCACGCGCGCGAACGTGCTCGTCCGCGTGGAGGTCGCCCAGCCCTGGTTCGGTCAGCCCGGCGGTGGCCTGCGCATGACCCTCGCCGAGGATCGCATCGGCATCCGCGATCTCGTCGCCCAGAGCGTGCTCGAGCGCTTCACCGTCGCCGAGTAAGGCCGGTCGACGCCGGGCCGGTGTCAGTCCAGGAGCCAGCTCTCCAGACGATCCATCAGCTCAAGCGCCGACGGGGACGTCTCCCGCTCCCTGCTGTCGTCGCGATACCACCGACGAAGCACGTAGGACCCGTCCAGCCACGCGATCGACCACGACATCTCCAGATCGAACAGCGCACACACCTCCCACGCGCGGAGAAGGTGCGCGCCGGCGATGTCGGGGCGGCGCTCCAGAAGA